>Ga0070667_100004193_pt1 | contig 12172 bp, 11 predicted proteins | sample KBSS33metaG_FD_64659 | JGI IMG/M metagenome (GOLD analysis project Ga0070667, IMG submission 64659) | Switchgrass rhizosphere microbial communities from Kellogg Biological Station, Michigan, USA - KBS S3-3 metaG | ecosystem: Host-associated > Plants > Roots > Rhizosphere > Soil ...
TCGGGCACGTGCCGGTGGCGGGCCTGGCGCTGATCCTGGGCATCGACCGCTTCATGTCCGAGGCGCGCGCACTCACCAACCTCATCGGCAATGGCGTGGCCACGATCGTCGTCGCGAAGTGGACCGGTGATCTGGATCAAACGCGGCTGGCGCGCGAGCTCGACAATGCCAGCGGCACCGAATCCGACGAGCCGGAACAAGAGTTCGACAAGAGCGAAGCCCACATGCCGGTCACCGCCGGGCGGACGGGCGCTTGAGCTCACCTTCTTTTTTCACGCAAGCGCCGATGCGCGCAGGAGACAAACCAATGACAGCGAAGCAACGTGTGGTTCTGGTCACGGGCGGCATGGGCGGCTTGGGCGAAACGATCTCGACCAAGATGGCCGACGCCGGCTACAAGGTCGTCGTGACCTATTCGCCCGGCAACACCAAGCATGCCGAGTGGGTCGCGGGAATGAAAAAGAACGGCTACGACATCCTGGCGGTAGCCTGCGACGTGGCCGACTACGACTCCTGCGTCAAGGCGGTGGCCGAGGTGCAGGGCAAGGCCGGTGCCGTCGACATCCTGGTCAACAACGCCGGCATCACACGCGACACCACCTTCAAGAAGATGGACAAGGTCAACTGGGATGCGGTGTTGCGCACCAACCTCGACAGCCTGTTCAACATGACCAAGCAGGTCGCCGACGGCATGGTCGAGCGCGGCTGGGGCCGCATCATCAACATCTCGTCGGTCAACGGCAGCAAGGGCGCGTTCGGCCAGACCAACTACTCGGCGGCGAAGGCCGGCGTGCACGGCTTCACGAAGGCGCTGGCGCTCGAGGTGGCGAAGAAGAACGTCACCGTCAACACGATCTCGCCCGGCTACATCGGCACGAAGATGGTGACGGCGATCCCCGAGGAGGTGCTGAACACGAAGATCCTGCCGCAGATTCCGGTCGGGCGGCTCGGCAAGCCCGAAGAGGTGGCCGGGCTGGTGATCTACCTGGCCTCGGAAGAAGCGGCATTCGTGACCGGTGCCAACATCGCGATCAACGGCGGCCAGCACATGCAATAGGGAACCCCTCGACCGACGAGTACGTCGGCCGATCCCCCGCGGGGATGCGGGCCCGCTTGGGAGCGGCCCGGCGCTGGGCCCGCGGCCACTTCGACAACCGATTCAAAAGGACCACCACATGATCAAGGCAGGGATCGACCAGGACGCCATCATCAAGATGTTCTCGGAGGCCACGGCCAAGCAGGGCGAGGCGCTGCGCAAGGCCGTCAGCGAGGCGACGCTGAAGGCGCTGCAGGGTCGCGAGCTGACGATGGAAAACATCAAGAAGGTGCTGAAGACCGTGACCACCGCGGCCACCACCGGCGCGGCGCAGAACGTGGGCAGCCCGGTCGACGTCGAGGCGCTGCTGACCAAGGCGTTCTCAGGGATGGACGCGGCGCTGCTGCAGGCGGTCGAGGCGAATCGCAAGGCGCTGCAGCAGTTCGTCGACCAGGGCGCCGGGCTGCAGGAGAAGCAGCTCAAGGGGGCGCTGGCCAACATCGAGAAGATGGAGGACACCTTCTTCGCCACTGTGACCAAGGCCGCGCAAGGTGTGAGCGGGCCGATGCAGGGCCCGTGGGAGCACGTGCTCAGTGCCATGAAGATGAAGGGCACCGACACCGGTGCGCAGGCGGCGCAGACCGTCGAGCAGCTGGTGGCGCAGACCCAGACCGCGCTGCGCGACGGCCGCGCCGCGACCGCCAAGACCGCGCAGGCGATGCTCGATGGCTACGCGGCGCTGGTCAGCGGCGTGCTGATCGGCATGTCGGAGGGGCTCCAGTCCGGCGGCGCCGAAGCGCCGGCAGCGAAGACGAAGAAGAAATAGCGTATCGGTCCGGGCGACCGTTTCGGCCTACCATCCAAGCCGCGCCGATGCGCGGCTTCTTCTTTTCGTCAACTGAAGGTGGGTTGGTTCCGGCATGGATCTCGGCATCGATATCGGCACGTCCGAGGTGAAGATCGTGCTGATCGACGACACGCAGCGTGTCGTCGATCAGGCCCACAGCGCGGTGCCGATCTCGCGCCCGCACCCGCAGTGGTCCGAGCAGGATCCGCAGGACTGGTGGCGTGCGACCGTCGCCGCGCTGGCCGAGTTGCGCGCCCGGCAGCCGGCCGCGTTCGCCGCGGTGCGCGGACTCGGCCTGTCCGGCCACATGCACGGCGCCACGCTGCTCGACGCGCGCGACCAGGTGCTGCGCCCGGCGATCCTGTGGAACGACGGCCGCAGCCACGCGCAGTGCGCCGCGCTCGAGCGGCGCGAGCCACGCAGCCGCGCGATCACCGGCAACATCGCGATGCCTGGCTTCACGGCGCCGAAGCTGATGTGGGTCGAGGAGCACGAACCGGCCATCTTCCGGCAGGTCTCGCGCGTGCTGCTGCCGAAGGACTACGTGCGGCTGCTGCTGACCGGCGAGGCAGTGTCGGACATGTCCGATTCCGCCGGCACGCTGTGGCTCGATGTCGCGCAGCGCGACTGGTCCGACGCGATGCTCGCCGCCACGCACCTGACGCGCGCGCAGATGCCACGGCTGGTCGAAGGCAGCGCGGCCAGCGGCAGCGTGCTGCCGGCGATCGCGGCGCAGCTCGGTCTGCGGGCGGGCGTGGTCGTCGCGGGCGGCGCGGGCGACAACGCCGCGAGCGCGGCCGGCATCGGCGTGGTCGCGCCGGGCACGGCGTTCCTGTCGCTTGGCACCTCGGGCGTGTACTTCGTCGCGAACGCCGCGTTCTCGCCGAACCCGGCGCGCGCGGTGCACGCGTTCTGCCACGCCTTCCCGGCCACCTGGCACCAGATGACGGTGATGCTGTCGGCCGCGAGCGCGCTGCGCTGGTTGCGCGACACGACGCACGCTGACAGCGAAGCCCAGCTTGCCGCCGAAGCACACGCGCTGCCCGAGGGCACGCCGGTGCCGCTGTTCCTGCCCTATCTCTCGGGCGAGCGCACACCGCACAATGACCCGCATGCCTGCGGCGTGTTCTTCGGGCTGACGCACGATCATGGTCGCGGCCACCTCGCGCAGGCGGTACTCGAAGGCGTCGCGTTCGCGTTCCTCGACGGCCAGCAGGCGCTGGTCGACGGCGGTGCGCGGATCGACCACGTCACGCTGGTCGGCGGCGGCTCGCGCAGCAGCGTCTGGGCGCAGGTGCTGGCCGACACGCTGGGCCGCACGCTCGACCGCCGCTCCGGCGCCGACGTCGGCGCCGCGCTCGGCGCCGCGCGGCTGGCGCGGCTCGCGCGCACGAACGAACGCGTGACCGACGTTTGCACCGCGCCACCGGTGACGGACAGCTTCCTCCCGCGCGCCACGCGCACCGAGTTGCTGACGCAGCGCCACGAGCAATTTCAGCGCCTCTACGGCGCGCTGAAGTCCGAGATGGAACTCACTTCGCTGGGCTGAGCATCCCCGCCAGATTCAGCACGCCGATGAAGGTGTTGAGCCGGCGCTTCATGAAGTCGGCGCGCACCGCGTCGGTCTCGCCGAACTCGAGAACGCGCGCATCGCGCTGGCCGTCGCGCGGCCAGGCATCGGCATCGCGCGGTACCGGTGTGCCGCTGGCGGCGAAGTCGAACCACAGCCGACTCGTGCGTTCGGCGGCGGCGCGATCCTGTGCGGTCGCGGGCGCGCCGAGGCACGCGCATCCGGTCGCGGTACCCATCGTGTAGGGGATGTCGGCACCGTGTGGCACGCCCGGCTGCTTGCCGCGCACGCCTTCGCCGACGTAAGCGTAGTAGTAGCGCCAAGTCGGCGCGCGCGCCGAGTGCAGGTACGCGAGGCGGCGCGCGAACGCGGTGAACGCGACGTCGCGTGCGGTTTGCCGGCCGAGCTGCGCGTCGGTCAGTTCCTTCGGGTAGAGCGATTTCAGCGCGATGCGGGCTGCGCCAAGCCTCTCCATCAGGGCCGCCGGGTCCATGCCGAACGCGACCGCGACGCTGCCGTCGTCGCTGGTGTTGCCGATGATCAGCGGCACCTGCGCTTCGGCGCCCTTCTGAAAGCTCGCGAGGATCGGCTGCGGCAACGCGCGGTCGCCGACGACAAACGACGGCGCGAGCGATGCGCCCGGGTCGACCACCGTGGCGAACGCGTTCGCTGGCACGGCGCGCAAATCGGCGGCGCTGGCCTTCGCACCATCGAGCTTCAAGCCGGTCGCGACATTCGCCGCGGTCGCGCGCGCCTTCGCCAGCGTGTGGCTCGGTATGCCATAGGGGCTCTGCGCGATGCCCTTCTGAAACAGGCCCCTGGCGAGCGGCGAGGCGAACAGTGCGAGCACGCTCTCGGCGCCGGCCGACTGGCCGAAGATCGTGACGTTGCCCGGATCGCCGCCGAAGCTGGCGATGTTGCGCCGCACCCAACCCAGTGCAGCGATCTGGTCGAGCAGGCCGAAGTTGACATCGCCGCCCCGCTCGACGACAGACGGGTGTGCAAAGAAGCCGAGCGCACCCAACCGGTAGTTGATCGTCACGACGACCGCGCCGCGCGTGGCCAGCGGCGCGCCGCTGTAGATCGGCGTGCCGCCAGAGCCGAAGACCAGCGCACCGCCGTGGATCCAGACCATCACCGGCAGCTTCGCGCCGGCGTCGGCCGCCGGCGTCCAGACGTTCAGGAACAGACAGTCTTCGGCAATCGGGCGCACGTCGCCACCGCCGTTGTCCATCGACATCTCGGGCTTTTGGATGCAGGCGGCTCCGGGTTTTAGTGCCGGCTGGATGCCTTGCCATGGCGCGACCGGCTGCGGCGCACGCCAGCGCAGATCGCCGACCGGCGGCGCGGCGTAGCGGATGCCTTGGAATGTAGCGAGCTGTCCATCGAGTCGACCCACAATGCGCCCGCCCTCGACGCCCACTTCCGGTTCCGGCGTGGCCGCGAGGTCGAGCGTCGTCGCGAAGGCGAGTACCACGGCCAGACCCCATGCGAACCGTTTCATCGCGTCCCCTTGCGTTGGCGGGCATCGCTGCCCTAAAGTCCTCGAAGCAGCGGTGCATTGTCACAAATTGCCACAACAGCGGAGACACGATCTTGGCCGTCGCGCCCCGTGCCCAGCCTTCCGACTTCTTCAGTGACGCCGAATGGGCCGCTGTGACCGCGCGATCGTCGTGGCGCGGGCTGTGGTGCGTCGCGCACTGCTGGGCGGTGATCGGCGCGGCGATGCTCGTCGGCGCGCTGTGGCCGGTGACGATCCCGCTCGCGATCGTCATGATCGGCACGCGCCAACTCGGCCTGTTCGTGCTCATGCACGACGGCGCGCATGCGCTGCTGCACCGCGATCGACGCGTCAACGACTGGGTTGCGAACTGGCTGTGTTCGTCCACACTGACGGCGTACCGCCCGTACCACTTGAGGCACCATCGATTCGTGCAGCAGACCGAGGACCCTGACCTCGTGCTCTCGGCGCCGTTCCCGATCACGCGCACGTCGTTCGCGCGCAAGGCAGTGCGCGACCTGACGGGGCAGACCTTCATCAAGCAGCGCTTCGGACACTACCGCGAGCGGCTGCGAGCGCGGGCACCGGGCGAATCGGCGCCCGCGCTGTTCATCGAAGAACTCGCGAAGGACCGTCGTTTCCTGATGGGCAATGCGCTGGGCTTCGCGCTGTTCGCGTCGGCCGGCATCGGCTGGGTCTGGCTCACGATGTGGCTGCTGCCGATGATGACCTGGCTGCCGCTGGTCGCGCGCATCCGCAACATCGCGGAGCATGCACTGGTGCGCGAGAACGAGACCGACCCTTTGCGCCAGGCGCGCACGACGCACGCCAACGCGATCGAGCGCGCACTGGTGGCGCCGTACTGGGTCAACTACCACGGCGAGCACCACCTGTTCACCAGCGTGCCGTGCTGGAACCTGGCGCGGGCGCACCGGTTGCTGGCGCGGCAGCGCGTCACCGAACGGATGGAGACCGAGCGCGGCTACGTCGCGCTGCTGGCTCGCGCCTGCGCCGCCTGAGGGCCCCGACACCTGCGCGAGCAGGCGCCGGTCTCGGCGCGGCACTCTTGCGTCATTGATCCAGCGCAAACCGGCAACGCCCGGCGCGCGTGACGATGCAGGCTTGGCGACGGCCCGTCCGCGCCAGGACCCTGCCCCGCACGAGACCCCGATGACGCACGCCACGATCCGAATCATCCGCGAGGAGCATGCGGCGCTGTCCGCGATGCTGCGTTCCATCCTGCTGCTGCTGGCGCAGCACCGGCGCCAGCGCACACTGCCCGACTTCGCGGCGCTGCGCGCGATGCTGTTCTATGTCGACGAGTTCCCCGAGCAACGCCATCACCGCAAGGAGTCCGAGTTGCTGTTCCCGAAGCTGCGCGCGCGCAGCCCGTTGGCGCGCGAACTGCTCGACCGGTTGGACAGCGACCACGCGAATGGCCACCTGCGTATCCGCGACCTCGAACACGCACTGCTCGGGTTCGAGATGCTCGGCGAGCCGCGACGCGACGCGTTCGAGCAGGCGGCCGAGCGCTACACGGAGTTCTACCTTGCCCATATGGCGGTTGAGGAACGCGAGATCCTTCCGCTCGCCGAACGCGTGCTGACGGCGCAGGACTGGAGCGATCTGGACGATGCCTTCGGGGCCAACCGCGATCCCCTTGCCGGGCACGAGCCCGAGACCGACTATCGCGCGCTGTTCACACGGATCGTCAATGCCGTGCCCGCACCGATCGGGCTGGGCACGCCGCGCTGAGCGCGACGCGCAGCCCCTCTCGAACTTTGACCACCATCGCGGAGAATTTCGTCATGAACTCGTTGAACGTCGGCAATCTGGATCGCGCGCTGCGCGTGCTGGTCGGCCTCGCACTGATCGGCCTCGCGGCCGCTGGCGTGATCGGCGCCTGGGGCTACATCGGCGTCGTGCCACTGCTCACCGGGCTGGTGGCGTGGTGCCCGCTGTACCGGGTGCTGGGGATTCGTACCACGTCGCGATAGATCGGCGGCGGCCCGCACTCGTCGGCTCGCAGAATGACAAACCCCCCTGACCTTTCGGGCAGAGGGGCGGGTGGCTCTCGCCACCATTTGGGGCTCCAGAGGAATGAGGTCCGGGGCTCCTATAGCGCAGGGACTGCGCCGGTTGGTGTGCCTGCGTGCAGGCCCTTCAAACTTAGAACACGGCGCGCCCGGCTTCAAGCGCCGAGAACTATCGTGTGCCCTCTTGTCAGGTGGGCGGTTTCATGATCGCGTCGAGCACACCCTGCACGCGTTCCTCGACCGCCGGGTCCATGCGGATCGCGCGACCCCACTCGCGCGTCGTTTCGCCGGGCCACTTGTGGGTCGCGTCCAGCCCCATCTTGCCGCCCAGGCCGCTGACCGGCGACGCGAAGTCGAGGTAGTCGATCGGCGTGTTCTCGACCAGCAGCGTGTCGCGCACCGGGTCGACGCGGGTCGTGATCGCCCAGATCACCTCCTTCCAGTCGCGGATGTCCAGGTCGTCATCGGTCACGACGATGAACTTGGTGTACATGAACTGGCGCAGGAAACTCCAGATGCCGAACATCAGCCGCTTGGCATGGCCGGGGTAGCTCTTCTTGATGCTGACGATCGCCATCCGGTAGCTGCAGCCCTCGGGCGGCAGATAGAAGTCGACGATCTCCGGAAACTGCTTCTGAAGGATCGGCACGAAGACCTCGTTCAGCGCCTCGCCAAGGATCGCCGGCTCGTCGGGCGGCTTGCCGGTGTAGGTCGAGTGGTAGATCGGATCCTGCCGGTGCGTGATGCGCTCGATCTCGAACACCGGAAACCAGTCCTGCTCGTTGTAGTAGCCGGTGTGGTCGCCGAACGGGCCTTCCAGCGCATGCAGGTAGCCACCGATCTCCCTGGTACGCACGCCGTGTTCGCTGGCGCCCTCGAAACCCGCCGCAGCCACCGGGATATGGCCCTCCAGCACGATTTCGGCGCTGGCCGGCACCTGCAGCATCACGCCCGAATCGCCAACCTCGGAGTCAACGACCTCGGTGCGGCTGCCACGCAGCAGCCCGGCGAACTGGTATTCCGACAGCGTGTCCGGCACCGGCGTCACCGCGCCGAGGATGGTCGCCGGGTCGGCGCCGAGCGCGACCGCGATCGGGAACGGCTGGCCGGGCCTGGCGAGCGCAAAGTCGCGAAAGTCGAGCGCTCCGCCGCGATGCGCGAGCCAGCGCATGATCACCTGGCGGGCGCCGATCACCTGCTGGCGGTAGATGCCCAGGTTCTGGCGCTGGCGCGCGTTCGGGCCGCCCTGCGGGCCGCGCGTGATCACCAGGCCCCAGGTGATCAGCGGCCCGGCGTCGTCGGGCCAGCAGGTCTGGACCGGGAACCGGGCGAGGTCGACCTCGGCACCCCGCAAGACCACCTCCTGACACGGCGCTCGGCGCACGCTGGCGGGCTTCATGTCCCACAGCGCCTTGGCCATGCCGAGCAGCTTGCCGGCGTCCTTCAGGCCCTTCGGCGGCTCCGGCTCCTTCAGGCTGGCGAGCAGCCGGCCGACGTCGCGCAGTTCGCCGACCGCGTCGGCACCCATGCCCAGCGCCACCCGACGCCCCGTGCCGAACAGGTTTGTCAAGGCCGAAATTTTGTAACCGGCGGGCTGCTGAAACCACAGCGCCGGGCCACCGGCACGCAGCACGAAGTCACTGACCGCTGTCATTTCGAGCCGCGCCGACACTGGCTCCGCGACCCGCCTGAGCTCGCCGAGGCGCTCCAGGCCACTCATGAAGTCACGAAGGTCTCGATATTTCATACCAATATGTAATTAGAGACTCGTTTGATAGTCTTGACTGGTTATGAAGCGGCTTGCTAGATTCTGGCTGTCTCTGGATCGGGAGGGATAACCCGCACATCGCATTTGTTGGAATGCACACCGTGCGGTCCGCCTGATCGCCAGCTGAGCGCAGTGGTCCCGGGTTTTGCCGGCACCACCGCAACTCGGCCAACAATTATCGCCGCCGCGTTGGTTGCCGCCACGTCCGTCAAGGGCCGGCGATGGCCTGAGCACCGCGGCGAAGAAGGGGTGACGATGGCGAACAGCCATGTGATTGAGGCGGCGCGCGAAGCCGCCGGGCGCGTGACAGCGTTGATGCGCGCGGCGCGCAGCGCGGCGACCGAGTCCGGGGCGGTGTTCCTGCGCGACGCTGGGCACGGCCTGCTCGAGGTCAGCCACAACACGCTGGCCCTGCTGGGCCTGGTGCTGGCCGCGGTGCTGCTGTTCGCCGCCGGCCGGGCCGATGTTCGCCACGAGGCCGAAGCCTGGACGCTGGGCTGGCTGCAGGCACGGCAGGAAGCGCGCGCCGAGCCGACCGATCCGGCCGACCTGCTGGCGGCCGAACTGAGCGAACCCGATGCGATCGCGCGGGCGACCGCCTCCGACCCGAAGGAGTTGAGTCGCCAGCAGGCCGCGGTGGCACTGTGGCTGTCGCGCCGCTATCACGTCGCACCCGAGCCGATCAGTCGGCTCGTCCAGGAAGCCTGGAGCGTGGGCCAGAAAGCCGGCCTGGATCCGACCCTGATCCTGGCGATCATGGCGGTCGAGTCGAGCTTCAACCCGTTCGCACAGAGCACGGTCGGCGCGCAGGGCCTGATGCAGGTCATGACGAAGATCCACAACGACAAGTACGAGGCCTTCGGAGGCAACCACGCGGCATTCGACCCGGTGACGAACCTGCGCGTGGGCGTGCAGGTGCTGAAGGAGTGCATCGCGCGCGCCGGCAGCCTCGAGGCCGGCCTTCGCTTCTATGTTGGCGCAGCCAACCTCAACGACGACGGCGGCTACGCCGGCAAGGTGCTGAGCGAGCAGACCGCGTTACGGCTGGTCGCTGGCGGCAAGAAGGTTCCTCCGCAGCGCCTGATCCTGACCGGCACCCCCGCCCCCGCGCGCCCCGACACGACGGCCGAGCCGTCGGCCAGGGCGGACCAGGTGCGTACGTCGGAACAGGTCGCGATGCTGCCCTGAGCGCCCCGGGGCTCCGCTACACTGGCAGGGCCGCGCGACTGGCGATGCGGCTCCCGCTCCGGTCCGGAGCCCGGGGCCTGAGGTGGGTTACCACCGGGAAGCGCGGTCGGCGCCTGCTGAGGTAGCGGCGCCGTTCAGCCGTTCGCCTGGGCAGCCTCGAGGTCGCGTGCGGCATGCGCGCGTTTCAACCGCGGGGACTTCGCTTGAAGAGGACTGCCAACCATGTTTGACCGCGCCCAATCGACCATCGCCAACGTCGACCCCGAACTCTGGTCCGTGATCCAGCGCGAGAACCAGCGCCAGGAAGAGCACATCGAGCTGATCGCCTCCGAGAACTATGCTTCGCCGGCCGTGATGGCCGCACAGGGCACCCAGCTCACCAACAAGTACGCCGAAGGCTACCCCGGCAAGCGCTACTACGGCGGTTGCGAGTACGTCGACCTCGTCGAGCAGCTCGCGATCGACCGGCTCAAAACATTGTTCGGTGCGCAATACGCCAACGTGCAGGCCAATTCCGGCTCCCAAGCGAACCAGTCGGTGTTCTTCGGCCTGCTGAACCCCGGCGACACCATCATGGGCATGAGCCTGGCCGAAGGTGGCCACCTGACCCACGGCATGCCGTTGAACATGAGCGGCAAGTGGTTCCAGGTCGTCAGCTACGGGCTCACTGCCGAAGAAGCCATCGACTACGACGCGATGGAGCGTCTGGCTCACGAGCACAAGCCCAAGCTGATCATCGCCGGCGCATCGGCCTACAGTCTGCGCATCGACTTCGCGCGCTTCGCCAAGGTCGCGAAAGACATCGGCGCGTTCTTCATGGTCGACATGGCGCACTACGCCGGGTTGATCGCCGCGGGCGTCTACCCGAACCCGGTGCCGCACGCCGACGTCGTCACCTCCACCACCCACAAGAGCCTGCGTGGCCCGCGCGGCGGCATCGTGCTGATGAACGACGAGGCCATCGCCAAGAAGATCAACAGCGCAATCTTCCCCGGCATCCAGGGTGGCCCGCTGATGCACGTGATCGCCGCCAAGGCGGTCGCGTTCCAGGAGGCGCTGCAGCCGGCGTTCAAGACCTACCAGCAGCAGGTGGCGAACAACGCGATCGTGTTGGCCGACACGCTGATCGAGCGCGGCCTGCGCATCGTCAGCGGGCGTACCGAGTCGCACGTGATGCTGGTCGACCTGCGCCCGAAGAACCTGACGGGCAAGGAAGCGGAAAACCTGCTCGGCGCGGCGCACATGACCTGCAACAAGAACGGCATCCCGAACGACCCGCAGAAGCCGATGGTCACCAGCGGCATCCGTCTGGGCACGCCGGCGATGACGACCCGCGGGTTCATGGAGGAACAGGTGCGCCAGACCGCCCACCTGATCGCCGACGTGCTCGACAAGCCCGGCGACGCCGCGAACGTCGACGCGGTCAAGGCCAAGGTCGCCGTCCTGACCAGAGACTTCCCGGTCTACCGGTGATTGACAGGAGAGCAGGGGTCGCTCGCGCGACCCCTGCTCGGCTGACATGCGCTGCCCCTTCTGCTCCCACGAAGACACACAGGTCGTCGAGACCCGGGATTCCGACGAAGGCGACGTCGTGCGCCGGCGCCGCCGCTGCCACAGCTGCGACAAGCGCTTCACGACCTACGAGCGCGCCGAGATCGCACTGCCGTCGGTGGTCAAGAAGGACGGCACGCGCGCCGAGTTCGACGCGTCGAAGATCCGCGCGTCGATGACGCTGGCGCTGCGCAAGCGGCCGGTGAGCGTCGAGCAGATCGACGCCGCGATGGAGCGCATCCAGGACAAACTGCTGAACAGCGGTGCGAAGGAGGTACCGTCCACACGCCTGGGCGAGCTGGTGATGCGCGAGCTCAAGCGCATCGACAAGGTCGCCTACGTACGTTTCGCGTCGGTGTATCGCAGCTTCGAGGACGTGGACGAGTTCCGGCAGTTGATCCGGGACATCTGAGCGCCTCCCCCGAGCGGGGGTAGCGCCGCGGGGGAGCCCGCGAGGGGGCCGGCATCCTCCCACCTCTGCGGGTCGCGCGCCGCGGCCGCGCTTCCTAAAGTCTGCACATCGGTCCACACCCCGGAGCGCGCAGATGAAAACCACCTTCACCCGTTCAAGGACGCAGCGCGGCATCACGCTGATCGAGGCCGCGATCGTGCTCGCGGTGACGGCGATCGTCGCCGGCAGCGCCGCACCGAGCCTGCAACGCCTGATCGACGGCC
>Ga0070667_100004201_pt1 | contig 12163 bp, 15 predicted proteins | sample KBSS33metaG_FD_64659 | JGI IMG/M metagenome (GOLD analysis project Ga0070667, IMG submission 64659) | Switchgrass rhizosphere microbial communities from Kellogg Biological Station, Michigan, USA - KBS S3-3 metaG | ecosystem: Host-associated > Plants > Roots > Rhizosphere > Soil ...
GGTGGTCTTCGCCCCGTCCTGCGGCGACATGGCGATCACCTTCATCCACTTGAAGATCACGCCCATCGGGCTGGTGTCGTCGTCGCCGAAGCGGGTGGCCACGAACCCCGGGTGCAGGGCGTTGCACGTGACGCCGCTCCCAAGCCGCCGGGCCAGCGCGCGGGCGAACAGGATGTTGCAGAGCTTTGAGCGGCTGTAGGCCAGGTAGGTCGAATACTTGCGCTCGTTCTGCAGGTCGTCGAAGTCGAGGGTTGCGGTCGCGTGCATGCGCGAGGCGGTGACGACGATGCGTCCGGCCGGCGCGGCCTTCAGCCGGTCGAGCAGGCCCAGGGTCACCACGAAATAGGCCATGTGGTTGACCGCGAAGGTGCGCTCCCAGCCGTCGTCGGTGACGCGGCGCACCGGAAACATGCCGCCGGCGTTGTTGATCAGCAGGTCGATTGCGGGTTCCGCCGCCGCGATGTCGGCCGCCAGCCGCCTCATTTCCGAAAGGCGCGACAGGTCCGCCAGGTGGGCGGCGTGCGCGCCGCTCGCAGGCGGCGGCAGGGCGGCCAGGGTGACCGCAGTGCGCGCCGGGTCGCGGCCCACCACCAGCACCCGGGCCCCACGGCGGGCGAGCTCCTTGGCCACCACCTCCCCGATGCCGGACGTCGCGCCGGTGACGACGGCGGTCTTCCCCGCGAGCTCAGCCACAGACATTCGGTCGTTCTCCCCTAGCGGCGCCCTACCGCGCCCCCGCCGCCGCGCCCATATGCGGGCCGACCTCGGGAGCCACACCATGAAATACAATCAGCTCGGCCGCACGGGCCTTTTCGTCTCGGAAATCTGCCTGGGGTCGATGACCTTCGGCGGCAATGCCGAAGCCGGCTTCTGGACCGCCATCGGCGCGTTGCGGCAGGACGAGGTGGACGCCATCGTCGGCCGCGCCCTGGCCTCGGGCGTGAACTTCATCGACACCGCCGACATCTATTCGTTCGGCGGCTCGGAAAAGCTGGTCGGCCAGTCGCTGAAGAACCTCGGCGTCGCCCGCAAGGACGTGGTCATCGCCACCAAGGTGTTCGGCGAGATGGGACCCGGCCCCAACGACCGCGGCGCCTCGCGCGGCCACATCATGGACTCCGTCCATGGCAGCCTGGAGCGGCTGCAGACCGACCATATCGACCTCTACCAGATCCACGGAGACGACCCGGTCACGCCGATCGAGGAGACGCTGCGGGCCATGGACGACCTGACCCGCCAGGGGCTCGTCCGGTATTTCGGGGTCTCCAACTGGTCCGCCTGGAAGATCGCCAAGGCGCTGGGGCTGTCGGAGGCCCGCGGCTACGGGCGCTTCGAGACGGTGCAGGCCTACTATTCCGTCGCCGGCCGCGACCTGGAGCGGGAACTGGTCCCGATGATGGTCGAGGAGAAGGTCGGCCTGATGGTCTGGTCGCCGCTGGCCGGCGGCCTCCTGTCGGGCAAGTACGGGCCGGGCGCGGCGACGCCGCAGGGCTCGCGCCGCATCGCCTTCGATTTTCCGCCCGTGGACGTCGAGCGCGGGTGGGCTTGTGTGGCGGAGATGCGCCGGATCGGCGAGGCCCACGGGGTCTCGGTCGCCCGGGTGGCGCTGGCCTGGCTGCTGGCCAAGCCGCACGTGACCACGGTGATCGTCGGGGCGAAGTCCGTCGAGCAGCTTGACGACAACCTCGCCGCTGCGGACCTGACGCTGTCGCCCGAGGAGGTCGCCCAGCTCGACAAGGTCAGCGAACTGCCGCCGGAATACCCCGGCTGGATGATGGCGCGGCAAGGCGGCTCGCGGGTCCCCGAGCCGTTTGCACCGGCGAAGGGCTAGGCGCAGGATGAGGCGCCCTGACGTTGGGGCGCCTTTCACGGCGCCCGGGGCTGGGGCATAGGCCGCCCGTGGACGACACCCTGACCGCCTTCGCCGAGGCCAAGCTCGCCGACCTTGAGTCGAAGAGCCTGAAGCGCACCTTGAAACCGACGCACCGGATCGACGGCGTGTGGGTGGAGCGGGGCGGCCGCCGGCTGATCTCGTTTTCCTGCAACGACTACCTGAACCTGTCGCACCATCCCGCGGTGAAGGCCGCCGCGGTGCAGGCCATCGCCGAGCACGGCGCGGGCTCGGGCGCCTCGCGGCTGATCACCGGCGACAACCCGATCTTCAGCGTGCTGGAGGCGCGGCTGGCGCGGCTGAAGGGCTATGACGCCGCCTGCGTGTTCGGCTCCGGCTACCTCGCCAACACCGGGATCATCCCGACCTTCGTCGGACCGGGCGACCTGGTGGTGGTGGACGAGTTGGCGCACGCCTGCATCTGGGCCGGGGCCAAGCTGTCGGGGGCCGAGGTGGCGATGTTCCGCCACAACGACATGGCCGACCTGGCCAAGCAGCTCGGCGAGCGCCGGCCCCGGGCCGGCCGCGCCCTGGTCGCCACCGACGGGGTGTTCTCCATGGACGGCGACGTGGCGCCCCTGGACGAGATCAGCCGGCTCGCGCGCGCCCACGACGCCTGGCTGATGGTCGACGACGCCCACGGCCTGGGCGTGCTGGGGGGCGGGGCGGGGACCGCCAGGCTCTTCCCCACGGCCCGGGTGGACCTGGCCATGGGCACCTTCTCCAAGGCCATCGGCGGCTACGGCGCCTATGTCTGCGCCACCCAGCCGGTGATCGACTTCATCAAGACCCGCACCCGCACCATCGTCTACACCACCGGCCTGCCGCCGGCGAACGCCGCCGCGGCCCTGGCGGCCCTCGACGTCATCGAGACCGACCACGACCGGGTGGCCCGGCCGCTGCGCAACGCGCGCCGGCTGACCAGCGCGCTGAACCTTCCGGACGCGCAGAGCGCCGTGGTGCCGATCGTGCTGGGCGAGGCCGAAACCGCGCTGGCCGCCGCCGCCGACCTGGAGGCGCGGGGCCTGCTGGCCGTACCGATCCGCCCGCCCACCGTGCCCGCCGGCACCGCGCGCCTGCGCCTGGCGTTCAGCGCAGACCACACCTTCGAGATGGTCGACCGGTTGGCCGAGGCGGTGCGCCCCTGGCTGCGGCGGTGAACCCTAGGGCGCTGTTCGTCGCCGGCGCTCACACCGACGTGGGCAAGACCCATGTCGCCTGCGCCCTCATCCGCACCTTGCGGGCGCGCGGCGTCGCGGTGGAGGCGCTGAAGCCGGTGGTCAGCGGGTTCGATCCCGACGACTGGGCCGACAGCGATCCGGGCCGGCTGCTCGAGGCCCTCGGCCGGCCGTTGAGCGCGCCGCAGTTCGAGGCCATGTCGCCCTGGCGGTTTCACGCGCCCCTGGCCCCGCCGATGGCGGCCAGACGGGAAGGCAAGCGGCTGGAACTCGCTCCCATCGTCGACTTCTGCCGCCGCCGCATCGCGCAGACGCAGAGCCAGGTCTTCCTCGTGGAGGGCCTGGGCGGGGTGATGTCGCCGCTGGCCCAGGGCGCGACCATCCTTGATCTGATGACCGCGCTGGCGGCGCCCTCGATTTTGGTGGGCGGCGCCTACCTGGGGGCGATCAGCCATATCCTGACCGCCGCGGAGACCCTCAAGGCCCGGGGGCTGCCGCTGGCGGCCGTGGTGGTGAGCGAAAGCGCGAATCCCGACGCGCCGGATTTCCAGGAGACGGTTGCTTCGATCACGGAGCATCTGCCCGGACGGCCGGTGATCGCCGCGCCGCGGACGCCGGACGACGGATGGGCGCGGGGCCTCGCCGACCTGGTCGTCGCGCTTTGAGAAAAGTCTTCGACCGCGGGTGAACCCGGCGTAGCGTTCGAAAGTTACAGTTCGCCCGCAGCCGATCCGGCCGACGGGCGGCGACGGTGCAACGACGCCGAATGGAGGAAACGCACGGGCCTGCGGCCGAAGTCGCGGGTGGCGGATCCGTCGGCGAACGGAGCGTGGGCAGAGGAGGCGCGAGGATGCGGTATTTCCTCGACACCGAGTTCAACGGCTTCGGCGGCGAGCTGCTCTCGCTGGCCCTGGTGCGCGAGGACGGCGCCAGCATCTACCTGCTCTACACCGTTCCCGGGAACATCGCGCGCTGGGTCGCCACCCACGTGATCCCGGCCCTGCACGCCGTGCCGCCCTGGATCGAAGCGCGCCGGGTGAGCCAGACCGAAGGCGCCCGGGCGCTGGGCGAGTTCCTGGGCGACGACCCCGATCCCGAAATCGTCGCCGACTGGCCGGACGACATCAGCTACTTCTGCCGCGCCCTGATGACCGGGCCGGGGCACATGGCGCCGCTGCACCGCCTGCGCTTCGAGATGGAGCGCCTGGAATCCAACCCCAGCGCCCTGCCGGGGGGATCTCCACACAACGCGTGGTGGGACGCCATGGCGCTGCGCGAGCGCGTGCTGCGCCCGCCGATGCGGGCGCAGGCCTGAGGGCCTCAGCCCGCCGGCAGCATCGCGGTGATCTCGTTGGTCTTGGAGATGAACTTGACGCCCTTCAGGCGGTCCTGGTTGTAGCCGCTCCAGGCGCCCTTGATCTCGATCGGCGTCTCCACCGCCGCCCCCGGCGCCGCCGGCTTGGTCGCGACGACGTCGACCTCGTAGATCCCGTCCGTGGGCGGACCCGCGTAGACGCGGGGCTTGAAGCCGGCGTCGGTGTAGCCGGCCATCGGGACCTTGCCGGCTGCGGTCAACTTGAGGCCGCCGGCGGCGTCCTTTTCCACCGCGCCGGAGTCCAGCGAGGCGACCTGTTCCTGGCCGGCGTAGAACTGCGCCTGCCGCGCCAGCGACTTCTTGGGGGCGGGCGCGACCTCTTCGCTGGGCTTGTCGCAGGCGGCTAGTCCGAGCGCGGCCGCCAGCACGACCGCAATCCACGTCTTCATGGCGAATCCCCCCGATCTTTTTGTCGGAGATGTAAGAATGTGACTCGCGAAAGGGGCTGGCAAGCGGTGGTTGTGCGCGCCCTAAGCGGCGGCGGCGGCCCCGCCCTGGTCGGCGGCCTCGGCCCCGGCGAGGGCTTCCTGCAGCGCGTTCAGCAGGTTTTCCGGCTTCATGGGCTTTTCGACCACCCCGTTCATGCCCGCCGACACATAGGCCGCGGCGTCTTCCGGCTCGGCGTTGGCGGTCAGGGCGATGATCGGCACGCGTCCGCAGCGGCCGTCGAGGGCGCGGATCGCCTTGGTGGCGGTGATGCCGTCCATGCGCGGCATCTTGATGTCCATGAGGATCAGGTCGAAGCGGCCGCTGCGCGCCGCCTCGATCGCCTCGACGCCGTCGCCGGCGGTCTCCGAGGTGCAGTCGAACATCTCGCACAGGGTCTGGGCGACCATGCGGTTGGTGGCGTTGTCGTCCACCACCAGGATGTGGGCCGAGCGCGCCGCGGCCACGGGCTCCTCGGGCGCGGCGACGGCGTCCGTGGCGGGGGGCGCGGCGAATTCGAAGACGACGGTCTCGCCGGCGCCGGTGTTGGCCTCGCGGCGCAGGGTTCCGTCGAAGGCGTGCAGGATCCGCTGGCCCAGGGCCACGCCCAGCGCGGTCTCCAGGCCGTAGCGCGCTTCGATCTCGGCCTCGCTGGCGGATTCCATGCCGCCGCGTTCGCCGCCGCCGCGGACGCGGCCTTCGAGGTGCAGGGTCTCCCCCTGGGGCGTGACGCGCAGGCTGGCTTCCACCGCGCCGCGGCGGACGCCGGCGACCGCCTGACCGATCAGGCCGTCGAACAGCAGGGCCAGCCGCGCCTTGTCGACCAGGGCGCAGCATTCGGGGTCGCCGTCGAAGGCGACGAGCAGGGTGACGCCGTTGTCGGCCGCCCGCGCCTGCCAGGCGGCTTCCAGTTCGTCGAGCAGGTTGCGCAGCCGCTGGGGCGTGGGCTGTAGAACCAGCCCCTGCGTCTCGGCGGTGCGAAGGTCCATGGCCCGGCTCATGATGCGCTGGACGCTGGCCGCGGCCTGGGCGACGCCGTCGGCGCAGGCCTGGGCCTCGGCCGGCAGCGCGTGGCGGCCCATTTGTTCGGCAAGCGCCAGCACGCCGTCCATCTGCTGATGGATTTCGGCGCTCACGCGTTCGAAGAGAAAGTCAGGAAGCGAGGACATTTACCGGCCGAACACGCTCAAACTAAAGACAGAATGGCGCAGAGCACTTGCAGAGGTGTTAAATTTCGCGCAGCTCGCGATTTGGCGTCGTTACGTCGCATCGGGCCCCGAAAACTTTCCGTGGAAGACCTCCGCCCACATATGACGTCGATGTCAGCTCCCTCCCAGGATCGCGCCCTGGTCCTGTTCTCGGGCGGCCAGGACTCCAGCGTCTGCCTGGCCTGGGCGCTAGCGCGCTACGGCCATGTGGAGACCGTGGGCTTCGACTACGGCCAGCGTCATGCGGTGGAGATGGCCCAGCGCCAGGTCGTGCGCGCCGCCCTCGCCCGCGAATTCCCCGACTGGGCGCCGCGGTTGGCTGATGACCATGTGCTGGAGATGCGCGGGTTCGGCGCCATCGCCGAGACGGCCATGACCTCGGATCGGGCTTTCGAGGTGACGGAGAAGGGCCTGCCCTCGACCTTCGTGCCTGGACGGAACCTGGTGTTCCTGGTCTACGCGGCGGCCCTGGCCGACCGGCGGGGGCTGAACGTGCTGGTGGGCGGCATGTGCGAGACCGACTTCTCCGGCTATCCCGACTGCCGCCGCGCCACGCTGGAGGCGCAGGTCGAGGCGCTGAACCTCGGCATGGACCAGGCCTTCCGGCTGGAGACGCCGCTGATGCGGCTCACCAAGGCGCAGACCTGGGGGCTGTCGCAGGCGCTGGGCGGCGAGGCGCTGGTGGAGCTGATCGTCGAGGAGAGCCACACCTGTTACCGCGGCGAGCGGGGGACGCGGCGGGCCTGGGGCTATGGTTGCGACGACTGCCCGGCCTGCGATCTGCGCCGCCGAGGATGGGAGGCCTGGACCGCCGAAGGGCGTCCGGCGCTCGCCCCATGAGCTACGCGGTCAAGGAAATCTTCCTCACCCTGCAGGGCGAAGGCGGCCAGGCCGGTCGGCCGGCTGTGTTCTGCCGCTTCGCCGGCTGCAATCTGTGGTCCGGCCGCGAGGAGGACCGGGCCGGCGCGGTCTGCACCTTCTGCGACACGGACTTCGTGGGCATGGACGGGCCGGGCGGGGGGCGCTTCGCGACGCCCGAGGCGCTGGCCGACGCGGTGGCGGCGGCCTGGACCGGCGGGCCGCACGACCGGCTGGTGGTGTGCACCGGCGGCGAGCCGCTGCTGCAGCTCGACGCCCCGCTGATTGCGGCGCTGCACGCCCGCGGCTTCGCCATCGCCCTGGAGACCAACGGCACCTTGCCGGTCCCGGACGGCGTCGACTGGATCTGCGTCAGCCCCAAGGCCGACGCCCCGCTGGCCCAGACCCGCGGCCAGGAGCTGAAGCTGGTCTTCCCCCAGGCCGGCCACGATCCGGCGATGTTCGAGAGCCTGGATTTCGAGCGCTTCTACCTGCAACCGATGGACGGGCCGGACCGCGAAGCCAACACCGCTGCGGCGATCGCCTATTGCCTTACCCATCCCCGCTGGCGTTTAAGCGTTCAAACCCACAAGTACCTCGGCATCGCCTGACGTCCGGGCGCGCCCCTTTGGTCCCATGAGCTCCCCGATCTTCGAAATCACCAAGGCGGCGACCTTCGACGCCGCGCACCACCTGCCGGCCGGTCCCCGCAGCCCCTACACCCGCCTGCACGGGCATTCCTTCCGGGTGGAAGCGACGCTGCGCGGCGAGGCCGGCGGCCCGGTGGGCTGGGTCGCCGACCTGGGCTCGCTGGACGAGGCCCTGCGCGCCATCGCCGGCGAGCTGGACCACAGCCTGCTGAACGAAACCGCCGGGCTGGAGAGCCCGACGCTCGAGCACCTGTGCCTCTACTTCGCGGACCGGCTGAAGCCGGCGTTCCCGGCCCTGGCGCGGATCGTCGTCTCGCGCCCGACGGTCAACGAAAGCTGCGCCCTGGTGGTGGCGTAGGGCCGTCCCGCCTCAGCGCGAGGCGTGGTGCGTGGTGTGCTTGCGGCCCGATCCGCCCGGCTTCTTGCCGCCGCCGTCGTCCTTGTTGACGGTGGCCCAGGCGCGGCGCTCAGCCTCTTTTTCCGAGACGCCGCGCTTTTCGTAACCCTCGGCGATGTGGTCGGCCTTGCGTTCCTGCTTGTCGGTGTACTTGGACTTGTCGCCACGTGGCATGGGGATCGCTCCTCAATGTGTGTGGTGACGAAATCCCCGCCGCAAGCGGCCGGTTCCTAGGGTCGAGGCCGTTCAACCTTTGTGAATCGGGTCGATCCAGGGGACCGTTTCCGGCGCCTCGGCCGGGGCGATGTCCAGGTTGACGACCACCGCCTCGTTGTCGCTGCGCACCAGCACGCATTCGAGCGTCTCGTCGTCGCTGGCGTTGATCTCCTGGTGCGGCACGAAGGGCGGCACGTAGATGAAGTCGCCGGGACCCGCCTCGGCGACGAACTCCAGGCTCTCGCCCCAGCGCATCCGCGCCCGGCCGCGGATGACATAGATCACGCTCTCCAGCGGGCCGTGGTGATGCGCGCCGGTCTTGGCGCCGGCGTGGATGTGCACTGTCCCCGCCCACAGCTTCTGGGCTCCGACGCGGGCGAAGTTGATGGCCGCCGCCCGGTTCATGCCTGGCGTCTGGGCGGTGTTCGCATCGAGCTGGTCGCCGGGGATCACCCGGACGCCGGAGTGCTTCCAGGCGTCTTCGGGGACGGGAGCGTCGGCGGACATGGCGGGTCTCCGAACGAGGGACGCGCGCCATCCTAGGAAGCCGGCCGGCGGGGCGCCAGGGCCTTGATCCGCGCGGAGAATGATGATCGGAGCCTAATGTGACGCCTGCGCCCCTGCCCGAGGAGACCGCCGCCCAGCGGCATTCGCACATCATGGGCGGGGTGATGCTGCGCGCCGCCGCCATGGTGCTGATGTCCGGCATGGCCGCGCTGGTGAAGTGGTGCGGATCCCAGGGCGTGCCGGTCCTGGAGCTCATCTTCTTCCGCAACGCCTTCGCCTTCATTCCGATCTGCTTCTACATCTGGCGCACCTGCGGCTTCGGCGTGCTGCGCACCAGCCGTCCGCTGGGCCACCTGACCCGCTCTGCGGTGGGGCTGACCGGCATGGTCTGCGGCTTCACCGCCCTGCAGCACCTGCCCCTGACCGAGGCCACCGCGATCGCCTTCGCCGCGCCGCTGTTCATGACCGCGCTGTCGGTCCCGATCCTGCGCGAGCCGGTCGGGCGGCACCGCTGGGGGGCGGTGCTTGTGGGCTTCGTCGGCGTGCTGATCATGGTCCGGCCCGATCCGCAGCATGTGACCATGATGGGGGCCGGGCTGGCGCTGGCCGGCGCGGTCGCCGCGGCCTTCGCGATGATCACCGTGCGTGAGATGGGCCGCACGGAGCCGGGCGCGGCCATCGTCTTCTACTTCACCCTGGCCGGCTGCCTGCTTGGCCTCTGCAGCCTGCCGTTCCGCCTGGTCGTGCCGGACCTGCAGACCCTGGGCCTGTTGGTGCTGATCGGCGTGATCGGCGGCGTTGGCCAGCTCATGCTCACGGAATCCCTGCGGATCGCGCCGGTGGGGGTGGTGGCGCCCTTCGACTACACCCAGCTCCTGTGGGCCAGCGTCATCGGCTTTCTGGTCTGGGGCGAGCTTCCGCGGCCGTTCACGATCGTCGGGGCGCTGATCGTCGGGGCGAGCGGGCTCTACATCGTGCTGCGCGAGACCCGGCGCTTCCGGACGCTCTGAGCCTGCGTTGACAGCGAGCGGCCTCGGGAGGACGCTATCGGTCGAGCTAGGTCGGCCGAGCCCCTGGCGCGCCGCCTCGTGGGCCTCCGGCGTCCGGCGCGAGGAGCCGACGATGTTGCGCTTGTTCGCCCTTTCCCTAGGAGTCTGCGCCCTGGCGACGGCCGGGGGCGCGGCGGCGGCCGTCACCGTTCTGGGGGGCGGTTTCGCCAACGCCTGTTCGCGGGCCGCAGTGGTCGGCGAGTCCCACCCCCGGTTCGAAGCCGTCTGCACCGAGGCGCTGGACTATGAGTTCCTCGACGCCCACGACCGGGCCGGCACCTTCGTCAACCGCGGCGTGATGAAGCTGCGCCGCCTGGAATACGCGCCAGCCAAGATCGACTTCGACGTCGCGGTGAAGCTGCAGGCCAACATGGGCGAGGCCTATGCGAACCGCGGGGCGGCCTACATCGGATTGGGGCGCTATAAGGAGGGCCTGCCCGACCTGAACAAGGCGATCGAGCTTGGAATCGACGAAATGGCCAAGGCCTATTTCAACCGCGCGCTGGCCTATGAGGGCGTCGGCGATGTGAAGGCGGCCTATTTCGACTACCTCAAGGCCTCGGAGCTCAACCCCGACTGGGGGGCGCCCAAGGACGAGCTGGTTCGGTTCACTGTCAAGCAGCCATGACGGCGCGATGCCCAGGAGCGTAATGGCCAGGAGCGTGATGACTGGAAGGTTGGGCGCGGCCGCCATCGCCGTCATCGCCGCGCTCGCCACGACGGCCCGGGCCCAGGATTTCGACACCATGGTCCGCACCCAGGAGTTGGAGGCGCAGCTCACCGCCGCGCGCCAGCACGAGATCGCGCTGCGCAACGAGCTGATGGCGTTGGAGTCGCGCATGCAGGCCGACAACTCGATCCGCCTGCTGGAGTCCGAGCGCAGCCCCGCGATCTCCGCCCTGTTGCGCGATCGCGAGCTGGCGCCGGCGGACCCGGCGCCCAGCTACGCCGCGATCCCCGACAAGCGGCTGAAGGATTCCAACGCCCGCGTGCGCGCCGCCGCGCGGGACACGCGCTGAGCGGCGCAGCCTCGGACGTCGGACTGCGTTAAGCTAGCAGCGAAACCTGGGAGCATCGGATCATGCGTTGGGGCGGCGGCCGCCAGTCCGGCAATATCGAAGACCGCCGCGGGATGAGCGGCGGCGTGGTCGGCGGCCTCGGGGCCGGCGGCGTGATCCTGGCCCTGATCGGCTACTTCGTGTTCGGGATCGATCCCGAGACCACCTTGAGCACGGTGAGCAACGTCGCGCCGCAGGAGCAGCGCGCGGGCGTCGAAGGCGCGCCGACCGACGAGGCCGGCAAGTTCGTCGACGTGATCGCGACCTCCGTCGACGACGTCTGGACGCAGGTCCTGCCCAAGCAGGGCGTGCGCTACACCTCGCCTCGGGTCGTGCTCTACGACCAGGCGACCGGCACCGGCTGCGGGACCGGCCAGGCGGCGATGGGGCCGTTCTATTGCCCGCAGGACCAGAAGGTCTATCTGGACCTGTCGTTCTGGGACGAACTGGCCCAGCGCTTCGGCGCCCAGGGCGAGGCGGCGCGGGCCTATGTGATCGCCCATGAGATCGGCCACCACGTGCAGAACCTGACCAACCAGACCGACCGGGCCGAGCGGATGGGCGCGCGGGGCGCCGAGTCGGGATCGGTGCGCCTGGAGCTGCAGGCCGACTGCTACGCCGGCGTCTGGGCGGCCCACGCCGCCGAGGTGTCGGGCGGGCAGGTGGCGCTGGACCCGAAGGACATCGAGGATGGCCTGCGGGCGGCATCGGCGGTGGGCGACGACACCTTGCAGAAGGAGACGCAGGGCCGCGTGGTCCCAGACGCCTTCACCCACGGCACCAGCGCCCAGCGCATGCGGTGGTTCCGCGCGGGCGTGGAGTCCGGCGACCCGGCGAGCTGCGACACCTTCCAGGCGGCGCGACTGTAGAGGGTCAGCCGGCGGGAACCTGCGGGGCGGGTTCGACGCCCAGGCAGACGGCGACGCAGCGACGAGCCAGCAGTTCGATCGGGTCGATAATGTCGACGCGCAGGTCTTCGCGCCGCAGGACCAGCGGCAGGCTGGCGCTGCCGGCGATCACCAGCTCCGCGCCCTCGGCGACCAGTTCGGCGACCATCGCGCGCACCACCGCCTGCACCTCTTCGCCGAAGTCGCCGGCGCGGATGCGCTGCAGGGCCGTGGCGAACTCGGCCTGGGCGTCGGGGGGCAGGACGACCATCCCCATGGCCTGGGCGGCGAGATATTCGCGGTAGAGGCGCAGGGCGGGCTTGGCGCCCAGCACGCCGGCGCGCCGCACGCCGGAGGCGCGGGCGGCGGCGGCGGCGGAGCCGATCATGTCGATCAGCGGCAGGCGCGAGGCGCGCTGGATCAGGTCGGCGTGGGCGTGGGCGGAATTGCTGGCGAGGGCCAG
>Ga0070667_100004212_pt1 | contig 12144 bp, 12 predicted proteins | sample KBSS33metaG_FD_64659 | JGI IMG/M metagenome (GOLD analysis project Ga0070667, IMG submission 64659) | Switchgrass rhizosphere microbial communities from Kellogg Biological Station, Michigan, USA - KBS S3-3 metaG | ecosystem: Host-associated > Plants > Roots > Rhizosphere > Soil ...
GTACAGGCGCAGGCGCGACTCGGTGGCGGCGGGTGAGGACATGTCCGGATTGTCGCGGCCCGCGCCCAGGTCTTGGCAGCCGTGCCGCCGCGTGCCATGCTGACAGTCCGGTGCAGATTGGAGGCGGTCATGTCGATGATCACGCGGCGCGTGGCCCTTCAAGCGTGCGGCGCGGCGGCCATCGCGGCGTGGCCGAAACTCGGCCGTGCCGCGACGATGCAGTCCTGGCCGCTGCAAGCGCCGCAGCGAACCGGCATCCACGATGTCGCCCCGGCTCCCGACGGCGGCGTGTGGTTCACCGCGCAGCGCAGCGGTCACCTCGGCTGGTTCGACCCGGCGAGCGGCCGCATCGAACTGGTCGCGCTGGGCGCGGGCTCGGCACCGCATGGCGTGATCGCCGGGCCGGACCAGGCCGCATGGATCACCGACGGCGGCCTAGGCGCGATCGTGCGCGTGGGCTGGCCGGACCGCACGCTGCGCGCGTTCCCGCTGCCGACCGGTGTGCCCTACGCCAACCTCAACACCGCGAGCTTCGCGCCCGACGGCGAGCTCTGGTTCACCGGGCAAAGCGGCGTCGTCGGGCATCTCGTGCCCAGGACCGGCGTCGTCACGCTGCGCGATGCACCGCGCGGCAGCGGGCCGTACGGCATCTGCACGACACCGGGCGGCGACGTCTGGTGGTGTTCGCTCGCCGGCTCGTTCATCGCGCGCATCGATCGGCGCAGCGGTGACTCGGTCATGGTCGAGCCGCCGACAAAGAACCAGGGCGCGCGCCGCCTCTGGAGCGACAGCCACGGCCACCTCTGGGTCAGCGAGTGGCTGAGCGGCCATCTGTCGATGCACGACCCGGCGCGCAAGACCTGGCGCAGCTGGCGCCTGCCGGGTGCCGCGCCGCGGCCCTACGCGGTCTATGTCGACGCGCGCGATCAGGTCTGGGTCAGCGATTTCGGCGGCAACGCGGTGTTCCGATTCGACCCGGGCAGCGAGCAGTTCGAGCGCTTCGGCTTCCCGCGTGAGGCCGCCGGCGTGCGCCAGATCCTCGGACGCCCCGGCGAGGTCTGGCTGCCCGAGAGCGGCACCGAGCACCTGTCGGTGATCCGCACCTGAGCGCGCTTCAGCGCGCCGCCATCACGACCCGGCCGAACGCGTGGCGGCCCTCGATGTAGGCGTGGGCCTGCGCCGCCTCGGCCAGCGCGAACGTGCGGTCGATGACGACGCGCAACTCGCGGCTGGCGACGCGCTGCAGACACGCGCCGACCAGCGCGTGAGCGCGCGGGTACTCGTTCTGCAGCGCGGTCGCGAACAGTACGCCGTGCAGCGTGTTGTTCTTCGCCCAGAGCGAGAACGCGTTGACCGCCGAGCCGCCGCGCCCGGCAATGCCGACGCTGACAAGCCGGCCGCGCCAGCCCAGCACCTTGACGCTGTCGGCCAGCGTCTTGCCGCCGACGCTGTCGAGCACCACCTCGACACCGCGCTTGCCCGTCAGCGCCAGCACCTCGGCGACGAAGTCCTGCTCGACGTAGTTGATGCCGTGGTCCAGGCCGAAATCCTTCAAGCGGGCGAGCTTGTCCGAGCTCGACGCGGTCGCGATCACGGTGGCACCCGCCTTCTTCGCCATCTGGATTGCCGCCATGCCGACGCCGCCGGCGCCGGCGTGGATCAACACCGTCTGGCCGGCCTTCAGGTCACCGGCGGTGAACAGACAATCGTGGGCGGTCGCAAACGCCACCGGCACGCAGGCGGCCTCGGCGGTGGACAGGCCGTCGGGAATCGCCCAGACCATTGCCGCGGGCACCGCGCGCTGCTGCGCGTGCGAGCCATTGGCGTTCAGGGTCACGACGCGTTCGCCGAGCGTGCGGCCCTTGACCTTCGCGCCGATCGCGCGCACCGTGCCGGCGGCGATGTAGCCGACCACGTGCGTCGCGCTCAGCGGCGGCGTCATCGCGCGGGCGAGCAGATCGCCACCTTCTATGCTGATGGTCTCGACGTCGATGACGATGCCGTCGTCGGCGCACACCGGGTCCGCGATCTCCTCGAAGCTCAGCACCTCGGGGCCGCCGTTGCGGGAAATGACTGCTGCTTTCATGCGGGGCTCCAGGAAAATGAGGGCGGTCTACTGCGTGGTGAGCGCCTTCAGGCGATCGAGCTTGCCGGCGTAGAGGTCGTGGTCCTTGCGCGTCGTGCTCACGTCCATCGCGCGCTTCAGGTGAATGGTCGCGCGCGCGGCGTCGTTGAGCTGCATGTAGGTGACCGCCAGCCAATACTCGAACTCGTGGTGGTACGGCGCGCGCTCGACCTCCTTCGCGAACAGGCGACGCGCCGCCTCGTAACGCCCTTCGTGCAACGCCGCCATGCCCTGGCGGAAGTAGCTGAACGGCGGATGCGGGTCGAGTTGCGCGAGGCGCTGCGCGAGGGTCTCGGCCTCGGCGCTTCGGCCGAGGTCGCGCAACGCGAGCACGCGGTTCGACATGGCGTAGAGGTTGTCCGGCTCGCGCTCGGCGACACGCTGCAGCGCGGCCTCGGACCACTCGGGACGATGTCGCGCGCGGTACACGACCCCCAGCGTGACGTAGGCACCCAGCAGTTCGGGATCGGTGCGCAGCGCCTCGCGCGCGAACCAGTACGCGTCGGCGACCTGGCCTTGCGTCAGCGACTCGACCGCGCGGTTGTTCAGGTACATCGCGATCACGGTGCGCTCCTCGACCTGTCGCGTGTTGAAGACCTGCGCGTCGCGCGGCGGCAGGAAGTCGACGACCATCGGCGGCTCGAAGAAGGTGATCCCGCCACGAAGCTGGTTGTCTTCGAGCAGCAGGTTCACGTGGCCGATCGCGATGTAGAGGTCGCCCGACCGGTCCCAGGTGTCTTCGCCGAGGACGGTCTGGTAGTGCACCGTCAGGCCGAGCTCCTTCGCGAAGGCCGCCGTCATCAGCACCAGCGCGAGGCAGTTGCCCGAGCGCGCATCGAACGCCTCGGCCGCAGTGCGCGTTCGCGCCGCGTCGTACTCGAGCTTGAGGTCGCCGCGGTACAGCGCGTCGATCAGCTGGCGTCGGCGATCGCCGAGCTGCGCGCGCGCGACCGGCCGCGTCGCGAGATACTGGCGCATCGCCGGGCTCACTGCCAGGGCGACGCCGGGGTCGATGCGCTGCGAGGGCGCTTCGAAGACCTCGTCGTGGAACAGGGTCGCCGCGGGCGGCATCGGGGGCCGGCTCGCGCAGGCGGCGAGCAGCGTGCAAAACAGCAGGGCGGCCAGGTTCTTCATCGCGCCTCCTCGTGGCGGACCGACCACGCGCCCAGGGTCACGATGGCGTGGCCGCGCGGTTGCCCGGCAGCCATCGTAGCCCCGATCAGGCGTCGAGCTGCCTCTGGAATACCAGACCCGCGTGCTCGCGCAGCGCGTGGAACCGGATCTTCGGCCAGTTCGCCTCGATGGCGCGCAGCTCGGGCGCATATTCCACGAGCACGGTGGGTGCATCGACCGCGTCGTAGGCGACGCGGTGGGCGTTGCCGTCGATGAAGCGTTGCAGTTCCTTGGCGCCGCCGTCGGCCTCCGGGCACGTGACCCAGCGCGCGACCTGGAAACGGCTCGGTGCGATGCGCGCCTTCACGCCGTATTCGTGCTCGAGCCGGTGGGCCACGACCTCGAACTGCAGCTGCCCGACCGCGCCCAGCAACAGCAGCGCCGACGCCACCGGGCGGAACACCTGGATCGCGCCCTCCTCGCCGAGCTGGATCAGCCCGGCCTTGAGCTGCTTGGTGCGCAGCGGGTCGGCCACCTCGACGGTGCGGAACATCTCGGGCGCGAAAAACGGCAGCCCGGTGTACTGCAGCGTCTCGCCCTCGGTCAGCGTGTCGCCGAGCTGGAGCACGCCGTGGTTCGGGATGCCGATGATGTCGCCGGCGAAGGCTTCATCCAGCAACTCGCGGCGCTGGCTCAGGAACGACACGACCGTGTTCGGCCGCATCTCCTTGCCCGAGCGCGACACCTTGATGCGCATGCCACGTTTGAAGTGGCCGCTGGCGACGCGCACGAACGCGATCCGGTCGCGGTGCGCCGGGTCCATGTTGGCCTGGATCTTGAAGACCACGCCGGTCAGCTTGGGTTCGGTCGGGGCCACCGAGCGCTGGATCGCCATGCGGGGCCCCGGTGCCGGCGCCAGGTCGACGAGCGCGTCCAGCACCTCCTGCACGCCGAAGTTGTTGACCGCGGAACCGAAGAACATCGGCGTCTGGTGGCCGCCGAGAAAGGCTTCGCGATCGAACGGCGGCGCCGCGTCGCGCAGCAGCTCGATCTCGCCCTTCGACTGCTCGTACTGCATGCCGAAGCGCTCGGGGTACGCAGGGTTGTCCAGCCCGTCGAGGAACTCCTCGCCGTTGTTGGCTTCCGCGCCACCGAACAGCCGCATGCGCTTTTCGCGCAGGTCCATCACGCCGTGAAAGGCCTTGCCCATGCCGACCGGCCAGGTGAACGGCACGACCTCCATGCCCAGCTCGCGCTCGATCTCGTCCATCAGCGCCATCGGCTCCTGCACCTCGCGGTCCATCTTGTTGACGAAGGTCAGGATCGGCGTGTTGCGCGCGCGGCAGACCTGCAGCAGGCGCCGCGTCTGCGGCTCGACGCCGTTGGCCGCATCGATCACCATCAGAGCGGCGTCGACCGCGGTCAGCACGCGGTAGGTGTCTTCCGAGAAGTCCTGGTGGCCCGGCGTGTCGAGAAGGTTGATGACGCAGTCGCGGTACTCCATCTGCATCACGCTGGACGCGACCGAGATGCCGCGCTGCTTCTCGATCTCCATCCAGTCCGAGGTCGCGTGGCGCGTCGCCTTGCGCGCCTTCACCGAGCCGGCGATCTGGATCGCGCCGGAGAACAGCAGCAGCTTCTCGGTCAGCGTGGTCTTGCCGGCGTCGGGGTGGCTGATGATCGCGAAGGTGCGGCGACGCCGGACTTCTTTTTGGAGCAGGTCGGACATGCATGCGCGGCCGATTCGGCGGGCCGCCTCCAGGAGACAACCCGCGATTATCGGCGGCGCACCGGAAATGCCGGCGGCGTCAGCGCTGCGTCGGCCCGAAGTCCGCGCGCAGCCAGGCGTCGATCAGGTTCTTCTCGTAGCCCAGAACCTCCCCGCGATGGAAGATGCCGTGCGTCAGGAAGTTGATGTCGCGCAGCTCGCGCGCGCCTTCCTTCAGCACCGCGCCCTGGGCCGAAACGAGCTGGAAGGTCAGGTCGATGCGCGGCGGCGTGGTGTCCCGCACGAAGCGCACGTCCGACCAGCGGCTCGATCGCCAGGGCTCGAGCCGGCCGGCGCGCTGCACGTCGGTGATCGTCACCAGCAGCCGCTCACCGTCGGGCAGCGTGCGCGACGCGCGTTGGGCGACGTAGCGGCTGAGCACATCGAGCCAGTCCAGGCGCGCATCGGGGCTGCGGTCCATCTCGGTGAAGGCCGCAGGGTTGCGGTAGCGGACCTCGGCGCGCTCGGCGCTGACGGTCGCACCGGGCGCGGCGGCCACCGCGGTGGCCGCGGCCATCAGCAGCACGGCCAGCGCCACGCTCAGCGCGCGCAGCGACGGCGACTTTGCGTTCCTCGACATGGCGAACTCCTTTCGCGTCTTGTCCGCGCGGCCGCCTCGAACTCACTGCGCTGGCACGAAGGGCCGCACCACGTCCAGCAGCCTCGCAACATACGCCTCTTTCTCGCCGACCGGCGCCGCGTAGTGCAATGCCCGCGTCGCCGCGTCGAACCCGGCGCCGCGCACCATCAGCCAGGCGGCCAGGTACTGAGAGGCCAGGCAGCCGCCGGCCGTCGCGACGGGGCCGCGCGCATGGAACGGCGCGTCCTCGACGCGCACGCCGGCCGCCAGCAGCCAGGGCTTGGTCGTGAGGTCGGTGCAGGCCGGCATGTCGGCCAGCAGCCCCAGGCGCGCCAACAGCAGCGCGCCGGAACATTGCGCGCCGATCAGCTGGCGCACCGGGTCGAGCTGCAGCCGATCCAGCAGGGCACCACGCCGGCCGTAGTCGGCGGCGATCGCCCGCGTGTACACGCCGCTGCCGAAGATCACCGCGTCGGCCTCGTTCGCGAACTCCAGCGGCTGCTGCGCCTGCACCGTGACGCCGTTCATCGACGTGACGTGCGTGCTTGGGCTCGCGATCTCGGCCTTCCAGCCTTCAGCGCCGAGGCGGTTCAGCAGCCCGAGCGCGATGAACGAGTCGAGCTCGTTGAAGCCGTCGAACGTGAGGATGGCGATGCGCACGCGGCGGGCCGGACGAGTCAGGGTTCGAGCAGCGCGCGCAGCATCCACGCGGCCTGCTCGTGCACCGTCAGGCGTTGCGTCAGCAGGTCGGCGGTGGGCTCGTCGCCGGCCTTGTCGGCGAGCGGGAAGATGCCGCGCGCGGTGCGCGCCACCGCCTCGTGGCCCTCGACCAGCACGCGCACCATGTCGAGCGCGGCCGGCGGCATGGCCGGCGCGTCCTTCAGCGAGGTCAGCGCGCCGAATTGCGCATACGAGCCGGGTGCGGTGTGGCCGAGCGAGCGGATGCGCTCGGCGATCGGGTCGACCGCGTTCCACAGCTCGGTGTACTGCACCATGAACATCGCGTGCAGCGAGCTGAACATCGGCCCGGTCACGTTCCAGTGGAAGTTGTGGGTCGTCAGGTACAGCGTGTAGGTGTCGGCGAGCAGCCGCGACAGGCCGGCCGAGATCGTGCTGCGGTCCTTGTCGCTGATGCCGATGTGGATGCCGATGCGCGCGCCGCCGGAGGCGGCGTCCTTGTTCTTGGCCATTGCTCTCGCTCCCCAGAAGTCCGCTGGTGGAACCACTGTAGCGCAGCGCATGCCTGCGCGACGTCTTGCTTCAGCCCGGCCCCTCCTGCCGCAGGCTGTTGCCCAGCGCCGTCTTGCGCACGATCACCGCGAACGAATGCACCGGCGCAGCCTTCTCGGCGTCGCGCCGCCACAGGATGCCGGGCGTGCGGATCGGCGTCGGGCTCTCGATCGGGATCATCTGCAGCCCGCTCAGCGCGGCCGGCACCGCATTGATCGCGACGATCGCGCCGATCTGGGCGCGCAGCACCAGTCCGAGCATCGGCGCGATCGTCGACATCTCGGCCACCACCAGCGGCTCGGCGCCGCTGGCCTTGAAACACTCCTCGAGCAGCGTACGGGTGGCGAAGTAGTCGGGCATCAGCACCAGCCGCTGCTGGTGCAGCTCGACCATGCGGATGCGCTTGCGCCCGGCGAGCGGGTGCGTGTCCGACACGACCAGCACCATCTCCTCGTTGTACAGCGGCTCGAACCACAGGTCGGTCGGGTCGCTCGGGCGGTACGCGATGCCGATGTCGAGCTCGCCGGCGTGCAGCCTCGCACCGATCTGCTCGGCCGGGAGCTCCTCCACGCGCACCCGCACGGTCGGGTGCCGCGCCAGGAATTGCGCCACGCACTCCGGGATCAGGCCGATGTTGAAGGTGTGGGTCGCGCCGATCCGCAGCTGCCCGGTCAGGCCACCGGCGCCGGGCTTGAGCATCGCGATGCCATGGTCGACCTCCTTCAACGCGCGGGTCGCGAAGGCGAGGAACAGCTCGCCGGCCTCGGTCGTCACAACCTTCTTGCCGATGCGGTCGAACAGTGGCTGGCCCACTTCTTCCTCGAGCTGGCGGATTTGGTGCGACAAGGTCGACTGGGTCACGTGAACCCGGTCCGCCGCCTTCGTGAAGCTCAGGTATTCGGCCAGCGCCACGAAGTAGCGAAGGTGCCTCAGCTCCATGGAAACCCCCTGGTCGAATCGATGCCATCGATCATATCGATGTGAATTCACCACTTCCGTGCGGCACCCGAACTCCCTAAGCTCGCGATCCGGTGGTCACGAGACGACGGAGTTGCGCATGTCCGAATACAACCAGGAAAAGCTCACGCAGGACGTCCTCGCCGCGTTCGCCGGCACGCCCGAGCCGCGGCTGCGCGAGCTGATGACCGCGCTCGTCAAGCACCTCCACGCATTCGCGCGCGAAGTCGATCTGACGCCGCAGGAGTGGCTGGGCGGGTTGAAGTTCCTCGACGCAGTCGGCCAGATCTCGACCGAACGCCGGCCCGAATTCATCCTGCTGTCCGACACGCTCGGCCTGTCGATGATGGTGGTCGCGCTCGCGCAGGCACGGGCCAGCGGCGACGCGAAGGGGGCGACGCCGCCGACCGAGGCGACGGTCGAAGGGCCGTTCTACTGGCCCGGCGCGCCCGATCTCGCGCTCGGCACCGACATCGGCGAGGGCGTGCCCGGCGAACCAACCTTCTACATGGGCCGCGTCACCGACCTGAACGGCAAGCCGCTGGCCGGTGCGCTGCTCGATGTGTGGTCCGGCGACGGCGACGGCAAGTACGACGTGCAGCTCAGCTTGGAGCCGACGATGCGCGCACGCGGCCGCTTTCGCACCGACGCCGAAGGCCGCTACTGGTTCTGGTCGATCTACCCGACCTGCTACCCGATCCCCGACGACGGCCCGGTCGGCGACATGATGCGCGCGACGAACCGCAGCATCTTCCGCCCCGGCCACATCCACATGATGGTGGCGGCGCCCGGGCACGTGCCGCTGACGACACACATCTTCGTCGCCGGCAGCCCGCACATCGAGGAAGACGCGGTGTTCGGCAAGCGCGACAGCCTGGTCGTCGACTTCGACGCGCACCCGCCGGGCAAGGCGCCCGACGGACGCGAGATGAAGACGCCGTACCACTCGGCGAGCTTCGATTTCCGGCTCGTGCCGACCCCGGCCTGATGAAGGACCGACCATGAAGATCGGCAAGGCCACCGTGCCGCGCACGGCCATCTGCACCTCGGACGAGCACACCATCGTCGTGCGCGGTCACGACCTGTCGGCCGACCTGATCGGCAAGCTCTCGTTCGTCGAGCACTTCTTCCTGCTGCTGACCGGCAAGCCGCCGAGTGCCGGCGAGGCCGCGGTGTTGAATGCCACGCTGGTGGCGATCGCCGAACACGGCCTCGTGCCCAGCGTGCAGGCCGCGCGCATGACCTTCGCGGCCGCGCCCGATGCGATGCAGGGCGCGGTGGCCGCCGGCATCCTCGGCTGCGGCTCGGTGGTGCTCGGGTCGTCGGAGACCGCGGGGCGCCTGTACAGCGAGATCGACGCGCAGGTGCGCGCCGGCGTTGCGCTGGAGGCGGCCGCGCTCGCGGCGATGCAGGCCTGGCGCGGCGCCGGCAAGTCCATTCCGGGGTACGGCCACCCGCTGCACAAGGAGCGCGATGCGCGCGTCGGCGCGCTGTTCGCCGTCGCGCGCGCGGCCGGCACGGACCTGCGCTTCGTCGCGATCGCCGAGGCCGTCGAGGCATTGATGCCGCGCGTGCTGAGCAAGGACCTCAAGCTCAACGTCTCGGGCGCGATCCCCGCGGTGCTGCTCGGCGCCGGCTTCCCGGTCCAGGCGCTGAAGGGCGTGCCGATCCTGGCGCGCACCGCCGGGTTGATCGCGCACCTGTACGAGGAGATCCAGCAGCCGATCGGCTTCGCGCTGTCGTACCAGGCGACACGCGAGATGATCTACGAGGGTGAGCTGCCCGCGGCTTTCGGCGCGCCCTCATGATCAAGGTTCTGCAAGGTCTGAAAGTCGTCGAGCAGGGCACGTTCATCACTGGGCCCGCGGCCGGCATGCTGCTCGGCGACCTCGGCGCCGACGTGATCAAGGTCGAACAGCCGCGCACCGGCGACCCGTTCCGCGCCTTCCAGGGCGGCTTGTACAGCCCGCACTTCCAGACCTACAACCGCAACAAGCGCAGCATCGCGCTGGACACGAAGGACGCAGCCGACCGCGCGGTGTTCGACGCGCTGATCGCCGACGCCGACGTCTACATCCAGAACTTCCGCCCCGGCGTCGCCGACAAGCTCGGGGCCGGCGAAGCACGTTTGCGCAAGCTGAACCCCAAGCTCGTCTACTGCTCGATCAGCGGCTTCGGCGCGACCGGCCCGGCCGCGAACCGCCCGGCCTACGACACCGTCGCGCAGGCCGCGAGTGGCTTCCTGAACCTGCTGGTGAACCCCGAGAACCCGCGCGTCGTCGGCCCGGCGATCGCCGATTCGCTGACCGGCTTCTATGCCGCCTACGGCGTGCTGGGCGCGCTGGTCGAGCGCGGCCGCACCGGCGTCGGCCGCACCGTCGAGGTTTCGATGCTGGAGGCGATGGCGCACTTCAACCTCGACGCCTTCACGCACTTCTTCCAGGCGAACGAGGTGATGGGCCCGTACAGCCGGCCGAGCGTGTCGCAGTCGTACGTGCTCGAGTGCCTGGATGGCAAATGGATCGCGCTGCACATGTCCTCGCCCGAGAAGTTCTGGCAGGGCCTGGCCAGCGTGATCGAGCAGCCCGATCTCTTCAGCGACCCGCGCTTCGCGACGCGCGACGCGCGCATCGCGAACCAGGAAACTCTGATCGAGCTGCTCGGCGCGCACTTCAAGCGCCGCACCCGCGACGACTGGTGCGCACGGCTGGAGCACGAAGACGTGCCGCACGCGCCGATGTACGACACCAGCGAGGCGCTCGACGACCCGCAGGCGATCCATCTGCAGATGACCGCGCAGGCTCATCATCCGGTGATGGGCCTGTTCCGAACCGTGCGTTCGCCGGTGTCGTTCGACGGCCAGCGCGCGCTCGACGTGCGGCCGCCGCCGACGCTGGGCGAACACAGCGACGAGATTCGCGCCGAGCTGAAGCGCGCGCATCCCGGAGCTTTTGCATGAACCGTCGCCGCCTCGTCGCCGCCGGTCTGCTGGCACTCGCTGCCACTGCGCAGGCGCAGGAGAACATCGGCCCGATCAAGATGGTCGTGCCGTTCGGACCGGGGACGACCACCGACACCGTGTCACGTGTCGTCGCCGAGGCGCTCGGCAAGAGCCTGCAACAGACGGTGATCGTCGACAACCGCGCCGGCGCGGGCGGTTCGGTCGGCAGCGACCAGGTCGCGAAATCTGCACCCGACGGCAAGACGCTGGTAATGGGCACGGTCGGCACGCACGCGATCAACGCGGCGCTGTTCCGCAAGCTTCCCTACGACACGCTGCGCGATTTCGCGCCGGTCGCGTTCATCGGCTACACGCCGACCCTGCTGGTGGTCGGCGCGGCCTCGCCGGTCAAGTCGCTGAAGGACCTGGTCGCGCTCGCCGCGCGCCCCGAAGGCGTGACCTTCGCGTCGGCCGGCAACGGCACCTCGGGCCACCTCGCGGGCGAACTGCTGGCGCAGCGCCTGGGCGGGCGCATGATCCACGTGCCCTACAAGGAGGGGGCGGTCGCGATGACCAGCGTCATGTCGGGCCAGGCCGATTTCCTCTTCTATCACCCGGCCGCGGTGATGCCGCAGATCAGGGCCGGCAAGCTGCGCGCGCTGGCCGCCAGCAGCGCGGTGCGCAGCGCCGCGGCGAGCGACGTTCCGACCCTGATGGAGCAGGGCGTCAAGGATTTCGATCTCGTCGCCTGGTTCATGCTGTACGCGCCGGCCGCTACGCCGGCGACGACACTGGCGCACCTGCGCAACGCCGCGGCCGCTGCGCTGGCGCAGCCCGATGTCGTGGCGCGTTTGCGCGAGCAGGGCATCGAGCAGCGCACGATGCACGTCGACGAGATGCTGCCATTCAACAAGGCCGAGCTCGTCAAGTGGGCCGAGCTGGTGAAGCGCTCCGGTGCGCAGGTCGATTGATCAACGAGCCACAACAACAGACGGAGGCAAATCTGATGAACACGACGAAACTCTCGCGCCGCAGCGCGCTCGCGGCCACGCTGCTCGGCCTGTCGGGCCTCGCGCTCGCGCAGCCTGCCGGGCAGCCGATCCGCGTCGGCAGCACGCTGGCGCTCACCGGGCCGCTGTCGGCCACCGCGCAGATCCACAAGCTGGTCGGCGAGATCTATGTCGAGCAGGCGAACAAGCGCGGCGGCTGGCTCGGGCGGCCGATCGAATGGGTCGTGAAGGACGATCAATCGAAGCCCGACCTCGCGCGCACGCTGTACGAGCAGCTCGTCACCGCCGACAAGGTCGACTTGCTGATGGGCCCGTACGCGACCGGCGCGATCCTGTCGGCCATGGGCGTGGCGCAGCGCTACAACAAGGTGCTGGTGCACCACACGCTGGGCATCCCGTCGCTGGCCAAGTACGAGCTGC
>Ga0070667_100004216_pt1 | contig 12137 bp, 11 predicted proteins | sample KBSS33metaG_FD_64659 | JGI IMG/M metagenome (GOLD analysis project Ga0070667, IMG submission 64659) | Switchgrass rhizosphere microbial communities from Kellogg Biological Station, Michigan, USA - KBS S3-3 metaG | ecosystem: Host-associated > Plants > Roots > Rhizosphere > Soil ...
GGTCGCGTCGAACGCATCGTCGACATCGGTGAGGCCGCAGTCGCGCCGATCGCAGCGACAGAGTCCGCAGTGCGCGGTGTCGTCAACAGGGTCCGCCGAACCGCCGGCCTCTAGTGCCGCAGAGCCTTCCGGTTCCCACGCCGCCGATCGCCGAGGGCACCGGCCTGCCGTGGAATGTGGCGGTCGACGACGCCGTCGTCGCCATCGCTGAGGCACGCGCCCGGCACGGCGACACCTTCGTGGTCCACAGTGGCCGCGAGCACTATCTGTTCACGTTCTCGCCTGTCGGTGTCGAGTCGTTCTACGCACTTCCCGAGGAGATCGCGAGCAAGGGGCTCGCGGACTATTTGATGTTGCGCCGCAAGCTTCCCGACGAAATCTTTGAAGGCAGGCGCACACTGCCTGGCTCGTTGTTCCGCCGCGACGACGTCGCCGCGTTTCTGGTCAATCTGGATCACGCACTGGAGCAGACGGTCTCCGAACTCGGCAACGAAGGCACCGTTGACCTGTTCGCGCTCACCCGCCGGCTAGGGCACCGCATGGGTCTGGCCTCATGGGCGGGACCCGGGTCAGCGCAAGGCGATACATTCGATCGCCTTGTCTCGTCGTTCGACACGCTCGACGGCTCCGATGCATTCGTGCATCCCGATGCGATGGCGGCCGTGGCCGCATTCGACAAGCGCGCGGAGCGGTCGGCATTAGCCGAAGTCACCGAGCTCGTCGCAATTGCGCTGCGGCACTTCGATTCTGGACACGATGCTACCGAAACCCTGTTCGGACGGATTGTGGGGGCGTGGTCGTCCGAGCCGCCCGACGTCCGCACGCGGGGATCGCGCTCGACGTTGCGCTGATCCACATCGCGTCGATGTCGAATCTGATGGCGGCGCTTGGTTGGGCCTTCGTCGACCTGCTCGAGCATCCGACACAGCTGCGCCGTGTCGCCGACGGCGATCACGACCTGGCGAGACGGTGCGCGCTGGAGAGCACGCGGATGGCACAACGCTCGATCATGTCGCGTGCCGTATTGGCTCCCGTCGAACTCGACACCGGCGAGGTGAGCTACCGTGTGCCCGCCGGCTGGATGATAGCCACCCTGCTTCCGCTGCTGAACACGTCTTCTGCCGCCCGGCTTCGAGCAATGGGATCCCGGCCGGTGGCACCGCAATCGGCTTGCCGATCCGAGTGCGCTGGCTTCGCCCATGCTGGTGACGGCGTTCGGTCACGGCAAGCACTCCTGTCCTGCCCAGCCGTTCTCCCTGGCAGCGATGGCGGCCGCGATGATCCGGCTATCGAGTACTTACTCGATGACGCCCCAGTGGACCAGCCATCCGCGACCTGTGTCAGCGCAGATCGGCGGAGTGGCACGCGCGGCCGGCGTCTGCCCGGTCGGCTACGTCAGCCGCCGACGATCAGACGAAGTCTGAACCGCCGTCCACGTTCACGGTTGCGCCGGTGACATATCCGTTGCGCCGAGATACCAGATATGTGGTGATGGACGCGATTTCCTCGGGCAGCCCGGCGCGGCCGAGGTCGCACGGTTGATGGAAATGCGTGTCGATCCATTGCATGACATGCACCGGATCGGTGGCGTCCAGCCCATCGATAGCAAGGATGTCCTTCAGGTTCTCTGTGAAGCTCGCGGTGACTATCGTTCCGGGGCACACGCAGTTCACCAGAATGCCATCTTTGGCAAGGCTTTTCGAAAGGTTCTTGGTGATGCTGCTCAACGCGGCCTTCGAAGCCGTGTAAGCAACGATCCGCGGGTTCTGCCGTTGAATCGAGTGCGCCGACAACGTCACGATTCGTGCCCACTCGGCGGTGCGCAGCATCGGCAGCGCGGCGCGAATCGATCGCACTCCTGACATCGTGCCCAGTGTGAACGCCGTGTCCCACTGCGCGTCGTCCATCTCCTCGAAGTACCCGTCCCCCGGTCCGATCGTGTGGACGAGGCAATTCAGCGCCCCCCAGCGCTGCGCCACGGCATCGAAGCCGGCGACGATCGACGTGGCGTCGGCCATGTCCACCCGCACTCCGACCGCGTCTGGCGCACCTGCCGATCGCACAGACGAAACGGCAGCGTCGAGAGCCTCCCTGCCTCTGGCCATCACCGCGACGCGCGCGCCCTCTGCGGCCAGGGTCTGGGCAATGGCCAGCCCCATGCCCTTGCTACCGCCCGTCACCACGGCTGTCGCGCCGGCCAACCCGAGATCCATCGTCCTACCTTCCCTCGGGGAGCGCGACACCGATTCCACGCAAGCAGAACCGGATTACTTGGTCGCGGACGGTGTCTCGATCACAGCCGCCGGTCGTCCATTGGCGCTCGACGCTCGCCCATATCGCGCCATGAATCGACAACGCATCGGCAGTCGGATCGATATCGGGAAAAATGCCGGCGCGCAGTCCGCTCTCGAGTTGTTCGACAAGCGGCTTCAGAATCTCACTGTAGGCGTCGCTCACCAGGTCGGGTGATGCAAACATCTGTGTCTGGGCTTCTAGCGACATCTGACGCAGGTCTGACTTGATCCGGTCGTTGAACGCGAGGTCCAGCCGGCCGTCGATCCAGGCCACCACTGCGTGCGACGGGTCGGCAGCGGCGGACATCTTGCGCTTCAGTCGCCTCGACTCGACGCGCGCCATCTCGAGGAAGACTGCAGATACCAGGGAATCCTTCGAATCGAAATGGCGGTAGAACGCGCGCGTACTCAAACCCGCGCGGTCCAGCACCTGCGAGACACTGAGACCCCGAACACCTTCTTCGCGAACGACTTTCGATGCCGCATCCAGCAGCGCGTTGCGAACCGTTGGGTCCGGCTCCAGCTTCTTGCGCTGCCGCTTGACGACGGTGCTCATCACGCCGTCGCATCGTATGTCGAGAGATAGTCGGCGAACCGCTCACGCACTTGCCCGGTCGTCAGCCCGTAGTCGGCGAGCTCATAGCTGTGTTCGCCGCGGTCACCCGGACGATGGTTATCGGCCCACTGCTGCACCTGTTTGCGTGCCGCCGGCGAGAAGGTCAGGCCCAGCCGTTCGTAGATTCCTTCCAACGTTCCGATCGGGTGAGTCTGCAGATCGGCGAACGACACATCGACGAATCGGTCGTCGCCGAGGCGCTTCCGAAACTGCATCGCCCGACGAACACCTTCCGCCCAACACTCCAGTTGTTCGGCGCCGAGTTCCTTCGCATCGTCGCGATCGCTGCTCCAGCTTCGGACGTAATGAATCAGGCTGCACACCGAAGCCAGCACCTTTGCTGGATCGCGGTGGCTCCAAAGGAATTTCGCATTCGGATAGGCTTCTACGAGGGCATCTAGCGCGAACATATGCACCGGTGTCTTCAAGTGCCACAAGGTCGGCGGGCAGTGCCACTGCAGGAGCTTGAGCACCTTTCGGTGATAGGTGTACGTCTCTCGCATATCGCATTGCATCACCCAGGCGAGGTATCCGGGCACACGCACGACACCGTCGAAGTGAAAGGTGCGAAAGCTCATCCCCATCAGGTCCTGGCATTCGGTGGGCGCTTGCGGCTCCGAGTTCATCATGACCCGCATCCGCGGAAACATGTTGTCCATCATCGCGATTCCCTCGGCAGCCTGTTGGATCCGCGGATCCGTGTGCTGGGTGTCCGCCTCGGGTGGCGGTGTACACGCCTGCGATTCCCACAATCGCAGCGATCGGAATTGCGGATCGCTGGCAACCAGTTGGCTCAACGCCGTAGTGCCTGTGCGTGGCAATCCGATCACGAACACCGGTCCGCCAATGGTTTCGTCGTCGATCTCCGGGTGCTGCTGGTAGGTGTCTTCGATACGGAGTCGTTGAATCAGCGCGTTGCTGATCGTCGCGTGCTGAATGACCTTACCGAGCTCATTGAGATCGGCTTCGGTGTTCAGCGCCTCGACGGTGCGTTCCAGGCCTTCGCGGTAGTACGGGGAACCAAAGTCCGCCAAACCGGTTGCCGCCCGGGCGCCGTCCTCAAGTTCGTCGGCGGAGAACGTCATCTGGAGAACCTCTCGTACACGGCACGACGCCGCCCCTTGACGACGGCGGCCCGCTCGGCCGCGGTCACCCACTTCGTCCCCGCAGGCAGCGCCGAGCCGATGTCATCGAACTTCACCAGCCGCGTCATCGGCGTCGGCGCGGTCTCGGTGCGCACGCACCGCAGGATCATCGCCCCGTTGCTATGTCCGGCGGTGTCAAGCCAATTCGCGACGCCGGGATCACGTGCGCTGACGACCACGCGGACAATGCCATCGTCGTCGACGTTGGCCTGGTGCGCATTGAGGCTGGATTGATGGCGGCCGTAGTGGATGGTCTCCCACCATTGGTTGCCCAACGAGTATCCCCAGTAGATGCCCGCCGGTGGCTCGACTTCGAGGATCAATGCCTCGTCGGGCTCGAGTTCGAAGCGTCCGATCACTGGCCGGTTCTCAGCGGCGGCGCCCATCGCAGTGCGATCGATCGGCGGCATGAATCCGTTGGCCGGCGGTCCGGCGTTGAAGTCGAGGAAGAACTTCAGGTTGTCGTGGACGAACTCTCCCAACGCATACAACTGGCGCGAGACGGCGACGTCCGATTCAACAACGCGATCGTCCTGCTCGACCTCATCACCGATCCGCTCGATCTGCAACGATGATGGTTTTTCGGTGTCCCAGTCGTAAAAGAAGTGCCGCACAATCAGGGTGGGCCGGGCACCATCCAACCTAAGCCAATTGCGTCCACATTCGCCGGCGGACAGTAATGCCTCGAAGTTTCCTTCCGCGTCGACGTCGAGATCGTCGACGAGACAATTCGCGGTCGACGAGATCCCGTCCATCGTTTGCAGACCGACGTAGCGCGCTGTCCCGCGGTTGCCGAACAGTCGGTAGGTCTCGCCGCCGCGAAGTGTGGCACGCAGGTAGATGCAATCGGGGCATTCCATGCCCCACGTCAATATGTCATCCGTGCTTGTGCGTCCGACGGCGAGAACTGGATCGGATTCGGCCCGCAGTGCCTCATCGACGCCGACCGCCAACAACACCATCAGGTGCCGCATTCCCGACGCGTAGTCGATGCGGTTGCGGTTGACCGGAGCCGACACAACGAGGCGTTCGGCTGCCACAAGCCGGTCAAGCAGGTGTGCCCACGCATCAGGCAGATCGGCATCGACCTCGCCGACCGAAGCGGACTCCGCAATGGAAAACGGAAGCCAGGCGGCTGTCTTCCCGTCGGTCATCTCATCGGCCTCCGCGGCTAGGTCACACCCTTAAATGAGAACAATGTTTTCACTTAAGCCGACCTGACTCTTACACCTCGGCACCGATGTGTCAACGCTATCCGCTATTGCGCAGCGCGGTCGCCAGCCCACTCATCGTCAGCAGGATGCCCCGCTGGACCAGTTCGTCGTCGTCTCCTGAGCGGTACCGCCGCAGCAGTTCCACCTGCAGATGGTTCAGCGGCTCCAGATACGGAAAACGGTTGAACACCGAACGCGCCAACGCCGGGTTGTCGGCTAGGAGGTCGTCCTGGCCGGTGATCAGCTTGTGCATGCGGATCGTGCGCTCATGCTCGTCGACGATCTTGTCGAACACCCGCTGGCGCAGCGCCTCGTCCTCAACGAGTTCGGAATAGCGCGCAGCCAGGCCCATGTCCGACTTGGACAGCACCTGCGCCATGTTCGACAGCACCGTGCGGAAGAACGGCCAACGACGATAGAGGTCTTGCAATACTTCCAGCCTTCCGTCGCCGTCGGCGATCCAGCTTTCGAACGCCGTGCCGGTGCCGTACCAGCCTGGCAGCATCACCCGCGACTGGCTCCAGGCCAGCACCCACGGGATCGCTCGCAGATCCGAGATCGACGTCGTCGGTTTCCGTGACGTCGGCCTGCTGCCGATGTTGAGCGCACCGATCTCGCTGACCGGCGTGGACGCCTTGAAATACTCGACGAAACCTGGTGTCTCATGGACCAATTCGGCGTACGCGCGTTGAGCACGGCCAGCCAGTTCGTCGAGCACCTCATAGGCAGGCCCCGCTGCGTCACCCAGGCCTTCGACGTCGAGCAGCGTGGCCTCCAACGTGGCCGCCAGCAGCGTCTCGAGGTTGCGATGCGCGACTCGCGGTTCGGCATACTTGGCGGCGATCACTTCGCCCTGCTCGGTGATCCGAAGCGATCCGTTCACCGCGCCAGGTGGCTGGGCGAGAATGGCGTCGTAACTCGGCCCGCCCCCGCGACCGACGGTGCCACCGCGACCGTGGAAGAGCCGCAACCGAATTCCGGTCTTGCGGGCCGACTCGACGAGGTCCAGTTCGGCGCGATACAGCGCCCAGTTTGCCGCCAGGTACCCGCCGTCCTTGTTCGAGTCGGAATACCCGAGCATCACCTCCTGGCTGTCACCGCGTGCGCTCACGACGGCGCGGTAGAGCGGAAGGTCAAGCACCGCTTCGAGAATGGACGAACCGCGCTGCAGGTCGTCGATGGTCTCGAAGAGCGGAACGATGCCAACGGGTGCATAGGGCTCGTCGCCCGAGGCATCGAGCAGCCCCACCTCCTTGAGCAGGATCGCCGCCTCGAGCATGTCCGAAACCGACTGACACATCGAGATGATGTAGTTCGGTATCGCCTGCGGCCCGAAGACGCGAACGGCGCGGGCGGCGGCGGCGACGATGTCCAGCTCCTTGCGGGCCAGCTCCGACAGCGCGGCGTCGTCTTTCGTCAGCGGTCGGCGGGTGGCCAACTCGGCGGCCAGCAGTTCGATGCGCTCCGGTTCGGCCAGCGACTGGTAGTCCGCGTGTACTCCCGCCCATGCCAGCAGCTCGGCCAACACCTCCTCGTGCACATCGGAGTTCTGGCGCAGATCCAGGCCGGACAAGTGAAAGCCGAAGACACGCACTGCTTCCCGCAGCCTCGCCAGCCGGTCATCGGCGAGCACACCGCTACCGTTGGAGCGCAATGAACTATCGATGACATCCAGGTCGGCGAGCAGTTCGGCCGGCGTCAGATAGCGTTCGAGGCCAAGGTCGAGTTCGTGCTCGGGCTGGCTGTCCAGGATTTCAGCCGCCGTCGCGGTGAGCCTGCCGTGGATGACGCGCAATGCCCGGCGGTACGGTTCGTCGGCGCGGGCGGGCTCATTGCACGCATTCGCCAATGCCCCAAGCTCGTCGCTGACGTTCACCAGCCGCGCCGACATCGACAGTTCCTGCTCGAGAAAACTGATCTCGGTGAAGTAGTGCTCGAGCGCGGTGTAGGAGGCCCTGCCCGTGGCTTGGCGGACGACGTCGGCGGTGACGTTGGGATTGCCGTCGCGGTCACCGCCGATCCATGAGCCCGGTCGCAGAATCGGCAGCTCGAACAGGTCCGCGTCGGGCCAGCGGGTCTGCAACGCGGTTCGCACCTCGGCGTTGACCTTCGGGATGACCTCGAGGAACGCCGCCTGGTAGTAGCGCAGCCCGGTCTCGATCTCGTCCTGAATCTTCAACCGCGACAACCGAATCAGCGCGGTCTGCCACAGCGTGAAGATGTGCCTGCGCAACTCGACGTTGATGTCGCGGCCGTCGTCGGTTTCGGTGTATCCGTGCAGTCGCAGCCGCATCAGCTCGGTGATGCGGTGCTGGGTGTCGAACACCGTTCGGCGGCGGGTCTCGGTGGGATGCGCAGTGATCACCGGCGAGACCAATGCACCGTTCAGCGCGTCGGCAACCGTGGCCGAATCCAGTTCCGCAGAGTCGAGTTTCAGGTACGTGGCGGCCAGGCTGCTGTTCTGCGGCGGCTCACCTGCCGCGAGATGGACAGCGCGGCGACGTTCGCGATGAATGTCCTCGGCCACGTTCGCCAGCAGCGCGAAATGAGAGAACGCGCGGATGACGGGGATGGCCTGGTGGATGTCGATGCCGTCGAACATCCGGGCCAACTCGGCGCGATCGATTTCGGAGCGCCGGACGCGGAACGATTCGACTCGGGCCCGCTCGACGAGGTCGAAGACCTCCTCACCGTTCTGCTCGCGAACCGTGTCGCCAAGAATCGTGCCGAGCAGCCGGATGTCCTCCCGCATCGGCTCGGTGGCCTCGCGACCCACCTGGGTGCGCCGCACCGAGCCGATCGGCGCGAGCGTGACGTCGGGTCCTTCAGCCATGGCTCAAGTATCGATGGGGGCGCAGAAGCCCGCATGACGAGGGCCCGCCCCGCAATCGATACATCGCAGGGTTGCCGCCGCTTTGGTGGGGGCGCATGCTGAATGCAGAGCAAACTCCGAGGTTGGGATCCATCATGAAAACGCTCGCCGCCACCATCTTTGCGACGTTCGTTGCGTTGGCGCTCGGCTATTCGGCCACCGCGGCCGCCGATCCGCCGGCCTGCCCGAAGAACACCGTCACGATCGATAATCAGGGTCAAGTGATTAAGCCGCCGCAGCAGAGCCAGGTCTGCGATGACGATCCGACCGGGGGACTGCTCGGTGATCTGCCTGTGCTTGGCAATCTCCCCGGCCTGGGCGGAATCCTTTAGGACTACCGGGTCGAAAGTAGAAACATCAGCGCGATGAACAACAGGCCGCCGCCGATCAGCGCGACCAGTGGCCAGACTCCTCGATAGCGCTGCGGTGGCGGGCCGAGCGAGCCACGGCTCCATTTGAACAACGGCGTCCGGTATTCGAGCTCGACAAACTGCCCCGGCGGCACCTCGACCGTGTAATTCGCTGGGCCCGCCTGGGAGGGAAACCAGTATTTCGTGTAGACGTGCACCTGGTGCCTGCCCGCCGGGACCAGCAGGTCCGCGTGGCCCCAGCCCTGCACGGGAATCTCTACGCCGTCGACGAAGATCTTCGGCTTGAACAATTCATAGAAATTGCCGAATTTGCGGTCGCAAAGGAACGTGATTCCGATGCCCTCGACCGGTTGGTAATTGGGCGGCTCGCCGTAGGCCGGCGTGCTCATGGCCGCCCTAGGTGTACTTGATCAACAGCGCGACGCCGATGATCGAAACCAGCCAGATGCCGGTCACGAACAGCGTCAGCCGATCGAGGTTCTTCTCGACAACCGTCGACCCCGACAGGCTGGACTGGACCCCACCACCGAACAGCGTGGACAGGCCACCGCCCTTTGCTCGGTGCAGCAGGACCAGGAGCACAACCAGCACACTGGTCACGACCAGGGTTATCTGCAGGGCCAATTCCATGGCAGCCAGACTACAGGCTCCTGAGCTGGTCTCAGGGAAGGGGCCCGCCAGCCGCGATGGCCGACAGCGTCGCGAATTGCTCGCCATCCAGCGACGCGCCACCGACCAATGCGCCGTCCACATCCTCCTGGGCGACGATCTCGCCGACGTTCTTGGCGTTGACCGAACCGCCGTAGAGCACGCGGACGCCGGATGCGAGTTCCGGTGTCGCCAGCTTGCCGAGCTCGTCGCGGATGGCCTTGCAGACCTCCTGCGCATCGGCCGCGCTGGCCACCCGCCCAGTGCCGATGGCCCATACCGGCTCGTAGGCAATCACCGAGTTGCCGATCTGCTCGGCCGTCAGGCCGGCAAGCGAGCCGCGCAGCATTTCCACGTTGTGTTCGACGTGGTTGCCAGCCTCGCGCACCTCGAGCTGTTCACCGATGCAGATGATCGGCGTCAGGCCGTGCTTGAAGGCCGCAGCCGACTTCGCGGCGACGAGGGCGTCGTCCTCGTGGTGGTACGTGCGCCGCTCCGAGTGTCCGACGACGACGAACGTGCAGCCCAGCTTGGCCAGGAAGGCTCCGCTGATTTCGCCGGTATAGGCACCGGAGTCGTGCTGAGACACGTCCTGTGCACCGTAGGTCAGCCGCAGCTTGTCCCCGTCGACCAGGGTCTGCACACTGCGCAGGTCGGTGAACGGCGGAATCACCGCGACGTCGACCTTGTCGAAGTACTTGTCCGGCAGCGAGAACGCGATCTTCTGGACGAGCGCGATCGCCTCGAAATGATTGAGGTTCATCTTCCAGTTGCCGGCGATCAGCGGCTTACGGCTCATGATTCCAGTACCTCCAGGCCGGGCAGTATTTTGCCCTCAAGGTATTCCAGCGAGGCCCCGCCTCCGGTGGAAATGTGGGAGAAGCCGTCCTCTGGCAGGCCGAGTTGGCGCACCGCTGCGGCCGAGTCACCGCCGCCGACCACACTGAACGCGCCCTTGCCGGTTGCCGCGATGATCGCCTCAGCGACGCCCTTGGTGCCCGCCGCGAATGCGGGGAACTCGAATACACCCATCGGGCCGTTCCAGAACACCGTCTTGGCGTTGGACAGCAGCGTGGTGAACCGCTCGACCGAGCCAGGTCCGATGTCCAGGCCCATCTTGCCTTGCGGAATGCGATCAGCCGCAACGATTTCCGACGGCGAGTCGGCCTTGAATTCGTCAGCCGCGACGATGTCGACGGGCACGTGGATCACGTCACCGTAGTCCTCGAGCAGCTTGCGGCAGGTCTCGATCATTCCCTCTTCGAGCAGCGACTTGCCAACCGAAACACCTTGTGAGGCAAGGAAGGTGAAGCACATGCCGCCACCGATGACGATGCTGTCGGCCTTCGTCGCCAGATTCTCGATGACCGCCAACTTGTCCGACACCTTGGAACCGCCGAGCACCACCGCGTACGGCCGCTCGGTCGAGCTGGTCAGCTGCTGCAGGACTTTGACCTCAGCGGCCACCAACGTGCCCGCGTAGTGCGGCAACAGCGTCGCCACGTCATAGACCGACGCCTGCTTACGATGCACCACCCCGAAGCCGTCGGACACGAAAGCGCCGTCATCGCCGACCAATTCGACCAGCGCCTTGGCCAGCGCCAGCCGCTCGCCGTCGTCCTTACTCGTTTCGCGAGCGTCGAAGCGAATGTTCTCCAGCAGCAGGACGTCACCGTCGGTCAGACCTTCGGCACGCGCAAGAGCATCGGTGCCGACCACGTCTGTTGCCAGCTGAACGTGACGACCGAGCTTCTCCCCCAACGCCTTTGCCACCGGCGCGAGCGAGAACTGCGGCTCCGGGCCACCCTTGGGCCTCCCCAGATGCGCGGTGACGATGACCTTGGCACCCGCATCGGACAGCGCCTGCAGTGTTGGCACCGACGCGATGATGCGGCCGTGGTCGGTGATGTTCCCGTCGTCGAGCGGGACATTCAGGTCGGAGCGCACAAGTACGCCCCGGCCCGAAACCCCTTCTGCCAGTAGATCGTCGAGAGTCTTGATGGCCACTGGGTTACAGGGACTTGCCGACCAGTGCGACCAGATCGACCAGCCGGTTCGAATAACCCCACTCGTTGTCATACCAGGACACCGTCTTGGCCTGGTTGTCGATCACCTTGGTCAGCCCGGCATCAAAGATCGAGCTGTGCGGATCGGTGACGATGTCACTGGAGACGATCGGCGCGTCGTAATACTTCAGGATGCCCTTCAGCGGCCCGTCAGCGGCCGCCTTGAACGCCGCGTTGATCTCCTCGGCGGTGGCCGACTTGGACAACTCAGCAGTCAGATCGGTGCACGAACCCGTCGGGATCGGCACCCGCAGCGCATAACCGTCAAGCTTGCCCTTCAACTCGGGCAACACCAGGCCGATCGCCTTGGCCGCACCCGTGGATGTCGGCACGATGTTGAGCGCGGCGGCCCGGGCGCGGCGCAGATCCTTGTGCGGACCGTCCTGCAGGTTCTGGTCCTGCGTGTAGGCGTGCACCGTCGTCATCAGGCCCTTGACGATGCCGAACTCGTCGTTGAGAACCTTGGCCAGCGGCCCGAGGCAGTTCGTGGTGCACGAGGCGTTGGAGATGATGTTCTGGCTGCCGTCGTACTTGTCGTCGTTGACACCCAGCACGATGGTGATGTCCTCATCACTGGCGGGCGCGGAGATGATGACCTTCTTGGCTCCGGCGTCCAGGTGGCCCTGCGCCTTGGCGCGGGCGGTGAAGATGCCGGTGGACTCCACGACGACATCGACGCCCAGGTCGCCCCATGGCAGCGCGGCCGGGCCTTCCTTGACCTCGAGCGCCTTGATCTTGGTGCTGCCGATGACGATCGTGTCGTCACCCTCCAGGCTGATTTCCTCCGGATACCGGCCAAGGATCGAGTCGAACTTCAGCAGATGAGCCAAGCTGGCGTTATCGGTGAGGTCGTTGACCGCGATGACCTCGATATCGGTGCTCTTGCCCTCGGCCTTCTGCGCCGCCAGGGC
>Ga0070667_100004220_pt1 | contig 12130 bp, 10 predicted proteins | sample KBSS33metaG_FD_64659 | JGI IMG/M metagenome (GOLD analysis project Ga0070667, IMG submission 64659) | Switchgrass rhizosphere microbial communities from Kellogg Biological Station, Michigan, USA - KBS S3-3 metaG | ecosystem: Host-associated > Plants > Roots > Rhizosphere > Soil ...
ATCTTCGCGCCGGGGTCGACCGCCAGCGATCCGCCACCGGAATTGCGGCCGTTCATGGAGATGTTGCTCGCCGATTTCGGTGGACGGCTGCACGACCGGGCCTTCATGACCGACTATCTGCGCCGCCACGACGCCGAGGTCGCCGCGACGGTTCCCACGGAAAGGCTGCTGGTCTACCGGCCCGGCGACGGCTGGGAGCCGTTGTGCGCCTTCCTGGGCGCGCCGGTCCCCGAGACGCCCTATCCGCGCGAGAACACCCGAGAGCAGTTCCAGGCGCGTGTCCGACAGGCGCCCGGGCGCTGAACCGTAGGCGGCCCTAGCGAACTGCGGCGCGCTGTTCGTCTGTCCAGCCGCCGGCGGTGGCCGCATAGAGGCTGATCACATCGGCGAGGCGCTGGCCTTCGGCGCGCACGCGGTCGCGACGTGCGCGGGCGAGGTCGCGCCGTGCGTCGATCACCCGGAAGAGGGGACCTCCGCCCAGCCGGTAGGCGGCTTCCGCCAGGCGCACGTTCTCGGCGTTCGCCGCTTCGGAGCCTTGGCGGGCCGCGATCGCCTCCTCGTCGCGGGCCAGCGCCTGCAGCGCATCGGCGACCTGGTTGAACGCCACGAGCACCGTCTGCTGGTATCGGGCCATGGCGGCGCGGGCCTGCGCCTCGGCGGCCCGCTTGTTCGCGTGCAGGGTCCCGCCATGCAGCAGGGGCGCGGTCAGGCCGCCGCCGATGTCCCAGCCCGAAGCGCTGTAGCCGAACAGGTCCTCCGGGCTGAGCGCCGACTGAGTCAGGGACGCGCTGAGGCGAATGTTCGGGTAGAGGGCGGCGGTCTGCACGCCGATGTCGGCGACCGCGGCGTGCAGGTCGGCTTCCGCCGCCAGGATGTCGGGTCTGCGGCGCACGAGGTCGGAGGGCAGGCTGACGGGAATCTGGCCGGGCAGGGTGAAGGTCGCGAGCTCGAAGTCGGGCGGAGCCCATCCGGCCGGGGCTTTTCCGGCCAGAAGCGCGAGGCGGTGGCGGGCGACGTCGAGCGCGCGCAACAGCGGTGGAAGGTCGGCCTCGTCGTCGGCGAGCTGGGCCGCGCCGGTCGCCAGGGCCGGAGGCGCCTCGCCGCCGGCCTTGATCGCGTCGCTGATCGCCCGGTTCAGCTCGCGGTCGTCCTCGATGGTCGCCTGCACGGCGGCGATCTCGCCGCGCAGGTAGGCGATCGTCACCGCCTGCATGGCGATCTCGCCGGTGAGCGCCAGATAGGCGGCGTCCGCCCGGCGGGCCTGGGCCTCGACCAGGGCTCCGGCCTCTTCCACCCGCCGGCGGCCGCCGCCGAACAGGTCCAGGTCGTAGGCCACGGTCCCGCCCACCGTGTAGAAGCTGACCGTCGGACTGGGGAAGTTGGATATGCCGAAGACGGCGGTGTTGATGCGCTCGCGCTTGGCGCCGGCCGACACGTCGGCCTGCGGCTTCAGCCGACCGGCCGCAGCCTCGGCCTGGGCGCGGTTGCGCGCCAGCACCGCGTCGGCCTCGGCCAGGGTGGGGCTGTCCTTCAAGGCCTCGCGGATCAGCCGGTCGAGGTCCGCCGACCCCAGCGCCGCCCACCAGACGCCGGCTTGCCGCGCCTCGGGGCTGAGCGCTGCGCGGGCAGGGGCGGTGTCGCCCGGCGCGGCGTAGCTGTTTGCGCTCGGCGCCGGCGGCCGTTCGAACTGCGGCCCCACGGTCGTGCAGGCGGCGAGCGCCGTCGTGAGCGCGAGGAGGGCGACGGACCTAGTCGGCGGCGACATGAACATCCCCTTGGCCGGCCTTCGCGGGCCGCAGCAGAAAGACCAGCGGGACGCTGATCAAGGTGATGACCACCATCAGGCGGAAATCGTTCAGGTAGGCGATCATCATCGCCTCGCGGGAGATCTGGTCGTTGAGCGCCACGGCGCCCGCAACCGTGCTTGGATCGAGCATGGCCGGCAGGCCGGCGCGGACCACCGGATCGGTCGGGTCGAGCCGCTCGGTCAAGCCCGCGTGAGCGGACTGGGCGCTGTTCACCAGCAGCGCCTGCATGATCGAGATGCCGACGCTGGCCCCGATGTTGCGGATCAGGGTGTAGACGGTCGAGGCTTCCGGCCGCAGCGCGGCGGGTATCGTGGAGAAGGCCAGCGTCGTCACCGGCACGAAGGTCAGGCCGATGCCGAAGCCCTGGGCGAAGCCCGCGACCACGATGGGCCAGGGGCTCATCACCAGGTCGAACGCCGCCATCTGCCAGAAAGCGATGACAGTGAGCGACATGCCGGCCACCAGGATGATGCGGGTGTCGACCTTGTTGACGAGCCGACCGACCACCAGCATCGACAGCAGCGAGCCGAAGCCTCGCGAGGTGGTGACGTAGCCCGAGAGCAGCACCGGATAGCCCAGCAGTCCCTGCATCATGGTGGGCTGCAGCGAGATCGAGCTGAACATCAGGAGGCCGGTGAACAGGCCGAACAGGGTGGCCGCGACGAAATTGCGGTCCTTCGTCAGCCGGCGGTCGAAGAACGGGTGCTCCACCGTCAGGGTGTGGATGATGAACACCCAGAACGAGGCCGCGGCGATGATCAGGTAGATGCGGATCTCCACCGACGAGAACCAGTCCAGGGTAGGGCCGCGGTCCAGCATGAGCTGCAGGGCGCCGATGGAGCCGGTGAGCGCGGCGAAGCCCAGGAAGTCGAACGGCTTGCGGATATCGTCGACCGTCCGGTGGAGGAAAAGCCACAGGCCCATGAAGGCGAGCGTCCCGATCGGCAGGTTGATGAAGAACACCCAGCGCCAGGACAGGTGGTCCGTCAGCCAGCCGCCCAGCGCCGGCCCCATCACCGGCCCCAGCAGCGTGCCCGCGCCCCAGAGCGCCATGGCCTGGCCGTGCTCGGCGGGCGGGCTGATGTCCAGCAGGATCGACTGGGACAGCGGGATCAGCGCTGCGCCGAACATGCCCTGCAGCAGCCGGAAGGTGACGATCTGCGCCAGGTTGTCCGAGACGCCGCACAGCATCGACGCGACGGTGAAGCCGCCCACCGAGACCAGCAGCATGTTCTTGCGGCCGAACCGGCCGGCCAGCCAGCCGGACAAGGGCGTCATGATCGCTGAGGCGATCATGTAGGAGGTGAGAACCCAGGCGATCTGCTCCTGCGAGGCCGAGACGCTGCCCTGGATATGCGGCAGGGCGACGTTGGCGATCGTCATGTCCAGCGAGTTCATCAGCGTCGCGGCCAACAGCGACACGGTGATGAGGCCTCGATTGGCGGCCGACGCGGCCATGGGCTCAGCGCGCCTTGTCGGGCCGCACGTCGACCTTGACCACCGCGGAAAGGCCGATGCGCCCGGCCATGTCCGGCGGCGGCTTGTCGAAGGCGATCTGCACGGGGAGGCGCTGGACGACCTTCACCCAGTTGCCGGTGGCGTTCTGGGCGGGCAGGGCGGAGAAGGCCGCGCCGGTGCCGGGGCTGAAGCTCGCCACGTGGCCGTCGAACACCTGGTCGGGATAGGCGTCGATCTTGATCTTGGCCGGCTGGCCGATGCGCATCTTGCCGAGCTGGTCTTCCTTGAAGTTCGCCTCGACCCACGGAACGCCGGAGATCAGCCAGAACACTGTCTGGGATGAGTTGATGTAGCCGCCCACCTGCAACTGCTGCACCCGGGTGACGACACCGTCCTTGGGCGCGTGCACGACGGCGTAGGTGGTGTCGAGACGGGCGAGCTCGGCCTTGGCGGCGGCCTCGCGCACCTTGGCCTGGCTGTCCACGGGCATCGACGCGTCGCCGCCGAGGTTGGCCAGCGCCACGGCCGCCTGGGACTGGCTCACCGCGAGCATGCGTTGCGCCTGGTCGGCGGCGTGCTGGGCGTCGGCGGCCTGCTGGGCGGAGGCGACGCCGGCCGTCACAAGGTTGCGCTGGCGGACCGCTTCGCGGGCCGCGTGGGCGGCGGTTTCCCGGGCGGCGGCGATGGAGGCGAGCTGCTGCTGGTAGGCGGCGCGCAGCGACATCACCTCGGTGCGGGCGGTGGCGAGCTCGGCCTGGGCCTGAGCGAGGCTGGTCTGCAGGTCCTGGGTGTCCAGCCGGAACAGCACGTCGCCCTTCTTCACGCGCTGGTTCTCGTGGACCAGCACGTCGACGACGCGGCCGTTGATGCTGGCGCTCACCGGCACCTTCTCGGCCTGGACGTAGGCGTTGTCGGTGCTCTCGCTGCGCCCGCTGGTGAGGACGAAGACGGCGACCGCGGCCAGGATCAGCAGGGGGCCACCCACCATGACGGGCCAACGCCATCGCCGCAGCCAGCCGCCGGACCTGGCCGGCGCCGTCATTACGCCTGCGTCCGAAAACCCTTCTTCGCCGTCCCGCACAGGGCGCTCCTGTCAGCTCAAATCCGCAGCTTGTGTCGGTGCTGGCGCATTGCGCGGCGAACCCTGCCCCCGTCTGAGGTAAGGACTGGCGCGCAATGCGGGAAATGATATCTGGTCACTCCATAGATGCATCCCGTTCATATCTCAAATCTCGATCTCAACCTGCTTCGGGCGTTCGACGCCGTGTTCGAGGAGGGGGGCGTCACCCGGGCCGGCGCGCGGCTTGGCCTCACCCAGTCGGCGGTCAGCCACGCGTTGAACCGGCTGCGCTATATCCTCGGCGACGAGCTGTTCGTCCGGGGCCCGCGCGGCATGCAGCCGACACCCCGGGCGCTGGCCATCGGGCCCCAGGTGCACCTGGCGCTGGAGCAGCTTATGACCGCCCTGGCGGTGGCCGATTTCGACCCGGCGGTGAGCGAGCGGCAGTTCACCCTGGCCGCCGCCGCCTACGCCTGCACCGTCTTCGTCCCGCCGCTGGTGGCCCAGGTGTCGAACGAGGCGCCCAACGTCGGCCTGCGGGTGGTCGAGATGCCGGTGGACCTGGCCGAGCGGCTGGATTCCGGCGGCGTGGACTTCGCCATCGGGGCGTTCGAGAGCGCTCCGCAGCGCTTCGTCCTCGAGCCGTTGCTGTCGGAGACGATGGTCTGGGTGATCCGCGCCCATCATCCCCTGGCGAACCGGATGCGCACGCTGGAGGACCTGATCGCGGTCCCGCACGTGGCGGTGGCTGACGGGTTCGGGGCCGGCGGCGCGCGGGCGCAGGACGTGATCATCCGGCGCTCCACCTCGAAGGACGCCAACGCCGTGGACGTGGCGCTGGCCGCGCTTGGCCTGCGCCGGCGGGTGGGCGTGACCGTGGCGGACACGGCCTCGGCCACGGCGGTGGTCGCCCGCTCGGACATGGCGGCCCTGATCCCGCGCCGCCTGGCGCTGCTGGCGGCCGAGAGCGGGCGCCTGCGGCTGATCGATCTGGCCTATGAGCCGCCGGCCGTGGACGTGCAGCTCGTTTACCGCAGGGACCGGCTCTCCGATCCGGCGACGGCTTGGATGCACGAGCGGCTTGCGGCGCTGGCGGGGTTCGACCGGACGCGCGGCTAGCCTCCAAATAGCTCTGCATATTGTTGACGAAGCAGGGCTTTTTGAACTTTCCCCATGGCGTTGCGGGGCAGCTCGTCGACGAACAGGACACGCTTGGGGGCCTTGAAGACGGCGAGGCGGGCGCGGGCCTGGGCGATCAGGTCGGCCTCGGCGCCGTGGCCCATCACCACGGCCACCACCGCCTCGCCGAAGTCCGGGTGCGGTACGCCGATCACCGCGCTCTCGACGACGCCCTCCAGGTCGTCGAGCACCAGCTCGATCTCCTTGGGATAGACGTTGAAGCCGCCGGAAATGATCAGGTCCTTGGCCCGGCCGGAGATCCACAACCGCCCGTCCCGGTCGGTGCGGCCCACGTCGCCGGTGATGAACCAGCCGTCGGCGGTGAACTCCTCAGCGGTCTTCTCGGGCATCCGCCAGTAGGCGGAGAACACGCTGGGGCCCTTGATCTGGATGACGCCGGTCTCGCCGCCGTCGATGCGCAAGGCGACGCCGGGCAGGGGGTAGCCCACGCTGCCGGCGATACGCTCGCCCTCCAGCGGGTTGGAGGTGATGATCGCCGCCTCGCTCATGCCGTAGCGCTCCAGGATGCGCATTCCCGTGCGCGCCTCGAACTCGGCGAAGGTGGATTCCAGAAGCGGCGCGGACCCGCAGATGAACAGGCGCATGTGCGCGGCCCGTTCCCGCGTGAACTCGGGATTGGCCAGCAAGCGGGTGTAGAAGGTCGGCACCCCCATCATCACCGTGGCGCGCGCCAGGCCCGCGACTGCCTCGCCGTCGGCGAACCTGGGCAGCCAGACCATCGGCGCGCCGGACAGGAACACGCAATGCAGCGCCACGAAGAGGCCGTGCACATGGAAGATCGGCAGGGCGTGCAGCAGCACGTCGTCCCTCGAGAATCCCCAGATCTCGTGCAGCGCCAGGGCGTTGGCGGCGAGATTAGCGTGGCTCAGCATCGCGCCCTTGGAGCGGCCGGTGGTGCCGCTGGTGTAGATGATCGAGGCGAGGTCGGAGCCTGCGCGGGAGACAGTCGCGGTCGCGGGCTCCAGGGCCGCTGCTTCCCTGGCCAGGGCCACGGCGTCCTGCACGAAGATCCGCGGCTCGGCGTCCTTGAGGAAATAGTCCACCTCGCCGGCCGTGTAAGCCGTGTTGAGCGGCAGGAACACCGCGCCGGCCTTGAGGGTCGCGAGGTAGAGCATCACCGCCTGGGGGCTCTTTTCGGTCTGCACGGCCACCCGGTCGCCGGGCTCCACGCCCCTGGCGATCAGCAGGGCGGCCAGGCGGCCCACGGTTTCAACCACTTCGCCGTAGCTGATGTCGCCGTCGGCCAGCAGGAAGCAGGGGGCGGCTGGGTCCTTTGGGAAGCGGGACGCCAAGAGGTCGTAGAGGTTCTCGGACATCGGGATCTAGCTGCGGGTGAAGATGGGCTCGCGGCGCTCGCGGAAGGCGGCGACGGCTTCGCGGTGGTCGGCGCTGGCGCGCAGCACCTTCATCTCCGCGTTGGTCATGCGTCCGGCTTCCTGCGGCGTCATGTCGACGGCGCGGCTGGCGACGCGCTTGGTGGCTTCCACCGACAAGGGCGCGCGCGAGGCGATGCGCTCGGCCAGGGCCACGGCGGCGCCCTTGAGCTCCTCCGGCGGGTGCAGGGCGGTGACCAGGCCGAAGCGCAGGGCGGTCTCGGCATCGGTGCGCAGGCCGGTGAGCAGCATGGACTTGGCCGGACCCTCGCCGATCAGCCGCGGCAGGCGATAGGCCGAGGCCATCATGCCCATGTTGACGCCGGCGCAGATGAACCCGGCCTCGGTGGAGGCGATGCGGATGTCGCAGCACAGCGCCAGCTCCACGCCGCCGCCGGCGCACCAGCCGTTCACCGCCGCCACCACCGGGATCCGCGAGGCTTCGAGCCGGTCGAGCAGCAGGCCGAAAGTCGAGAGGTCCTCCTTGTCGACGGAGGTCAGGTCCGCGCCGGTGCAGAAGCCGCGGCCCTTGCCCATGATCACGAGGCAGCGCAGGGCGGAGGCGGCCTCGATCTCGTCCAGCACAGCCAAGAAGGTCTCGCGCATCGCCGCGCCCAACGGGTTCATCGGCGGGTTGTCGAGGATCAGCACGCGCACGTGCGGGGTGGGGTTTTCGATATGGATCGTTCCGCTCATGCGCCCATCCTTTGGCCGATCGAGGCGTCTCGCACCAGAGCGGGGCGCGGACGAATTGAGACGCTTTTTCGAGCCGTGGATTTCGCAGCGGCGGTCAACACCCGCGCCGGGGCGGCGGCGGTGAGGGTGGAGCCGAGCGTTTCCCTGCAAATTCTGTGAGTTGACAGCGCTTGGCGCAGGGCGCTCGGCTCCATGAGGTGTGAACCAGGTATTGACCGAGGTGTTGACCGGTCAACACCTTGAGCCCATTCGGTGCGTGCGGGGTCCGGTCGTCGGTCAACCCTGAAGAATAACGCAGCTACCCAGGCCGCGCAAGAACATAGCGAGAACACATGCGCCTCGCCGCCTGGGCCAGGACGGCGGACCAACGGGCGTGGAGGCGACATTTCCAAGACATCCGGGCCTGGCCGGTCCCGGAGGCTGAGCCGCCTTTCTACGTCCGGAGCACGTGGCCTCCGACAGTGCCCCGCACCTCCATGAGGTCGATGTTCACGTCGGGCGCCAACCGCAGCAGCGCGACCAATGCGTCGGCCATGCTGTCCATGGAGAAGCCCTTGCCGGTCCACGCGGCGTGGCCTGTTCGGCTCGCGGCGTCCGCAAACGCCAGCATCACCGGCGTGACGTCCCCGACATGGCCCGCCCCGCCTTCGAAATGGCCGGAGCGTAGAATGCTGACGCGGATCTGATCGCTGCGCAGCTCATCGCGCATCGCCGCATGGAACGACTCCATGCCCGCCTTGCTGCTCGCGTACATCGAAAGGAAAGGATAGGGCCAGCGCACGGTCTCGCTGGACACGGAGATGATCTGGCCTTTGGTCGCGCGAAGATGAGGGATCGCTGCGCGGGTCATCCAGATCGGGCCCAGATAGTTGACGCGGGTAAGCCGCATGATCTGCTCAGGCGTCGAGTCCTCGATCAGGAAGGGCTCATAGACGCCGGCGTTGTTCACGACCGCATCCAGCTTGCCGAACCGCTCGATGGTCTTGCGGATCGCGTCGTCGCACTGCTGGACCTCGCCGATGTCGCATTCGATCGGCAGCACGTCGGGCAGGGTGCGGGCAAGGTCGTTCAACTCGGGCGAGGGCCGGGCGAGACAGGCGACATTCAGGCCTTCGCCCACGAGCCGCTCCACGAAATGTCGCCCCAAACCTCTGGATGCGCCGGTGATGGCGACGACTTTCCCTGCGATATCAATCATCCCATTTTCCTTCTGCCCGCTCAAGGAAGCCCAGCTCGACGGACTTCATCTGTCATCACCGAGTCCGCGTGGCGCGCCAACAGAAACGTCGAACGACGCCGCGCCCCACTTTCCAAACAGCCTGCAGCGAATGTCCAGCGGCGGCTCAGGATAGCGGTCATGGCCGGAGCCTGCGGGGCGGGTCGAGCAGCAGGGCGCGAAGCGTCGCGTTGAACGCCTCGGCGGCCTCGAACATCACCCAATGCCCGGCCGCCGGGATGATGGAGAGGCTGCACTGGGGATCGATACCCTGCACGATCGCCTGGTGGCGTGCGCCATCGGGGTGCAACGCGTCGTGCTCGCCCCAGATCAGATCGATGGGCGCGCGCACGCGCGACAATACCTCGAGCAGCCGGTCCGGCAGCACCAGCGGCCTGGCGTACGCACGCGTCAGGGGCGCGTTGCGCGACTGGATGAGCAATGCGAGCTCGTCGATCTCGGCCGGCTCGTGAAGCATCATGCTGGCGAGGTTGCCCCGGTGCGCCTGGCGCAGCGCCTCGCCGCTGAGCCCTCGGACGGCGAAGCTCTGATAGTCGCCCACCTCGGTCCCCAGTCCGCCGGGGTCCACCAGGATCAGCCTGCGCACGGAGTCCGGCGCGAGGGCGGCCAGGTGCGCGCCCATCAGCCCCCCGGTGGAGAAACCCACGATGTCGACCGCGGCGTCAGAACCCACGATCGCCGACAGCCCACGTGCGAGCTCTTCGCCGAAGCTGCTTGCGTCGTCAGGGTTGGGCGGGAGCGCCGACTCTCCAAACCCTGGAATGTCCGGGACGATGACCGTCCGCCAACTCGCCAGGGCCTCGATGTTGCGCGCCCAGTGGGACCAGGCGCCGTGCGATCCGTGCAGCAGTAATACGGGCGGGCCCGACCCCCAGACCCGCCACACGACCGGGCCGTTCTGCGACGCCAAATCCCGGCGCACCGCCTGGGCTTCAATGCGCGCAAGGATGTCCTCCGCCTCGCGAGGCGAGCCGGCGCTCAACGTCATCAGTTGTCTTCCATTCTCGATAGGCCGGTCTCGGTCGCCGCCGACCAAGCTTGCAAGTCTAAACCGACAATGTCCCGCAAACGACAGGCGGACGGAAGCAATGCCCGCCATGAAAAATGGACAGGCAAAGCGCGCCCCGTTTCAAAGGCGACACCTTGACCTGTCCCTGATTTCCCGGCCGTCTGATTTCCCGGCCTCGGAAGCCCTGTCGAGCTAGTGGGCGGCGGGAGTGCTGGCGATGGATGCGCCGCGGGCCTGGGCGTCGCGCCAACCCTTCTCCTTCTCGATGATCTCCTCCGACGCGACGCCGGCGAAGTCCTCGGGTTCGAAGAATGGCCGCAACTCCAGCTCGCCTTCCTTGAACGGAGCCTTCTTCAGCCATGCAATGGCGTCCGCCAGGTCCTTGCAGTTCCAGATCCAGTAGCCGGCGATCAGCTCCTTGGTCTCGGCGAACGGCCCGTCGATCACCGTGGGCTCCAGGCCGTCGAAGTTCACGCGCACGCCCTGCGAGCTCGGCCTCAACCCCGCGCCGTCGAGCATCACGCCCGCGGCGATCAGCTCGCTGTTGTACTTATCCATCTGCTCGATCAGCTCGGCGTCGGGCATCACGCCCGCTTCGCTGCCAGCGTTGGCCTTCACCACCACCATGAACCGCATCTGTCGTCTCCTTCGATTGGGTCTGCCCCCAGGACGATCGACTGGGCCCCACCCCGACAGTTGCGCGAAAAATTTGTCAGGAGAGGGACCCGTCTCCCGATTTCTGATTGCGGTGGATGCGCCCCGTCAATGGAGTTCCACGGCGCGGCGGGGGGCTTCTGTGGACCTGGCGCGCGCGTCTAGGTCGCGTCCGCTCGGCTGCTGCGGACGCGCCGGCCCCGCGTCACCCGGCCGAGGAAGGCCGACCGGATCGACACGCCGAGGAGAAGGGGAGCGATGCACCCCACGAGGATCACGCCTGCGAGGTCGCCTGGGACGTCATCGCCGGAGCGAACATAGGCGTTCAAGCCCCAGGTAATCGCTGCGCCAATAACGATGCCGCAAGCGATCAGCGATCTAGGTCCCGGCATCAGCAGGGGCGCCATGATGCAAACGAATGGGAGCGTGAAGATCACCAGAACCGTGAACAGCATCGTAGCTCCACTTCTTGGTTGCTTGCTTACGCCGGCCCGAAGAGTCGCTCCTGTCATGTTCGGACGGCGGCACTATATTAGCGTGTAGTTAAGGCTTGATTACACGTGGTGCGTGTATTGTAATTCAGGGCGTTCATGGCGGGGGAGGACCGAATGTCTGAGCTTCTGATATTGGCCTTCGGCGCCCGGGGCGGCGTATGCTCGATCCTCCGAATGGGAGGATGACCATGACCGACGCCCTGCCGCTGGCGCGCTTCAAGGTGCTGGACCTGACGCGGCTGCGCTCGGGGCCGACGGCGGTGCGCCAGTTCGCCGACTGGGGGGCGCAGGTGCTGATGGTGGAGACCAAGGGCGGCGCGACCGACGTCGGCACGGGGCGGCGCTCGTCGGACTTCCAGAACCTGAACCGCAACAAGCGCAGCATCGAGCTCGACCTGAAGACCCCGGAGGGCCTGGAGATCTTCTATCGCCTCGCCGACGAGGCCGACGTGGTGTTCGAGAACTTCCGCCCGGACGTGAAGCGGCGGCTGAAGATCGACTACGAGACGCTCGCCGCCCGCAACACGCGGCTGGTCTACGTCAGCGTCTCGGGCTTCGGCCAGGACGGGCCCTACGCCGACCGGCCGGGGCTGGACCAGATCGTCCAGGGGATGGGCGGGCTGATGTCGATCACTGGGCTGCCGGGGCAGGGGCCGGTGCGGGCCGGCATCGCCGTGGCCGATTCCGCGGCCGGCCTCTACGGCGCGCTGGGGGCGATGACCGCGCTCCTGGAGCGGGAGGTGACCGGCAAGGGCCGCTGGGTGAGAACCTCGCTCCTGCAGGCGCAGATCGCCATGCTCGACTTCCAGGCCGCCCGCTGGCTGGTGGAAGGCGAGGTCCCGGGGCAGGCCGGCAACGACCACCCCACGGCCTCGCCCATGGGCCTTTTCGAAACCTCGGACGGCGTCATCAACCTGGCGGTGACGGGCCAGGAGATGTTCGAGCGGTTCTGCCGGGCGCTCGGCGCGCCGCAACTGATCGACGACCCACGCTTCGACCGACGCGGACGCAGCCGCAACCGCGCGCCGCTCAACGCCGAGATCACCGAGATTACGCGGCGCAAACCCGTGACCTACTGGATCGAGGTCCTGAACGGCGCCGGCGTCCCCTGCGGGCCGGTCAACAGGATGGACGAGGTGTT
>Ga0070667_100004222_pt1 | contig 12127 bp, 8 predicted proteins | sample KBSS33metaG_FD_64659 | JGI IMG/M metagenome (GOLD analysis project Ga0070667, IMG submission 64659) | Switchgrass rhizosphere microbial communities from Kellogg Biological Station, Michigan, USA - KBS S3-3 metaG | ecosystem: Host-associated > Plants > Roots > Rhizosphere > Soil ...
AATCCCGGTTCCTGTGAATGTGCTTATGACCAGATCGATGTCTATCTGTTTCAGGCTTTTAGCCTTTCCGTCAAAATTTTTGCTACGGGGTATTGTTGAGAATATTAATTTAGCAGCGCTTGGATCTGACTTTTAATAAATATCAACGAATGCCTGCTACTGCCCCGCACCAGAAAAATATCAAGACCATTCTCCGTGAACTGGAGAACGAAGGGCTGAATGGCATTTCGGTGGATTGTGTAATCTTTGGGTTTGATGAAGATGAGCTGAAAGTATTGCTGATTAAATCCGATCTCAAAAATTTTGAGGGGCAATGGTCGTTGCTGGGCGACCTGATAGACAGCAAGGAGACCCTTGACGGCGCTGCCTATCGTGTTTTAAAAGAGCGCACCGGCATGGACGATGTTTATCTTGAGCAGGTAAAAGCATTTGGTGAAATAGGCCGGCACCCGGCCGCAAGAGTTATAACCGTGGCTTATTGTTCACTGGTAAACGTACAGCACCACCAGCTTAATAAACTGGATAATGAACTGCATTGGCACAATGTGCGGCACATCAAAGAAATGGCATTCGACCACAAACAGATTTTAGACGCCTGTTATAGCTGGCTGCAGAAAAGAATACAGGAGCACCCCCTGGGCTTCAGTCTGTTGCCAAAAAAATTCTCGCTGCGTGAACTGCAGAATTTATATGAAGCCATCCTGGGTGTAAGAATGGACAGGCGCAATTTCAGAAAAAAATTTTTCTCCATGGATTTATTGGAAGACACCGGCGAATATGAAGCCGATGTACCGCACCGTCCCGGTAAGCTGTACAAATTCAACTATGAAAAGTACCAGCAGAAAGAAAGAAAAAAATGGTTTGGGATCGATTTTTAATGCAGCATTTTACTAACCTGCAATGCCTTGTTAGCACGGCTTAATAATTGAAATAGCAAACAGCATCCCTAGAAAGAGACTTTAGTACACTAACCCATTAGCGCAATCACCAGGCAGGAAATATTGTTAAGGAATTAAGTAAGTTCAATTTTTTCACTATAATTGTGTAATTTTTACACATTCTGTTTAATTAATTGTGTAAAAAATACACAATAAAGACCATTTTAAATAACGATTTCAGCTATGACAACAAAACGATTGCTTAAGAGGATGTTTATTCCTTTGCTGTTGCTGTGCCCGGCCATGATGTTCTCACAGGGCAAAACAATCTCCGGAAAAGTTACTGATACAAAAGATGGCTCACCCATTAGCGGGGTTACTGTAGTTCCCAAAGGATCTTCGAGGGGCGTAGTAACTGCGGCAGATGGAACTTTCCGCATTTCAGTGCCGGCCAGTGTAAACACATTGGTATTTTCCTCCATTGGCTTTGGTACAAAAGAAGCTGCCATTAGTGGCGACAATGTATCCGTTTCATTGGCGGCTTCCAATACCGCGCTCAACGAGGTGGTAGTAGTGGCGTATGGTCAGCGAAGAAGAGGTGATCTAACGGGTGCCGTAACCGCTATCTCTGCAAAAGATTTTCAGAAAGGCGCCATTGCTTCTTCCGAACAGTTGTTGCAGGGTAAGGTAGCCGGCCTGCAAATTACCTCTGGTGGGGGTTCTGCCGGCGGCGGCAGCCGTATCCGCATTCGCGGCGGTGCGTCTTTAAATGCCACCAACGATCCTTTGATTGTAATTGATGGTATTCCGGTGGAAAGCAACGGCATCGCCGGTTCGGGTAATTTGCTGAATACCATCAATCCCAATGATATTGAATCCATGAGCGTGTTGAAGGATGCTTCGGCTACCGCGTTGTACGGATCAAGGGCTTCCAATGGTGTGCTTATCATCACCACCAAGAAAGGCGCAAAAGGGAAAATTAAATTCAATTTCAATACCCAGTTTTCCGTGGGTACAATAGCAAAAGATGTGGATGTGCTAAGTGCCGATCAGGTCAGAAATATCGTGACCGAAGATGCGAAAACCAGTGGTAACAATACTTATAAAAATTTACTGGGCGCAGCCAGCACCGACTGGCAGAAACAAATTTACCAGGCAGCGCCGGGTTATGATAACAATATCAGCGCCAGCGGAAGTGTTGCCAATATCCCCTTCCGGGTTTCACTTGGTTATTTAGACCAGAAGGGTATTCTGAAAACAGATAAATTTGATCGTTTGTCTTCTTCACTTAATCTTTCTCCCAAATTTCTTGACGATCATTTATCAGTAAACCTAAACCTGAAACTAAGCCAGACCAAGAACCGCTTTGCAGACGGCGGTGCGGTAGGAAGTGCCGCGGCATTTGACCCCACACAACCGGTGTATGCAAAAAATAATTACGGTGGTTATTTTGAATGGCTGCAGGCAGATGGCAAGCCCATTGACCTTGCTACCCGCAACCCGCTGGGTTTACTGGAACTAAGAAACAATAACTCTACGGTAAAACGCATCATTGGTAATGTGCAGATTGATTATAAACTTCATTTTTTCCCTGACCTGCATATTTTGCTGAATGGCGGTATCGATAACGGCAGCGGCCGTGGCGATGATAATACCGATTCTATTTCCGCCACCAATTACAAAACGGCCGGCAGGTTTGTGCACTACGAGCAAAAGAAAAAAAATACGATAGCCTCCGCTTCGCTGTTCTATAATAAAGACATTAAGAGTATCCGGAGTAAAGTAGATGTGCTGGTAAGCCACGAGTACCAGGATTTTTTAACCGATGTCTTCAGTTTTGCTTCCTATGGTCAAAATAAAGTGGTAATACCGACTTCAATACCAACTTTTCTTACAGATAAGCCTGAATACAGGCTGGAATCTTACCTCGGCAGGCTGAATTATACATACGCAAATAATTATCTGTTAACAGCTTCTATCCGCCGCGACGCGAGCTCTAGATTTTCACCCTCTACACGTGTCGGCTATTTCCCTGCCGTTGCTGCTGCCTGGAAGCTGAAAGAATCCTTTTTGCAAAACGCTACCATATTAACTGATCTGAAATTGCGTCTGGGTTGGGGCGTTACCGGCCAGCAGGGGCTTAAAGATATCAATGGCGCAGATGTATTTTACCCATTTCTGCCCCGTTACACCGCCAGCAATTCAACCGCTCAATACCAATTTGGGAATGTTTTCTATAGTTTTCTTCGCCCTGTCGCCTACGATTTAAATATCAAGTGGGAAACTACCACTACTTCTAACATAGGGCTGGATTTTGGCTTGTTGAATAACCGCATTTCGGGTTCGATAGACTTGTATTACAAGAAAACAAAAGACTTAATAAGCGTTATACCCGTTGCTCCTGGTAGTAATTTCGATATTACGCTGCTTACCAATGTAGGCAATATGGAAAATAAAGGCGTAGAATTCACCATCAATACATCACCGGTAAAAAATAAAAACCTGACCTGGGATTTTGGATTTAATGTTACTTATAACGAATCTAAAATCACCAATCTTTTAAAATATCCAGATCCCAATTTTAAAGGGCTGGACAAAGGAGGAATCAGCGGTGGAACTGGTAACAATATCGGCAAGTTTGCAGTAGGCTACGCTCCATACGCATTTAATGTTTATAAGCAAATCTATGATCAGTCGACCGGAAAGCCAATCGAAGGTTTATATGAAGACGTCAACCGCGACGGAAAAGTAGATAATGATGACCGTTACCTTTATAAAAAACCGGCACCGGATGTATTGCTGGGAATAAACACGCAACTATTGTACAAACAATTCAGCCTCGGACTGGCTGCACATGGTTCTTTTGGTAACTATTTGTACAATAATTATAATTCTAACAACTCTGTTATCAGGGCCATCAAGAACCCGCTTAATTTTATCGGCAATGGCGCTGCCGGGTATCTTGATACCAAATTTGTCAATAACCAGTACCTGTCAGACTACTACATAGAAAATGCATCCTTCCTCCGTCTAGATAATATCAATCTCGGGTATAATGCCGGTAAAATATTTCACGGCACTACCGCATTGCGCATAAATGCCAGCGTGCAGAATGTATTTGTTATTACCAAATACAAGGGATTGGATCCGGAGAACTCAAATGATTCAGGTGTAGACAATACCATCTATCCCCGCCCACGTGTGTTCTCGCTCGGGTTAAATTTTGATTTTTAATAATTAAACGATTGATGATATGAAACGCAGCACAATTATATACACAGTTATTGCACTTGCTCTTACAACGGGCATTGCATCCTGCGCAAAAAAGCTCGATTTATTTCCACAGAATGATTTGACTTCTCAAACAACCTATGCAACTGCCGCCGGTTATAAAAGCGTACTGGCAAAAGTATACGCGGGTTTGGCCATAACCGGCAATGCTGGTCCGGCCGGGGCGCCCGACATCAGCGGTGGTCTGGATGAAGGATCACAGGTAGCCTTCATACGCATGTTCTTTAATTGCGAAGAATTACCAACCGATGAAGCTGTAGTTGCCTGGAACGACCAAACTATCCAGGATTTCCATAATTTAAAATGGACCAGCGCCGATCCGTTTTTACTGGGCATTTATGCAAGACCGATTTATAACATAACACTGGGCAACGAATACCTGCGCGAAGCTGCCGACGATAAACTGGCCGGCCGCGGGATCACCGGGAACGATGCAGCAGATATCAAAAAATCACGCGCAGAAGTGCGTTTCCTGCGTGCATTCAATTATTGGGTAATGCTTGATCTGTTTGGTAAAACCACTTTTATTACCGAAGCCGATTTAATTGGGACCAGTCTTCCCAAGGAAAAAAGCAGGGCTGAATTGTTTGCCTATATTGAATCAGAATTAAAAGCGATTGATGCCGACCTGGCACCCGCCAAAACCATCGAATATGGACGGGTAGACCAGGCTGCTGCTTGGGCCTTGCTGGCACGCCTCTATTTAAATGCAGAAGTATATACCGGTCAGAAAAAATATACAGAAGCCGTCACCTATGCCAGCAAAGTAATTGCAGCCGGTTATGGTTTACAGCCTTCTTATGCCAGTTTGTTTATGGCCGATAATGATAAACAAAAGGATGAGATCATCTGGGCAGTAAACTGCGATGGATTGCATACGCAGGCATATGGCAACACTACTTTTTTTGTACACTGCGCTTCCGGCGACGACCACAACGATTTTGGCGTAGGTGGCGGCTGGAATGGTTACCGCGCTACTGCAGCACTGGGCAATCTTTTTCCAAAAGACGGTTCGGGTAATATAGATACCACAAAAGATAAAAGAGGTAAATCTTTTTATACTTCGGTGTATAAAGGTTCTGATGCACAGGCTAAAATTGCTGACCTGGCGGATTTCAGCAATGGACTACATGTAAAAAAGTACATCAACATACGCACGGACGGCAAGCCTGTTTCTGATGTTACTTCTACGTTTGCCGATGTTGACTTTCCCATTTTTCGCTTGCCTGAAATGTATTTGATATATGCAGAATCGGTATTGCGCGGAGGAACCGGCGATCTTGCCACGGCATTATCGTATGTAAACAAAATCAGGTTCCGTGGTTATGGCAATACGGCCAGCGGTAATTTCAACAGCACCGATCTTACATTGCAATCTATACTGGATGAACGTGGAAGAGAATTGTACTGGGAAGGTCACCGCCGTACGGATTTAATCCGCTACGGATTGCTGACTACCGGCTCCTATGTATGGCCATGGAAAGGCGGTGTAGCATCCGGTACCGCTGTAGATGCTAAATATAACCTGTTTCCAATACCTGCTGCCAATCGAACAGCAAACGCTAACCTAAGCCAGAACACAGGCTATTAATTTACCTGCAAACAACAAGCTCATATGAAATATATATTCAAATTAATGGTTCTCTCGTCTTTACTGGTTACCGCGCTGGCGGCCTGTAAAAAAGATGAGCATAAAGATTATTATATTGGCGGCAACCCGCCGGTATTAACGGCTTCTACAACAGCACCGGTATTGGCTTTTGCCAATGCAGATAAAGAAGCATTTAACCTGAGCTGGACCAATCCCAATTACCGGTTTACCACCGGCGTTAGTTCGCAGGACGTTTCTTACCTGGTAGAAATTGACACAGCAGGGGCTAATTTTACCAATCCCCAAAAACAAACGATATCGATAAGTAAAGATCTGGGTTTGTCGCTCCTTGTTTCGCAGTTCAACGACTACCTGTTAAATCAGCTGGTATTGAAACCAGGCGTTTCCCACAACCTGGAACTCAGGGTAAAATCATACCTGGCTTCGGGCGCAGCAACCTATATTTCAAATGTGATTAGCATGAAGGCCACGCCTTATGCTATTCCACCTAAAGTAGCGCCACCTGTTACCGGTAAACTCTATTTGGTTGGAAGCGCTACGCCGGGTGGTGATGCGCATGGGTGGGATAACCCGGTGCCCACACCGAGCCAGCAGTTTACGCAGGTAAGTTCAACCTTGTACGAGATTACCATTCCGCTGATTGGCGGTAAAGAATATTTGTTCATTCCGCTGAATGGCGATTGGGGTAATAAATATGCCGTAGCTGACAATACATTACCCGGATTAAGCGACGGCGGTGATTTTGGTTTTAATCTCTCAAAGAATTTTCCCGGTCCGGCCGCCAGCGGTACCTACAAGATCAGCGTGGATTTTCAGCGCGGAAAATTTACCGTTACCAAACAATAACTAATATAACGGAAGCGCACAACTGCTTCTAAACTTACAAAACCGGTGTTATGAGATATACAATAAAAATATTTTTGAATGCGTTGGTTGCAGCGCTGCTTTTTGCAGCCTGCCACAAAGTAGCAGAGCTGCCGAGTTATAGCAATGGCAATGCACCCGTTATCAGTTCCAGTACGGCAGTAATAGCGCCTGTTACGGCTGATTCACTGAAAACAGCTGTAACCTTCTCCTGGAGCAACCCGCAATATGCAACAGACAGCAGCAGGGTAAAATATGTGCTGCAGATAGATTCGGCCGGTCGTAATTTTTCAAAGGCGGTTAGTCGCACCGTGAACGGACAGATGAGCACAGCCTTCCTTGCCAAGGAGATCAATGCCATATTGCTGGGATACGGATTCAATTTCAACGTTCCTTATGACATGGAGGTAAGGGTGATATCATCTTATGCCAATAACAACGAGCCTTATATTTCCAATACGCTTAAAATAAAAATGACGGCCTATAAAGTGCCGCCAAAGGTGGTGCCGCCATCATCCAAAACATTGTTTATTGTTGGCAACGCAACAGCCGGTGGATGGAATAACCCGGTACCGCTGCCTGCGCAACAGTTTACGCAGGTAGACTCGGTTACTTACCAGGGCACATTTAACCTGGTAGCCGGCGGTGAATACCTGTTGTTACCGGTTAACGGAAGCTGGGATCATAAATATGCTGTGGCCAATAAAGCGCTGGCAGGTTTGAATACCGGTGGTGATTTTGGATACGATTTCAATGATAATATTCCTGGGCCATCCGCTCCTGGTTTATATAAAATACTGGTAGATTTTCAGCGTGGAAAGTTTACGGTTACCCCGGTAAAAACATTCACATCCCTGTATGTACCGGGTAATTACCAGGGTTGGGATCCGCCAACTGCCCCCACGGTTACATCTGTGAATGCAGACGGCAGTTACCAGGGATACATTAATATTCCTGCCAATACCAACTATGAATTTAAATTTACAGATGTGCCCAACTGGAATGGCACAACCTACGGAGATGGTGGAAGCGGTAAACTGGTGGCCAACGGCGGCACCAACCTGGCCTTTCCCGGGCCTGGCTATTACCAGGTAAAAGCAAATACAGCCGATAAAACATGGGCGGTAACGGCCACTACCTGGGCGCTGATTGGTGATTTCAATTCATGGGGCGCAGACGCGGCCATGACCTATGACGCATCTGCAAAAGTGTGGAAGGGCACCATTACGGCGGCGGCGGCGGGCGGGTTTAAATTCAGGGCCAATGCTGCATGGGATCTTAATTTCGGTGACACGGGGGCCAATGGAAGTCTTGAAGAAGGGGGCGATAATATCAACCTCACGGCGGGCACCCATACCATTACGCTTGATCTGCATACACCGGGGAATTACATATATTCTATCCAGTAAAACAGTATGAAAAATTTAAAAAACGTCTTTATAACAAAGGCGTTTTTTAATTAACCAATGTGGGGAAACCTGATTGCAGATAAGATTATTCTAAAAAATGCCGGATGAAAAATATTTTTTACGTGTTTCTTTGTTGTCTTGCTGTCGTAGATGCACATGCGCAATTATTATCGGTTACAGCTTCCTTTCCCCAGGACAATGCAACCATTACCATCACAGTAGATTGTGCAAAAGGCAATAAGGGATTGCTCAATTATGTAAACCCGGGCGATGTATACGTTCATACCGGCGTTATAACCAGTGCCAGCACCAGCAGCAGCGACTGGCGGTATGTGAAATTTAATAATTTTAATATTGGCGATCCATCCGTGAAGGCTACTGCGCTGGGTAATAACCGGTACTCTTTTACTATTGCAAACATCCGTTCCTTTTATGGTGTTCCGGCCGCTGAAGCCATCAAAAAAATAGCGATTCTTTTTCGCAATGGCGCCGGCTCGGTAGTACAGCGAAATACCGATGGCAGCGATATGTATATAACAGTTTACGATGCTTCGCTGGCAGGTAAATTTGCATTACCGCCAATGGAACCGCGCTATACGCCGGTACCGGAACCGATCCAAAAGAACCTAGGCGACAATATTGGCATGGCATATACCGCTTCCCAACCTGGCATCATCAGTTTGTTCTTCAATGGCGTGCAGGTAAATACGGCAAACGGCACAGACAGTATTTATGCAAATCCTGTAATTACAACAAGTGGTGCGCAGCAAATGGTGGGTAGGATAAATAACGGTTCAGTTACCGTTAGCGATACCATTAATTTTTTTGTAGCTGCACCCGTAACAATAGCGCCATTGCCAGCCGGCGTTGCAGACGGAATTAACTATGAAGCTGGCGATACCTCGGCGATACTGGTGTTAAGGGCTCCCAATAAAACAACGGTAACCGTGCTGGGTGATTTTAATAATTGGATACAGCAAAGCGCCTACCAGATGAATAAGACGCCCGATGGAAAATTTTTCTGGCTGCGCATAACGGGTTTGGCTGCCGGGGTGGAATATGCCTACCAGTTCTATGTTGATGGGACGCTGAAGATTGCTGATCCCTATACACAGAAAATACTCGATCCTTCCAACGACCAGTATATACCGGCATCAACCTATCCCGGCCTTAAAACTTATCCTGCAGGTAAAACAACCGGTATTGTAAGCGTATTGCAAACAAAAGAGCCCGCATATACCTGGCAAACAAATAATTTTAACCGGCCCGATAAACATAGTTTGGCTATTTATGAATTGCTGGTAAGAGATTTTGTAGCTGCGCATGATTGGAAAACATTAAAAGATACCCTGGGCTACCTGAAGAACCTTGGCATTAATACCATTGAGATTATGCCGTTTAATGAATTTGAAGGCAACCTGAGCTGGGGGTATAATCCTGATTTTTATTTTACACCTGATAAATATTACGGTGCAAAGAATACCCTGAAAGCGTTTGTAGATGAATGTCATAAAAATGGCATTGCCGTGGTAATGGATATCGCATTGAATCACTCGTTTGGCCAATCGCCCATGGTACAACTGTATTTTGACGCTGCCAATAACCGGCCGGACATCAGCAATCCCTGGTTTAACCCGGTGCAAAAGCATGCGTTCAATGTTGGCTACGATATGAACCATGAAAGCGCGGATACCAAATATTATGTAAACCGGATTACATCCTTCTGGCTGAATGAATACAAACTGGATGGGTTCCGGTTTGATTTAGCCAAAGGATTTACACAAAAGCAAACCTGCGATAATAATGGCGGCAATTGCGATGTGAATGCCTGGGGCAGTTATGATAGTTCGCGTGTGAATATCTGGAAGCACTATTATGATTCCATTCAGGTGTATTCGAGCAATAGCTATGTGATCCTGGAACATTTTGCGGCCAATAATGAAGAGATCGATCTCTCCAATTACGGTATGTTGCTGTGGGGAAATCTCAACTACGCGTTTAACCAGGCAACCATGGGTTATAGCAGCGGAAGTGATTTCAGCCAGGGACTTTCCACGGTACGCGGATGGACCCAGCCCAACCTGGTAACCTATATGGAGAGTCATGATGAAGAAAGGCTGATGTACAAGAATATCAATTATGGCAATGCTGCCGGTAGCTATAGTGTAAAAGATATTACTACCGGTTTACACAGGAATGAAATGGCAGCGGCCTTCCTTTTTATGATGCCGGGGCCAAAAATGATTTGGCAATTTGGCGAGCTGGGCTATGATTATTCCATCAATACCTGCCAGGATCTAACAGTCAACAATAATTGCCGTACCGATGCCAAACCCATCAAATGGGATTACCTGCAGAACGCCGGCAGACAACGTTTGCACAATGTGTATGCTGCTTTGCTGAAACTGCGTGCCCATCCATTATTTAAAGCGGCATTTGTAAGTAATAGAGTCGACCAAAGTTTGGGTAATGCGTTTAAGTGGTTAAGGCTAACTACCGATACTTCTAATATCGTGGTAGTTGGCAATTTTGATGTGGCTGCAGCAACAGGTGCCGTTACATTTGCAGGTGCAGGAACCTGGTATGATTACCTGACAGGGGAAACCATTACCGCCACCGGGGCCGCACAAAATTTTACCCTGCAACCGGGGGAATACCACGTATATGTAAACCGGAATGTGACCAATGTAATTCCAACCCCCGTTTTTGATATACCTAACGGCGCGGGCCAATTGAAAATAACGGTACTGAACAATCCAGTGCAGGCCAATACTGAATTAAAAATAGAGTTGCCAGCCAATGGAAAACTACAGATTAGTATATTCGACAACCTGGGCAGGCTGGCAGGCAGGTACGATGCGGGCTACCGGGCCAAAGGCAGTTACCAGTTTTTATTGAGTAATATCATTCATAAAGAGATGACGCCTTCAGCGGGGATGTATTTTGCGCAGTTCAATTTCAATAATCAGCTTAGCGCAGTTAAGTTGGTCTCAGCTGGTAATCGATAAAAAAATAACCGTAGTTCTTTATAAACTACGGTTATTATATAAGTTGGATCGGCCCGGTCTGGAATGCCACAAGCGACCACCCGATTTGAAAATCGATAGCCATGCCGCCGGTTCAAACAAACCAGTCAGTCAACGCATCAGTTAATAAAGTTGTAAGGATTATTCCGAAGTTACCTGCATGGTTTCACGTGCGTAATTCAATACATTTAAAACAGTTTCTGCACGGGGTGCATATAATTCAGTAGAAAGTTGTTCAACCGAAGTTTCAATCACATTGAATTTTTGCTGCAAGGCCCAATCGCTGGCTAAAGTATCCTTTATGGCGGCAGTTTCGCTGGGGGAAGTTTCCTGATACAAATATAAAATCAAATCTTCCGGTGTAAAGATTGACATAAGCAAACCATTTTTGTCCTGTTAAAAATTTTCCAAAGTGTCCAGCTTTGGAACGTCCGTAGTATAAACGATGTTTAAGATACGTTATTGTGCAGTAAATGCAATTAATTGGTTGATGGGTTCTTATGCACCGTAAAAATACGATTTGCACATATTTTAATCAGCCGCTTTAGAAGGTTCAATGATAAATAGATCTTCATTGTCGCGCTTCATCAGGTATTTTTCGCGGGCGTATTTTTCAATTGTGAAGGCGTTGATTTTTAACTGGTCCAGCTCCTTCCGGGTGGCTGAAATCTGGCGCTCATAATACTGTTTGCTTGTACGCAGATCGTTCAGCTCCTGCCGCTGTCTAAAACAGGTTATGTAAAAATCGCGGTCATCAAAAAATAACATCCACACAACAAAACCGGCAAGGGTAAGCAGGTATTTGTTTTTTAGCCAGGCAGGTATATGACTCAAGAATTGCATACAGTGTTACTATACAGCTATAAAGTTAGTGATTTTGGCTTTCTGCCGCCGGCAGGGCCTATTTTTCTTTTGGGCAGCAGATCGCAGAATCTATTTTAATAAACTCCTTATCTGCATGTGGTACTTTTAATCCTGCTTATTGCGAACACCCCTGATCCGCTTTGCGGCTCTTCCCCTCGCTGTATGGCAGAAAAGAGTGTCGGG
>Ga0070667_100004230_pt1 | contig 12121 bp, 7 predicted proteins | sample KBSS33metaG_FD_64659 | JGI IMG/M metagenome (GOLD analysis project Ga0070667, IMG submission 64659) | Switchgrass rhizosphere microbial communities from Kellogg Biological Station, Michigan, USA - KBS S3-3 metaG | ecosystem: Host-associated > Plants > Roots > Rhizosphere > Soil ...
GCGAGGTGATCGATGGCTCGCCACGAGAGGTCTTGATCGAAGAATCTAAGACCGCCTCAGCCGTGGTACTTGGGTCGCGACCCATCGCTGCATTGGGCGCTCACCTGGTCGGCTCAGTGGGTTCGGCTGTGTCCGCACAGGCGGCATGCCCAGTGATCCTCGTTCGTGGCGAGAGCGATGAGGCCACGGCAAACAAGAGTGTCATTGCCGGTGTCGACGGCACCGAGACTTCGCAACACGTTCTGGAGTTCGCGTTCGACTACGCCAGTCGTCGCCGTAGCCCGTTGCACGTCCTGCTGTGCTGGTACCCGGATCCGCTCGCATTATGGATGTGGCAGCCGGCTCCACCGTCGACTGAACATGTGCGCGCTTGGTTGGCTGAAACGCTCGCCGGGTGGCAAGAGAAGTATCCCGACGTTGACGTGCGTAGCGAGGTTCTCAGCGAACACCCTGTTGCAGGGCTGGTACTTGCGGCCACCGATCAGCAGTTAGTGGTTGTCGGTACTCGATCTGCGCATCGATTCGCGCGGACTCTGCTTGGTTCGGTGAGCGCTGGAGTTGTGCATCATGCGTCCTGCCCAGTCGCCATCGTCGGTGTCGGAAAAGACGTTGATAAGAAATAACAAAGGCAAGGCGCGGTATGAAAATTCTCGTGGCGTACGCAAGTGCACAGGGATCGACTAAAGAGATCGCTGAGCGAATCGCAGATCGCCTCCGCGAACATAAAGCCACCGTCGACTGCGTCTCAGTGACTGATCCTATTGATGTCGCCGGCTACGACGCCTTCGTCATCGGCAGTGCCATCCATGGGCAAGCATGGCTCTCGCAAGCGCGGCAGTTTATCCAACAAAACCAGGTGATTCTTCATGCCAGGCCGGTGTGGCTATATAGCGTTGGTATGCCGGGTGCGTTAGGGCGTCCTCTACGTAAGTGGGCTATGCAAGAAGGTCCGAAAGCGACCCATGACCTCCAGCAGTTGACCGATGCCGTGCAGACACAGTTGTTTTCAGGTGTTGTCGAACGGCAAGATTTTCCGCTTGTCAGCAGAATGATCTTTAAAGTGATGGGCGGTCGTTACGGCGACGCTCGCGATTGGCCTCAGATTGCACGCTGGGCCGACGGCATCGCCTCTGCGCTTGTCTGCTGAGCTGCGCTTGTCTCGTGAACCCTGGGATGGGACTCAACCGACCTAACCACGACTACGGCAACGTAATCGGTTGCCGGATGACGGTGCGCAGACGCTCTGGGGCGCTCCGCCGTGGGTCACCCAGGTAGATCTCGTGATGCTTCTGGTGTTGACCGTCAAAGACGTAGCCTTGTGCCGCGATAAATTCGTGCAGGCGCTTAATTGTCGGACCTTCGCTTGAGTACGGCCCTACGTGCATCACCTGGGCGCATCGCCCCTCGGTGAATCGTTCGAGACGAACAGCTGGTGCGGAGGTCAACTTCTTCTTCCGGACGGTTTCGGCGACTGCCTGTTCCACCATCTCAGCTGTGGCTTCGGCGGGCTGGCGGATCATTGCGCTCCATTCCCACCCGGACTTATTCGGGGTCGCGTCGGAGAAGTCACGAAAATCCTTTGACCACCACAAGGCCTCCAAGGGTGCGACCTTGTGATCTACACCGAGGCTGCGCTTGAGGGCGAACTTGATCCAGTACGACAGCGGATAGAGCGACTGGATCGCCTCAGCGAAAGCCGGGGCAGTGTTGGGGTCGCCGTGGCCGTCAATCATGAGGAAGCTCAGCTCCGGAATATCGACTATGCGCGGCGTAGCTGTCGCGCGGTATAGCGCACTGATGTCCTTGTCTGCGAGCTGAGTAGTCACGGCTATCTCCTCGATGTTCATTCGCCACGGGGCCCTACGTTTCGTAGTCTTGTCCGCTCGCCCGGAGCGAGGCACCGGCAGAAGACCCTAATAACAAGGGACGTTTGGGTCGGTCACTGCTCAGATCAGTTCCTTAGCCACTGTTGGTCTGGGACGTCCGCCCCTGCCTACGCGAGCACAGTCAGGATTGGCTAGGAGCTACTTGGTAATAAGCGCAGCGTAGGAGGCCCAAATGCGTGCAGTTGTGATGTACGAGTCGATGTTCGGCAACACCAAATCGGTGGCTCAGGCTATCGCTGAGGGACTTGAGTGGCGGTACGAAGTCGAACTCATGGCTGTTGCCAAAGCTGGCGCTATGTCGTTGACGGGCGTGGATCTGCTCGTCGTTGGCGGCCCAACCCATGCCTGGGGAATGAGTCGACCCTCCACGCGTCGTGGAGCTGCTGACCAGGCAGAGAAGTCAAATGGCCGTCTCGTGCTTGAAGACGGTGCGGCAGGCGTCGGATTGCGGGAGTGGATCGCGAACATGGGGTCAAGCGACTGCGTCGTCGCGACATTCGATACCAGGGTTCATCTGCCGGTGGCACTCTCCGGTCGGGCCAGCACTAAGTTTGCCAGCGCGCTACGGCGCCACGGTTGTCACCTCGCCACGGAACCGGAGAGTTTCTTCGTCACTCGTGACAACGAACTAGTACCGGGCGAGATTCAGCGGGCCTTGTCGTGGGGGCGCGAACTCGCCGCGATCAATCTTGCGCGAGTCTGGTGAACGAATGAATCACCTTTAAAATAAGGCTATTTCGGTTGGGTTCGTGGGTTACTAGCGAGAACGAAGAGGGCATCCGCGGCGCCCTTCGGGCCCTCCGCCATATCGAAGGACTCCTTAATCGATCGTGCCTTCGCGGTGTAGGACGGGTCGCTGAGTACGGTCAGCAACGCTTGCCGAATGTCGTTTTCTTGCGCGCGGTCGAAACGAAGGCGTATACCCGCCCCGGCATTGACGACCTGCTCGGCGATGATCGGTTGATCGTCACGAATCGGTGCCACGATCAACGGCACGCCGTTGCTGAGGCTTTCGCACACTGTGTTGTGTCCGCCGTGGCACAGCACCACGGCCGCCTTTTCGATGATCTCCAGTTGAGGAACGCGGGCAGCGATGAGGATGTCGGTGGAGAGCGCCCCTACTGCGCTGGCGTGCTCAATGGCATTGCCGGGATCGACGATGACCGCCTGAATGCGATCCACGAGCGGAAGACAAGCTTGCGTTGCTGCTCGCAGGAATCGCTCACTTACTGGGGCGTTCGCTGTGCCTAAGGTAATGAACACCAATGGGCGACCATCCAGGCGCGACAAGTCGAAGGTTCCTGCTCCATGGCGGTCGCCGATCGCCGGCCCGACGTAGTGGATCAGCTCCTCACCCACCTGCACAGTGGGTTCGCCCGCCAGTTCCTTGCTCGTGAAGGCCAGCACGAGGTAGGGCGAGAAACGTAAATCGTGGTGGTCTTCGGCGAGCCCGTGGCGTTGCCGAAGCTCGGCTTGCAGCCCGTCTATCCATGCGGCGACCTTTGGCATCTGTCCCACTGGATCGGACAACTCTGACGACGTCGATGCCGAGGTGGCCCAAGGTAGTCCACGTAGCCCTGCCGCGATCGGGCCTGCCATTGCCTGCTGGTCGCAGATCAGTGCGTCCGGTGAGAAGTCATCTATGGCAGCGAGCACGCCCGGCACCATCGCGTCAGCCAGCGGTACGAGGTACTGCTCCCACAGGTACTTGAGAGCTGCGAAGCCACGCAGATCGGTAGGTCGTTTGTCTACGTCGAATGGCTCGGAGTCGCCTGCTGGGTACACGCGTTCGCCGCCGCACAGCTTCGTCACCTCGGGCGCCGGTCCCACCCATGCGACTTCGTGCCCGCGCGAGATCAACTCTGCCGCTACAGGCCGGAGCGGATTGATATGACCTGTAAGCGGCGGGACGACGATCAGGAAACGGCTCACACACTCTCCGTGGCGTGTCGGGAGATCCAGGAGATGAGCAGTTCACGCACCTCTCGGTGCTGCTCCACCAAGACTGAATGACCTTGTCCGTCAAAGACATATTTCTCGCCACGAGGTAGTAGCGAGGTTAGGGCGTCCAAGTCATCGGCCTGGTAGCCGTGGCTGCCCAGCAGTGACAACACCGGGCAGGTGATCTCGCTGACCTGCTCGATCGTCATGATCGGCCCAAGCGGAACCTCTTCGGCCATCGACGTCGAGGTGATGCGCTGCCCGGCTAGGCGCGCGAGACGGCGATGGTGCGCGCTGAAGTTCGCTTCGATCCAGTCGTAGCTGTCCTCGATCTGCAGGAACTCCATCGTCGCGGCGAGGATGTTCTTCATCTTCTCCGCCCACGCCGCGGTGGGTGGCTCCGATTCGATGCAGACGATGCTGCGGACGAGTTCTGGGTGTTGCCAGGCCACCGCATAGGCGATGGTGCCGCCGAAGCTATTACCGACGAGGTGAACTGGTTCCTTGATCCCTAGCTGCGTAAGCAGATCGACTAAGTCGTCGACGAAGTCCTGCAACCGATAGCCTCGGTCCGGTCGGTCGGTCTTGCCATGACCACGCAGGTCATAGCTGATGACGTTGATGCCGGCGGCGGCTACCGGTGGCGCCAACGTGAGATAAAAACTCGCCAGCGAGTCGGTACCCAAGCCGTGTATGAACACGACATGCTGCGGCTCGCTGTGTTCAGCCTGAGCGGCTGCGGGCAGAAGCTGATAGTTCGTGTTCAGCCCGTTAACAATCATGGAGGGCACGGATCAGGACCCTTCTGAACCTGCGAGTGCCACTTCCTGCGCGTGGACGTACGCCGCGATGTCGCCGACCGTCATATCGATGACGTCGTCGAGATCCTTCTCCGCGAGGTACTGGGCGAGGTTGACGTGGGAGCCGAAGCTCTCCGTCAGGATGCCGGCGAAGGTCACCAGGTCGATGCTCTCCAGCTGCAGGTCTTCGTGGAATCGGGTCTGCGGCGTGATCTCGACGCCGAGGAGGTCGGCTCCGCCGATCATCTCGTCCAAAAGGCTCGCGACCCGAGAGAATGTCGCCTCGTCGCTTACCTGGTTGTTCGTCATGTCGCTTGCTCCTGCATGGCTTCGGTGTGTGTAAAGGGCGTTACTAGGGTCTGGATCAGTAGGGTCTTTGGTCTTACGTCCACGCAATAACGTAGTCGTGACCCCGGTCGTGCGTCACGGCGAAGTGCACCGTGTGCTCAGCGTGCGGGCCAGCCGTGACGACTGTGGCCGCGGTAGGCGAGATATCTGTCACGGCGAAGTCCTTGGGACGCCCGCCGAGGCCGGTGCCGAGGCTCTTGGCAACAGCTTCCTTTGCGGCCCAAATCCTAATGAACCACTCGGGACGACCCATCGGGCTACCGTCGGTACCCATTAGGTCATCGTCGGAACGACCCATCTGGCCATCGTTGCACAGATGCTCTAGAAGGGCGCGTTCTTGCTCACTAAGGGCGATCTGCTCAGCGGCGGGCACGTCGACGACCTGCTGTACATCGATGCCAGGTGGTCGATCACCGGCGCCGCGGGCGATCGCCACGCCGATCGTGCCGCTATGGGCTAACGAAACGGAGATATCGGGCAGGACGCGTCCGCCGTGGCCACGCACCATCGGCTGGCCGCTGGCGGCGTTGCTGACCAGCACCTCCGACGGGAAGACCTCAGGGATGCCGATATCTGCCAGGTAGGCCCGGACGGCGTCCTTGACGGCCATCCGTCCTAGTAGCCAATGCCGGCGTCCACGTGGCGAGACGTTATTGAAGGTCTCCCGCTCAGGCGAGTTGAGGTAGATGCCGGCGTAGATGTCGCGGGTCGCGACGCCAGGCCACCCATCCTCGACCATGCTCCAGCCACCGGGCTGGCGCTGCGACATCGCGTTGCGCTCCGGCCAGGCATACATCTGGTGCCCGTTGCGGTCGCACTCGAAGCGGTGGTCTTTCCAATCGGTGATCTCTGACCAGACGGTGCCGTCGGCGTTGATCAGCAGGCCGTCCATCTCGATCGTCGATTCCTCCGGTGTGCGGAGTTTGACGTAGCACTCCAGTGCCGCGCCGATCGGTGGGTGCGGGGCGTAGAGGTCGATACGTTTGATGGAGCGCGGGAAGGCGAGCAGGCCATCGTCGTTTTGCATATGCAGCCAAGCGCCCAACAGCTGACCCACGTTGTCCAGCAACGAACCTGGGGCGCTGGGGGTGGTTACCTCGCCACGCATGTGCCAACGCCCAACACCATGGAACTTGGTGAGGCCCTGGTACTGCGGTCCGTGGAACATGTTCCGTAGCGAATACAGCTCCGGCGCGCTGAAATGCGGCGGCTCTTCGGGCTCGTCGAGTGACCAGCGCTCTCGCTCCGTCTCCAGTCGTTGCTGTGCGAGCGGCGCAGGTGGGTAGGTGGCGGCCAGTTCCAGGGTCATGGCCGAGTAGTCACCTAATGCCACGGTGACGAGATCGCCCTCACGCTGCAGGCTTACCTGCACCGTTGTCGCCGGGGCAGCGAGCAACCACCGAGAGAAGGTGGCGTCGTGCGCAGCGACCACCACCCAGTCGGGCCAGGTTTGTTCGGTGAGACGGACAGCAAGATCCACCATTGACGTCGCCGCCAGCACGGGACGGAAGTCCGCGTCGTCGCTCCAGCCTGGAGGCTGACGGTAGAACTGGTGGTCGCGCAGGTAAGGCATCGTCTCGAGGGAGACCACGATCTCCAGCGTGCGCTGGTCGCTACCGCTGTCTACCACCGCGGGAGGGGCGGGTGGAGTGTCGATCGGTGCGACCGTCACGACGGGCTGTGCAGGTGCGTGCGCAGCGGCAGCGGCCGCCGTGGCGACAGCGCGGGCGGCCTCACGAGTCTCGTTCAGCAGCGCGGCGAATTCAGCGGCGACTGATCCGGGAAGCCCTTCTGGCAGCGGCACCGCCTCGTCGAGAATCTGCTGGGCCGCAACGGGGGCGGTGGCGGCGACTGGTGCGGAGAGGTGATGTTCGAGCATGCCCGCTGCAGAGGAGTGCGCCAGTGAAAACAGTGGTGTCGACGTGCGAATCGGCATGCCGCGACCTGGTTTGGGTGCGGTAGCAGCCACCGCGAGTGGTGCGGTCTCGGTTCGGGCAGGTGCGGCATCGGCTCCACCGAGTGCGGCGAAGTTCGGTGTCGCTCCTTCGACCCACAGTGCGGTCGCCACCCGGCGTAATTGGGCCATGCCGCTACGCGCCGTAGAGTTGGCGTTGATCACCAGATGATCGGAGTTGGTGAGTGTGTCACTGATGTAGGTACTCAGTTGCCCGGCACCGAGCTGGATGAAGACCTGGTAGCCGCTGGCATACATCCGTTCGATGACTTGGCGGAACAGCACCGGTTTGATGAGGTGATCGATATAGAGCTGGCGGATCGAGGCCTCATCGGAGGGGTACGGCTGCACGGTGGTCGCTGACCACACCTCCGCATTGCCTTGTTGCAAAGGCAATTCGTGGGCGACCTGAGTGAAGAAGTCCAGGTACGGCGCGATCATCGGGGTGTGGAACCCGGACTTGAACGGAAGGATCTTCGCGACGACTCCTGCTGCCCGTGCGGTCTCCACGACCTGCTGGGCGTCGGTGGCGACACCGCAGACGATGGTCTGCCGCGGGGCGTTGTCATGCGAAATTACGACGTTGGGCAGATCCGCAATGAGGTCCAACGCCTGTGCCGAAGGGCACCCCAGCACCACGAAATCCACGTCAGGCAGGTCAAAGCGCAGCGGCCAGTACTCATTGAACAGTTGCTCGCGCGTCACCGCGTACATGTCGGCGAGGATCATCGCTGTCCATTCGCCAACGCTGTGCCCGGCATACCCATCGGGGCGCACGCCGATGGCGGCCAGCGCGTCGTGGAGCAGTAGTCCGATCTTGGTGACGCTGGTCGCCGAGGAGCGGATATCTACCGTTGATAGTGCGGGCATCGGCAGCCCAAAATGTGTGGCGACGTCTTCACACTGCGGCGCGAAATCGCCTTCCAAACCTGGAGAAACGAACGCGATCCGTGCCGGGTGGTCGCCGCTGAGTAGCGGCGCTGCAGTGAACCAAATGTCGTTGCGTCCGCGCCACGAGATGCCTTCGTTCAGGCACTTCTTGACGACGTTACGGACCACGGTGAGGCGCTTGGCATTGAGACCACCAGCGCCGAGGCGAATAGGACCTTCGCCAATAACAGGGTTAGCAAGGATCTCTTCGTCACTGCGTTCCAGCAGCGCCAGCATCTGCTCGGGTGTCTGCGCGGCGAAACGCAAGATCACCTCGTCGTCTTCGCTAGGCGTGGACGGCGAGGCCACTGTCAGGGCAGCTGACGTGGCAGTGGCGGGCGGCTCCTCAACGATGACGTGTGCGTTGATTCCGCCGAAGCCGAAGGAGTTCACTCCGCCGCGGCGTACCTCACCGTCAGCCGGCTGCGGCCAGGGCTGCGCCTGCGCGAGGGGATGGAACCGTGTCTGGCTCATCGCCGGATGCGGGTTCTCACAATGCAAGGTCGGTAGCAGCGTCTTGTTATGCAAGGCCAGTGCAACCTTGACCAGGCCTGCGATTCCCGATGCCGGCATCGTGTGGCCGATCATCGACTTCACCGAACCGATCACCGCATCCGATCCGTCCGGACCGCCAAAGACCTTCGCCAAGGTGCCGAGTTCGGTGACGTCACCGACACGCGTCGCCGTGGCATGCGCCTCGATCATGCCGATAGATCCAGGCTGTTGGGGGTCCAAGCCGGCCTTGTCCCATGCCCGGCGGATCGCTAGCTCCTGCCCTTGTGGGGCAGGGTTAAACAAGCTGGTGGCACGGCCGTCGCTTGACGTCGCGACACTGCGGATAACCGCGTAGATCCGGTTGCCATCACGTTGGGCGTCGGCGAGGCGTTTCAGCACGACGACTCCGGTGCCTTCACCGATGAGCAGACCATCCGCCTCCGCCGAGAGCGGACGACTCATCTGGGTATGTGAAAGTGCGCCGAGTTGAGTAAAGGTCGCCCAGAGGGTGTCGTCGTTGCAGTGATGGACACCGCCGACCAGTACGGCGTCGCAGCGTCTGGTCGCGAGCTCGTCCACAGCGTGTTCGACGGCGATGAGCGACGAGGCGCAGGCGGCGTCGATGGTGTACGCCGGGCCATGCAGATCAAGGCGATTGGCTACGCGCGAGGCAGTGAGGTTCGGCACCAAGCCGATGGTCGACTCAGCGCTCATCGGGGGAAGCGAATCGAGCAGGGCGGTACGGACTCGTTCCAGCTCCTCTTCGCTAATGGAGGGGAGAACATCCCGTAAAAGACGGGTCGTCTGACGTATTCCGCGCACGCGCTGATCGAAACGCTGCAGGTTCGGTGCCAGGTATCCGCCACGGCCGAGGATGACAGCGACCCGATCCCGATCACCCAGCGACTCAAGGCCACCTGCATCGGCGACCGCGGCCGCGGCCACTTTCAACGTGATCAGCTGGTCGGCCTCGATCCCTTCCACCGAGCTTGGCATCACGCCGAAGGAGGCGACGTCGACGACCACGTCGCCGACGAATCCGCCTCGTTGGCAATACGTCTGGTCCATCTGCGGCGGTGTGGTCGTCGGCAGCCCGGGCGTGGACGGTGGCGGAAAGAAGCTTTGGCCGTCAGGATCGGAGTCGCGCCGGTAGTCCGGTACCTCCGTGATGCAGTCCTTGGCCGTGACCAGGTTCTGCCAATAGGTCTGCAGGTCCGGTGCTCCAGGCAAGATCACCGACATGCCGACGATCGCTACCGGCTCGGGAGCGGGCATCGAAGAGGTTGCCTGGGCGGTCACCAGAGAGATTCTGCTGCGTAAAGCACCGAGCGCACCTGAGGCGAGCCGTAGGCGAGTTCGTACATCAGACTCGCGGTGGACTGCTCAGGATCGATCAGGCCGATGGCCCGACGCTCGTATTCACGCGCCAGTTCCGGCGACACCATGCCACCGTGCTCCTCCGACGGCGCCCACGGGCCCCAGTGCACAGTGAGGGCACGGTTGCCGGTGCGGGCGGCCCAACCGGCACCGAGTGACTCGATCGCGTCGTTGGCCGCCGCGTAGTCGGTCTGCCCACGGTTACCTAGCAGTGCCGCGATGCTGCCGAAGAACACGACAAAGCCGGGTGGGGTGCTGAGCTGGCTCAAGGCGTCGAGTAGTACGCGCGCGCCGTCCACCTTGGTGGAGAAGACACGGCGGAACGTCTCATCGTCCTTCTCCAGCATCAACTTGTCTTCGATGATCCCGGCGGCGTAGACGACTCCGTCGATGCGGCCGTACTGCGCGTTGAGGTCCTTGACGACCTGCTGTACGGCGGCAGTGTCACGAACGTCGAGCGTGCGGTAGTTAGCGACCCCGCCGGCCTCTTCGATCTGACGAAGCGTCTGGGCGACCTCGCGCTGAGCGAGGATGGTCTTTACCGCAGGCTCGATCTCCGGCAGCGACTTACCCGCGCGGGCAAGTGCTGCACGCAGCTCCTGGGGCGTGTGGGCGCCACGGGTCGTGTCGTCCTCGACGACGCCGTTCAACGCGGTACGCCCGGCCAGCTCAATGTGGCAGCCGCTGGCCAACGCAAGCGTCGTCGCAAAGCGCGCGGTGATTCCCCGGGCGCCGCCGATCAGCAACACGACTGACTCACGTCCTAGGCCCATCGCGCGGGCCTCGACCTCACCGATGCCACCCGGGCCGCCACCCGCGGTAGCGAGGGAGCCCAGCGGCTCGGCCTGCAGGTCGAGAGTCACGCGGTAACCGCCGTCACGCTGGACGATAACGGGACCACCGTCGGTGCCCAGCTCGTCGGCAAGAACACCAGCAATGTCGAAGGCGCCAGCATGTGCCGAGGTCTCGACAAGTTTCGTCGGGATCGTCTCGTGCTCCTTGGCGACCGAGCGCATGAGGCCACGAAGACCCGCCGCCTGCTCGGGAGCAACGAAGCCCGCGTACGGTGCCGCGACAAGAATCCGGCTGACGCCGGCCTTGATGGCATCGCGGATCGAAGAGAAGACCGACGGTGCAACCGGCTCCTCAGCGCTGCCCATCGGGAAGAGGTTCACCAAGGTGGCGCCGGTGAGGTCGGTGCCCTGAGGCACCGTGCCGCCGGGAGCAAGCAGGGTTGCCGCGCCCCGACGAGACAGCTCTGTCAGGACCGCATCGGCGAGTTCCTGCTGCGAGGCCTCGGCGATGACTAGTGCCCGCTGCCCGGCCAACGAAGTCGGCAGTACCGCCTCGGCCGGAACTACGCGAGACAGAAAGCGCACGGGGGTCTCGCCACGAGTAAGCGCCTGCGCGGGCGGGGTTGTAGGTGCGACCGCCGCCGGCGTGAGCGTGACGGGCGCGGCCGTGACGGGCTCAACAGCAACTGCTGCCTGCACCGCTACGACTACAGGCTCCGCTACGGCTGCTCCTGCACCGGTGCGCTCGTTGATCCATGCGGTGATAGCGCTCGCTGTACGGAGGCGGCTGAGCTCGTCCTGCGCCTTGTCGGCGTCGGCGCTGCCGTCAAGGTTGAGCTTGAGCGTGGTGATGAGGGTGCCGGCGATTTCGGTGCGTTTGATCGAGTCGATGGAGAGGTCTGCTTCGAGGTCCAGGTCGGGCTCGATCATGTCGGCCGGGTAGCCGGTGCGGTCGGCGATGACATTGATGACACTGCTCAAGACGTCCGCTGGCGGCGAGGACACCACTGCAGCGTTCACCACAGCGCTTATCACCGTGGCAGCCGCCGGTGCAGTGGCTGGTGTGGTGGTGGCTGGTGTGGTGGTGGCTGGTGCGGTGACGACCGACGCCGCGCCCGTACCGGAGGTCGTGTGTTCGTTGATCCACGCGGTGATGGCGTTGGCGGTGCGGCGACGGCTTAGCTCGTCTTGTGCGTTGTCGTCAACGTTGAGCTTGAGGGTGGTGATGAGGGTGCCGGCGATTTCGGTGCGTTTGATCGAGTCGATGGAGAGGTCTGCTTCGAGGTCCAGGTCGGCTTCGATCATGTCGGCCGGGTAGCCGGTGCGGTCGGCGATCACGTCAATGACGGCCGCAAGGACATCGACCGTCGGGGTGGTGGCTGGAGCTGCGGCGGCGATTGCGATCGCCGGTGTGGGCGTCGTCGCTACCGCAACGGCACTCACCGACGGAGCCGGTGCAGCCGCGGGCATACGTTCGTTGATCCACGCGGTGATGGCGTTGGCGGTGCGGAGGCGGCTTAGCTCGTCTTGTGCGTTGTCGTCAACGTTGAGCTTGAGGGTGGTGATGAGGGTGCCGGCGATTTCGGTGCGTTTGAT
>Ga0070667_100004234_pt1 | contig 12118 bp, 11 predicted proteins | sample KBSS33metaG_FD_64659 | JGI IMG/M metagenome (GOLD analysis project Ga0070667, IMG submission 64659) | Switchgrass rhizosphere microbial communities from Kellogg Biological Station, Michigan, USA - KBS S3-3 metaG | ecosystem: Host-associated > Plants > Roots > Rhizosphere > Soil ...
CATCTAAAGTAACACTACTCGTAATATCAAAATCTGGTGGTTTTGTATGTGCTTTTGCTTTTGCTTTTGTTTTTGAAATAAAGGACGCGACAGTTTGTTCTACTCGCTTTTGTCGCTCGGCGTTGTAGATGTTATTGACATAATTAAAAAACGTCATAACATCTTTTGTACGTGCCTCGATAGGTAACTCGTTTAAGATGGGGTGATCAATCACTCTAGCAATATAATTGCGATAAAAGATACGCTTTCCGTTGTATTTTCCGATATATTGACCATTGGTGCTTTTAGTAAGCGCAACGTCATCTGAAATACGTTTCATATCATGTTCTTCAAAATATGTTGTCTTATCCCATTCAAAGCGTAAGCCGGGGCACAATACCACTTCGCGTTCACTGGTGCGGTGTGTGGTTCCAGAAAATCCTATAAAGAGTGCCGGCACGTTGTTACACGTTAAGTGCATGGCAATATAATCATATCCCTCCGATTCAAGACAGATGCCCTTTGAAACATTCAAGGTTGTGCTTGTGAGCTGATACGATGTGAATGAAGCAGCTAACGACACATCAAACTTTGGGGTTGATATCACACATCTTGCAAGTTGAACAAAAGGTGTGAGTACAGGTAAATGAATATCTGTGAACACTTCATACAAGGTTTTCACATCTGTGTCTGAAAAATCTTTGCTTGCAATTGCAGCATTAATTTTACGATAACTGTTTGTTGTGTAAATATAAAGTGGTGCCCAACAATATGGTCGGCTTAAAATATAAATGTAACTTTGCAAGAAAAAGCTTATTCGAGGAGAAGAATATGACATCTCAAGTTCCCGTCTAAGACTTCTCAAACTTGGTTCGTGTTCGCCAAGATCTCCCTTTGTAATGTCTATGTCCTTCCGCCCTATGTATGTAGTATGGGATAAAATGCGCCTTTGTTCTAGGTACTTCTCAACGAACCACAAGTATATTTTCATTTGTGCCACATCTTTGTGCAAATTCTCAATTGCTAACCCAATCTCAGAGAGCGGCTCTCGATGTTCACTATCCGCTAACAAAACTTGCACTTGTTCAAAATAACCAGCAATCTCATTACGTTGTTCTTGTGGTAATTTAACTTCTGTCTCATCATCATTGTCCGAGTCTGTTTCGCTCATAACTTTTTTTTTATTTCTTTTTTATTAAAAAAAGGAAACAAATGGTGGATGGCATTCTGAATATATATTTGCCTGTAAGAGGTCTTTGCAAGCTTGTTGCTTCGTATTGTTTTCCGCGGTGTTGCATCCAATATGAAAATGGCGATTTTGTGTATTGTGAAAATATGAATGAATTATCCATCCAAAAACACAAAACAAAAAAAGATGTAGTTGGTGTTTGTGCCCCAGATCAACAACTTTGTTATTTTCTGGAAGAGGGTATTGAAACACAGAATGAAAAAATACACAAAGACTGGAGTGGTCATCAGAAATGTAGCCTTGAAACACCATTTAGATGTTATGCCACTATGTTTTCAGATCAAGTGTTTATTGAAAGCAATTTTGCATTCCTTGAATGTAAAAATACATCTTTCACCTTTGTGCATCGAAACGGGCAATTTCATTTTGCGTCAGATGGATATAACATCTTTCGAGCATATAATTGTGGGCGCTTTTCAGGGCCAAACACTCTTGTCATAGAAGAATTGAGTGCCAAGAAACAATGGAGCAATGTAACGATACTTGATAAGTCGGATACAGTGCTTGGGTTCTGCATATCTGAACATTATATCGTACTAATATTCGCAAAAATTATGCTCGTTTCCAATCGCGAAAAACAAAATTGGAACAAACTTGCATTTGCCGAAACGCAATGCAGTTGCTTTGCCATCGCACATCCAATCATTTATGACAATCTTCTCGCGTTTATTCCGCGCAAAGGTGGTGTTGCATCAGGAGAAATCGATAATGTACGATACGACTTGGCCACGCTTCGACATTTAGGCAATGTGCATAATAAGTGTGGGTTTAAACGGGACGGACCGCAATTGAAAAATATTATTTTGTATTAAAAAAACAACTCTCAAGAAAAAACAAACAAACAAAAAAATGCAAAAGGATCCACCTTCTGTTCATTTTTGGACGGCCCAGCAAGATGTCTTGGAATTTCTTTGGTATATCTATCCAGGTGTTTGGCAAGAACTTATGTTGTCAGCCAAAAATGGTCAAGACGACATAGCAATCATGCAGTTTGATGACATGGATAAAGTAAACGAATGTATGACTCGTTTTCAAAACAAAACTCTAAAATTTCCTACTATCAGAAGCTCTATTATCATTCAGCTGCTGGATTACAAGACGTTTGTGAGTAAATTATCGCTATCTGATCCAAAGTTTGAACAAGCACTTCTACAAAGTGATGAAGAAGGTAAACGTTATTTGCGCGTTGTGATCGGACTTAAATCCATAGAAGATTCAGGTAAAGTTGTATTTCTTCCGTATGCGATATCAAGATTAGAGCAATCAAGCGAGACATTCACATACACGCAAACTTTTTGTAATTTTTGTTTTACAAAAAGAGCAGTTGCAAAATGTGGCAAATGTTTGCAGTTGCAATATTGTTCTAAAAAGTGTCAAGTGTTGCATTGGAATAATTTGCACCGTTCTTTATGCATTCATTAAAAAAACTCAATGCCCATAGTTACTTTGCCATCCAGTTTGGCAGCAACTGATTTGTATTGTACAAGGCGTCTCTGAAGCTCCTGTATATCGTTATCCCGAACACATTGCATGCCAAAACTCAAGAACCGAAGCCCATTGAATGTGAAATATGCATGGCATATCCATCGGTCTGGTTCATATGGTGCCAAATATCCCAATATATCTGTCAATTTCCTTCCAGAATTTCGTTGTTGAATAAAGGTGACGACATGTTGCAGATCTTCATGATACAAATAAAACCCACATGTTTTCAGAAGAAATTTAAATTGGTAGTTAAGTTTAGTGCAAATCATGGCTTCTAACTCCTCTTTGAGAGCTTTTAAATGATCTTGCATTTCATCTACTTGTTTTTGATCTTGAACACGCGGATCGCCATGACCTGCAAACAAGACTGCTGGCCGTTTGTCTGCAAGCACAATCAAGACGTCGAATGCATCGATTGTTGCCAGTTCTTCCGGGTCTCTATTTAAGTGTTCCGAACAATGCTGTTCATGGGAATAAACATGCATGTGATAGTTAAGAAGCGTTTTTCGCAGCCATCCAAAGACCAGCAAAAAATCTTCTGGATGAAGATACGGCTGTTCTATTAATTCGCCAACTTGCTCCATTTAGCCCTAAAAAAAAAGGCTTCGCAAAAGGATGTAAAAAAAGAATATGTTTGGGATTTTTAATTATTTATCATTTCCATTGTTTTTAACATTAAATCCGAACAACAAAGAAAAACAAAAATACTTCAGCAAATTCCCATCATGGCATCGAGCGATGATATCCTAACGCAAACACTCCGTGAGCAGTATGCGCGTAAGTATGCAAAGGAAATCGAAAACTACAAGGCGTGGATTAATGCATACACAGAAAAGCTTGATCAAAAAACAGAACAAAGTGCTGGTGAAAGTCTTTTTCTAAAAGAACAAGTAGATAAAGCGCATGCCACTATCACGAAACTAAAACAAGAGGCAACCTGCATGCAAAAACTGTTTGTGATCAACGGGGTGATTCACAGACCCGAAGCAGATGGGCAATGGGTGGAAGAAGTGATTTCACCCAGCACAAATGCAGATAATTCAGACTAATTGATAAACAACAAAATAAAAAGAAAAGATGAGCATTGTGCAAGCATTGCCATACGGACTGTTTCGCGAAAAAAATTCTGTCCGTTTGCTGGTATCTCTAAATTGTTTCACAGCAGAAATTTATCCCGTGACAATTTTGTTACAAAGCTTATTGAACTTGATGCTGAGATAAGGCCCTTTATGGAAAGTGAGTTTCAACATTAAACGTCAGTGGTTTTGTACTTCAGAGAATAAAGTGGATGCCGCGCAATATGTGTTAGCTGTTACAAATTTACGGGCTGAATCAATAACAGCACATACCAGAAAAAAAGATTTCGCGTCTAACACAGAATACTAATGGATTTCTTATAGTCGTGCAAACATTGTTTTTTTTTAATGCCAAAAACAGAAGTGGTCTTCAATGTCCCCAGTCAACGATAAGCTCATCACAAGCCCAGTCCTAACAAAAAAACATCCTACCGCTTACAAGCGAGTATGCCAAGAATAAATATATGTTGTATAAAGAAGAACTTCAAACGTTCCATCTGGAAGAAACCGACGAATTGTAATAGGGATTTTTTGCTCCTAAACACAAAAACCATCGGCACGTGTTGCGAAACACCAAAAAACACCCTCAAAAAAAAACAAGGGACCACCTTTAGTTCCCTCAGCGCAATCACCAAAGGATCGATTTCTCCATCAGCAACGTCAACCATCACTGGAGCACCGAGACATATTTGAAATGCGCGTACACCCAATATTCTCGCACGTTCATATTTAGTCAGATATTTCGGCGTTATTTTCACTTTTTCTTCAGTATTCATCCTCGTTTAGTACAAGAGCTGCATTCTGAAAAATGGATGTAGGTTTTTTTTTCTTCTTTCGTTCTTCGTAAATTGAAATAATTTATTGTCGACAGCAAAAAAAAAATCCACTTTGGAATCTTTTGCAATTTGCACCAGAACTAACTATTCATCATCTTCATCACCTTCTTCATCAAAAGCATCGTCATTATAATAATCGCCTTCATCTTCGTCGTCTCCTTCATTATCACTGCTACTACTACTGAAATCCTCATAAAGATCGACAATCTCATCACTACTAGCATACCACTCAACGCTTGTTTTGGTTGGAATACGCAATATGTGGCGAGGCGTATTTGTATATAATTGCAAATTTCTACAACCTGCTGGAAAATCATAATACACATTAGATGTTGCTAACCTTTTCCCAAATTTCGCAATTCGTAAGGAAGATGGCATTATCAATACGAGGTTGAAAAGACTATTTTTTGTAAATTTCAGACATGTCAATGACGGCGGCAATACTTGGTCCCATAACGGTTGGTTAAAATGTTTGCCAAATTCCAGTCTTGTAAGGCTGAATGGCAGCGTACCAACGCTTAGTACTTGGTTGAAATATCTTCCAAAAATCAAATGTGTTAAACTTTCGGGTAGCCCAAATGAAGAATTAAAACGAGCGCCAAATTCCAATATTTGCAAATTTGTTGGCAGCGCGCTAGGAGTAATGGGCTGATCAAATAAAGACTGGAAATGAAAATGCAGGCTTAATAAACTTGCAGGTAAAATACCACGCCCAAAAATTTGATTAAATTTTTCACCCAGGTGTAGATATAGCAGCGAATTCGGTAATACTCCAGCTCGTAGTTCTTGATTAAAACACGGTCCCAAGGATAAATATGTTAAGGAACATGGCAATACCCCCACGTGCAATTTCTGGTTGAAATTATCACCAAGGGTAAAACTTGTGAGAGATGTTGGGAGCACATTAATTGGTAACTCTTGATAACATCTTCGCAGGTGAAGCGTTCTCAGTGATGATGGTAACACACTAAGGTCTAATATTTGAAAAAACCTATCTCCTATTTCAAGAGATGTCAAAGACTCCAATCTGCTAATACCCTCGAAGTTTTCTTGAATAATTAGTGTTTCCAAGTTAGGGGGTAACGGAAATCGTGACCCAGAATATGCACAACTTAAATCAAGATATGTGAGTGATCTTGGTAAAAAATCTATAAGATGACTATGCCACGATCCAGTTAGAACCAGCGTATGAAGTTTATGCGGCCACATGCTTGGGTTCGGAACACTATCCAGTTGCCAGTTGCGTGTAGCATACATATGCGTTATAGAAGATGTTCTTAAAATTTCAGAGTAACTACTCCATTGTGTATCAAGAATGCGAATATTGATTCTGTATTACAGCATCCAACCATTTTAACGCGAACTCTCTCAAGCCACAAACCGCGATATATCTGGTATGATAATTTGTTAAGAAAGACTAGTTGACATAAATCGTGTTTGGATAACCATTGAACCAAACTGCGTGGTGGAACACAGTCCATTAACTTGCGTGTTTTGCGCAGACGTTTGATAGTGTTGTCATGCGATCGTTTCGTTTGCATGATCCTACATATAATTATTTTTTTTCGAAGGGACGTTGCAACATGAAGAATAAAAAAGAGAAAGACACTAATTTTTAAGAAATTATTATTTTACGTTGAAAAAAAATGGTACCTGCAGGAACACGGCGGGTTTTAAAACCATTTTTGTTTGATGAGTTTTGTCCATTTATCACTGTTTTTGATTTAATGGAAGCCAAAACGTTAACACGCGACGAGTTTATTGCGCATTTAATTGCTGTTGATACTGGTATACGCTCAGATGATGCATCACAATCTCGTGAGTTTTTGGAGATTGAGTTTCCTCACTTGACATGCACTGTTTGCATACCGGATTATGAAAATGATACTAGTATAAAACATGTTTTGGCCACTGAAAACCCAACTGGTTTTACACGAGGTGAACTGCTGTATCAAATCGCGCAGATTCTGCCCGATCAGGAGTGGGGTGATCATATTTACTTTGAAGGATTGACATTGTCAAGAAATGTTTACTGGTTGCGACTTGGTTCGTGAGCGAGCTGTTCTGCCATAAAGCGCACATTTGTGAATTGTAAATTATTTACATTTCCCCAAATTTCGAGCACTGGTTTCTGGCTTTTGGAAAGCTGGACAACCCACTTTAGTTCTATGGGATGTATCTTCTCGTTCGGGTTATTCATATGTATGCGATGCTGTGCCGTATTTTGAGCGCGCAGGGTAAAAGCTACGTCATATACGCCAATTTTATAAGTCTTTATAACATCACAATAAAATGATACTCTATAGAGACCTGGTTGATCAATGCCCAATTCTAATGTAATGAAAAGGTGATTCACAAAGCACTGTTTATGACATGCCTTAAATACGTCAACTTTGAACTGCGCGAGTGATTCCGAATGGCATGAGCATGTACACAAAGGCCCAATATACGCAACAATGAAATTTTGTAAAGGTTTGCATATAGATATTGAATTCAAACTTTCCAGAAACCATTCCATTGCTGCTTTATCCATTCGTTGTCTTTCTAGAACAAACTTTAGTAGTTGATGAATGCTGTTCATGTGTTGACTGTGAGTAAGAAATAATAATGATACGAGGTTTCGATTTGGTTCATTAAAAACATTAAAATTAAAGTTTCCTTTTCTAGACGTATTTTTCGCAAAACTCAAAAAGTCAAAAGAAAAAAAGTCGCACCAAGAAAAAAAATGTCTAATTGGGAGATTGATGGTGTGCCCATATACATTGTCAACTCGCGGCAGGATGCGCGAGTGCAATGTAAGTTGTTGCATAAGCAGAATATAGCAAAAGCGCGAATGATTATCGGATGCAAAGCAGAAAGTTTGTTAAAAGAGCTTATTTCGCCTGTACAGTTCCAAACGAAAACGTCAAATTACTATATTTATGATGCGCAAGTGGTGGATTCCAAACTAAAATGGGACTCGGAACATGGATGTGTCATCACATGGGATCAAAAATATTTATCTTTAAATGGTGATCGAATATGTAATGATTGCTTTTTATTGAAAGATGTCATACACTCTCATTTATGTTATAAACACAACAGAAAACGCAAATCTAATGAAATCGCATCACAAACTCTAAATGTAAAAACGACCAAATATATGTGCAAATTTCATGGTTGTGGCAAGACCTTGAGTAACGCAGGTAATTTGAAAGTACACATGCGCATTCACACAGGTGAGAAATCCTATGTTTGTAAATTAGCAAAATGTGAAAAAAAGTTTGGAGCCTTAGCACACTTAACTCGGCATGAACGTACTCATTCAAATGTAAAAGCACATGTATGTGATTTTAAGGATTGTGACAAAACGTTCCGGGACTTGGAGGGTTTGAGCAAACATCGGCGTATCCATACAGGCGAAACGCCGTATGTATGCGATTTCACGAATTGTGGGAAAAAATTTAAAAACACAAGCAATCTCACATTACATAGGCGTACTCATACAAAAGAACAGCCATTCGCTTGCAAATTCCAAAATTGTGGTAAAATGTTTGCATGTTCAGCGCATCTAATTCGACATAAACGTATTCACACAGGCGCAAAACCGTTTAGATGCAATTCCGAAGACTGTGGGAAGGCATTTAACAGCTCTACAAATTTGAACAGACATAAACGCATACATCTAAATGAAAAAACATATATCTGTGATGTTGCCGATTGTGGGAAAGCATTCACGGATTCGAACGGCCTAAATATACATACTAAGCGCCGTCATACGAGCGAAAAACCACATAAATGTACTTTTCAAGATTGCAACCAAGCTTTTCAAGATGCTGCGCATTTAACTAGGCACATGCGTGTCCATACTGGTGAAAAACCATATGGATGTGAGCATTGTTCTTATAGAACATCACAATCAAGTAATTTAACTCCGCATTTAGCGTTACATGAAAAACAAAAAGATTATACTGTTGTGTGCAAAATGCAAGATTGTGGAACCCAGCTGTGGAAAGAAGGAGACATCAAATGCACAATACGCACCAAAACACAACATGATATGGATTTTCATCTTGAAAGAAATCATACAGTCGAAGGTATTGGGCGAAAGTTGCAATCAGAAACAAAGCTTGCAAATTTCTTTGATTCACATGATATTCCATATGAACGAGATTGGTTCAATTACATTCGTTTTAAAGGGTGCAAGAATATCGAGGGAACCCACAGTTGTGCACGTCCAGATTTCTTCCTTACAATATCTCTCATATGTAATGCAATTGTACTTGTTGGAAATGATGAATTTGGGCACAGAAGATATCCATGTGATTTACAGCGCATGTGGAATATTGTTCAAGCTTTGCAACAAACTACTGAATTCAAAGATGTGCCAATCATTTACATCCGCTTTAATCCACATATGTATTTTCGTGATGGTGTTGCATTTAGTCATGCATTGGATGTTGGGCATAACTTGATATTATCGATTTTGCAAAATCTTAAACCTCCTAAGCCAGGGCTTAATCTTATTTATATTCACTACGATCGAACGAACGGCATACTCGATGTGTTTCAAAATGGCGAAGAAAATGAATTTGTTAGAGTTTTCCAAGATTGTGTTATTCTTGATATTTAAATTACAAAATGATGTCTAATGTTTTTTTTATTGTTTTGAATAAAGTTTACGAGCCGACAAATTCAAACTGGCCCTTGAAATTGTACGTGGTCGAGGCACCTTCTCCAGTAGGAAAATCTTGAATCATAGTAAAGGTTAGTGTTACAGTTTGCACTCCCGCCAGTGTCACAGTTGAAATCGAGGTCATTGCTCCAAAGTTGCGAGGTGCAACGTTAGTTGTGTCCATTAAAGTGGCCACTCCATTTTTGAAAGCGGTTGCAAAGTCGACTGTGATTGCAGCTGGTAAATCGAATGAGAACGACGCAATAGAGAGAAGTGGAGTATTCAGAGCAGGATTGCTCATTAACGCGTCACCACTCACTGTGAGCTCAAGAACGTTACAAGGACTCAGATCCCAAGCAAGCTCTAAAGATGAGCTTCCATCCACACCGACATTGTGAGGATTTGTAACAGGCACATTGTCAGCTTCTCCACAGCTATCAACTGGCCCTTGTGGACCTTGCGGACCGATAGTTCCCTGGGGTCCCTGAGGCCCAACAAACCCTTGTGGTCCTTCCATACCTTGGGGACCCATCAATCCTTGAAATCCCATGTCACCCTGGAATCCCATCAGTCCTTGTGGGCCTTGAATATCGCTTTGGGGACCTTCGTGGCCTTGTGGTCCAGTTTGTCCTGTTTCACCAACATCACCCTGTGGTCCTTGTGAACCTTCGAGACCTTGTGCGCCAATATCTCCTTGTGGGCCCCGACGGCCTTGGCACCCTCGTTTTCCATTTCGGCCATCACACCCACTTTCTCCCGGGCAGCCTTTGCGACCTTGTGGCCCCTCAATTCCTTGTGGTCCAGTTCCTTGTACTCCTTGCACACCAATTCCTCCTTGTGGCCCTTGTACACCACCACCAATCAGACCTTGTGGGCCATCTGGGCCTTCGGGCCCATCAAAACCCTGTGCACCCATTCCAACAGGTCCTTGTACACCTTCTCCTTGAACGCCTTGAAATCCTGCTCCATCTGCGCCTTGCACTCCCATGTGTCCGCGTTTGCCGCGGTCGCCGTCACAACCTTTTTTGCCATGACACCCTTTTTCACCACGATGTCCTTGCGGTCCTACAAACCCTTGTGGCCCCTCCGTACCCTCGCTTTCAGGACCTTGCACTCCCTGTGGACCCATCGGTCCAGCTTCACCTTCTCCCTGAGGACCAAATGGGCCCTCTGGTCCTTGCGGCCCTTCTGATTCCCCCGCTGGACCCTGGTGACCTGGACAGCCTCGGTGTCCGCGTTTCCCTGAGCACCCGTCTAGCCCAGTGCACCCTTTTTCTCCGCGGCATCCATGTTTTCCTTGCACACCTTCAAATCCCTGTGTACCAAAAAAGCCCTGGAACCCACGATCGCCTGTCAAACCGTCAAATCCCTGGGGACCCATAGGTCCGCCAAACGGTCCTTCAGGCCCTTGTGGCCCTGGAATATCAACACGCGGCACAAGCATGTCACTGGATGAATTGAGGAACATGCTATCCACGTAGCTCTTGTTGACCACGGAATCAGGTTCTGAGCTGTTAAGCACATGTTGCATGGTACGACCACAAGCATCCACTCTGAATGGATCAATGTGCATAGACACAGCTCCCGTTTTGATTTCGACCGACTCTTCCAAAGAGCGAAATTCCCCTCTTGTTTTTCTAGGCGGCATTTTTGTTGCTAAGCCTTGTAAAATTAAGTTTGTTTTTTTTATTTTCGTTTGACAATTCCGAAAAAACTACAAAAAGGGGTGGGTTTTTTAATGTTGTAATGTTTTCAATGTTGCACTGTTAACGCGTCGTATCTTGCGTGCAATACCGAAAGTTTGCTGCACTTCGTCATACCGATGCGTTGCTTTCTGCAATTGTACCATATAAGAATTCACTGTTCTTGACAGACCCGTTGGGCGTTCTTTCGCAGCTTTCAATAATTCTTCAAACGACTCTTCTTCGGGGTCAGCATCATCTTCTGTACTTTTGCGCTTTAAAGGTTTTGGTTCGTCTTGTTTCTTTTTGAGACGTTTTGCAGGTTCGTCTTCTTCGGTTTGTTTTTTCATGTCAGGTTTTTTCTTTTGTTCTGGTTCGTCTTCTTCCGCACGCTTCTTCACGGCAGGTTTTTTCGGCGCTTCATCTTTCGTTTGCTTTTTCACTGGTTTTTTCTTTTGCTCTGGTTCGTCCAATTTCTTTGTAGGTTTTTTCTTTTCGTCGTTATCCACGCTGGGTTTTTTAACTGTTTTCGGCTTTTGTTCAGGTTCTATTTCCGATTCGGGCTCGGGCGCTTTAGTTTGTTTTTTGGTGGTTGTGCTTTTTTTGGGCTCAGGTTCCGCTTTTGGTTTTTTCACACTTGGTTTTTTAGCGTCAACAGCTTCCTCTTGGTCATCCTCGGGCACATACTTGGGAGATTTGGGAATCGGCACTGCTGTTTTAACAGGTTTTAGCATTGTTTGTTTTGTAGATGTCGTTTTTGGATTTTGTGTTGCAGGTTTTGCAGTTGTTGGTTTTGTGGTTATTGTTTTAGGAATAACTTTGAGTTTCACGGGTTCAGGTACGAAATCTTCTGATGGTGCAACATCTTCATCTTCTTCTTCTTGTTCCACAATAGGTGGTTTTGGTCGTTTTGTTTCTGGTTTTGAAGCTTTGGATGGTAATAAAACACTACTTGGTTTTTTAGGTTTTGATGGAACATCTTCATCACTGCTTGTGTTGCTATGTGGCATAATTGGAAGCACCAAATTTGACACAGCGCTCATAAAAGAGGGATCCAAAGCATTTGGATCAATCATCTAAAAAAAAAGAAATTCTTATTATTTTTTTTTTCTTTTTCTTCTCTTCTTTTTGTTAAAAAACAAAAAAAAAAAAAAAAA
>Ga0070667_100004235_pt1 | contig 12115 bp, 13 predicted proteins | sample KBSS33metaG_FD_64659 | JGI IMG/M metagenome (GOLD analysis project Ga0070667, IMG submission 64659) | Switchgrass rhizosphere microbial communities from Kellogg Biological Station, Michigan, USA - KBS S3-3 metaG | ecosystem: Host-associated > Plants > Roots > Rhizosphere > Soil ...
ACCTGTTAAGGATATCGTTTTGCCACGCATCATAGCCTTGTATTTTTTCTGCAATCAATATATAAAACATAAAGGCCGGGAACTGCCCGGCCATAATTACGATAAGCAATAATTTATTGTTTCGGGAATGCAGGATTGGCTTTTACTTCTTCAATCTGCAAGGTATGTCTTTCACTATGGCCCGAAAGTATTAGTAACAATTGAAAAGTATTGATGGTTCCGAAGGCCGGGTGCTGCGCGAAATGATTTTTCAAATCATCTTTGGTATTGCTGATGTATGCGATGGTAGAATCCCTGCGGCTGATGTATGCCTGGATGGCCGCCTCCGTGCTGGGAAATTTGCCAACGGGTTGCAACATTTCAGGGGCCGTAAACTTGTGCGACCGATCTACCAGTCCTTTCATCAATTGCTCATCGGTAATCTTTACCTCGCTTGCTTTTTCCGGCGCTGCTGGTTGTGCTATGGTGCCTTGCTCCCATTGCCAGATGAGGTTTTCTGCCAGTGCAATGTGCTCAATACATTGTGCAATACTCCAGCGGGAAGTATCGGCTTTAAAACTAAGCTGCGCGACAGACAGGCCTTTAACATCATTGAGAAAACGCTGTTTGGTGCGTTGAAATTCTTTCAGCGCCATTTTACGTTCTGTATCGGATATTGTATCTTTTGCACTGAAAATGGTGCTGGTAACAAAGGCCAGCAAAAGCAGTAAACTTTTCATAATGAAAGGTATTTAAGGTTAATAGAAATCACGAGCTAATCCAACCTAAATATAAAGTATTTGATAAATATGTCTTCGACCAATTCAGGGAGTCAAAGCAACCGCTCTTTGCTGCAGCCGGCGTTCTTTTTTATTTTATCAGGTATGTTTGTATTCTCTGGATGTATTCATCATTCGGGACCAGCTGGTAAAATATGGTTTTTTACGCATAGCACGGCCACCAGTGAATCTTCTATCACCGGTTTGAATCCTGCCAATTTTGTTGATCTGGAAACGGATGGCAGTTATACCAGGGATTTCGGGCATTTTGATTATGGTACCTGGAAATACGATAATCACCAATTGATTTTTACCAGTTCCGGCAACAGCCGATCGGTCATGGCAGTCAATTATCTAACCGCTAATGAAATGCAGGTGGGTCCGCCTACGGGGCCTTTTGACAATTTTGAAAGCCAGTCGTTGCATGAATCACCTGCGAAAAATCCTTTTTCAAAAGATAATAACCACTGGCGGGTCAAAGCAGTTGAAAAAGAATCAGCCGCAGTACTCAGGAAACGCCTGCTCAATCATTTCAGGTTTTGGGAAATGTATTTTACCTGGGCACTCAACAATAATATTCAATATATAGATGTAAGAAGCACTCCCACCCCCATTAAAATTTATGGAAACGGGTTTGGCCTGAAGCCTTTCAGTCAATTGCCCGATGCCTGGAAAATGTATTTTTATGATGAGGACGATTGCAGGGCTGCCAGCAAAAAGATAGAATGGATTTTCAACAATAACCTGCTGGCATGGCCGCACACAGAAAATAAATTTAAAATGTTTATCGGCGCTTTTCAGCAATTGCAGCAAAAGTTGCCATAAAAAAAAAGCTCCAATAACGGAGCTCCTGATAAAAATTTACCTGAACTGCTATTTCTTCTTCGCAGGTGCGGCGCTTAGTTTCTTTTCATGCACTTCTTTCAACTGCATCGTAAAATTATTGCTGCTTATTTTAAACATCAGCAGGTTGCTCGAAATATTCAACACCCAGATTTCCTTGCGGTCGGGCTCACCTTCGGGCTTTGTTTGAATGGCAAAACCTTCCAGGCTGATGTCTTTTCCTTTATAGTTAACCGGTGCACTAACGGCATCTTCTTCGGGGCTTACAAAGGTTTCGGCTTTACCGCCATCAAAACTTACCGGCGTTTCTTTTTTAGACAAATCTTTAAAATTATCAGCCCCCAGCCATAATGCAGATGCATCTGTTAACTTCAGATCACCTTCGGGCAAACTGGCCAAATAGTTTTTCCCGCTCTGCAAAGCTTTGGCGCTGATGGTAACATGACCTTTTTTATTAACGCTGCCTGTAGTAATCCAGTTAAAATCTGCTACCACCCCCGCGTCAAATTTATTGGGTATTACCAGCATGGTATACTGGCTGCCAGCCGTATAAACATCGTACACCAGCGTATCGCCCCTGTGAATACTGAATGTGCAGGGACCGTCTTCGTAACAAACCAGTTCATCAAACTCTGTTTTAACAGCAGAAGTACTTTTTTTGGTAACGCGTTTACCTTTTGTGGCGCTCTTTTTGGCAACAGGTTTGGCCGTTTTGGTCTGTGCAAGAACACTGCCCAGTGCCAGCAGGGAAATAGCAAAAACAAATACTTTTTTCATGCAATGGTTTTTTTGAGATAAGGAAGATTTTCGGTTAAAATAGTTATCCACAGCGCTTAATGCCTGTGTTTACACAACGTATTTGCAACAAATATATTTTGTATTGCCCGTTGCCATAAGATACCAGGCTGATTTAATTACTTTTGCGACCGGTTCATAAACAACCTCCCATTATATGACTAAGGATGCTTTACTGGCCCAATTAAAGAATGATACGTATGTAATGCTGAAGCCTTCCGGCGTTCACGGCATCGGTGTTTTTGCCATCCGGCCGATACCCAAGGGTTGCAGGACCATTTTTTCCAAAGACCAGGGAGAATGGATTAAACTGCCCATCGCCGAGGTGGAATCACTGCCGGCCCATTCCCGGGAACTGATAGAGACCTATTGCCTGTTTGATGAAGAGCATTATTATGTGCCCGACTACGGTTTCAAACTCATGGACCTGGTTAACTACCTGAATCATTCCAGCAACCCAAACATTGTTTCTGTTAATGACGGCGAAGCGTTTGAAGCGCTGAGAGATATTGAAACCGGTGAAGAGCTAATGCTGAACTATGGCCATATCGTGAGCGGCATGGACGATTACAAATAATTAACAATACTGATTTCCTTGTTTCGCTGCGTCAAGATTATTTGGCTTGGGCTGACCCCTATCTTATAAACGCAAAGTTTTCAGTCGCCGAACTTATTGTGCATGTTTTTTTAAAATCAGGAAAATGAATGTACTATTTTCACGGCATGACCGATCCCCTGGGACAAGCCATAGCTGATTATTATTTTCAACGGGCGCCGGCAAAACTCTGGATACACAATACCTATGGACCCAAAGAAGAAATGCCCGTTGCCGCGTATTTCCGCAAATATCCCGATATGCCGGAACTGGAGCATACTGCATTGCAATTATGCGAAGGAGGTATACTTGATATAGGCGCAGGAGCCGGCAGCCATGCACTTTGGTTACAGCAACAAGGCAAAGATATTACCGCACTGGAGATAGCTGCTCCGGCTTGTACCGTAATGAAAGAAAGAGGTATACAAAAGATTATCCAGCAAGACATCTTCAGCTACCACGAAAAAAAATACAATACATTATTGCTGCTGATGAATGGAATTGGCTTAACTGGCACATTAAGCGGTCTGCAAAAGTTTCTGCTTCATGCCGCAACTTTGTTATTACCCGGCGGCCGATTGATCTTTGATTCTTCTGATGTGGCTTATGTATACGAATATAATTTGCCCGATCTCAAACATTACTATGGTGAAATTGCCTACCGTTATGAATACAAAAGAATAAAGTCTGATTGGTTCAACTGGCTGTATGTAGATCGCTTTACTTTATCAGCGCTTGCGGCCAGTGAAGGCTGGAAATATGAATTGGTTACTGAAGACGAACATGGCCAATACCTGGCAATCCTCAGGAAAAATTAATACCCTTTTATGATAGGTCTTACATGGCAACCATTTATTGTATTAATTTTCCAGTTGAACGATCAGACGCTTGCAGCATCGCTCATTTTTTGTGATTAAATAAGCTGATATGAAACGCATTCATGTTCTCTTTATGCTAACTATTCTTTCACTGAATAATTTTAAACCGGTAAAGGCGGATGTATCAACTGGTCTTCCTGCATTTCGGCAGGATAAAAATAAAAAAGGCATCCTTACTGGCGCCGAACAAACAGAAAAATACCTGCCTTATTTAAAAGGAAAGCGCGTAGCCATATTGGCAAATCCTACTACCATTATCGGTAAAAGGCACCTGGTAGACAGCCTGCAATCGATGGGCATCAATATCGTTAAAGTGTTTGGCCCCGAGCATGGCTTCAGGGGAAATGCGAGCAATGGTGCTACCGTAGCTGATGAAAAAGATGCAGCCACTGGTATCCCTGTTATTTCATTGTACGGTGCCAAATCAAAACCTTCCAGGGAAGATCTGGCTGACGTAGACATCATGATCTATGATGTACAGGATGTGGGCTGCCGTTTTTATACGTACATTAATGTGCTGGCGCGGATCATGGAAGCCTGTGCGGAAAACAATAAAGAGTTATTGATACTGGACAGGCCTAATCCCAATGGCTATCTTGTTGATGGCCCCGTGCTGGATATGTCATTAAAATCAGGCATTGGCATGTTCCCAATTCCTATTTCGCATGGATGTACCATTGCTGAGTTTGCCCGGATGCTGAATGGCGAAGGCTGGCTGGCCAATAAAGCAACATGCAAATTGAAAATAATTCCCCTGGCACATTACAATCATGCTATGTATTATGAATTGCCGGTAAAACCCTCACCCAATTTAAATACACAGCAATCTGTTATGCTGTACCCATCCATTTGCCTGTTTGAAGGCACCATGATAAATTTGGGAAGAGGAACCTATTTTCCATTTACAGTGTTGGGTAGCCCGGCCCTTAAAGGAAAATATGATTTCTCATTTACGCCGGTCAGTATTAAAGGCATGAGCGAAACACCGCTTTATATGAACAAGCTGTGCTATGGCATTGATCTGAGGAAATATGATATTCAGCAGCTATTAAAAAAGAAACAGTTGAACCTGCAATGGATGATGGAACTGTACAAAGCCTATCCCGATAAAGAAAAATTTTTCGATAATACGCAAAGCAAAGAGATGGGCAATATCAATAGGCTCGCCGGCACCACTCAATTTAAAGAACAAATCATTGCAGGCAGGTCAGCAGCGGAGATCAGGAAAAGCTGGGAGCCGGCCCTGGGTCAGTATAAAATTATGCGGAAAAAATATTTGCTGTATCCCTGATACAGGCAGGCCCGGATATAAAGTAAAGGCCCATGGCCGACTGCCATGAGCCCGAAAAATATTAACCTACGCTGATCAATTCCACATCAAAAATCAATGTGCTGTTAGGACCAATTTGTGCACTTACCTGGCGGTCGCCATAGCCAAGGTTGGGGGGAATAAAAAAACGCCATTTACTACCGGTGGGCATTAACTGCAAACCTTCTGTCCAGCCTGAGATAACCCTATCAAGTGGAAATGTGGCGGGCTGTCCGCGCTGCACAGAACTATCAAACACGGTACCATCAATCAGGGTACCATGATAATGACAGGTAACTTTATCCCTGGGGCCGGGCCGGGTACCGGTTCCTTCTTTTATAACCTGGTATTGTAAGCCGCTGGGCAGCGCTACTACACCTGCCTTTGTTTTATTGTCTGCTAAAAAATCTTCGCCCGCTTTTAAATTGGCGGCTGCTTTTTCATTTTTCATCTGAGATAATTTATCGGATATTCCCATGAATAATTTTTGCAAAAATAGGTCAAACCTCCGAGGCTGTTTTATTTTTTCTTCATCGCGCTGATCAATACAAAAAACTTCTGAATAGCATCTTTATCGGCCTGCGTCAATGGCTGGTGCAGGTTTAATTTATTCATATACAGCAAAGCGCCTTTATGCGCAGGTGATACGGAAAGTATATATTCCAGTTTTTCCCTGGTTTCGGCATCTTCTTTATACAGCGGCGTAGCGGGTGGCAGCGGCGATTTTGACTTGGATGCTTTCTTTTTTATAATGGCCTCCAGCGTAGCCGGGCTGAATGGTGGGGTGGCATTGATACTGTTCACGGTTTTTAACAACGCATCCAATTGCTTTTTACTAAGCCCACCGCGGGTTTTGTAAAAATCATACATGTTTTTGATAAAGCTGTTATCGGCCCTGGGCGGAAGACTATAGAACACCCATTCGAATACCCCGTTCAGGAAATCGTAGTCGCTGCCGCGCTGCGCAATTGATGTTTTGCCACTAAAAGCTGATTTCATAAAATGCATTTCATGTAAACAGGCTATAACATATTCACTGCCAATGCAGCCTTCCTGTCTATACAAATATAGGCGATAGCGGCTTGCCTGGAAGCCCGATGCCAGGCAATCAGGTGATTAATAAATGCGGAAAATACGGCTCCTTTCTGCCCGGTAAAACGGCAGATAAACACTTGCCTGTGCTTTATACAGAATATTGCATATTTTGCTACCACTTACCCCTTATTATTAAACACAATACAAAATAAGTTACTATTTTTACTAAAATATTTTTTATGAACCTTTTTGTTGCTGGCCTCCCGTACGATCTGGACGATGATGAATTAATGGAAATCTTTGAAAAATTTGGTACAATTAAGTCTGCTAAAGTTGCCATTGATAAAGAGACGGGCAAAAGCAGGGGTTTTGGTTTTGTGGAAATGCCCATTGAGGCAGAAGCAAAAGATGCTATTGAAAATCTCAACGATATTTCACTTGGCAAAAAACCACTGGTAGTGAAAGCTGCAGACGATCGCCCCGGCGGTGGTGGTGGTGGCGGACAAAGAGGCGGCGGTGGCAATAATAGTGGCGGTGGTTACCGCGGTGGAGGAAACAGCGGCGGCGGTGGTGGTTACCGTGGTGGCGGCGGAAGCGGCGGTGGTTATGGAAATAGTGATCGCAACCGTAACCGGTTTTGATTTTAATTGAAATTATTTTCTTTTATAGCTGAAGGAAAAGATAGTTTGTTTTAATTGTGCAGGTAATTGCATTTGATTAAGACAAGCAATTTTTTCCTTCATTTTTTTGCTACCCACGCTGCCGGAAAATTAAACCTGATGCTGCCGCGGGCAATGGCTTTCTTGTTCCCCGAATCAGCTACCCTATTATCTCTTTTGTAAGATGGTGCTTGATTTTGTATTGGCCGGAGTGCCAAGCCCTGCCAATTTTTATTACTGTGTATTGATTTGTTGCCTGCCGTTTTTTCCCCAGTATTGACAGTTCATTTTTTACGCTGTTATTATTTGTGAAACAATCTTGCTATTACCTGCTTCGGCCCTTATCATTTTCAAATTATTGTATTTACTGATGTATCCGAAAGATACAAATCCCCGTCATTCACAATTGAAATGCTGCAATGCAAATGATAAAAATTTCATAATAATAATATAGATGTTAAGGGGTTAATTTTCTACATTCTTATTACAATTTTTGAGGCAATCTATCCCATGATTGGTAATTTATTGTACCATTTATCATAACATCTTCCCGCAGGCTTTACCGGCATAACCTGATCATGCGTTAATTAACATTCTGGCAAGCCTTTTGAAAAATAGCTATCAAATAAAATTGTACATTATGAAACAGAAAATTCTTGCTATCGGAACAATTATTATGCTGAGTGCTGTCGTCTCGTACGCACAAACATCGCCTCAAACACCACCTAAAGCATCACTATATCTGAAAGGTGGTTTTAACCTGGCAAACGTTACTGTTACTAAAAGTGGAGGAATAGATAACAACCGTGCATTACCTTCTTTCAATGTTGGTTTGCAGGGCGATTTGCCAATTGGTTCTTATTTCGCCATTCAACCTGGTGTCTTCTTTACTGGTAAAGGTTCCAAACTTGAATCCGGTAATATATCCGGCGCTAATTGGTATCGGGCCACCACAAGGCCTTACTATGTAGAGATACCCGTGAATGCTGTTGTTAAGCTTCCGCTTGGTGATCAATCCAGTTTCTTTTTTGGTGCAGGTCCGTACCTGGGTATTGGTGTGGGCGGTAAAAACCGGATAGAAGGCGAAGCCGCAGGCGTTTCCTACAGCCGGTCGGAAAACATCAAGTTTTCGAATGACGATCCGTTTACCAGCCAGGAAGAAGGATCCGGATATAATATCGTAAGGCGGTTCGACTATGGCCTGAACGGAACCGTGGGCGTACAATCAAGGTTTGCGCTCTTTTCTGTAAACTACGGATTGGGTCTTGCTAAAGTTCAATCGGGCACTACCAGCTCGCAAGATGCATTGGGAAAATACAGGGTACTTAGTTTTAACCTTGGTTTCCGTTTGTAAAATTATTCGCGCAGCATATACTAAGCGGCTGTCTCAAAAGCATGAGACAGCCGCTTTGATTATATTCATTGCCGCAGACTCACAGATTATACCAGCAAATCTGCGAATCTGGGGCTATTTTTTTTCCAATCTAAAGTTAATAATTTCCCTGGCAGATCATTTTTACGTTTGAGACAGCCTCTTTTTATTTGCAGAACGGTAGGTTTGTTACGAGGCTATCCCGGCTATTAAAATAAAAAGCCACCGAACAGTATTCGGTGGCCCTGGCTTTTTTCAGCCAGCAGATTATTTTATGAGCAGCCCGGCTACACGATAATAACCGAAGGCTTCAATGATTTATCTGTTGATTGCATGAATACCTCCTTTTTTTTGGTGAGCAATAAAGTTAATAAACAGCCTCAATAAAAAACAAGCTGTAAAAAAAATCTTTTGCACATTAACAGTGCTTTTACTAAACCCGGGTACGGGTTTTTAAATTTGATTTTTCAGCAATTTTAATACATCTTTAAACTACCCTATACGCGTTGCCGAACATGGACGCCGTATTTGTTTATCTTAACCAAACAACCCATGAAGAAAATTTTCGTTTTCACTTTTTCGGCAATGATGTCTATCGCGCCTGCATTGGCGCAGCCAAAAACTGTTCCACCGGTTGCCGCAACAACTGCCAAAGACGAAATTCCGGATAAAGTAAACCTGCCCAATCTTGTTTTCAATCCAGACTGGAGCACTACCACCGAACATGAAGCCACTATAAAAGGCCAGCATATCAATTATAAAGCAGTTGTGGGTACCATGCCGGTTTGGGATGAAGACGGTAAATGCATTGCCGGTTTGTTCTACACCTATTACGAACGTTCAGATGTAAAGGACCGCGCCGCCCGGCCATTGGTTATTTCGTTTAACGGTGGCCCTGGTTCTGCATCGGTATGGATGCAGATAGCTTATACAGGCCCGCGCGTGCTTACAATCGACGACGAAGGATACCCTGTTCAACCCTATGGTATTAAAGATAATCCCTATTCAATATTAGATGTGGCGGATATTGTTTTTGTAAATCCCGTTAACACCGCTTATTCAAGGGCCGTTAACAAAGATATTCCGCCCACCAAATTTTTCGGTGTAAATGCAGATATCAAGTACCTGGCGGGGTGGATCAACACATTTGTAACGCGCAGCAATCGTTGGGCCTCTCCCAAATATTTAATCGGCGAGAGTTACGGCACTACACGCGTGTCAGGACTTGCATTAGAACTCCAAAATGCACAGTGGATGTACCTCAACGGCGTTATCCTGGTTTCGCCTACGGAACTGGGTATAGAACGGAACGGGCCCGTGGATGCCGCACTGCGACTACCCTATTTTGCCGCTACCGCCTGGTACCATAAAGTGCTGTCCGCGGATTTAATGAAAAAAGATCTTACCGACATGCTGCCCGAAGTAGAAGATTTTACCATCAATGAACTGATACCAGCCATTAGCAGGGGTGCTACCCTGCCCGACGATAAAAGAAAATCAATCGCAGAAAAAATGGCCCGCTATTCGGGATTGTCTCCAACCGTTATATTGCAATACAACTTTGATGTGCCCACTAATTTCTTCTGGAAGGAACTGCTGCGCGATAAAAGTTTTACGGTTGGCCGGCTTGATTCAAGGTACCGCGGTATAGATAAACAGGATGGCGGCGAAACACCTGACTACAATGCTGAACTCACCTCCTGGCTGCATTCATTTACGCCTGCCATCAACATGTACCTGCGCAACGAACTGAATTATAAAACCGATTTTAAATACCTGATGTTTGGCAATGTTTTTCCCTGGGACAATACCAACAACAAAACCGGCGAAAACCTGCGCCAGGCCGTGGCACAAAATCCCTATCTGCATGTAATGATACAATCGGGTTATTATGACGGAGCCTGCGATTACTTCAATGCCAAATACAGCATGTGGCAAATGGACCCGGCTGGTAAATTAAAAGATCGCTTTAGCTGGAAGGGTTATCGCAGCGGGCACATGATGTACCTCCGCAAACAGGACCTTGCAACAGCCAACGAGGATATCAGGCAATTTATTAAAGCTTCTTTGCCGGCCATAGGTATACCAGCTAAATATTAAACACCGGGCCTGGTTATCCATGAAGCAGAAACTGCCGTGTGCAGCAAATACCTGTTACAGGTTGGTACTGGTTTAGGATAAGTGTTGCCGATAGTGATGTTCTATTTGTAGTGCAACTACTACAGGCCATGTGGCTATTATATTACCCCCGATAGATATAATGTACTATTCTTTACCGGCCGGGAAGGATGTTACTTTGCATTAGCAAAAGAGAAACAATCCAAATCCTGTAAAAGCCAGACATTGTTGTAAGCCATCCCTTTGAAAACTGATTACCCGATCTGAAAACAACTGAGCTCCCTTTTAACCTCCCAAAACCGTTCTATTGGAATTATCCTGACCAGGTATTCCGGATAAAACAATCCAGACTATGAAAACCTTAACCTTTTAACCCCTCTTTTAACCCTTAAACCGCCGTTGTCCGTCCTGTTAACCAAATGAAACCATGGAAAAACTTTACATCTAAGCCCATTTTTCAACCCTGAGCACCAGTACCCCGACCCATGAAATAACAAGGTTGTTGTGAAATCATCGTGCTGCTAAGCGATCACTGAAGAGGCTGTCTCCTGAATGGAGCAGCTTTTTTTTATTGTTCTGCAAAGACAACAGGCAAGGATTATTTCTTTTCACGGAGATAACTGCCGGCCATTGCGGCAAAGCCGGCTACCAGTCCCCCAATCAGCGCTGTAACCAGTATCATCAGGAATACGGAACCCCCAAATGGCAAAACAGCTGAAAGCTTATGAGAAAGCACCTGTTCATTTTTTATATCAATTACCCAGGATAAAATGCCCCACAACAAGAACAAGGCAATAAAGCCCGTCAAAAAGGAATTGAGCGGTTTTTGATGAATACAAACCGCTACCAGAAAGGCAGCAATAGCAATAGCCCACCAATTCATGTACAGGCAAATGGAAAAACCAAGCAAGGCCGTTAAGCATATTGAAGCAATAAATTTCATTTGTTCATTTTATTTACTAAAAGTCATTTTATATTTTACCCGTTTGTCTGCCTGCTCTTCCTTCTTCATCACCCACAATGAATAATACTTACCATTGGCCCAGGTGTCGATAAAATTGTCGTAATACACGCTGCCGGCATTTCCATTTTGTCCACCGGGATAAACACCATACGCTTCCGTCTCCGGCGTTAATGAAACCACCATCCGCCAGCTGGGACCGTGATTAGGCCCAGCAGCATTAATAATATTTTCTCCTCCGCCAATAGGAATGTGCAGGCGGCTCAGGGCAGGTAGTTTTGTTAAATGACTCACCTGCGTATCTTTCATTTTGCTCCACGATAACCTGCCGGCGGCTTCTTCTTTTTTTAATACCGGCACAATTTTTTTGAACGCCGCAGCAATATCATCCGCCCAGGTTTCTTTTTGAGCGGTTTCTATATTGTCTGCAAAAAGATAAGCACTGTCTTTCAGCATGCCTTCCAGCAAACTGGTATGATTGGGAACAAAATCACTATGAATAAGTTTTGCCTCGTCGGTCCACACTTCTTTCTCCAGCGAATCCCATAGCATAACAAAAACAACCGGCCCCACCTCGCCTGTATCGCTACGCAGGTTCCATTCTTTAAAGATGTCCCAATATTTTTTTTCATCCGCATTTAACGTTGCCTCGTTCATATATTTGAGCAAGGCCGGCCTCGCCATTTCTGCAAATACGTTGTAATTATTCGTTTGCAGATCCATCATGTCCTGTGGCGTAATATCTGCCATTTGCGATAGCCGCTTATTTATTATCCATCCCCTGTAATTGGG
>Ga0070667_100004243_pt1 | contig 12104 bp, 13 predicted proteins | sample KBSS33metaG_FD_64659 | JGI IMG/M metagenome (GOLD analysis project Ga0070667, IMG submission 64659) | Switchgrass rhizosphere microbial communities from Kellogg Biological Station, Michigan, USA - KBS S3-3 metaG | ecosystem: Host-associated > Plants > Roots > Rhizosphere > Soil ...
ATAACCGCTTGGTGGTTGGTTCAACTCCAACCGCCCCCACCATATCCTGATAACTTTTGGCTCAAGCCAAGCGCGCCAGAATAAAACCTGGCGCTTTTTACATTCTTGCTAAGCTTGCGATGGCGGCGGTGGCGTGCCGCACGCTTCGTCAATTGCCCGAATAATACCGGCAGTCACCATGGCTTGGCTGAGATTTTCGAGGTAGAACGCCTCGTCCGATTCCCTGCTATCTTCTACTCTTTCGAGGCTTACCGACGCCAATATGGCATCCCGTTCCGGATTATCAGCAAGTTCTTCTGCAAGCAACCCACGAGCGGCCGTATATGCTACTGCGGCCCGGCGGCGCACAAGCGCCAGCTCTTCTTGCGACATGGAAAGTGTAATAATAGGCTGCTCTACGCCCCGCGCATCTTTGCTGTGCGCTTTTTCCAGCGCAGATATATCCATCAAAAATACTACTAGCCTGCCTTGTTCATTCGTTTCATCGTCCAGCGGCGTGGCGTTATTGTACAAAGCATCGAATCGGGGCGGATCTTCATTCTGCCAGTGCGGCGGGAGAAACGGGCGTACAAACGCCAGGCGCGCATCGTACAAGCGGCTGGCCAGGTCAAGAGAGTGGCGATACACGCCCGCCTGGCGATGCACAAAATCTGCTTCGCTCGAAGTAAGGGAAACGGTGAGCCCTTCAATTCTCACGGCCAGCGGAACTCAATGTTACTGCGCGTCGCGCTTCTGGAACAATATCCAGGAGATAATGACACCGCCCACAATATAAACGGTGGCGATAGCAGCTGCCGCGCCATACGAGACTGGCTTGAAGGCATCATTGTGGATAAGTACTGATTGCAGTGAATTGTAAGGAAGATAAATGGCATCTTTCTTCATTGCCAGGGCCAGCAGCGACTCAACCATTGCCGGGAACAGGAATATGGCTGAAATCGCCCCCACCTGCACCCGCAGAATCATGGCAATAATAAACGAGAACATCGAGTAACCCCAGCCCACAAATAACACCTGCCAAAACAGCGGGCTTAGTTGCAGGTGCTGTGGTGACAGGCCAGGGTTAACGCCATGCGCCGCCACCCCGGCAATGGTAAGCAACGGTGCCGCAATTGCGACAAACAGCGTAAACACTAATGAAAAGGCCGTTGTCGCAATAAGCTTAGCAAACAATGACTTCGTACGGTTATTAGATGCCGTAAGCGTGTACATGATGGTGTTATAACGGTACTCATTAGTGACCAGCAACAGTCCTACTAGAGATCCAAGCAGGCCCGTTGAAATTATGGCTTGCTGGATGACATTTTTCAGCATGTTGTCGTTCAACAGCTGACCGGTTGTAGCCCGCCAGCCCGTTGCATAAAAGCAGAACAAGCCTAACAACAAAACCGTGATAGCCAAAATGGCGTACGTTGAACGCACGGTTAAAATTTTGCGGATTTCGGATTTAACTGCGGCGAACATTATTTCTTCCCCTTTCCGGCGCGATATTCTTCGCTGTCGGCGGTTAGCTCCAGGAACGCGTCTTCCAGCGAGGCGCCGCGGCTTGCCAGCTCCAAAATTATAATTCCCTCAGTGAACGCTTCTTTGCCGATTTCGTCGGGCGTGGCGCCGGTGATGCTCAGACCGTTTTCGGTTTTGTCGAAGTTCCAGTTGTGCTGCTTTGCCAACCGTTCCAACTTAGATAGGTTGCTGGCGCGCACAAAGACGCTGGCATGCGAACTCTTGGAAATAATTCCCTGGATTGACGTTTCGGCAATAAGTTTACCTTTGCCGATAACTACTACGTTGTCAGCCATCTGCGCCATTTCACTTAAGAGGTGGCTGGATACGAATACGGCGTTGCCTTTGTCGGCGTAGTCTTTTATAAATTGGCGCAGCCAGGCAATGCCTTCGGGGTCGAGGCCGTTGGCCGGTTCATCGAGCAGGAGATATTTCGGGCGGCCCAGAATAGCAGCGGCAATGCCCAGGCGTTGGCTCATGCCAAGGCTGAATTTGCCAGGGCGCTTGTTGGCCACACTGCTGAGACCGACAGCTTCGAGCACCTCCTCTACGCGGCGAATTGGGATGTCGCCAGCTTCGGCCAAGACTTCTAGGTGATTGCGGGCCGTGCGGCCAGGATGAAAGGCTTTAGCCTCTAGCAAGATACCCACGATTTGCGACGGGCGAGCGTATTGGCCGAGCGGTTTATCGTCGAATGTAGTGGTACCCGTGCCCCGATCGAGTCCCAACATTAAGCGCATGGTAGTGCTTTTACCAGCGCCGTTGGGCCCTAAAAATCCGGTGACTTTTCCGGTTTCAACGTTAAACGACAGCTCCTCTACCGCGATTTTTTTGCGATATCTTTTCCCTAGATGTTCGGCTTTAATCATACGCTTCAGTATATCTGAAAAAGCACTGGGTGAACACTGTTAAACGCTTAGGCGTTCTGCAGAATCTTCAGCAATTCGTCAGTTGAATCGCAGGCCATAAGTTGTTCGCGTAGCTCCTTGGCACCGTCAAAACCATTAATGTAAATTTTGCAAAACTTGTTGAGCATGGGCACGCGACGCTCACCATGCTGCCAGGTATCGGCAAATAGTTGCACGTGTTTTTGGTACAGCGCAATCTTTTCTTCCCTGGTTTTGTGGGGCCACGGGCTTTCTTCGGCAAAAGCATACGGGTCTTGGAAAATGCCACGGCCGATCATAATGCCGTCAAGCTGATATTTCTTGGCCAGCTCTAGCCCGTGCTGGTAGTTTATAACATCACCGTTGCCGACAATTAAGGTGTTAGGCGCAAGTTTGTCGCGCAGTTTGCGCACCTCATTAACGGCGCCCCAGTGTGCGGGCACGGCACTCATTTCGCTGCGGGTGCGGCCATGGATGGTGAGCATTGCCAGGTTTTGTTGCAAGAGCAATTCAGGCCAGGTGTAGTCGATACTGTTCCAACCCAAGCGCGTTTTTACACTTACCGGCACACGGCCAGCCGCACCTTCCTGCGTTGCTTTGATGATCTGAAGCGCCAATTCACGGTTGTTAATAAGCGCGCTGCAACAACCGTTGCCGGTAACTACTTTTTGCGGACAGCCCATGTTTAGATCGATGCCGCTAAAACCCATCTCCACTAGTTCAGCGGCAGTTCTGCGGAAATTCTCTGGATTTTTGCCCCACAACTGGGCAACCAGTGGCTGTTCTTTCTGGCTTGCCACCTGTAGTTTTTTGATGACGCGCTCGCGGCCTTCGCTTTGCAGGCCGTCTACGTTTACGAATTCGGTGAAGAACAGGTCCGGGCGTGCGCAATCGGCAACTATCTGGCGAAACACGGTGTCGGTTACATCATCCATGGGCGCCAGTACAAAAAACGGGCGCGGCAGGTTGCCTAAAGCATCATTCATAAGAAGTTTATTGTAACACTTTTTACTACTGTTCGCCAGGGTTAGGCACACTGGCGGGTTCGTCGGGCAAAATCGGCAGAGCAACATCCTTCAGACGCTTGAGGGTTTCGTCTACAGCAAAGTTTGCCTGCATCACTACCTCTGGTGGAAACGCCAGTAAACGATGTGTTTCGGCCAGCTGCTCGCGGCGTTCGGTTTCAGTAAGATCCATACGCTTCCACACTGCTGCGTCGTTACGGTGGTTACGCGGAATTAAGTGAACGTGGCCGGTCTGAACCATATTGCCCCATACGGTAATACCAACTTTTAAGCGCGGATGCAGCACGCGTGCCATGTGCGCGTACACCACCATAACCAGTGCCCACATGGCTTGCTGTTCGGCGTATGGCAAGTCTTCAACAGATCGCTGCTCTCGCGTAATTACCAGCAGATGATGGGGTGCCACAGGCATGTCATCGGCCCGCACCATAAATTGCGGGTGGACAAACAGCGCCTTTTCAACTTCCGCGGGGTCATTCCACATTACCTGGAAGGGATCGGGGTTCAGGTATCTGTCGGGGGCGTCTTCGCCAAGGCCAAGGTCGTTACTCATATGCAAATTTATACAGCAGTAGCAAGTAGCTGTAAACGTTATCCCAAGAACTAAGCGGTGTGTGGCCGCACACCGCCCAAACGTTGCAGCGTTTGGTCTACCACGAAGTTAGCCTGAGCCGTTACCTCTGGTGGAAAAGCTAGCAACTGGCGGGTTTCGTCTAGTTGTGCGGCTAACTCATGCGGCTCTAGGTGCATGGGCTGCCATATAGTGGCATCTTCAGCGTGGTTGCGTGGCACTAAGTGCATGTGGCCAGTCTTCACCATATTGCCCCACATTGTTACCGCAACTTTACGGCTTGGTTGTAATACCTCGGTCATGTGGTGGTGGGTAACCATTACCAGCGCCCACAAGGCTTGTTGCTCGGCAAAATCGAGACCTTCAACGGGCACTTCTTCGCGGGCAATTACCATAACGTGATGGGGTGCAACTGGACGGTCATCTGGACGCACCATAAAACGGTCATGCACATACAATGCCTTGGCGAGCTCACTGGGATCGTCCCATTTCTGCTGCAAAGGGTCGGGCGACATATATTTGCCATGGAACCCTTCGCCGGGTTTAAAACTCATATGCTAATTATATACTAAAACTGCTCGTGCGTAAACTATTCCCAGCGGAACACGCGGAAAGCAATAATGTAAATTACTACCGTCCAAATAGCCATGATGCCGATTTGCGGGCCGAGGTCGAGCAAGCCTTTGCCTTCGGTAGTAATCAGGCGAATGCCATCGATTACCGGCGAGAGCGGCAGCCAGTTGGTGACCGCTTGCAGCCACTCCGGCATAAGGAAGCGGGGGAAGAAAGTGCCACTTAGGAACATCATGGGGAACACTACGATGTTGCTCAAAGGCGCAGCCTGGCGCTCGTTCTTCGCCCAACCGCCGATAGCTAGACCAATACCTAAGATCATCGTAATGCTAAACACCAGCCACAGGGCAATCAGCAGCCAGTTGCCCACCACATGCAAGTGGAATACCGTTATTGCCACGATAAACATAATTCCCAAGGAAACCAAGCCAATGGCCGCCTGCGAAATCATGGTCGAGATAAAGTACTGCCACACACGCAGGGTGGTGGTGTGGAAGCGGCGCAGAATGCCCTGTTTTTTCAGCTCTGGGAACACGTTAATTGGGCCGAAAATCCCCATACCGATGATCGAGAAACCGAGCAAACCAGCAAATGTGTAATCGAACTGCGTCAGACTCTTGTTGTGCTGCTCGTCACCTTGCGCCTGGAACGGCACAAAGGTGCTGACATATTTACTGTTCTCCTTCTGCAGGCCAGCGTTGATGATAGACGTCAGCGCGCTGCCAGCCGATTCGCCATTTTGTGTGTACTGCACCTGTACCGTGCCTGATGGCGTTTTCGTGCCAGGTTTTACCTCGCCAAAGTCTTTTGGCAACACAATGGTGGCGTCCAGCTGGGAGCGCAACATCTTTTCCTTGGCTTCAGCGGCGGTCTTTACGTCTTTATCGACTTTCAACAGCTTGTTGTGGGTGAGCTCGTTCGCCACCGATTTGGCTTCGGCCGTAGTGCTCTCATTAATAAACCCCACTTTAAACGATGTGCCGCTGCTGTGACCGAAAATACCCCCGAACACAAACAGAAAAATCAGCGGAAACAAAATCCCAAAGAACAATGCTAACCGGTCACGGAAGAACCGGCGGGTGTTGAGCCGTGCAAAAACGGCAACGGTGTACCATTTCTTTTTCATATTAGTCCCTTAAGCCCTTTCCGGTCAGATCGATAAATACGTCTTCCAGGTCAGCCTGTTCGACGTGTTGCTTTTTCTTGAAGCCTTTGGCCAACAACTGCTTAATTAAGTTCTTGGGCGAGTCCATGGCGATGATTTGGCCTTGATCCATAATTGCCACGCGATCACAGAGCAGTTCGGCCTCGTCCATGTAGTGCGTGGTCATAATAACGGTTACGCCTTTGTCGCGCACTTGCTGCACCAGCTCCCACAGGTTGCGGCGGGCTTGCGGGTCCAGACCCGTAGTAGGCTCGTCCATGAAGAAGACTTTAGGGTTGTGCACCAATGCTGCGGCAATGCTTAAGCGCTGTTTTTGGCCACCACTTAACGTTTCGGCGAAGGAGTCGGCTTTCTCGCCCAGATTTACATCTTCTAAGAATTCCATGGGGTTTACTTTTTCGCCGTAGGCGGCAGAAAACAGCTCAATAATTTCAACGAGCTTTGTCTTATCTTGGAATGAAGGGGTTTGCGGCTGTACGCCGATGATGCGGCGAATTTCGTAGGGATTGCTGGCAACGTCGATGCCATCAATAACAGCAGTGCCGCCGTCGATGGGGCGCATAGCCTCCATCATCTCCAGCGTGGTGGTTTTACCGGCGCCGTTTGGCCCTAAAATGCCAAAAATCTCGCCTTTCTCTACTTCAAAGCTGATGCCTTTGACAACCTCGCGGTCGCCATACTTCTTGCGAAGCTTGTCTACGGTGATTATTTTTTTCGTCATATCCTACACTATACCATAGGATTTAACGCTGTTAAGGGGATAAAAAATGAAACGCCCCGGCAGTTGTCTGCCTAGGGCATTCCATAGAAGGCTAAATAACTATTTCTTGCGCTTGATGGTGCAGAAACCGTTGCGCGGGTTTTCGTTAACTTCAAAGCCCTCAGGCAGAGCGTCGACAGTTTCTGGGCGCTCGTCCTTGCTGAAGTAATAAATGGTCTGCTCTTTGCCACCGCGAAGCGTAACCTTCTTCGAGTTCAAGTAGTAGGTAACACCCTTCGAGTTTGTGTACGTGTAAGCCATTGCCGTTTATATCCCCTTCTTAGAATTAGTAATGGTACCCCTACCATACTCTGATAGATTTTAGGTTGTCAACAGGATATCTGTTATACACTTTGCTGAACCTGTGGGTAAGATTGTTGTTGTTACCAACGCGCTTATGTATTACACTGAGTGCTATATACAGTAGTAAATAGGGGGAATCTCAATGGAGTTTAGTACTCGTGGTACGCAAGCGCCCGCACCGGCACGTGTTGCTTCTAGTGGCGGTGGTAGTGCACCAAGCGGCAGCGGTAAAAAGAACGCGGGGTGGAAAGCTAGCCCAATGTGGCTGCGTGCAGCACTGCTAGTACTGCTCTTTGCAGGCACTATCCTAGTGGTCGCCCTGTTAGTGTTGTTGTATTTTGGAGGCGCTAAAGAGGAAAACTACGTCGACAAGAATAAACAACAAGCAGTGTTCCTTACTAATGGCCAGGTCTACTTCGGTAAAATCAAGAGCATTAGCAAGACCTACATCGACCTGCAAAACATCTACTACTTGAATGTAAACCAACAAGTACAGCCAAACCAGAAAGATAGCAACTCCAACAGCAACCAGAGCGTATCGCTCGTGAAGCTGGGATGTGAATTGCATGGGCCGCAAGACCAAATGGTCATCAACCGCGACCAAATCACCTTCTGGGAAAACCTGAAGACCGATGGCCAAGTAACCAAGGCGATCGCTCAGTGGATACAGCAAAACCCGAACGGCCAACAGAACTGTAACACGAGCAGCAACAGCAGCTCGAGCAACAGCTCCGCCACCGGCACCAAAAACCCGTAAGGTAGCTGACGCCACCAATAACCCCTCCAAGCGAGGGGTTATTTTTTTGCCGCGATTTGGCGTGCACGGCGCTAACGCAGTAAACTATAAACATATTCATGAACAAGCGATACTTGCACCATTTGTGGACGCGTATCCGTCCTATCAAAACGACGTACCTGGTAGCTGCGTTCATTGTATTTGCAGGCGGCGCTGCCTTGGCACTACGCCACAACTACATGCAAATGACCCGGCTGCGCAGTGCCGTGTTTGTCGCCGATCAATCCGGAAACGGGGTTGAGGAGTCGCTACAAAAGCTGCGCAAATACGTGGGCAGCCACATGAACACCAACCTGGCTACTTCAGATGGGGTATATCCGCCAATCCAACTAAAATACACCTACAGCCGTTTGCAGCAAGCCGAACAAGATCGCGTCAATACTACTAATTCGCAAATATATACCGACGCGCAGCACACTTGTGAAGCGCAATATCCTGGCAGCTTCAGTGGTGGCCCACGGGTACCCTGCATCGAACAATATGTAAAAGACCATGGCACCACGGCACGTACCATCCCCGATGCCATGTATAAATTCAATTTCGCTTCGCCAACGTGGTCACCCGATATAGCCGGTTGGCTGCTAGTGCTGGCGGTACTTAGCGGCGTACTAGCGGCGCTGCGCCTGGGCTTGGGCTTGTTGGCACATCGATTCCTCGATTAACATGCTAGACTAATCTTATGCATATTTTCTTCTCAGGTATTGGCGGCACTGGTATTGGGCCGCTGTCACTTATAGCCCACCAAGCCGGTTTTGATGTGTGCGGCTCCGACAAGCAGCACAGCAATTACATTGATTATTTGCGAGCGCACGGAGTTACCGACATCCATATCGGCCAAAGTTACGACCAAATTGCCGAAGTGCACGCCAAAACGCCAATCGATTGGTTTGTATATAGCTCAGCCATTGCGAAAGAGCAGGGCGCTAAATCTGAAGAAATGCGCTTTTGCGAGGAACACAATATAAAGATGTCGCGCCGCGACGAGCTGCTGAACGAAATCATGCAGCAAAAAAACCTGAAGCTGATTGCCATTGCGGGGACTCATGGAAAAACCACCACCACCGCCATGACAGTGTGGCTGTTTAAACAATTAGGGATTCCGGAAAGCCACTCGGTTGCCGCCAAGATGAGCTTTGCCGAAATGGGCCAATACACGCCCGGCAGCGAGTACTTCATTTACGAGGCCGACGAATACGACAAGAACTTCCTGGCGTATCATCCGGAAGTCGCCCTGATTACCGGCATCGACTGGGACCATCCCGACGTATTCCCTACCCGCCTGTCGTACAACGAGGCTTTTCACCAATTCCTGGGCCAGTCTAAGCACATCACCATTTGGGATACCGACGTTGCCCGTCTGGAAGTTACACCGGCCCAAAATTACACAGTCATACAAGAACAAGATCCGGCCATTGCCGAGCAATTGCACCTGCCTGGCCTGGTGAATCGGCTAAACGCTTGGTTGGTGGCCAATAGTATTCATGAACTCACTGGCAAGCCGTTAGAAGAACTCGTGAACCATCTAAACGATTTCCCGGGCGTGGGCCGCCGTTTTGAAACAATTGCGCCAAACATCATTAGCGACTACGCCCACACGCCGCCTAAAATCCGCGGTGCCCTGCAAACGGCTCACGAGGCCGCGGGCGAAAACGTAGTAGTTGTATACGAAGGCCTGCACAACACCCGTCAGCATTTTATTAAAGACGAGCTGGTGCATTTGTTTGACGACGTAAAGAAGCTGTACATTGTGCCGAGCTACCTGGCGCGCGAAGATAAATCACTGAAGCACCTGCTGCCTGCCAACCTGAAAGAACTCATGAGCGACGTCGCACAGGCCCACGCCGAACCCGCCGAGCTAAATGATGCTCTAGCCAACCACATTCGCACCCACGTTGCCGCAGGCGATTTAGTAGTCTGCATTAGTGCTGGTGGCGGTGGCAGCCTGGACGAATGGGTGCGCCAAAAATTTGGCAGCCATTAATCTCTTAATTTCTGCCCGTTACGCTAGGCTTTAGATAAACGCCGCAAGAAAGAATGCCACAACCAGCACAATAACAGAAGCCCACAACCAGGGGCTAGCAACTGTGGCTACCAATGGGTTCTGATTCTTCGCACGCAGTAAGTGCTGCGGGTTAACCGACTTTGGAATGCCTAGTGGCAACCGCTTATTAGAACCGATCGACCCGCTGTCAAGCTGCGGATTATCGCCAGCCAGTGGATTGCCGCCCGCCGCGCCGCCCAGGCCAGTAATAATACCAGTGTCGTAGGATTGCTGTGCCTGACGCTTGCTGGCGTCGTCGGTGTTGTTAAACGCGCCTGGGCGCACCTGCTCTTGGCGCTGCTGGAATTTAAACTCTTCACCGTACGTCATGGCGCCCTGCACCTCATGACCATGGCTGTCTACGATAATGTTATGGCCGCCGCCTGTGGCGTGCTCAACATGCTCGCCGGATTGTAGTCTGTAGGCTTGCTCTACTAACTCGGCCGCTTCTTCTGCAGGTGTTTTTGGCGAACGCTCTGGAGTAGATGTAGTTTTTTGAGCTTCCGCCGCAAATGGGACGGGGACGCGCTCGGCAACATTTCCTGCTCCAGCAGCTGCTGCGGCCGCGAACGGAATTTCGGCTGCGGCCGCTGCGTACTGCAACGGTGTAGATTCCATACGGTTTGGTTGAACAACAGCACTTTCCTGCGCAGGAGTTGCCTGACGCTGAGGTGCGGTTTCCGCAGCACGTGCTTCGGTAGCAGCGGGTTGCTCACCGCCAGCAGGCGCGGCTAGCGGCGCTTCCGCGGCAGCACGTTCCATGCGCTCCTGCTGTTCACGGGCAGTGGCCTGAGCTTCCGCCGTGCGCGCCGCCTGCTGAGTGGCCGCTGTCGCAGCCTCCTGTAAACGGCCTTCTGTTTGCTTTAGACGTTCGCCCATGTGGTGCTGGGTAGTCGCCAGCGTATCGATTTGCCCTTGCTGTGCTTCGCTAGCTTTCTGATGCTCTTGATTCATTTTCTGCATCTTCTTGTTGGCAAGATGCTGTTTTACGGCCCAGCCGGTAATAAAGCCTGCAACAAAATAACGACCTTTGTGCGACTTTTCGCGCTTATTGGGATTGGTGAACATTTCAAGCGGCGAAGTAAGCATGTTGGCATTTGGAGTAAGCGGCGCCATATTGAAATTGTTGGCATACTGCAAACCGCCGTTAATTGGTGGCATACCACCAGCGGCCATCGCCTGGGTACCGCCAGTTGGAGGCACGCCTCCGCCTCCACCACCGGTACGGCGGCGGCGAGCTCCAGGTGGAGAAGATTGTACCGGCTCTACGGGTGCAGATTCGGCGTAATAAAATGCGTCGGGTTCGCCGTCGTTCTCGGGCAATTCGGGTTCAGCGAATTCGCTTTGCTGATGCGGCCAATTAGCAACAAAGGCCTGCGGATTCAGGCGGGGGTCGTCGGATTCAGGTTCATCCTCTGTTTCACCCAAGCGCTCACCAGAAGTCATGCGGTTGTAATCTTCGCCCATTTCGGCGTGCATGATCTCCTCGAACTGCTCATTTAATGGGCGTTCGACTTCTTGCTGGTGGGCTGCGGGTTCGGTCTGCTCGACGTGCTGGCGGGGTTGCTCGACGGCAGTTTCAGTGACAGCTTCAACTTCGTCTGCAGGCTCAGAAGATTCGCCATGATTGATGTGTAACGTGTGCTCTGCGGGCTCATGCGGTTTAGGCGCAGGCGTAGCAACTACAGGGGTCACAGCGCCGTGCTGAGCGTATTGCGTGCTAGAGTCGTCGGCAGCTTCGTCGTCATCGTCATCTTCAGCGGCAGCTTCGTGAATAGCTCGGGCTATCTCTGCTTCAACCGGCGGTTGGTAGGTGCGGGTCTCTGGCTCACTCGGAGTAGACACACCTGGCAACGATTCGGCGCTCGACAATGGCTCAGCTTGTTCGGCTGGTGCCGCGTTTGGTTGCTCTTGGTTGCGGATAAAATCAAAGAGTGGCCGCGACAAATCGGATGCAATCTTGTCACGCGAAAAAATAGTGCCTTCTTGGTGGGGCACTTCGGTATGTTCGGCTTCGACGTGCGAGGGCGAATGCTCAACGTGTTGCGGGCGCTCTGCCGGTGCGTCGTCGTCCGAATCCTCATTATTGTAGTGAGCGAATTCAGCCATTACGTTGAACCTACTGTTCTAACGTGTTGTATTATATACTAAATTACCTCTGAAGGGAACCTCTTTTGGTTTGGCAGACGCGGCGCCTACCAGCCGCTTTCAATGTACTGCTTACCGGCGGCTAGGGCGCGAAAAGCATCCGCCTGAAATTGCAGGATATCGTCGAGCGGCAAATCATCGGCGTCAAGCCACACTGGGTCGTCGTGGATGTGCGGTTCCATATTTTTGGGCGCGCCAGCCCAAGCGCGAGCTTCAAACACCAGGCCAATACGGATATCATCATCGGTTGTGCGGCGGTGCATAGAGAGCAGGGGAAATAAATCCTCAACCTGGAGGTCTAGGTCTACTTCTTCCTTTGTTTCGCGCACGGC
>Ga0070667_100004244_pt1 | contig 12102 bp, 12 predicted proteins | sample KBSS33metaG_FD_64659 | JGI IMG/M metagenome (GOLD analysis project Ga0070667, IMG submission 64659) | Switchgrass rhizosphere microbial communities from Kellogg Biological Station, Michigan, USA - KBS S3-3 metaG | ecosystem: Host-associated > Plants > Roots > Rhizosphere > Soil ...
TGTACGGCCTCCTGCGCCGGATCAAGCTCTTCAATTCCTCGCGATCGGTGCCGCCGAGGATCCAGACCAGCGGGAAATAGACGATCAGGCCGGCGCCGACGATTGCGATGACACCTGCAAGCCGGTGCCCGAGCGAACCGACGAACCAGCCCGTCAGCGCAGTCCGTACTGCAATAAGCGCGGCGACCATTGCAGCCGCCGCCAGGAGCTGGCGGATCAGCCGCGACGCAAGCCATCGCTCGATGCGGAAATGACCGCGGCGATGAAGCAGCACGTAAAGGATCGTGCAGTTGAGCCACGAGCTGATCGCGACCGCGGCTGCGAGCCCGCCAATTCCGAATGGCGGGATCAGCGCGAAGTTCAGGATCACGTTGGCGACCAGAACCACGATGGCGATCTTGACCGGCGTCGCCGTGTCGCGCCGGGCATAAAAGCCAGGGGTGAGCACCTTCACCAGCACGTAGGCCGGTAGGCCCAGCGCAACGATCGACAGGGTCAGCGCCGTGTAATGTGCATCCCGGGCATTGAACTTGCCGGCTTCGAAAATCGCCGAGACGAGGGGCAGGGCGGTTACCGCAAGCGCGAGCGCGGCCGGCAGGCAGAGAAGCATTGCGAGCTCCGCAGCCTGGCCCTGCACCTTGGCCGCCTTGTCGTTCTCGCCGATGTCGACGTGGCGGCTGACCTGCGGAAGGATTGCGGTCCCGATCGCCGCGCCGATCACGCCCAATGGGAGCTGATTCAGCCGGTCGGCATAATTGAACCAGCTGACCGCGCCGGTGCCGATCCGCGTCAGGAAGAAGGTGTCGATGAACACGCTCACCTGGTAGACGCCTGCGCCCAGGGTCGCTGGGATCACGACGCGCACGAATTGCCGGACTCCGGGGGTGAGGCGGGGGCGACGGAACTTCAGGACGATCCCGGCTCGTTTGCACGCCGCAAGGAGCAGGGCGAGCTGCAATATTCCGCCAACGGTAACGGCGGCCGCAACCGCTGTCGCCGTGACTGCGCCGCCGTCACGAAAGATGAGCAGCGCCGACAGCATTGCGAGATTGAGCAGGGCCGGGGCGAAGGCGGCTGCTGTGAAGCGCGCGATGCTGTTGAGGATACCCGAGAAGAGCGAGACGAGGCTGATCAGCAGCAGGTAAGGGAAGGTGATCCGCGTCAGGAAAGTCCCAAACGCGAGTTGGTCGCCATGCCACCCCGTGATTGCCCAGATGAAGGGCTTCATTGCCAGGATGAAAATCACCGTGAAGACGATCAGCGTAGGCAGGAAGACTGCGAGCACCTCCTCCGAAAAGCGCTTTGCGTCTTCTTCGCCGCCGGACTGAAGCCGTTGGCTATAGAGCGGGACAAAACCAGCGGAAAAGGCGCCTTCTCCGAACAGCCTGCGGAAGGTGTTCGGAAGTCGGAACGCCACATAGAATGCGTCCGTATAGACCCCGGCGCCGAGAATGCGCGACATCAGCATCTCGCGAGCGAAGCCCGCGACGCGGCTGACGAGCGTCAACCCGCCGATGGTCCCGGTGGCCTTGAATAGGTTCATGGCGCCCGTCCCGGCTGAGTGCTTCAGGCTTCGGTCGGCGCCTGCTCGTTGCTTCCGCTACTTCCCCCGTTGCCGCCTTCCGCACCCTGCTGCTGTGCCTGGAGCTGCGCCACGTAAGCCGAGGCAAAATCGATCGGGTCGAGCATCAGCGGGGGGAAGCCAGTGTTCGACACGGCTTCGGAGATGACCTGACGCGCGAACGGGAAGAGCAGACGCGGCGCTTCGATGAGGAGGAAGGGCGAAAGCGCCTCGGCGGGCACGTTGCGGATGCCGAAGAGACCCGCATAACTAAGGTCGACGACGAAATGCACGCCATTCTCCGACCGGGCCGAGATGTCGAACTTCAGGGTGACTTCGTGCACGCCCTCATCGGCGCTCTCGACGTTCAGGTTGAACTGCACGTCGAGGCTCGGCTGCACCTGCCAGGAATAGACTTGCGGAGCGCTCGGATTTTCGACGGAAAGGTCCTTCACATATTGAGCGAGGATCGAAACCTGCGGCTGATCGCCGCCTTCGCCCGCTCCGTTTCCGCCCAAATTGGCTTCCTGCTCCGCCATTAATGCTGTCCTTACAAATTGTTGTGCTGTTCCGGGGCCGCTTAGGGTATAGCGGCGTTTAAGGCTCGAGCGCCTAGCAGCCGCATTTATGGGGCGCAATGGCGCCCTCGTGCGTTGGCTGGTGTTGGAATCTTTACGATAAGCACACTATGTTGGCAGCAAGGACACATAGGACCAAAAGTTGACCGTAATCGTCATTCTTGCGCTCGTTGCCCTGTTCATCGGGTTGCGCCTTTACAGCGTGCTCGGCGAGCGCACGGGCCATGAGCAGCAACCGATCCTGAAGCCCGCCGATCCCGACGCGCGCGCGGCGCCTCAGGTGACCCAGCCGGCCGTAAGCCAGCCCATTCCAGCGGACAGCGGCGATATGGCGTTCGTCCCGACTGCGGGGCCTGGCGTTCGAGCGATCCTCGCGGCCGATTCGAATTTCGACGTCGCTCGCTTCCTCGAAGGCGCGAAGTCGGCGTACAAAATGATCATGGAAGCCTTCTGGAAGGGCGACCTCGACGCGCTTCGAGATCATGTGGACGGTCACGTCAACGATGCATTCGCCGCGGCCGTGGAGCAGCGGAACAAGGACGGACTGACTTTGGACAACCGGCTGGTCGCGATCGATCAGGCGGTGATCTCCGAAGCGACCCTGGAGCGCGGCGTTGCCATCATTACCGTGAGGTTCGAGGCCGACATTGCCGCAGTTACCCGCAATTCCGAGGGCCAGGTCGTAGCCGGCTCCCTGAGCGACGCGGTGCAGACCCGCGACCTCTGGACGTTCCGGCGCGACACCGGTTCGCGCGATCCCAACTGGCTGCTGATCGAGACCGACGAGGAAGAGTGAGGTCGGTCGCACGAGCGCTCGCGCTCGCCTCCCTCGCCCTGCTTGCCGCCTGCGCCACAAGACCGGCACCCCCGGTTGAGACTCCGCCAGCTGCACCGGCGCCGCTTCCGCCTCCGACTGCGCCTGCGCCCATACCGCCTCCGCCTTCACCGGTCGGCCGCAACGCCCTGGAGACAGGGGTCAAGGTCGACGCTCCGCATGTACTGAATCAGGAAGAAGCGGCGAGGGCGCTTTCCGCATTCCGGGCCAGCTGCCCTGCCGTGAAGTCGAGGACGGACGCATCCGGGCTTACCCAGGCGGGCGACTGGCAAGGCCTTTGCGCTCAAGCTGCCTCGCTCGACTCGAACTTCGCCCCCGGATTTTTCTACTACGGCTTCGACTGGGTGAAGGTCGGCGACGGCCGGGCCTTCGCGACCGGCTATTACGAACCGGAGATCGAAGGCTCCCGAACGCAGCAGCCGGGATACATCCCGATCTACCGTCAGCCCCCCGACCTCGTTCGCTGCACGAAGGCGGACGGCACGACGGGGCGCGGCCGCTTCGACGCGACCGGTGCTTGCGTCCTCTATTTCACCCGCGCCGAGATCGAGGATGGGGCGCTGGCCGGAAAGGGGCTGGAGCTCGCCTGGGCGAAAGACCCGGTCGATCTGTTCTTCCTTGAAATCCAGGGTTCGGGACGGATCCGCTTCGAGGACGGGACGGTGATGCGCGTCGGCTACGCGGGGCAGAACGGACGTGACTATGTCGCGATCGGGAGGCTGCTTCGGGACCGCGGCATCCTTCCGCCGGGCGGTGCCAACATGCAGTCGATCAAGGACTGGATTCGTGCCAATCCCGATCAGGGCCGCGAGCTGATGCGCGAGAACCTGTCCTATGTTTTCTTCAAGGAGTTGACGGGTCCGGGCCCGCTTGGCGCGTTGAACGTCCCGGTTACGCCCCACACGAGCGTCGCAGCCGACCCGAATTATGTGCCGCTTGGCGCTCCGATCTATCTTGGCAAGGCCGACCGCTCCGAAATCGAAGGCCTCTGGATCGCGCAGGACACGGGCGGCGCAATCAAAGGACCGAACCGGTTCGACACTTTCTGGGGCGCTGGGCCGGAGGCCGTGGCCACAGCCGGCGGGATGTCGGCGAATGGAGAGGCGCTGATCCTCGTGCCCAAGGGCGTCGGCGCGCGTGCGCTCGCTCGACCCTGACGAGGCGGAGTTGTGGGCCCGAGTGGCCGCAACGATTCAGCCGCTTTCACGTGAGAAGCCGTTCGCCGGACAAAGGCCGAGCGCAACAGCCGTCACTCCCAGGCCGCCGAAACAGGCAACCGCCGTGGCTCCCAGAACCCCCGCCAAACCGCCGGCGACGCCCATCGCTTCCAAGACGCTCGACGGCAGCTGGGACAAGAAGCTTCGAAGCGGCGACGTCGAGCCCGATCGGGTGCTCGATCTTCACGGAATGAACCTCGACACTGCTTGGGCCGCGATCGATAGTAGCCTGGAGCGAGCCATTGCGCGTGGCGAACGGGTCATTTTGCTCGTCACGGGCCATCATCGGGCCGGCGATCCGCCGGTTCAGCGCGGCCGGATCCGCGCGGCCGTTCACGATTGGCTTGCGGCCTCTCGCCACGCCGACAGGATCGCCGCCGTTCGAGGCGCGCATCGACGTCATGGCGGCGGTGGAAGTCTGTATTTGATCCTTCGCCGCAAAATGTCGGGCCGCTGACGGTTTCTTAACCTCGATTCATTACCGCGGGGGCGTAGGCGGAGGTTTTCCGCTCCGCGAGGCGCACCAGGTGAAATGACGGCAGGCTCGGCTCAGAAATTCAGCAACGCGATTCTGTCGTGTGCCGCGGGCGTTGCGTCTTTTCTCTTTTCTCTCGCGGCGCTCCTCTACCTGACGGAACTCGATCAGAAGGTCGTGGCCGCCTTGGTCGCAGGCTGCTTCTGCCTGCTGATCAGCTATGTCGCGGCCGAGCGCCCGAACAGCGAAAGCGCTCGTGCCCTTTCGGCGCTGAGCGACCGGCTGCTGGCGGTGGAAGACGGTGACCTGGTTTCGCCGGCACCGGGCATCGTCCAGCGCACCATGCCCAAGCTCGCCACGGCCGTCGACAGTCTGTTCGCCGAAGTCCGCGCTTCGATCGAGAATGCGCACGCTCTTGGCATGTACGACCCCGTAACTTCGCTTCCGAACCGGCTGCATTTCCGCTCCGAGGCCGACAAGCTGATGAGCGAAGCGCTTGAAGGCTCCAACTCGGCGATGCTCTTCGTCGACCTCGACCGTTTCAAGATGGTCAACGACAGTCTCGGTCACGCTCGCGGCGACCAGCTGCTGATCATGGTCGCCAATCGCCTGCGCGTCGTCGTGAACGCCGAGTTCACCGGAAGCGCGCGGGTACGGCCCCTTGTCGCTCGCCTGGCCGGCGACGAGTTCACCATCTTCTTCCCGGAAATCGAGTCCGTTCCGGAGGTAGAGCGCGTGGCTCGCCGGATTGTCTTGGCCATCTCGGAACCTTTCGAGCTTTGCTCACATAGCGTCGACATCGGCGCATCGATCGGCATCGCCATTTCGCCCGATCACGGAACGAGCATCGAAGGCCTGATGCGCGCGGCGGACATCGCGATGTATCGCGCCAAGTCGGTTGGCGGCGGGCAGCACTGCCTGTTCGACGCCGAGCTCGCCGCCGAGCACCAGCAGAAGATCGAGACTGAGAAGGCGCTGACCGAAGCGGTGCAGCGCGGCGAATTCGTGCTGGCCTTCCAGCCGCAGATGAGCCTCGTGACCGGTGAGGTCGGGGGCGCCGAAGCACTGCTGCGCTGGAACCATCCCCGCGACGGCCTTCGACTACCCGCCACCTTCATTCCCATCGCCGAGCGGACCGGCCTCATCGCCGAGATTGGCGAATGGGTGGTCGCCGAGGTCGCTTCGACTTTGGCAGGATGGCATCGCGACGGCTTCCAGGGCCGGCTCGCGTTCAACATCAGCCCGCGCCAGGCCGACCGTCCCGATTTCTTCGATCGGCTTCGTCAGCTGTTCGCGGAGTCCAATGTCCCGCTTTCGATGATCGAGCTCGAATTCACGGAAAGCGCAGCGATGGAGGTCAGTGCTCCCGTACTCGAGGAGATTGCCGCTCTTCGCGAAGATGGTGCGCGGATTGCCATCGACGATTTCGGAACCGGCTATTCGAACATTGCGCGGCTTCAGTCCTTGCCGCTCGATCGGGTGAAGCTGGATCCCTCGCTGATCGCCGACATCGAAAGCAGCGAGAAGGCGAGGGTGATCGTCCAGGCCGTCATCCAGCTGATCAAGGGTGTGGGCTGCGAGATCGTCGCCGAGGCAGTCGAAACCGTCGCCCAGGCCGACATCCTTCGCGCGATGGGCTGCGACACCGTGCAGGGCTTCATTTTCTCGCCGCCGATGTTCGAGCAGGAATTCGTGGCCTGGACTACCAGCGGCCGCAGCGCGAAGTCGGTCGCGTAGCCCAGCCTGCCAGGGTCAGGTTCCGACCCAAACTGGACATTAATCTGGTCGCTGAGTCGCCTGGCCCCTTAGAAACTAGTCGGCGTCCGGCTCGGCAGCTTCGCGCGCGAAAAAGATAACGACCCGCAATCCGTCGTTCGGCGCAGAATGGACTTCCAGTTCAGCGTTGGCATTCTGTTTCAACGATTGAGCAATGACAGCGCTGAGCTTGCCGGATTGAGGCCAGGTTTGCCCTTCCGGCAAGCCAACGCCGTCGTCGGCAATGACGACGCGGCAGCCCATATCAGTGACTAGACTCGACACTGAGATAGTGCCGCCGTCGCGCCCGACGAAGGCATGCTTGAGCGCGTTTGTCATAAGCTCGTTGACAACGAGACCCGCCGGCATGGCAACATTGATTGAAACGGGCCAGGTGTCGACCTTGAGGTTGAGGCGGATACCCTCCACCGCATGCGCCTGCATGACGGACGATGCGACCTGGCTTAGATAGACGCCAAGGTCGATCCCATCGCCTGCACCTTCTCCGGCCAGAAGGTCATAGAGGATCGCGAGCGCCTGGACTCTGCCGGCCAGACGGTCGAAGCGATCCCCAGTCTCGCCGTCAGGAACGTTGCGAGCCTCCATGCGGATCAACGCCGTTATCATTTGGAGATTGTTTTTCACGCGATGCTGCAGTTCGCGAAGCAGGACGTCCTTGTCGCGCAGCAGCTGAGCATGTTGTTCGGCAGCGCTCGGGTCACGCTGCCCGATCCTCGACAAGGCCACGAGGCGGAATATCGGCACGCCCTCGTCGCTCTCGATCGTGTTCGACCAAGCATCGACATCGACGCGGTCGCCGTCCCGATCGATGGTAAAGGTCCCGATATATTCCTGGTCGCTTTGAACGGCCTCGCTTAACGAAGTGTCGTCACCCTGCGCCGCCGCGACGCCCGGGAGGACTTTCCAGTCATTGCCTTGGATTTTCGCTGCGGGCTGGCCGGTGAGGCGTTCGAACTCCAAATTACAGTAAAAGATGGCTTCGGATGCGCCAACGTCGGAAACGGCGATCGCAACCGGGACGTGATCGAGAAACTGCTTAAACCGGTCGCTTTCCAGAGCATCGGCGAGGGCCGGAGTAGCGAGAAGCTGCTCGATGCCCTCGGCGTCGGTGTTCTCGTTCATGGCCATCTGTGACGGCTAACCACATGAGCTCATAAGAGACAACCAGCCAACATTCGATTGGAATCGGCAGCTTGGCCGAGTTCCGGCCGGGTTGACTTTGAGCGAGGGATCGTACCCAGAGTTTTTCGCTCAAGTATCCGATTCCGCCTCGAAGCTGACATCAGGGCAAAAAAGAGCGGGCGACTCGTCCATCATGCATCCTGGAAGCCAACAAAGAGTTTTAGTCCTAGCTCGCGCATCATCCAAAGCCCTAAAGAAGAGCGGGGCGAATAAAAATACATTGTCCTAAATCTCTCTAAGCGCGTCGTAAAAGGAAAGAATGATAAAAATAGTCGTCCAATATTTGATCTAGAATTATTAGCTTAGAGTTCTGCGCATTACATGGTATTGCGCGGATGGCGGCATATTATTGTGCTCATGCACGATGGTCGCTCATCAGGAGAATTCTATGCGTAAGCTCGCCATCTTGGCTGTCTTTACGATTCTCACCACTGGAATGAGTAGTTCCGCTTTCGCTGGCGAAGTGACTGGCCAGCACAATCGAACAGCGGCTCCAGCACACGCAAACTCGATATGTGCTTATTCGGGATTGGAAGACGGAACCACTCTCGTCGGCTTCAGGCCTGACGGTAGCCCGATCTTCGTTTTTGACACTCCCTACGGCCCAGGCATTGTGCAAACGCCGCATGCGGACGGCGGATTTGCCCACCCTCCGGGAATCCCTGGAACGGCGTGCCATGGCGGCTCCAACCCTGAGAACCCGCCGCTATAAGCGCCACTGCTAGTAAGTATGATGGCTCGGCGAAGTTCCTCTGGAGCTTCGCCAGGGCTTCTTTCGCTCCAATCGAACCCCCAGCGCGCTGTGGAGGCACGCCGATCAAGGAAACAACGATGCGCCGGCAGGTTTCGGCCCTCTTGTTACCGCTCGCAATGCTCGTGAGCCCGGCGCGCGCCGCTCCTCGAACGATCACAGCGGCTCAAGCGGCTTGTGACGAACAGGCCGGCGATTTCTATCGCGAAGAGGGAATGGCCTACTGCCTGGTCGACGGAATAGTTTACGCGACAGCGGAGACGCGTGCGCCAGCGCTCAAATCCTGTTCTCTGCCCAAATCGACCAAGCTCAAGATCTCCCGATCAGCGGGCATGCCCGTCGTCGCAGAACCGACCGGCCATTGTTGATTGATGGGAGGTTCCCGTCGTGGTTTCCGCAGCCACTTGAACCCTGCCTATGAGAAACTCCGCCCACCCTCGATGGTCGACCCGTGGGACTCCCCAATTGCAGACATTAAGTTCCTCTCCTCATGCACGGTTCACGTTGAAACGTGCTACAAGGCCCCATCACCTGAGATCGCTACCGAGCGCCCTGTGACTGGGAGATACTGTTGTGCTCTCGCTCGCAGGAGGTAATCATGGAACAAGAATATTGGCTCAGCCGCAAGCGGGCGTCAGTGCGGATGGCTCGCGATGCGACCAGCTCCGAGGCCCGTCTGGTGCATTATGACCTGGCAGGCCGCTACAGCCTGAAGGCCGTGGCAGCCGGATCGCTGGCGAGGGACCTTTCGGATATTCTGCCTCCGCCGATCATGGCGAAGCGCAAGAATGGCACACTTCGGTGCGCTTACAATGGTTGAGGCCGCAAACGTGTTGGGGGTCTTGGCGGCCCTCTTGCTGCTGATGGCGGTAATCGCATGGGTCAAGCTGCTCCGTGGTCCGCTGATGCAACGAACGGACGGCCGCACCGGAACGGACCCGGCTGAGAGCGAGTTCGCGTCTGAACTGCTGTTTTGGGCGGCCGGGTTGAGTAGCGCGGCGCTGTTCCTGGCCCTCGCAGGGTGGATTTTCCGGTAAAACACGATGCGCAACGAATAGGGTCCGTTTCATCGCGTTCGGTCACGACGGTTTCCGCGCAAGACCCGATTTGATTCCCGAGAGCTTTGGCGATGGAAGTCGGCTGCGCATGTCCGCTTTCGACCCATTGCGGACATTAGAGGCGCATTGCTCAGAATATTGATAAGCTGCCCCTCGGGAGTTTCCATGGCAGCGAGCTGGATCTGTCCGAGTTGCCGCCAACGGCGAAGAACGCAGTACTGTGCCGAGTGTGGCGAAGAGCGCTTGCGCCCGCGAGACCTCACCTTCATCGATCTCGCAGCCCGCTTCGCGCGAACGTTGAGCAGCGTCGACGGAAAGCTGATCAGGAGTTCACGGGCCATCCTCATGACCCCAGGCGCCCTCACGGACTCCTATATTCGTGGCGAACGCCGCCGCTTTCTCGGCCCGCTTCAGCTCTTTCTGATCGCCAACGCGATTTTCTTCGGTGTTCAGTCGCTGACGAACACGAACGTCCTCTCATCGAGCCTCGATTCCCATCGTCATGTGCAGGATTGGCGCGATTTCACCCAATCCTTGGTCGTTCAGCGGTTTGGAAAAAATGAGAAAGCTGTTGCCGAGTTCGCGAAAACGTTCGACCGGGCCGCGATCTTCAATGCGAAGGCGCTCATCTTCCTGATGGTGTTGGTCTTTTCACCGATCGCGGCGCTGCTATTCCGCAAGGCGCATCGGGCGGTGGGAGCCCACATCGTCTTTTCCCTGCACCTTTATTCTTTTGTGCTCCTGGTCCTCTGCATTGCGCTCGTCATTGCGGAAGCCAGCCTTCTCATGGGAGGTGGCGGGCTGGGGGCCCCGGCCGTCGATACTTGGTTGTCATTGGCCAATGTCGCAGCCTGCGGCGCCTATATCTATCTTGCGCTCGGAGCAGCCTATTCGGCGCGCGGAACATGGCGGATCGTCGCAGCCATTGTCATGACCGCAGCCGTGGCACTACTCTTTATGGGCTACCGATTCGCGATCTTTCTGATCACTTTTTATACTGCATAGCTTCTAGCGCCGTTCGGCTAGCGCCCGCTTGCAAGCAGGGGGACCTCGCGTGCGACGCGGGACTGAATTCCGACCTCTTGAGAGTCGATTCCCGTCGGTGTCCGCTTTCCATCCATTGCGGACATTAGCCAGGGCGATTCGAAGCCTCATGTTGTTGACCGACATTTCGAGGCGTTCGAAGCGCTTCGATCTGCGCAGCAGTCTGGGCCCCCCCATCCGTGACGATTTGCTCGACCACTCGAAGCCGCTCTTCGATCTCTCGGCTGTGTGACGCATATTGCGCCGCTTTTTCTGCGGCATTCATCGCTTCGATTTCCAGCTTCTTCTCGCGAAGGCGGAAAAACCGATTTGCGATGTAAACGACCAGCAAGGCGGGAACGACGACGACGCTGATGAACGCAATAAACTCACCGGGATTCATTAACTTACCTCCGACTGTTTTATCGTGATAACACAGTCGCGAGACTACACCAAGCAGGACCTGCGATGCGCGGAGCTTGTGAGCACTCCACCCAAAGCTGACCCTAGCCCAGAACCTTCCGGACGATCCGCTCGTAAATTCTCGAAAGCGCGCGGATGTCCTCGACAGCCGCGCATTCGCCGACCTTGTGCATGGTCGCGTTCGGCAGTCCGAAATCGACAACCGGGCACAGCTGGATAAGGAAGCGGCCGTCCGACGTTCCGCCACTGGTCGATAGCTCCGGCTTCGAACCGGTTTCTTCCTCGATCGCGTCGACGACGACCTCGAAAAGCTGCCCTGGCGGCGTCAGGAAAGCCTCGCCCGAAATTCGCGCTTTGACTATCGATCCAGGCGCCTCGCGGTCTGCGACTTCCTCGACCATCTTCACCAGGTCCTCGCCGCGCTGAAGATTGTTGAAGCGGATATTGAGTTGCGCCGTCGCCGAGCCCGGAATGACGTTGCTGGCATTGGTCGGCGTCGAGACCGCGGTGAACTCAAGGTTGGAGGGAGGGAACTGATCGGTTCCCTCGTCGAGATTGACCTGGCTCAGCGCGCTGATCACGCGCGAAAGCGGAGGGACCGGATTGGTCGCGCGGTGGGGGTAGGCGACATGGCCCTGAACGCCCGGGACCTCGATCCACATGTTGACCGATCCGCGGCGACCGATCTTCACCGTATCGCCGAGCCTGTCGACCGATGTGGGTTCCCCGATCAGGATCATGTCGGGCCGGATCTGCCGCTCGTTCAGCCAGTCGATGATGCGTGGAGTGCCGAAAGTCGCATAGCCTTCCTCGTCGCCCGTGATCAGCAGGGAAAGCGTACCGTTCCCGACGTCGAGGCGTGAAACGGCAGCGACATAAGCCGCGATCGCGCTCTTCATGTCATTGGCGCCCCGGCCCACCAGAAGGCCGTCGATGATTCCGGCGCCGAACGGGTCGCCGGACCAGCCTTCGCCCGGCGGGACGACATCGAGATGCCCGGCAAAGCCGAAATGCGGACCGCCATTGCCCCGGATCGCGACCATATTTTCGGTTGGCCCATCCGGTGCTTCGCCCATCACCCAGCGGTGGACCGTGAAGCCGAGAGCCGCTAGCGCGCCGTCGAGCACGTCGAACACTTCACCTCGCGCCGGGGTCACGCTTGGACAGCGGATCAAGTCGCATGCGAGGGAAACGGGGTCGATCGGCTCAGGCATGGGGGAAGC
>Ga0070667_100004249_pt1 | contig 12096 bp, 10 predicted proteins | sample KBSS33metaG_FD_64659 | JGI IMG/M metagenome (GOLD analysis project Ga0070667, IMG submission 64659) | Switchgrass rhizosphere microbial communities from Kellogg Biological Station, Michigan, USA - KBS S3-3 metaG | ecosystem: Host-associated > Plants > Roots > Rhizosphere > Soil ...
GGCGGCCGAAAATTTGAAATGAGCGATATGGCTTATATTATCCGTGGTCTGGGCTATGTAAAAAACAAAGAAGACCTGGAAAGCATTGCTGTGAGCAATTACAATGGCATACCGGTGCGGGTGAAAGATGTTGCAACGGTTCAGATGGGTGGTGATTTGCGATTGGGCATTTTTGATGAGAACGGAATGGGTGAAAAAGTGGGCGGCATTGTGGTGATGCGGTACGCAGAGAATGCCGAAAAAGTAATTGATGCTGTAAAAAAGAAAATGGGAGAAGTGCAAAAAGGTTTGCCAAAAGGAGTAAGTTTTAGCACAGCCTATGACAGAAGCGGTTTAATTGAAGCCTCTGTTGAAAATATCAAAGAAAAACTGATGGAAGAGATTGCGGTGGTTTGCTTGATTGTCATCCTGTTCCTTTTTCACTGGCGGAGTGCGTTAAGCATTATCATACAAATTCCCATTACCATAGCGGTTAGTTTTATTTTACTGAATGCCTTTGGCGTCTCATCCAATATCATGTCACTGACAGGTATTGCGCTCGCTATTGGCGTTATTGTAGACAATGGAATTATCATGTCTGAGAATTCATACCGGAATCTTTCAGAATGGCAAAACAATCCGGCTAATAAAAAATTGCAGTAATGAAAAATCTGTTTAAAAGAAACTATACCAAAATACCCGAAGACGTACGTATGGGTATTATTGAAAGCTCCTGTAAGCAGGTATCAAGAGGTGTATTTTTTTCTACCATCATCATCATTGCTTCTTTTTTACCGGTATTCCTGCTTACAGGCCAGGAAGGGAAATTGTTTGGCCCTTTGGCATATACAAAGACTTTTATCCTGGTGGTGGATGCTGTTTTAGTGATTACACTGGCCCCGGTACTCATTTCATTTTTTATGAAAGGCAGGTTCAGGCCCGAGTCTGCCAACCCTGTGAACAGGGCACTGGAGAAAATATATGAACCATTAATCCGATGGTGCTTAAAATGGAGGAAAACAACCATTGGTATCAATATTATTGCATTGTTGGTAAGCATCCCGTTATTAATGAGTTTAGGCAAAGAATTTATGCCGCCCCTCGATGAAGGCGCTGTTTTATTTATGCCGGTTACTTTGCCGGATGTATCTAATTCAGAAGTAAAGAGATTGTTACAGGTGCAGGATAAAATCATCAAATCATTGCCGGAAGTAGAAAATGTATTGGGCAAGGCGGGCAGGGCAAATACGGCTACCGACAATTCTCCCATCAGTATGATTGAAACGATTATACTACTGAAACCAAAATCGGCCTGGCGTGCCGGAATGACAAAAAAAGAGATTATTAACGAGCTTAATTCCAAACTGCAGATACCTGGTGTAACAAATGGATGGACACAGCCGATTATCAATCGTATCAATATGCTGTCGACCGGCATCCGGACGGATGTGGGGGTAAAAGTATACGGGCAGAACCTGGATACGATCAATCTCTTTGCCCAAACAATAAAAAAAGAACTGGAAGGGATCCCGGGGGTAAAAGATTTGTATGCAGAACCCATTACAGGTGGCAAATACATCGACATTACAATTAAACGGGAAGAAATTGCCCGGTACGGCTTAAGTATAGACGATGTGAATATGGTGGTGGAAAGCGCATTGGGCGGCATGAAACTTACAACAACAATTGAAGGTCGTCAGCGATTTTCAGTGAACGCAAGGTTTGGCCAGGATTTTCGCAGCAACCCCGGCGACCTGAAGCGATTGCAGGTACAAACAATGAATTTCGGCCCCATTCCATTAGAATCTGTTGCAGACATAAAAATAACAGAAGGCCCCCCGATGATTAATTCTGAAAATGCTTTGTTGCGCGGCACCGTATTATTTAATGTGCGTGACAGGGACCTGGGAAGCACTGTAACGGAAGCGCAGGCGACCCTTGATAAGATGTTACAAAAACTCCCCAAAGGCTATTTTCTTGAATGGAGCGGCCAATACGAGAACCTGATACGCAGCGAAAAAACATTGAAACTGATTTTACCGGTTGTACTGCTTATTATTTTCCTATGCATGTATTTTGCTTTTCATTCTGCAAGAGAGGCATTCTTTAGCCTGATATCAGTGCCATTTGCATTAATAGGCGGGGCATATATGATCTACTTCTGGGGTGTTAATTTATCGGTGGCCGTTTCTGTTGGCTTTATTGCATTATTTGGGCTGGCCGTAGAAACCGGAATCGTAATGGTTATTTATCTGAATGATGCCATGCAGCAATTGGTAGCTAAAAAAGGAAATTCAGGAGAAAGCATTTCAAAAGAAGATCTAAAAGAATATGTGATTGCGGGAGCAGCCAAACGCTTAAGGCCAAAATTAATGACTGTTTGTGTCTCATTATTCGCACTGATTCCAATCCTTTGGAGCAATGGTGTGGGCAGTGATGTAATGAAGCCGATTGTGTTGCCGATGATAGGCGGCGTATTAACTTCTGCCACACATATTTTATTGGTTACACCACTCATTTTTTTAATGACCAAAGAATATGAGTTGAAGAAACATGGAAAGCTGGAAGTACTAGATACAAAACATTAATATCATGATCAAACAAATAATAACATTGCTGGCTTGCTCACACGCAGTGTTTTCCGCACCAGCGCAAACTGTTAATCTTGACAGTATTATTAATAATATTCAAAAAAGCAACCCTTCATTGAAAATGTATGATGCGGAAATCCGGTCCTCTGATGAAGTAGCAAAAGGAGCAAGGAATTGGGAGGCCCCGACAGTCGGGACAGGTTTCTGGATGACTCCCTATAACCCTAAATACTGGAAGAAAGGCGACAATGGGGCTTTTGGGACTGGCCAGTACCAGGTTTCGGCAGAGCAGATGATCCCCAATAAAAAAAGGCTGGATGCAGAAGAAAAATATTTGCAGTCGGTTTCTTCAGTAGTTGCAGAACGAAAAAAAGCTACCCTGAATGAATTGGTGGCCGAGGCAAAAAAGAATTATTACGGCTGGATAATTATAAAAAAGAAACTAAACATTCTTGAGCAGGATGAGAAGCTGTTGAATTTTATGATACAAAGCACAGAGATAAGATACAAAAATGGCATGGGTAAAATAGGCGCTTACTATAAAGTCAAGGCTGCTATTGGCAATATCCAGAATATGCGGCTGATGCTGGAGAATGAAATAAAGCAAAAACGAATTGTGCTGAACACACTAATGAGCAGGGATAAATTACAGGTGTTTGATATTGACACCGCTTACACAATAAAAGAATATTCGCCTACGGTATTCGACAGCACCACTTTCATCGGTTCAAGAAGTGATATTAAGGCCATCGAAAATGATATACAGGTAAATTACCTGCAGCAAAATGCTGAATACGCAAAATTAAAACCTGGGTTTGGGCTTCGGTATGAACACATGTTTGGATTTGGTGGTCTGCCAATGCAATACACTTTGCTGGGAACAGTAAAAATTCCCTTAACCAAATGGTCTTCGCGTTCTGCAAAAGCAAACGTTGAGGGCCTGAAATGGAAAACGGAATCGCTGAACCAGCAAAGGCAAATGATCATTAATGAGGCAACTGGTTTAGCCTATGGTATACAGAATGATATGGAAGTAAAGAAAAAACAAATCAAATTGTTTGATGAAAACATTATTCCGGCATTGCGGAAAAATTTTCAAACCATGCAATTGGCATATGAACAAAATACAGAAGAACTTTTTTCATTGTTTGATGCATGGGAAACCCTGAATATGACACAACTGGAATACCTGCAACAGTTGCAGGATTTACTGGGGATGCAGGTGGCTTTGGAAAAAATACTGGAAATTAAATGATTACTGCCATGCCAAAACAAATGATACCTGTAAAAACAATGGCCTTGTATCTTTCAGTGATACTGGCTGTGATTTTTGCCGGCTGTAATTCTACTGATAAAACAAGCGGGCCGGCCACGCAACAATACCGCTGTCCCATGCATCATGAAATTATAAGGGACAAACCTGGAACTTGCCCCATATGCGGTATGGACCTGGTTCCGTTTGGCGGCGGGGAAAAAGCTATCACTGATGTTAACCTTAATACCCTGTTGAAACCGACAAACAGTTATGTGCTTACAGCTATTCCGGTTGTCTCTGTACAGCAAGCCCGGGAACAAATTGAAGTGCAGGCGTTGGGCACAGTACAATATGATACCCGTGATATTGGAACGGTCTCATCAAGAGTAAGCGGACGTATTGAAAAGCTCTACCTGAAATATACTTTCCAGGATGTATCCAAAGGGCAGAAAATAATGGACATCTATAGCCCTGAATTGCTAACGGCGCAGCAAAATTTGTTATTTCTTATCAGGAACGACGCGGATAATACTTCATTAATAAATGCTGCAAAAGAGAAATTATTATTACTGGGTATGAGCAATGGGCAGCTGGGGCAGGTAATTCAATCTCAGAAACCATCTTTTAGCGTTCCTGTTTATAGTAATTACAACGGCCATATTCACGATGCATTGAGTATGAATACGGGAATGACGGCATCCCTTTCCGCGCCGGTTACGACAAGGGATTTGATGTTGAAAGAAGGCATGTATGTGCAAAAAGGTCAAACATTGCTGTCGGTATATAACCCCCACAAACTTTGGGTGGTACTTAATATTTATGCAGAAAACCAGGATCTCGTAAAAATTGGGAATCCTGTCCGGATAATTCCTGAAACTGCCCCCGGAAAGGACTTCAGGGCTACCATAAATTTTATTGAACCATTCTTCAGGGAAGACAGCAAGACATTAACAGCAAGGGTTTACTTTGAAAACCACGAAATGAATATGCCGGTCGGCAGCCAGGTAAAAGCAACCATCTTTGGCAATACACTCAATGCACACTGGTTGCCAAAAGAGGCTGTTATTTCCCTGGGGCTTGATAAGGTGGTGTTTAAAAAATATGGAACTGTGTTTAAGGCATTGAAGGTAAAAACGGGGTTGACTTACAATAACAAAGTGCAGATAATTGACGGGCTTACCGAATACGATGCAGTGGCTGCCAATGCACAGTTTTTAATGGACAGTGAAAGTTTTATAAAAGCAAATGAATAGTTATGAAATATTTTCTTATACCAACAATTTCCGTTTTGCTATTTGCCTGCAAGGGTAAAAAACCGGAAACACCTGCTGACCCGGATGTTTACTACACTTGCTCTATGGATCCACAGGTAAAGGAGAACAAGCCTGGCAAATGCCCGATTTGTAAAATGGATTTAACGATGGCCAAAAAAAGCAGCAGTAAGGATATGGACGAAATAGAGCTCAGCGAACAGCAAATACAATTGGGAAACATACAGACCGATACTATCCGCAATGGTTCAATTGGCGAACAGGTTGTGTTAACCGCTACATTAAATTTTGACCAGCAAAACGAAAATGCCGTCAGTTCAAGAGTAGCGGGAAGAATTGAAAAACTGTATTTCAAAAATACAGGTGACTATGTTGCAAAGGGGGCAAAACTTTTTGATGTGTACAGTGAAGAGCTGAACAATGCCAAACAGGAATACCTGTTGCAATTAGAGAAGCAAAAAACACTGGGTAATGCTGTGATTGATTTTAGCCAGTTGGTGCAGGGCTCAAAAAATAAGTTATTGTTGTGGGGAATGAGTGAAGCGCAAATACAGGAACTGGCAAATAATAAAAAAGTTACTCCGCTTACTTCTTTTTATAGTAATGCAGGTGGTTATATAATTGCAATGGATATTAAAGAAGGAGATTATGTAGCAGAAGGTGGAACAATAGTCCGGCTGGCTGATCTTTCTACTTTATGGGCAGAGGCCCAGGTTTATTCTTCGCAACTTTCGGTTATTGACAATGACGGGCAGGCCATTGTTCAGTTTCCTGATATGCAGGGCAAAGAAGTAAAAGGAAGAATTGAATTTGTTAATCCTGAAATTAATCCTGATACAAGGATTAATTTAATAAGAATCTCATTCGCCAACCCCGGAAATTATTTAAAGCCCGGAATGCCAGCCTATGTGGTAATTAAAAACAATAAAAATAAATCATTGTCATTGCCGGCAGATGCTGTAATACGCGACAACAGGGGCGCTTCTGTATGGGTGGAAACCAGCGGACATAAGTTTAAATATAAAATGGTGGAGATAGGTTTGGAAACCAATGATCGTGTTGAAATAAAATCAGGGCTGAAAGACGGGGATATAGTGGTCGTCAGCGGGGCTTATTTGCTGAACAGCGAATACATTTTTAAGATTGGTTCCAACCCAATGGAAGGGATGAAGATGTAGCCTGCCTGGTTAAACAAGAGCCGCCGGCTTTCAATACAATAGGTTATTGCATTGAAGTATGACAGGCACTGCATGGTGCTGCAAAATAAAGCTGTTAATTGCTGCTTAACCTTATATTATCTGTCAATGCTTCTCGGATAGTCAGCAAAAAATACAGGAGCACAACCGTTGCTATTATTGCTGTAATCAAAAACGCAGTACCTGCGCCGAACCGAAGCCATATCCATCCTGTAATAACGCTTGCCAGCATAGTGCAGATGCTTTGAAGCCCTGTGTATGTACCGATAGCAGTAGCCGTATGGGCGCTGTCTGTTATATTGCTTATCCAGGCTTTCGAAATTCCTTCCGTTGCCGCAGCGTATAATCCGTACAGGAAAAATAGCAGGCCATACCAATACACACCACCGGTAATGGTCATGCCGGTATAGACCAATGCAAAGAGCAATAACCCAGCTACAAATATTTTCTTAAGCCCCATCCTGTCGGCCAGTATGCCCAATGGGAAGGCGGCCAACGCATACACGAGGTTGTAAAAAATATACACCCCAATGATAGCTGTATCATTCACCCCCGCCTGTTTTAGCCTCAGTAACAGGAATACATCAGAACTATTACACAAGGTGAACAATAACAGACCTGCTACCAGTTTCCGGTAAATTGCAGGACTGTCCTTCCAGTAATGCAGGAATGAAAAAAAAGCAACAGGCGCTTTTTTTTCTGTTGTTTCCATTTTCCTGTCTTTAAGATAAAAAGATAAGCCAATAGCCAGCAGTCCGGGTATAAACGCCACGAGGAACAATGCCCGGTACTTGCCCGGATAAAAATAGAGATACAATAATGCAAGTGCAGGCCCGGCCACAGCTCCCAATGTATCCATCGAACGATGAAACCCGAATACCCGGCCTTTGTTGGCTGTCGTAGCTTCATCCGAAAGCAGGGCGTCCCTGGCTCCTGTGCGAATGCCTTTACCCAGCCGGTCAATAGTTCTCGCCAGGAAGAGCCAGACAGGGTAAACAAATGCTGCCATCATGGGTTTAGATATGGCGCTTAGTGCATAACCTAATTGTACAAACGGTGCCCGCCTGCGGGAATGATCGGACAATTTACCAAAATATCCTTTGCTCAAACCTGCCGTAGCTTCCGCAATGCCTTCCAATATGCCAATCAGCAAGACGGAAAATCCAATGCTTTTTAAATAAATGGGCATAATCGGATAGAGCATTTCGCTGGCAACATCCGTCAAAAGGCTGATAAATGATAATATCCAGACCGTACGAGTTAAATATTTCATGATAAAGCCGGTTTTATAAAGCAGACTTATATCCCCGGTTAAAGACAATTGCGGGTATTAGGTTTAAGACGCTTTGGTGTATGATCCCGGATCCTGCTATTTTATCTATAAACTTATGATTGCCGAATGTACCTGCGCATCATTTTCCCATACACATAATATATGCTCATTATTAATGTGCTTTATAAGAGGAAGCTGTCCTTTACCCAGATTTATTTTCATTCCCTGTGGTTTTCGGATAATGACTTCTCCATTTTCTGTCCAGGCATATACGTTTTTACCATTCACCGATTCAATGGTACAGCCTTTTCCTTCACCGATAGCGGTTTCTGGCTGGCCAGGTATGCACGCGTAAATAATATTCCTTCGGCGCCAAACAGTTTCAGGTACACCGTTTTTATTTATTACAAGCCCGCCACCATCCATGGGGCATCCGTTCAATGCCCAGTTTTCATTGCCCAATTGCTGAACGCCTTCAAAGCTGTTGCCACCATCTTTTGACTGAATTAAATGCAAGTCCCGGTTTCCGTGCAGGTGGTTGCGGAACATAACATACACATTTTCTCCCTGCATGGCAACTGACGGTTTACAACATTCGCAAACGGTGGTATCTGGTGATGCATATACCACGATATTTTTAGACCATGTTTTACCGCCATCCGTTGATTTTGCGCCCACTATTTCATTGTGTTTATCTCTCAAATCCAGCCAAACGGCAAAGGCATTGCTGCCATCCGCACCTAAAGCCATTAATCCTTCTTTCGCAACAGTATCTATATCATTTACTTTTACAGGCTGCGACCATTTACCAGCAATATCTTTGGAAAATGAGAAAATATCTCCGGACTTATTAACCGCGATAATGGCCAATCCATTGTTTGTTGCGGCAATTTGCGGCCCGCGCATACTTGAGGCCACCAGGTGCGGAAGAACTGCAATCACTTCCGGTGGAGAAAAAGTTTTGCCCTTGTCATTTGACGCGGCGTACATGATACTATCCCCCGTACCATACACCACATAGAAATTACCCGCCAGGTCCCTGGCCAGGTTCGGCATTTTGCCCGGACCAATTACCAGGTCACTATTTTCTTTCTTTTCTTCCCTGCAAGCAATGAATAACGAAGCAGTGGCAATTATCGCAATGATTGAAGTGGTTCTCATATTTATTTTATTGTCTGTTCAACTAATTTGTTCATAAAGATACCAAAGCTATTCGGAAGGATGATTAATGTTATAGAGCAAACAATAAAGATTGAGGTCACCAACAATTCATTCAATAATATGTACACTTGATTCCTGTTACAATAAATGGTAGTGTTCTGTTGTCTCAGTTTTGCTGCATTATTAAAACAGTAAACTAAAATTTATGAAAAGGATTTTCATTCTTCTTTTGAGTTGTGCAGTAATTACTACATCCTGTAAAAAGGACAATGATGACAAGGGCGGGATTTTTAAAGGGCCTGAAATTCAGGTGCATGATGGCAAAGCCTGGACCTGGATACAAATTGCTAAAAACGGTGTGCCCGAAAGATTAGGTATAACTTTAAATGATGCTGCGCTTAATAGCCTGCCTGTTGGCGGAACTGGCGAAGGCAGTCATGATCACAGTGGCGAGGATAATTGGATATTGAAGTTTCATCCAAAGGCTGCTATAACCGCGTTTGATCACGTAGGATTGGACTGGAATCCCATGGGACATGAACCAACACCCATTTATGGCAAACCCCATTTTGACTTTCATTTTTACATGATGACCCCCGAAGCCGTAGCAGCTATTCCACCGTATGAGGTTGATAGTTTGAAATTTAAAAACTGGCCCGCGCCGGCCTATTTACCGGCCAATTATTTTAATGCCGGAGGTGGCGTACCGCAAATGGGGGCCCATTGGGTTGATATTACATCGCCCGAATTCAATGGCCAGCCTTTTACACAGACATTTATCTATGGTTCATTTGATGGGAAAGTAACTTTCTACGAACCCATGATTACGCTCGAATTCATAAAGAATAACAGCAATTTTGAAAGAAGCATTCCGCAACCTGCCAAAGTTCAGCAAACAGGATACTATCCTGTAAAAGAACGGATAGTTAAACATGATGGTGTTACCGAAATTGTTTTTGATGAGCTTGTATACAGGACAGCATCATAAGTAATGTTGTCATTTTTTAAAAGCGGCCTATCTGAGTAAAAAATATAACAAAAACCAGGTGCAGTATTGCTGAACAAATTTCAATAAACTTTATCCATATTTATAATAAAGGATGCTGCACCTGTATTAAAACCTTTCCCGAACTTGTCTGCAAACACAGTATATTTTCAGGAATGGTATTGTTGATATTGAAAATCGTATAAGGCCGTGACCATGCGACAGGTATAAAATTCAACTATTATGAGTTGACTTAGTAAAATGTAATCATAATCCACCCTTTGTTTTTTGGGCGTTTATTTCAGGCAGGCAGTATTGCGGTTGTTGGTTCTGGCGGCCGTAGACCGGCAACTTTCCCATACGGGGATTTTGTCGTAATTAACCCATGCCGTCATAGTAGTTTAGCGGCCATTTTCCTGCAATAACCAGCCTGTACTTTCGTTTTGTACAGGGTTTTTAAAAGAAAAAAATCTTTATTAAACCTTGTTCAGCACAATCCGTCTATCCGATAACCTAAAAAACAAAATCAGTCCACCATGAAAAAAAGCATTCTTTATTTATCGATTGTAACCCTGTCGGCAGCCGCCGTTTTTTCTTCCTGTAAAAAAGACAGCTCTCAACCAGCTTCCGATAACAGCTCCCAGGTAAGTACGCAAGCGGATGATCAGTCGCGTGTTTCAGAAGAAACAGATGCGGTTACCAACGACGTAAACCTGTCATTGGAATCATCTTCAAATATCAGTGGCCGTGAAATGGATATTCAATCACTTATTTGTGATGCCACCGTTGTAACAGATACGGTAAGCCGTCCCAGAACAATTACTATTACGTACAACGGCTCTAACTGTTTAGGAACACGTACACGCAGCGGTTCGGTAGTAGTTTCCATTCCCGGAGAAACACATTGGAAAGATACCGGCGCGGTAATCACCATCACTTACCAGAACCTGAAAATTACCCGTGTTAGCGATAACAAGAGCATCACTATTAACGGTACGCACACTATTACCAATGTTAGCGGCGGACTTTTAGTTACCCTGCCCATTGAACAGTCTGTTACGCATACCATCACCAGCAGCAATATGTCTGTTACTTTCGACGATGGCTCACAGCGCACCTGGCAGGTTGCAAGACAGCGCGTATTTACCTATAACCACGGCGTTGTAATTACCATCACCGGTATGCATACAGATGGCAGCAATACTGGTATTGAAGAATGGGGCACCACCCGTTTCGGCAATCCGTTTACCAATTCAATCGTAACCCCGCTGGTTATTCGCCAGGATTGCAATTTCAGGCTGGTTAGCGGTTCATTTAAACATGTTTCTGTATTGGCCACTACCACTGTTACTTTTGGACTTGATGTCGCCGGTGCTGCCACCTCATGCCCTGGCACTGGTTCTTACTACTTTAAAGCAGTATGGACAGGTACCGGTGGAAAAACCTATACTGTTATTTTGCCTTACTAATACATCATTCAATAAACACTAATAGCCGCTCCGCTTATACCGGGGCGGTTTTTTTTATGCTGTAATAAGGATGTAATAAGGATATGTATGGCCCCGGATGCCACGAATTGCGTTTTCATTAACAAACACAAATTTGGTGGAATCAGTATTTTGATGTTACCTTTGTTTAACAGTGTTAAATTGTTTTACACCTATTATTATGGCCAGCAAGGATCGCATACAGAGAATGAAGGATGATACCAGGTGCAATATCCTTGCGGCTTCATTGGATATAGTGAAGGAAGAAGGGTGGGGCGCCCTGAGTATGCGTAAGATTGCTGATAAAATTGAATACACGGCGCCCATCATTTACGGATATTTTGAAAACAAAGAAGCTATTCTGCAGGAGTTAACCCGCAACGGGTATGTAAAGCTGGCCGCGCAACTGGAAGAAGCAAGAAATAAATTTACCCGGCCGGCCGAAAGACTGGAAGCGATGTGGCGGGCTTATTGGCATTTCGCATTTGCTGAAAAGGAATTGTACCAGGTAATGTATGGTGTTGAAATGAGTTGTGCTTCGGCCAATACCTGCCAGATTTCTCAGAAACCTGCACTTATGCTGAAGGAGCAGATTGCTGAATTGATTCCGGAAGATAAAAGAACTGCCGCCTATATCGATATCAGGTACTATACGTTCTGGTCGGTGGTACATGGACTGATTTCTATAAACCTTACCAAACAACTGGTATCCGACGAGATTACGCAGCAGGTATTGAAAGATGCCATCGGCGGTATGATCAATGCTATTAAAAACTGAAAAGTTTTTTTTTGCCATCCTGGTTAACGCTGTTAAACAATTTAATAATGTTTAAACTCATTGTAAACTTTTAAATATAAACATCATGTCAAAATTAAAGAACAAAGTAGCCATTGTAAC
>Ga0070667_100004250_pt1 | contig 12095 bp, 13 predicted proteins | sample KBSS33metaG_FD_64659 | JGI IMG/M metagenome (GOLD analysis project Ga0070667, IMG submission 64659) | Switchgrass rhizosphere microbial communities from Kellogg Biological Station, Michigan, USA - KBS S3-3 metaG | ecosystem: Host-associated > Plants > Roots > Rhizosphere > Soil ...
TCATTTGCGGCTCCCTTGCCCATCGGCTGCGGCGGTGCCGAGGATTTCCTTCAATTGCACCGCCTCCTCGGATTCCTGCACCATCACCAGTTCCTCGTCGCGCAACTGCCCGCTCAGCAGGCGCCACAGGTCGAGCGCCAGGATGAAGGCGGCGAGCACCGAGAACACGACGCCGACGCCATAAACCACGGCCATCGACGCACCGGTGACGGGCGCCGTGACATCCCAGTTGATCCGGGTCTGCGCCAGGCTGCCCTGGAACAGCAGCCAGACGATGTAGAGCATCACGGCGTGGCTCGCCGCGAGGCAGAACTTCTTGCCCGCGGGCGGCAGCTTCTGCACCACCATGTCGACGCCCAGGTGACCGTGCTCCTTGAGCGCGACCACCGCGCCCAGGAAGGTCACCCAGATGAAGAGCCAGCGCGAGACTTCCTCCGACACCGTGATGCCCGAGTTGAAGCCGTAGCGCAGCACCACGTTGCCGAATACCAGCACCACCATCACCGCGAGGAAGAAGGCGATGAGTGCCTCGATGCCGGTACAGCATCGGTCAATCCATCTGTTCATGTTGTTGATCTCATCGGTGGACCGTCATCGACTGTGCAGTTTGCGGGCATGTTGGCGTTGAAGAGCATCGGTCGGGTCAGGCCCGCCGGGGGGCCTCTATTCGAAGCGGAGTCGCCGATCTGCGCATCAGGGTGCTAACCCTGAAATTGATCGATGATCGCCCTTTTGCGATCGATCATCGATCGCAAAAGGGCGCACCTCAGGGATTGGCTTCCTGGTGCATCTCGACCAGCGCCCGCAACCCGGCCAGATAGGATTGGGGTCCGAGGCCCTGGATGGTCCCCTTGACCGCCGGCGAGATGATCGAGTGGGCGCGCCATGCCTCGCGCGCGGCGATGTTCGACATGTGGACTTCCAGCGTCGGGAAGGGCATCGCCTTGATCGCGTCGTGCAGCGGCACGCCGTGCTGCGTCAGGCCGGCCGGGTTCACCAGGGCGCCCTGCGCCTCGTCGATGTTCCGGTGCAGGAAGTTGATCAGCTCGCCTTCGATGTTCGACTGGAAGATGTCCAGCGTCACGCCGAGTTCGCCGGCCAGGGTCTCGAGGCGGGCGTTGATCTCGGCCAGCGTGGTCTTGCCGTAGATGTGCGGCTCGCGGCGCCCGAACAGGTTCAGGTTCGGGCCGTGAAGGACGAGGATCTTCATGGCGCGGCCTTGCGGATGCGGGCGAGTTCGTCGTTGTAGAGCTTCACGATCGCGGGGTCGTAGCTGGCGGCGAACTTGTCGATCACCGGCTTGGCGATCTGGCGCATGCGGGCCTGCTCGGCGGGCGCGACCTCGTTGAACTGCATGCCCTTGGCCTGGAGGTCGCCCACGGCGCGCTGCGCCGCCGCACGGCTCACCTGGCGCTGGTAGCCGCGCGCTTCATCGGCGGCCTCGCGCATCCACTTCTGCTCGGTCGGGCTCAGCGAGTCCCAGAACTTCTTGCTGACCAGCACGATGTTGGCCGCATAGACGTGGTTGGTCGCGCTCAGGTACTTCTGCACCTCGAAGAACTTGTTCGACAGGATCACCGAGAACGGGTTCTCCTGGCCGTCCACCGCCTTGGCCTCGAGCGCGCCGTAGAGTTCCGCGAAGGGCATCGGCACCGGGTTGGCCTTGAAGGCCTTGAAGGTCTCGAGGAAGACCGGGTTCGGGATCACGCGGATCTTCAGGCCGTCGAGGTCCTCCGGCCGGGCGATCGGGCGCTTGCTGTTGGTGACATTGCGAAAGCCCAGGTCCCAGTAGCCGAGGGCGACCAGGCCCTTCTCGGGCAGCTTGGCGATCAGCGCCTGGCCCAGCGGCCCGTCGAGCAAGGCGTCGGCCTGGGCAAAGGTGCCGACCGCGAACGGGAAGTCGACCAGGCCGAACTCCTTGACGATGCCGGCCAGCGAGGTGGTCGCCGGGGCCGACATCTGCTGCACGCCGCCCTGCAGCGCCGACTGCTGCTGCATCTCGTTGCCGAGCTGGGAGGCCGGGAACTCCTGCACCTTCATCCTGCCGCCGCTCTTGACGGCCAGCAGCTCTGCGAAGCGCTTGACGCCGAAGCTCACCGGGTGGTCGGCGTTGTTGAGGTGGCCGAAGCGGATGACGCGCTCCTGCGTGCCCTGGGCGAATGCCGGGGCAGCCAGGGCGAGGGTGAGGCCGGCCAGCGCCAGCGTGCGGAACAAAATTTTCAAGACGCTTCTCCACTCGAAAAGTCGATGAACGACGGAAATTCCGACCGGGTCCCCGGCGGAGTGGGCGCGATGATATTCGTGAACTGGAAATCTTTTCCATTCGTGAAAACCCTTCACAAAAAGCCGGCGGACTGGCCGCATGCTGCGGCATGACTTCGATCATCGAACGCAGCTTCAAGGTCATGGAGCAACTGGCGGCCCATCCCGACGGACGGCCGTTGTCGGCGCTGTCGAGCGACTTGCACATGCCCCTGAGCGCGACCCATCGCCTGCTGGCCGAACTGATGCGCAACGGCTATGTGCGGCAGGACCATCGGCACGGCGACTACCTGCTCACGGTCAAGCTGGTCTCGCTGGGCCTGGGCTTCCTGAGCAACAGCGGCGTCGTCGATCTCGCGCAGCCCCTGCTCGACAGTCTGGCCGTGGCCTCGGGCGAACTGGTGCGGCTCGCGGTCGTCGACGGCGACGCCCTGACCTTCGTCGCCAAGGCACAGGGCGCGACGCGAGGGCTGCGCTACGATCCGGACATGGGGCTTTCGGTCAACCTCGCCTGCAGTGCCGCGGGCCACGCGTGGCTGTCGACGATGAGCGACGAAGAGGCCCTGGCGCTGGTCGCGGGCCAAGGCTTCGGCCAGCCGGACGAGTTCGGACCCCATGCGCCGACCACGGTCGGGGCCGTGCTGGCCTTGATCGGGACGACCCGCCAGCGCGGCTTCAGCATGATCACCGAGATGTTCGCGCCGGCGATGGCGGCCATGGCCGCGCCGGTGCGAGGCGGCAACGGTGCGGCGATCGGTGTCGTCACCATCGCCGGGCCGTCGGTCCGGTTGACCGAGGCCCGGATGCTCGCGCTGGGCCCTGCACTGCTCAGGGCGGCGCACGACGTCGCTCAGGCCAGCGCAGGATCGGCGCTGTTCAAGCGACGGGCCTGACCGCCATGGCGAACGAGGTGCGCTGCGTGATCGACACCCGGGACCAGCTCGGCGAGACGCCCCTGTGGTGTCCGCGAACCGGCAGGATCTGGTGGATCGACATCGATCGCCCGCGGCTGCAATCCTTCGCCCCCCGCAGCGGCGCGCACGAGGTCCACACCTTCGAGGGCCGGTTCCTCGGCAGCCTCGCGCTGCATCGCGGCGGCGGCTTCGTCATCGCGCTGGACAACAGCCTCCACCGCTTCGTTCCCGAGACCGGCACGCTGCGGCATCTGCTCGACGTGGAGCCGGCCGGCGCCGGCACGCGACTCAACGACGGGCGCTGCGACAGCCGCGGCCGCTTGTGGATCGGCACCGCGGATGCGGTCTTCAAGAACCCGCTGGGCAGCTTCTACCGGGTCGATCCCGACGGCAGCGCCACCCGCCTTTTCGGCGACATCATCGTGACCAACTCGGTCTGCATCTCGCCGGACGAGCGCACGCTCTACATGTCGGACACGCGACGCTACAAGCTCTGGGCCTTCGACCTCGACATCGACGACGGCGTGCTCTCGCGGCGCCGTGTCTTCGCCGACTACAAGCAAGGCCCCGGCCGCCCCGACGGCGCCTGCATCGACAGCAACGGCTACCTGTGGAATGCGGTGTTCGGGGGCGGCAAGCTCATCCGCTACGCGCCGGACGGCCGGGTCGACCGCGAGATCGCCCTGCCCGTGACCAACCCGACCTGCGTCTGCCTGGGCGGCCCCGGGCTGCGCACGCTCTACATCACGAGTTCGACCAACATGCTCGCGCCGGAAGTGCTCGCACGCGAAACGCTGGCGGGCGCCCTGCTGGCGATCGACGTCGACACCCCCGGCCTGCCCGAGCGGATGTTCGGCCACTGAGAGGCCACGAGGTCAACGGCTCGCGGACTGGACCTTCTCCATCTCGGCCCGATAGATCTTGACGACGTCCTGGTCGTACGAGGCCGCGAACTTGTCGGCCACCGGCTTCGTGAGCTCCCGCATCCTGGCCAGCGTGGCCGCCGGCACGTCATTGATGAGCATGCCCTTGGTCTCGAGTTCCTTGCGCGCCACGGCAGAGGCGTCGCGGCTCAGCTTGCGCTGGTAGGCACCGGCCTCGACCGCGGCCTCCTGGAGGATCTTCTGCTCCTCCGGCGACAGCTTGTCCCAGACCTTCTTGCTGATCACCACCGGGTTGGCCGTGTAGACGTGGTTGGTCACGCTCAGGTACTTCTGGACCTCGAAGAACTTGCTGGTCAGCACGACGCTGAAAGGATTCTCCTGCGCGTCCATGGCCTTGGACTCGAGCGCGCCATAGAGCTCCGGGAAGGGCATCGGCACCGGATTGGTCCCCAGCGCGCTGAAGCTCTCGATGAACATCGGGTTCGGGATCACGCGCAGCTTGAGGCCCTTGAGGTCGTCGACGTTGACGATCGGCTTGCGGCTGTTGGTGAAGTTGCGAAAGCCCGTTTCCCAGAACGCCAGACCGACCACGCCCTTCTCGGGCAGCCGCGCCATCAGCGTCTGGCCGAACGGCCCCGCGAGGACCGTGTCGACGTCTTCCGCCTTGCTGAACGAGAAGGGGATGTCGAGCAGCGTGAACTCCTTGACCACGCCGCCCATCACCGTGGCCGAGGGAATCGTGATGTCCTGCACCCCGCCCTGCACGGCGCTGAGCTGCTGCTGCTCGCCGCCGATGCTGCCGCCGCCCAGTTCCTGCACCTTGATCTTGCCGCCGCTCTTCGCCGCCACGATCTCGGCGAACTTCTGCGTGCCGAGCGAGATCGGATGGCCGGGCTGGACGACATGGCCGAAGCGGATGGTGCGCTCCTGGACCTGCGCCGACGCCCCGGCGCAGGCGGCGGCGAGCGCCGCGATGACAACAAGACTGCGAAGCTTCATGGGACTGTCTCCTCGAGGGTGGTGGAAGCGATGCGGATGCGCGCTCAGGCGACATCCCCGGGCGTCGCCGAATACGACACCGTGTAGACACCGGCGACCTGGCCGGGCGCCACGCCGTGCGCCTCCAGGACGGCGGCGGCGAGATCGACCTCGGCCAGCTGCTCCAGCGCCGCGCGGTCGTAGCCGCAGGCGACGAACACCCAGTCGGCGACCTGGTCGCTGGCGCCACGGATCTTCTGCTCCGTGGTGGCGGCGATCGGCGGCGGCTCGTGCCGCAGCAGGTGCGCGCCGACCACGCCGGGGCGCGTGATCCAGGTGCCGATCCGGGGGCGGAACCACGCCCGCACCTCGTCGCCGCGCCCGACGGCGGGCGAGAGGCGCAGCGTCAGGGCATGGCGCGCGACGGCGCCACCGCCGGATTCGAGCACGCGGCACTGGCTGCGCACCATGTTGCGGTGGTGCGGCATCATGCGGGTCGACCAGGGCGACGGCGCGTTCAGCCGCGCCAGGTAGGGCGCCGACGACAGCGTCTCGTGGCCTTCCATCTCGTACATCACGAAGACGCCGTCTCCCCCCGCGGCGCTGCGCCAGCGGGTGCCGCGGCGAAACCCGGGGATGGCCAGCCGCTCCGGGAAATGTTCGTGCGCGTGCCAATCCTCGAAGTCGGCCCGCACGGCCGGGTCCATGTCCCACCACATCGCCAAGGCGGCCTGTCCGAGAAGCGGCATCCGGTCTCCTGTCTCTTTGAGTCGCCGGATATTGCCAGAATGTTGAATGCCATTCAACATTTCTATATCATTCAACTTTTGAACGATTGCGCGCCGCGAGGAGACGTCGAATGAGTGGAGCCCTCGAGAAATCCCTGGCCATCCTCGAATACCTGACCGCCTACCCGGACGGCGCCAGCCTGGGCCAGATCGCCACCGACCTGAACCAGCTGCGCAGCGGCTGCCACCGCACGCTGCAGGAGCTGATGCGCTTCGGCTACGTCCGCCAGATGCCGCAGCGCAGCGACTACGCGCTCACCACGCGCATGGCCTCCATGGGCCTGAGCTTCCTCAGCAAGTCAGGGGTCGTGGACATCGCCCAGCCGGTGCTCGCCCGCCTGGCCCAGGCCACCGAGGAACTGGTCCGGCTGGCCATCGTCGACGGCGAGCGGCTGACGCTGGTAGCGAAGGCGCAGGGCGCGAAGTCGGGGCTGATGTACGACCCCGACATGGGCATCGACCTGCGCCTGTCCTGCAGCGCCGCCGGCCAGGCCTGGCTGATGACCTTGCCGGAGGACGAGGCCATCGCCTGCGTGAGCCGCCAGGGGCTCGGCAACCCCAGGGACTACGGGCCCAACGCCCCGACCAGCATCAAGGCCCTGCTGAAGGTGCTGGACGAGCATCGAAAGCGCCGCTACAGCATCATCCAGGATGCCTACGCACCGGGAATGAGCTCCATGGCGGCGCCCGTCAAGCGCGCCGACGGACCAACCACCGGCGTCATCGTCATCGCCGGACCGAGCGCCCGGCTGACGCTCAAGCGCATGACCCAGTTCAGCCAGGGCCTGCTGGCGGCCGCCGAGGAACTGGCAGTGTCCGGCAACGCCTCGCCGCTGTTGAAATCCGCCAACGTCGGCACCTGGGGCAACCTGGCCGACCGCCCGGCCCGGAACGGCCTGCGCAGCCTCCGCTGAAGAACGGCTGCAGCCCTTACGACGACTTCGACTGCCCGTCGAGACGCCGGCTGGCGTCGAGCGCATAGACGACCTGCTTGTCGTCGGCCGCCTTGTGCGAGGCTCCGCCCTCCGCCGCGGGAGACGCCGAACCGGGGCCATAGACTTCGCGTTCGAGCCGTTTCGCGCGCTCCGCATACATGCGCGCCAGCGCCCCATGATGCTCGGCCGCGGCCTGATGCTCGATGCGAGCCAAGTGCGCTTCTTCGAGCAGCGTCATGACGCGCCGCAGATGACCGTTTCGACCGGCCTGAAAGAAACCAAACATCGGATCCTCCTCATCGAAAGCGTTGGGGCTCGCTGCTTTGTACTCCAATCACCTGCCTTGCGCTTAGAGGACGAACCCCTCTGGAGAGGTAGGCTGCCCGGGTGATGGCAAAAACGGCCTCGATCGGTAGACTCGGCCGGTTGGGCGCCCGGGCGCGCCGGCTCAACGCAGGTGCGCCAGGTCCCGGACATCGGCATGCAGGGCCGACTTGTCCGTGCCCGCCATCGGCAGGCTGACCAGCAGTTCGAGGCGACGCCGCAGCGAATAGAGCATCAGGGTCGCCGAATGGGCCGCCTCCCCGGCCTGCGCGTCGGCCGCGGCGATGTCGGGGTAGGCCCATTCGGCCATGGCGGGCTGGCCGGGCCATCGCGGCTCCAGTTCTTCCACCGACGGGTCCAGCGAGATCACGAAATCCGGCCTGAGCGAACTCAGGCGGACCAGATCGTCCCAGCTGCGCGGCGGCCCCGGCGGGAGCGCGATCGCGGCACTCGCGAGCGCACTGGCAGCGGCCGGATGCACCATGCGGCCGACCTGTCCGGGCTGGCCGCAGGAATAGGCCGCGAAGCGCCGCTCCCGGTCCAGGTGCAGGAGGCAGGCCTCGGCCAGGATGCTTCGCAACGAGTTTCTTCGCGAGACGAAAACCACCCCTATCCGTTTCTGCATGTGACAGAGAATACAACCAGACGCGGGCCCATGCCGCCCTGCCCGGACCGGCGCGAGCGCGGCCTCACCACGCCAGCGGCAGCTTGCGCAGGATCGCCAGCCGGCCGTCGCGCTGCGCGACATAGCCGCCGGCCGTCAGCGCCTTCATCACCCGGTTGACCATCTCGCGCGAGCAGCCGATGCGGTCGGCGATGTCCTGCTGGGTCAGCTTGTGGCGCAGCACGCGCTCCTCGCCGACCGGCTCCGACAGCTCGGTCAGGACCCGGACCACGCGCCCGTAGACGTCCTGCAGCGCGATGCTGCTCAGCTGCTCGGTCAGGCGCCGCACCATGCGGATCAGCTTGCGGTTGAGGTGCATCGCGAAGTCGGGGTGGGCGTCGAGGAACCGGCGCAGCTGCGCGCCCTGGACGACCCGGCAGGTGCAGGCCTCGATCGCCTTGATGGAGGCCGAGCGACGCTCGCCGTCGAGCGACAGCTCGCCGAAGTAGCTGCCCGGCCCGTACTCGCTCAGCACCAGCTCGCGGCCGTCCTCCGAGCTGGCATAGACCTTCACCCGCCCGCTCAGCACGATGTAGAGCGAATCGGTGGCGTCGCCTTCGTTGATCAGGATCGCCTGGGCCGGAAAGGAACGGACGACGCCGTGCGGCGCGATGGCGTCGAGCAGGGGCTGCGGCAGCCGTTCGCCGGCGTCCTCGTCCAGTGAACCCATCTCCCACCTCCATGCCTTGCGGCCCGGGCTCCGGCCTGGTGTGACTTGTGTCACACCGGCGCGGCGCACTGCGCACTCGCCGAAACGGGCGCCCTTCCCTAGATTAAGCCTCCATGACCGCCTCGATCAAGCATCTTTCGCTGCGCCGGGTGCGTGCCATGGGCATGGCCGCCCTGGCGTTCGCCCTGCTGTGGGGCTGCGCGATGCTGACGGGCTGCGCCAGCCTGCCCGCCAAGGTCGAACGGCCGCTGTCGGTGGCGCGCACCGATGTCGACCACACCCGGCTGGCGGCGCTGGCGGCCGAGGCCGTGCCGCCCGCCGCCGGAGCGCGCTCCGGCCTGCGACTGCTGCCGGCCGGCGACCAGGCCTTCGAGGCCCGCATCGCGTTGGCCCGCGCCGCCGAGCGGTCGATCGATGTCCAGTACTACCAGATCGCCGACGACGCCTCCGGACGCGCTTTCCTGGCCGCGCTGTGCGAGGCTGCAGGCCGCGGCGTGCGGGTCCGGGTGCTGCTCGACGACCTGCAGGCGGCCGGCCAGGACACGCTGCTGGCCGGCTTCGCGGCGCGGCCGAACGTCGAGCTGCGCCTGTTCAACCCGCTGCCGGTGCGCGAAGGCAGCGTCGGCGCCCGGGTGCTGTTCTCCGCCCACCAGTTCTCGCGCATCAACCGGCGCATGCACAACAAGCTGTTCATCGCCGACAGCAGCTTCGCGATCAGCGGCGGGCGCAACATCGGCGACGACTACTTCGGCCGCAGCGGGCCGGTCAACTTCATCGACATGGACGTGCTCTCGGCCGGCCCGGTGGTGCGCGAACTGGCGGCGGTGTTCGATGCCTACTGGAACAGCCGGCACGCCTATCCGATCGAAGCCCTGGCATTGCAGAACGGCACGCCCGAGGCCGGCCGGCGGAACTTCGACGCCCACGTGCGCCCGGCCCGCGCGACCGGGCGGCCGGTCACGGCGCGCGATCCGCTGGACCAGAGCAGCGTCGGCGACCAACTGGCCGCCGGCCAGGTCGCGCTGCACCTGGCCACCGTGCGCGTGCTGGCCGACCCACCGCAGAAGGTCGACGATGCCGCCGCCGCGCCGGCCGACGGCCCCGTCATGGAAGGCCAGCTCGCGCTGATGCAGGAGGCGCATGCCGAGGTCCTGATCGCATCACCCTACTTCGTGCCCGGCCGCCGCACCCTGGACGTGCTGCAGCGCGCCACCGGCGAGCAGGTCCGGGTCTCGGTCATCACCAACTCGCTGGCGACCACCGACGAGCCCCTGGCGCACTTCGGCTATGCCCGCTACCGCACCGCGCTGCTCGACATGGGCGTCGCGCTGTACGAACTGATGCCCGACGACGACGACGTCGATGCGCACGCGGCCGCCGACGGCCCGCGCGGCTCGCTGGGCCGCCTGCACGCCAAGCTCGCGGTGGTCGACGGCCAATGGCTCTCGATCGGCTCGATGAACATGGACCGGCGCTCGGCCCATTGCAACACCGAGATGGGCCTGGTCATCGACAGCCCCGAGCTGGCCGGCCAGGTCGCGGGCCTGTTGCAGCGCGACCGCCTGCCGCAGAGCTACCAGGTGCGCAGCCGGGGGACGGGAAGCCGGCTGCAATGGGTGTCGCAGGCCGGCGCGCAGGAAATCGTGCACCGCGTCGAGCCGAACCTCGGCTGGGGCAACCGGATGCGCCTGTCGCTGCTCTCGATGCTGGTCGACGAGGAGTTGCTCTAGGGCCGGATGCCCCGCACGCTGAACGCGTCGACCGGGCGCTGGAAGCCCTTCAGGTTCAGGGCCGGCACCGGCTCGACCTCGAGCATCGGCTCGAGCTGCGCGTGCACCTTGCGCGAAATCAGGATCTGGTGGCTGGCCGCTTCGCCGCACAGCCGCGCCGCCAGGTTGGTCGCGGTGCCGATCGCACCGTAGTCCCAGCGCCCCTCGAAGCCGATCGCACCCAGCGTCGCGAAGCCCTGGGCGATGCCGATGCCCAGGCCGAGCGAATAGCCGCGCCGCAGCCACGCATCGGCCAGCGAGCCGATGCGCTCGCGGATCGCCAGCGACATCCGGACCGCACGCTCGGCGGCGTCGGGGACCGGCACCGGGTCGTTGAAGAAGATCATCATGCCGTCGCCCGTGAAGCGCTCGAGCGTGCCCTCGTGGGCGAGGATCAGCTCGCCGGCGGCGGCGTGGTACTGGCGCAGCACGCCCATCACCTCCTCGGGCTCCGCCACCTCGGCGAAGGCGGTGAAGCCGCGCAGGTCGAGGAACACCACCGTGATCTCGCGCCGGTGGCTCTGCAGCGGGTCCTCGGCGCCGCCGCTGACGATCGCCTCGGCGAGCTGCGGCGAGAAGAAGCGCCGCAGCCGCCCCACCCGCTCGAGTTCGGCGACCTGGGTCGCCACCCGCTGCTCGAGGGTGGCGTTCCAGCCCTTCATCTGGGCCACCAGCGCCTCGACCTCGTCGTGCAGGCCCTTGATGCGCAGCATCGAACGCACCCGCGCCGCCAGCGCCGCGTGGTCCACCGGCTTGGTGAGGTACTCGTCGCCACCGGCCTCGAGCCCCGCCACCACGTCCTTCAGGTCGGCCATGGCGGTGACGATGATGATCGGCGTGAACGGGAATGCGGGATCGGCGCGCAGCCGCTTGCAGACCTCGATGCCATCGATCTTGGGCATCATCAGGTCGAGCAGGATCAGGTCCGGCGCCAGCGTGCGGGCGGCGGCGAGGCCTTCTTCGCCGTCGGCGGCCGAGACCACCTCGTAGCCCTCGCTGCCGAGGCGGGCCTGCAGAATCTTGACGTTGGTCGCGTTGTCGTCGACGATGAGGATGCGTGGGGGGGTTCTCACCGTCGGTTCTCCCTGAGCAAAAACTGTAGCGGCTTCGCACCCGATCCACAAGGCGGTGCGGCCCGCGCGGTGGAGGCCTGGCCATCAAACTTGAACAGCTTGTTACGCGCGCGCTCAAGCGGTCACCATTTGCCTGGCTGGTGCTGCGGGTCGCGCACGTCCGGGCCTCGGTCCACACCAAGCTGCTGGTCGCCTTCCTGATCATCACGCTGCTGTTCATCGCGATGGCGGTCGCCAGCCTGCTGCTGCACCTGAACACCACCGCCCAGAGCCGCCTGCTCGACCAGGCCCACGAGCGGGTCAGCTGGTCGCAGCAGAGCCAGTACGCGCTGGGCCGGCAGATGCACTTCACGGCGCTGGCGCTGCTGTCGAAGGACGAGGCCGCGATCGAGCGGATCCTGCGCGAGAACAACCGCTTCAACGAAACCCTGGCCAAGCTCGACACCGCCGCGACCGCGGGCCAGAAAGGGCTGATCGACCAGATCCGCGCTTCGCAGGACGACGCCATGGGCGTGGTGGCCGACATCGCCAACGCGATCCGCGACGGCAAGCTGGCGGACATCACGGGCGAGCTGCTGCAGCGCGAGGAGCGCCTCGAAGCCCAGATCGCGCAGCGCATGGGCCAGCTGGTGGAGGCGGAGCAGAACCGGATGGCGCGCCTGCGCGACAGCGTCGACGCCGCCAACCGCCGCTCGCTGGTCCTGACCTGCGTGTTCGCGGTCAGCGCGGTGCTGCTGGCCTGGCTGTGCGGCTTCGTGATCTCGTGGTCGTTCATCCTGCCGGTGCGCGCGGCCCATGGCTATCTGGACGATGTCGCAGCGGGCAACTTCGGGC
>Ga0070667_100004251_pt1 | contig 12095 bp, 14 predicted proteins | sample KBSS33metaG_FD_64659 | JGI IMG/M metagenome (GOLD analysis project Ga0070667, IMG submission 64659) | Switchgrass rhizosphere microbial communities from Kellogg Biological Station, Michigan, USA - KBS S3-3 metaG | ecosystem: Host-associated > Plants > Roots > Rhizosphere > Soil ...
GAAATACCGTTCGTTGTCCGGGTGCGATGGACGTTCCGAGGCGAGGACGCAGGGAGCGTCGATAGCGGTGGCTATCGACGCGACCGAGGACGCTGCATCGGGGCGTCCAGCGCGGCCCGATGACACAACGGGTATTTCGCCAAACCCTCCTAGAGACCCATCCGCTCGAGCGCGCTGTCGTTGCGGCGCCACTTCGGCGCCGCCTTCACCTGCAGCTGGAGGTAGATCGGCCGCCCGAGCAGGGCCTCGATGAACGGCCGTGCCTGACGTCCGATCTCGCGCACCATCGAACCGCCCTTGCCGATGAGGATCTGCTTCTGGCTCTCGGTCTCGGTGAGGATCCGGACGTGCACCCTGCTGCCGTCGATCTCGATCAGCTCCGCCATGAGCGCGTGCGGTACCTCCTCGCGCACGACCTGGAGCGCCTGCTCGCGCACGAGCTCGGCTATCCGCGCCTCGAGGGACATGTCGCTGTCCGTCCCCGCGGGGTAGTACATCGGCCCGTCCGGGAGGAGCGAGATCAGGTCGGAGCGGAGCTCGTCGATCCCGTCGCCCGTCTTCGCGCTCACCGGGTGGAGCGCGTGGAAGGGGCCAAGCTCCGCAGCCGCCTTCATCTGTGTCGCGATGTGGCCCGCCTTGAGCCGGTCGACCTTGTTCACGACGACGATCACCGGGATGCCCAGCGCGTAGACGTGGCGGGCGACGTACCGGTCACCCGCGCCGATCCGGTCGCGCGCGCTCAGGACGAGCAGGACGACGTCCATCTCGCTCGCCTTCATCGTCTCGTCGACACGCTCCTGCATCCGCTCGGTGAGACGGTCGACAGGCCGCTGCCAGCCGGGCAGGTCGACGAGGATGAGCTGCGCCTCGTCCGTCGTGTGGACGCCCCGGATCCGGTGCCGCGTCGTATGCGGGACCGGCGAGACGATCGCGACCTTGCTTCCCGTGAGGGCGTTCACGAGCGTCGACTTGCCGACGTTCGGGCGCCCCGCGACACCGACGAAGCCCGACTTCATTCGGGCAGGTTCCACGTGTCGGGGAGGAGCTCGGCCGGAGTCGCCACCGCAAACGAGCCGTCGTCGCGGCGGTAGTGGACATCCCTCACGCGCCACTCGTAGAGCCACTGGCGGCAGCCGCCGCACGGCGAGGCGGTGATGCCGACGACGTCGATGTCTCCGGGCCGGTATCCGGCTGTCGCGGCCGCGGCGAGCGCGGTCTTCTCCGCGCAGATTCCGAGCGGATACGCGGCGTTCTCGACGTTGACGCCCGTGAACTCGCGCTCGTCGTTCGTCCAGACGACGGCGCCGACGAGGTAGCCCGAGTACGGCGCGTACGCGTGCTCCGCAACCTGGTCCGCCCGCAACACGAAGTCGCTCATGTCCGCTCCGTGCGCCGGCCAAGCCGGCGCATCCGCTTTTTGGAGCCTCCGTCAAGCCTACGGCTCATGCCAGCACCTGGAAGACGACGAGCGTGGCGGCGATCCCGAGCATGGCCCCGAAGGTCACCTCGAGGAACGAGTGGACGCCGGATTCGATCCGCGTCTGGGCGACGAGGAACGCCATGATCAGAGCGATCGAGGAGATGAGGAAGCGGTGCTCGTGCCCGGCGGCATACGTCGCCGAGACCCAGCCCGAGAACGCGATCGCAGCATGGCCCGACGGCAGCCCGCCGCGCAGCGGCGTCCCCCGGCCCGTGTACGCCTTCGTCGCGAGCACGGCGATGACGACGAGCACGAGCGCGACGACCGTCAGCTCGGCCGGCGCCTGGCGCAGGCGGTCGAGCAGGTCGGCGGAGCGGTTCGCGACCTTGTTCGCGAAGACGAGATACGCGACCGCAAGCGCATTGATCGAGCCGATGAGGACGGCACCCGCCGTGATGTCCTTCGCGAGCTTCGCCATCGGGTCGAACGACGTCGTCGCGATGTCGATCGCCGCCTCGACCGCGGTGTTGATCATCTCGGCGACGAGGACGAACGTGACCGAGAGGAGCAGCGCGAGCAGCTCGAAGCGCGTGACGTTCACGAGGATGGCGAAGACGATCACCGCGATCGCCGCGACGAAGTGGATCCGCATGTTCCGCTGGGTGCGGAGGACGTGGACGATCCCCTCGATCGCGTAGTTGAACGAGTCGATCACCGTCGGCGTCCGGCGCACGGTCACGCTCACTCCGCTTCTGCCAGATGCACGCGCTCGCGCGCTTCCATGCTGTCGCCGTGCTCGTAGCCGAGCAGGTGCAGGAGGCCGTGCGCGAGCGGCCACCGCCACTCCTCACCGACGACCTCGGGACAGATGACGACGTCGCCGAGTGCGCGCGGCATCCCGTCCGGGAGCGGGTCGCGACCGTCGATCGGGAACGAGAGCACGTCGGTCGCCTCGTCGATCCCGAGATGCTCGCGCTTCAGGGCGCGCATCTCCTCGGCGCCGACGAACGCGATCCCGAGCTCGCCCGTGTCGATCCCCTCTCCCCGGAGGATCACTCCCGCGAGCGCGACGGCCGCGCCCTCGTCTACCTCGGCGCCGCTGCGGTTCTCGACCTCGACCGCAAGCATCAGGGGCGGACCTCTCCGTGCTCGCGGTAGGCCTCGACGATCCGCTGGACGAGTTTGTGGCGCACGACGTCCTTCTGGTCGAAGTGGACGAACGCAATGTCGTCGTCGGCCTTGAGCACGCCCTGGACGTGGATGAGCCCCGACCGTTGCTCCCGCGGCAGGTCGACCTGTGTGACGTCGCCGGTGACGACCATCTTCGAGCCGAACCCGAGCCGGGTGAGGAACATCTGCATCTGCTCCGGCGTCGTGTTCTGAGCCTCGTCGAGGATGATGAAGCTGTCGTTCAGCGTTCGGCCCCGCATGAACGCGAGCGGCGCGACCTCGATCGTTCCGCGCTCCATGTACGCCGTCGCCTTGTCCGGATCGAGCATGTCGCCGAGGGCGTCGAAGAGCGGGCGCAGGTACGGGTCGACCTTGGCCTGCATGTCGCCGGGGAGGAAGCCGAGCCGCTCGCCCGCTTCGACGGCGGGGCGGGTGAGGATGATCCGGCCCACCTGGCGGTCGTGGAGCGCGGCGACGGCCAGCGCCATCGCGAGGTACGTCTTGCCGGTCCCGGCCGGGCCGATCCCGAACGTCACGGTCGAGCGCCGGATCGAGTCGACGTACGCCTTCTGCGTGACGGTCTTCGGAGCGATCTTCTTGCCGCGGTGACGCCAGACGACGGCGTCGAACACCTCGCGGACGTCCTGCGAGAGCTCGAGCGCGCCGAGCACGGCGTCGACCGTGTGCGCTCCGATCTGGTGGCCGCCGTCGACGAGCTCGACGAGCTCGTCGACCACGGCGCGTGCCGCCGAGACGTGAGCCTCGTCGCCGTCGAGCGTCAGGTGGTTGCCGCGGAGGCGGATCGTGCAGCCCATCCGGTCGCGAAGCGCTTCGAGCACACCGTCCGAGACGCCCGCGAGCTCCGCCGCGACGGCGTTCGAAACGTCGAGAACCTCCTGCATCGCGGTTCAGTGTAGGACGCCTGCCGCGAGCTCCGCCCGAGGCGACGACCGCCCACTATCGTGGTCGAATGGAGCGGAAGTGGTGGACGCTGGTGGTCGTCTGTGTGGCGATCTTCATGTTCCTGCTCGACATCACGATCGTCAACGTCGCGCTCCCGCAGATCGAGGGCTCGCTCTCGGCCTCGTTCTCCGAGCTTCAGTGGGTCCTCGACGCCTACGCCCTCACGCTCGCGACCTTCGTCCTGACCGCCGGCGCGCTGGCCGACCGGTTCGGCCGTAAACGCGTCTTCCTGGCCGGCATTCTCATCTTTACCATCGCCTCGGCGCTCTGCGGGGGGTCGTGGAGCCCGGTCGCGCTGATCGTCTTCCGGGGTCTTCAGGGCGTCGGTGGGGCGATCATGTTCGCTACGTCGCTCGCCATCCTCTCGCAGGAGTTCCACGGCAAGGAGCGCGGGACGGCCTTCGGGATCTGGGGTGCCACCACGGGTGCGGCCGTCGCGCTCGGGCCGCTCGTCGGCGGCGTCCTCACGACGGGGCTCTCCTGGCGGTGGATCTTCTTCGTGAACATCCCCATCGGCGCGGCCGCCTTCGCGCTCGCGGTGCGGGAGGTGCGCGAGTCGAGCGACCCGCAGCACGCCCGCGTCGACCCGCTTGGCTTCGTGCTTCTGACGGGTGGGCTCTTCAGCCTCGTCTTTGCGCTCATCGAGGGCAGCAAGCGCGGCTGGTCGAGCACGTTCATCCTCGGGCTCTTAGCTGCGGCCGTGGCGCTCCTCGGCCTGTTCATCATCGTCCAGGCCGTCCAGACCCGGTCGATGGTCGACCTGGCGCTCTTCCGCAAGCCGGCGTTCGTCGGCGCGCAGGTCGTCGCGTTCGTGATCTCCGGCTCGATGTTCGCGATGTTCCTCTACATCGTCCTCTACATGCAGAACATCCTCGGCTACTCGTCGCTCGGGGCCGGGCTGCGCTTCCTGCCGATGACCATGCTCATCTTCCTCGCGGCGCCGATCGCGGGAAAGCTCTCGGCCCATGTGCCCGTTCGGCTGCTCCTGGGCGCGGGATTGGGGCTGACGGCGCTCTCGCTCTGGCTCATGAGCGGCATCGGCGACCGCTCCGGCTGGACGACGCTCCTGCCGGGCTTCATCGTCGGCGGGATCGGCATCGGCTTCACCAACACGCCACTTGCGTCCACGTCGGTCTCCACGGTGCGCCAGGAACGCGCCGGGATGGCATCGGGCCTCAACTCGACGTTCCGGCAGCTGGGGATCGCGACGGGCGTTGCCGGGCTCGGCGCGATCCTCCAGGCCCGTGTGACGAGCCACGCCTTGGGAGCTCTCGCCGACCTCCCCAACGCGCGCTCGCTCGCACGGCAGTTCGCGAGCGGTCAGGTTCAGCACGCGATCTCGCACCTGCCGGCGGATCAGCGTGAACGCGCCGCGGCGGTTGCGCGCGACTCGTTCGTCTCGGGCTTCAACGAGATCCTCGTGATCGGCGCAATCGTGGCCGCGATCGGGGCCGTGCTCGCGCTCGCGCTCGTCCGGCCGCGCGACTTCGTCGCGAGCGGGCACCCGGCTGCGGACGCCGCGTAGCTTCGGAGCTACGCGAGCTTCTCGCGCACGAGCTGGCTCACGGCCGAGCCGTCCGCGCGGCCGGCGATCTGCGGCATCACGTCGGCCATCACGCGACCCATGTCGCGGATCGAGGTGGCGCCGTTCTCGGCGATCGCGTCGTCGACGATCCGCTCGAGGTCATCCTCGTCGAGCGGCTCTGGCATGAACTCCTCGAGCACCGCCAGCTCGACCTCTTCCTTCTCGGCCTGCTCCTCGCGGCCGCCGTCGCGGAACGCCTCGGCGGCTTCGTGGCGCTTCTTCCGCTCGCGCTGGAGCACCTGGAGCTCCTCGTCATGGGAGAGCGGCCGCTGCAGGTCCTTCTCGGCCGAGCGGAGACTGGCGAGGATGAGACGCAGCGCGTCGCGGCGTTCGGCGTCGCGCGCGAGCATCGCGTCCTTCACTTCTTGCTCGAGCTGCTCGATGAGGCTCACAGGAGCTTCTCCGAAAGCCGCTCGCTGCCGCCGAGAATATGCCAGTGCAGGTGGAAGATCGACTGGCCGGCGCCGGCGCCCGCGTTCGTGATCACGCGGTAGTCGGTGAGCCCGGCAGACTCCGCCGCCTCGGTGATGAACTCGAGCATCCGCTTCGACTCCGCCGCGGTGAGCTCACCGACGTCGTGGAGGCTGTCGACGTGCCGCTCGGGGATCACGAGCAGATGAACCGGCGTCTGCGGGTTGATGTCGCGAATCGCGACGAAGCCGTCGGTCGCGAGCACATGCGCGCCTTCGGCGTACAGCGTGCAGAACAGACATCCGTCACGCCGCACGGGCCACGATCCCTTCCTCCGTGACGGCACCGGCGCGGGCGCGGACGAGCTCGCCGACGGGCGCGTCGAGGAGCCAGGGGGTGTAGTCGGAGCCGTAGCCGCGGCCGGGACGGTCCACGAGCACCTCGTCGTCGGAGCCGAGCTTGCGTTGCCAGCGGCGGGTGCACAGCTCGAGCGAGAGCGCGCGCAGCAGCCCGCCGCGGTCCTTCTTCACGGCGGGCGGAACCGGGTCGGCAGCGGCGGTGACCGTCCCGGGCCGCGGCGAATACGGGAAGACGTGCACCTTCGTCAGCCCTGCCTGCTCGACGGTGCGCAACGTGTTCGCGAACGCGGCGTGATCCTCGGCCGGAAAGCCGACGATGACGTCGCTCGTGAGGTTGAACTCCTCGGCAAGCGGCGTGAGCTTCGCGAGGTACCCGGCCGTCGAGTAGCTGCGGCGCATCGCGCGCAGGACGCGATCGTCGCCCGACTGGAGCGGGACATGGAGGTGGCGGCCGACCGTCGGCGTCTCACGGAGCGCCGCGACGAGGGACGGCGAGACGTGGTTCAGCTCGACGGAGCTGAGCCGGAGCCGTTCGAGGCCGGCGGTCTCCCCCACCTCCCGCACGAGTCGGGCGAGGTCGTAGCCGGCGTCGCGGTCGCGGAACGAGCCGAGGTTGACGCCCGTGAGGACGACCTCCCGGTGGCCCTGCGCGACGCGGCGGCGCACTTCGGCGAGCACGGCGGCGGCAGCACGGCTGCGTGAGGCGCCGCGGACGCGCGGAATCACGCAGAACGCGCACGAGAACGAGCAGCCGTCCTGGATCTTCACGAAGGCGCGGATGCGGTTCGCGCGCGCGTCCGCCTGGACACAGCCGATCGCGCCGACGTCACCGGCGACGGCAGCGGGCGCGTCGTCGGCCGTACCTGCGACGACTGTGACGTTCGGCGGCAGCCCTGCGAGCGCGTCGCCGCCGAGGTTCGCAGCGCAGCCGGTGAGATAGACGCGGTCGTGCGTCCTGGCAGCGCGGGCAGCCGCCTTGCGGCTCTTCGAGACGGCCTCGTGCGTGACGCAGCAGGTCGAGACGACCGCGAGATCGGCGCGTCCGGGCTCGTCGCCGGCGTCGCGATGCCCGTCCGCGAGCAGCCGCTCGCGCACCGCGCGGGCATCGACGTAGGAAACCTTGCAGCCGAGGAAGTCGACCCGGAAGTCCGCCATGCGCGGATCGTACTGTGGTTCGCGTCATTTCAAGCCTTGCAGTGGAGGTCCGCGGCCCAGCCGTCACGTTCGCGGCGGCCGACGCGTGTGAAGCCGTCGAGTGCGATCGCCTCCGCCGCGAGGTAACCGGAGGTGATGAGGAGCGCCGCGTCGAGCCTGCCGGGGAGGTCGCGGATCGCTGCCGGCGAGATGTTTGCGACCGCGACCGGCCAGGTACCAAGCGCCTCGTCCTGGGCGACCAGCCGGATGTCGACCTCGACCCCGTTCGCTCCCGCATTTGCGCGCAACGCCTCGACGGCGGCCTCCTCCACGTCGACCGCGGCGACGGGGCCGAACCCGAGCAGCGCCGCCGCGATCGCGAGCACGCCGGAGCCGCAGCCGACGTCGAGGAGCGCCGTCGGCGGCGTCTCGGATGATTGGGTCTCGAGCGGTCGGGTCTCGAGCAGCAGCTCGAGACAGAGGCGCGTCGTGGCGTGTGCCCCGGTCCCGAAGGCGCGACCCGGGTCGACGACGACTGCGATCGCGTCGCCGGGTGCCTGCTCCCAGGGCGGCCCGACCCAGAGCGGACCGACCCGCACGGGCTTGTGGAACGCGCGCCAGCGCGTCTCCCAGTCGTCGGCGACCTCGGTCGAGCGGGCCCCGCCGAAGACCTGCCAGAGCCGTTCCTCGCCGGCAGCGTCGGTGTACGCGACGAGCTCGACGCCGTGCGGCTTGTCTACTTCCTCGAAGCCCGCCGGGAACAGCGCGAGCATCGAGGCGCGCGCCTCGTCGGCCCGTTCGGAGGGGATCTCGACGGCGACGCGGCGGAGTGCGCTCAGCGGAACGCGCTCTTGAGCTTGTCGAAGAAGCCCTCGTCGTGACGGTACGTGTGCTCGTCGCTCATGCGCTCGAACTCCTCGAGGAGCTTCCGCTGCTCGTCCGTGAGCTGCCGCGGCACGGAGACGTTGACGAGCACGCGATGATCACCGCGTCCGAAGCCCTGCAGCACCGGCATCCCCTTGCCGCGGAGGACGTGGACGTCACCGGGCTGGATGCCTGGGGACAGGTCGAGCTCGACGGGGCCCTCGACGGTCTCGACGGTGACGCTCGCACCGAGCGTCGCCTGCACGATCGTGAGGTCGACCTGCGAGTAGACGTCGTTGCCCTCGCGCACGAACCGCTCGTCGGGACGAATGCGGACGAGGACATAGACGTCGCCGGCGCGTCCACCGAGCGCGCCCACATGACCCTTGCCGGAGAGCCGGATCCGCTGGCCGTCGTGGATTCCGGCGGGAATGTCGACGGTCATCTCCTGCCGGTCGAGCACTCGACCGGCCCCTGCGCACTCCTCGCACGGGTGCTCGATCACGACGCCGCGGCCGGCGCACGCCGGACATGCCTGCGTGCGAAGGAACTCGCCGAAGACGCTCCGAGACACCTGCTGGAGCCGGCCGGAGCCGCCGCAGCGCTCGCACGTGAAGGGCTCGTGCCCCGGCTCGACCCCGTCACCCGAGCAACGCGCGCAGGAGACTGCGACGTCGAAGGGCACGGAGACGGTCGTCCCGCGCGCCGCGTCGACCAGCTCGATCTCGATCTCGGCGGCGACATCCGCGCCACGCTGGGCGCGGCTACCTCTGCGCCCGCCGCCGAAGACGTCGTCGCCGAAGAACGCGCCGAAGATGTCGCCGAGGTTGCCGAAGTCGCCGTTTCCGGGCCGGAAGCCGCCCGAGCGAAGGCCGGCGTGGCCGTAACGGTCGTACAGGGCGCGCGTCTCGGAGTTCGAGAGCACCTCGTACGCCTCGGAGACCTCGCGGAAGCGAAGCTCGGCGTCGGCCGACTCCGAGACGTCCGGGTGGTGCTCGCGCGCGAGCCGGCGAAATGCCTTCTTGATCGCCCCCTCGTCGGCATCGCGCCGTACGCCGAGCAGCTCGTAGTAGTCCCTGTCCGTTGTCGACATCGGCGTGTCCTACTCCTCCGCGTAGACGTCTTCGACAAAGCGCGACAGCTCGTGCGCGGCGGCCCGAACCGTGCGGATCGCCAGCTCGTAGTCCATGCGCAGCGGGCCGAGCAGGCTGACGGTGCCGAGCGTTTGATGCCGGAGGCCGTACGACGCGCCGACGAGGGCGACGTCGCGCAGCCCACCCTGCTCGAGCTCGCCGCCGACGCGGGCGAAGGGTCGGCGCGGGTCGAAGCGCTCCGCCAGGATGTCCAGGAGCGCTGCGCGCTGCTCGAGCGCCTCGAGAAGGCTCCGGTACGCGTGGATCTCCTCGACGCGGACGTCGTCGAGGAGCGCGGCGGCGCCGCCGACGAAGAGCCTGCGATCTTCATCGGCCGCTTCCTCGAACGCACCGCGAACGGCCTGTAGGAACACCCGCTCGGCAGGTCCCACCGACGGCTGATCGAAGACGCGCCGGAGCGTCCGCGGCCCGAGGCGCTCGCCCGTGAGCTGCTCGTTCAGATAGTCGGCGGCCCACTGCGCAAGCCCGGGATCGACCGGACGATCGAAGACGTAGCGGAACGTCGTGACGCCACCGGCCGACGTGATCACGACGACCATCACGACCGACGGCTGCAGGACGATCACCTCGACGTGACGGACGCTCGCCGCCTCGAGGGGCGGCGCGGAGACGAGCGCGAGCAGATGGGTGAGCTGCGCGAGGATCTCGGTCGTGGCCTGGAGCGCACCCTCGATCTCCGCGCGCGCGTCCCCGAGCGGCAGCGGCAGCGAGTCCGGCCGCGTCCCCTCGTGCTCGATCAGATCGGCGACGTAGGCGCGATAGCCGTCCTCCGTCGGGATCCGGCCGGCCGAGGTGTGCGGATGCGTGAGCAGCCCGAGCCGCTCCAGCTCGGCGAGCTCTCCGCGGACCGTCGACGACGAGACGTCGAGCGCGGCCCGCTCGACGAGGGTCTTCGAGCCCACGGGGGTACCGCTCGCGACGTACTCCGCGACGAGCCGCCGGAGGATGTCCCGCTGGCGGGTGGAGAGCAAGAGCTGCATCGGCCCCATGGTAGGCGGAGGGCCCGCCCTCGCGGCCTACGCGAGGAGCCGCGCGGTGACTCCGCCGCCGAGCAGACGCCCGCGCGGCGTGAGCCGCAGCTGCCCGCTCTCGTTGAGCAGGAGCCCGAGGTCCACCAACCGCTCGAGCTCTCCGTGGTCGACGGCGGAGGCGACCTCCGCGAGCGGGAGCGGCTCGTCGAGGCGTAGCCCGAGCATGAGCCGCTCGACCCGACGCACGTCCTCGGACAGCTCCTCGAGCTCGCGTGGCGGCCGCTCATCCCGTTCGAGCGCGGCGAGGTAGCGAGGACGCGACGGCGCGTTCCGCACGCGGCAGTTGTCGATTGTGCTGACGGCGCCCACGCCGAGGCCGAGGTAGTCGTGGCCGAGCCAGTAGCCGAGGTTGTGGCGGGCTCGCAGGTCACGTCCGCCCGCAGCTTGCGCGGGGAGGCAGAAGTTCGCGGTCTCGTACCAGCGGTAGCCGGCGCCCGTCAGCGTCTCGACGACGATCTCGACGTACGACTCCATCGACTCGGCCTGGCGCTCGAGCTCGGCTCCGTGGGCGTGCGTGAAGCGTGTTCCGGGTTTCGCTTCCAGCTCGTACGCGGAGATGTGATCGGGCCCGAGCGACAGGGCCTCGGCGAGGTCGCATTGGAGGTCGGCGGGCTCCTGGCCCGGGATCCCGTAGAGAAGATCGAGCGAGATGTTGTCAAATTCGGCATCACGAAGATGGTAGAAGGCGCGCCGGACGTCGTCAGGAGAGGCAACGCGGTCGAGGACGTCGAGCAGCCGGCGCTCGAAAGACTGCGCCCCGAGAGAGACCCGGTCGACGCCTGCTTCGAGCAGCAGCGCGGCGAGTGCCGGGGTCACCGTCTCGGGGTTCGCCTCGACGGTCACCTCGCCGGCACCGGGGAGCGCTGCGAGCAGCCGCCGCAGCGAGCTGCTTTCCGTGAACGACGGCGTCCCGCCGCCGAGGAAGACGGAGTCGAGCTGCGGTGCCAGAACGCTCCGTTCGAGCTCGAGCTCCCGCAGGAGGGCGTCGACATAGCGACCGTGCTCCTCCTGACCGCTGACGACGGTGACGAAGTCGCAGTAGCCGCACCGCGACGAGCAGAACGGCAGGTGGACGTAGAGGTGGCGCGCGCTCACGCCGAAGCGCGCCGTGGCCGCGGGACGAGCTCGCCGCCGCAGTTCGGGCAGGCGCCCAGCTCCTCGGCGCAGGCCGGACAGAACGTGCACTCGTACGAGCAGATGCGCGCCTCGCCCTCGGGCGGCGTCGCGGCGCCGCAGCGCTCGCAGATCGCTCTCAGCTCGAGCGCCATCGCTACTTCTTCGCGGACTCGTTGAGGTTGAGCACGGCAAGGAACGCCTCTTGCGGCACCTCGACGGAGCCGACCTGCTTCATGCGCTTCTTCCCCGCCTTCTGCTTCTCGAGCAGCTTGCGCTTGCGGCTGATGTCACCGCCGTAGCACTTCGAGAGCACGTCCTTGCGTCGCGCCTTGACGGTCTCGCGTGCGATCACGCGTGCACCGATCGCCGCCTGGATCGGGACGTCGAACATCTGACGCGGAATCTCCGCCTTGAGCCGGTCGACGAGCGCCCGGCCGCGGTCGTAGGCGAAATCGCGATGCGCGATGAGCGAGAGCGCATCGACCGGCTCTCCTCCGACGAGCACGTCGACGCGTACGAGCGAGCCGGGTTGGAAGCCCGACACGTCGTAGTCGAAGCTCGCGTAACCGCGGGTGCGCGACTTGAGCTGGTCGTAGAAGTCGATCACGACCTCGGCGAGCGGGAGCACGTACTTCAGGTGGACACGCGCCTCCGAGAGGTACTCCATGTGGTCGAAGCGGCCGCGGCGCTCGTTGCAGAGCTCCATCACCGAGCCGACGTACTCCTTCGGAACGATCACCGAAGCCTTGATGTAGGGCTCCTCGACCTCCTCGAACGCATTCGGCAGATCGGACGGCGTATGCACCTCGATCCACTCCTCGGAGTTCGGTTCGCGCACGCGGTAGGCGACGTTCGGAGCGGTCACGAGCAGGTCGAGATCGAACTCGC
>Ga0070667_100004253_pt1 | contig 12093 bp, 13 predicted proteins | sample KBSS33metaG_FD_64659 | JGI IMG/M metagenome (GOLD analysis project Ga0070667, IMG submission 64659) | Switchgrass rhizosphere microbial communities from Kellogg Biological Station, Michigan, USA - KBS S3-3 metaG | ecosystem: Host-associated > Plants > Roots > Rhizosphere > Soil ...
GCCATTACTGGACGACGCACTGTGGACCTCGCAGCTGCGCAACCTCGCTGCTGAAATGCCCGCGCCTTCGGCAATCCTGATCGTGTCGGCACATTGGGAAGCAGCGCCATTGATGCTCACCGGCACCGAACCGACTTCGCTGTACTACGACTTTTCCGGTTTTGAGCGTCGGTTCTACGAAATCACCTACACCTCGCCGCCCGCCGTCGATTTGGCGAGCAAGGTTGAGGCGCTGCTGCGTGGCCACGAACAAGTCGCCTACGCACCTGGCCGTGGACTAGACCACGGCGCGTTCATACCGCTATCGGTGATGTATCCCGACGCCAGCATTCCAGTACTGCAGATGTCGCTGCCCACTCTGAAACCGTCAGCCCTGCTCGAACTAGGAGCCAGACTGCGTCCCCTGCGTGAGGAAGGCGTGCTGATCATCGGCTCCGGCTTCACCACACACGGCCTGCCGTTTCTGCGGGACTTCCGCACCGAGGCGCCACCACCGAAATGGTCCCAAGAGTTCGATCTATGGACGGCCGAAGCGCTGGCGCGCGCAGACGTGGACGAGTTGGCGAACTTTGCGAGCAAGGCGCCCGGAATGCCCTACGCACATCCGACCACCGAACACTTTGCCCCGCTTTTTGTGACCCTTGGCGCGTCGTCGCAGCCTGGCAACGCACCTGAACAGGTGATCGACGGCTACTGGTTGGGACTGGCAAAACGTTCAATCAAGGCGGCTTGACACCCGGATAACTAACGTCCGGCGATTCGCCGTTCTACTCTGGTGTTCTACTAGACATTGTCGGAATACATTTGTCGGAATACATTATCGGAATCGAATTCCCTTATCTGCAAAGCACTTCTGTAAACGCGAGGACGACCATGAGTGTGTTCAGCTTTCCCAACCCCGTCAACGAGAAGGCGGCACGGGTGGTGGCGGGATGCGTCGTGATCCTCTCGCTAGCCACTCTTATGACTCAGCAGTACTGGTTCACGGTCTTCATAGCCGCAGGCTTCGTGGCGCGGGTGGCCAGCGGACCACGCTTTAGCCCCCTAGGGCTTCTGGCGACGAAGATCGTCGCTCCCCGTCTCGGTGAGCCGAGGTTGGTTCCCGGGCCCCCAAAGCGCTTTGCGCAAGCCATCGGTGCCGTCGTGACCGGCACCGCCGCCGTGACGTGGTTCGGTTTCGGTTCAGTGCTGGTCACGACGGGCCTACTCGTCCTCATTGTTGTTGCCGCAACTTTGGAATCGGTCTTCGCAGTGTGCCTGGGCTGCATCATCTTCGGCTGGCTAATGCGCGCTGGGCTCGTACCCCAGGAGACCTGCGAGGCCTGCAACAACATCTCCTTGCGCTACGACGCCGCGACGCAAACCGAGCCAAGCCACTAGCTGCGGACACGCCGTTCGGCGTGCTTACGCCGCACATGCTCGGACGTCAAGACCCGCGTGAAGAACCTCATTCGCTCTTCTACTGAACCCAGTTCAGGATTAGCGTCACCGCATGACTATTCGCAAGCTCAGGCGCCTGATCGACGCGATCCATGCGCCCGTGTACTTCGCCACTGAACCACTGGAGAACTACCTCGCGTTAGGTCTCAAGGGGTACTGGCGCGGTTACTTCGGCAGCCGCGCTGCGGCGCTCGGCGAACCCTCGGCGAAGTTAGTGACCTCGTTGTTCGGCGGTTTCGCCCCATCCTTGGTGTCGCACATCGTTCCCGATGTGTGGTCGATCGCGCCGAGCAGCGACATTCTCAAAGCGCGACACGAGGGAGCACTTACAGCGCTGCACCGCCTCGTCGATGGCGTAGTGAACACCGAACAAGTCGCTGTAGCAGCACAGCTGACCGGGCAGGTCGTTGCCGAACTTACCTACGAATGCCGCCCGCTCGCTGCTGCGCATGCCGACTTACCCCGTCCGGAGAACGATCCGCTCGCTGCACTTTGGTATGACTGCACGGTGCTGCGGGAGTACCGCGGCGACAGCCACTTGCTGGCCCTGGTAAACGCGGACCTGGTTTGGCCGGATGCGCACCTCATCAGCACCCGCGAACACGGCACCGACGACAGCCTGCGCACCGTACGCGGATGGAGCGTAGAAGAATGGGCCGCGGCAAAAGATCGTCTTGAGCAACGCGGCTTGTGGCAAACCGACGCCGCGGCAGAGCTTGTAGAGGCCGTTGAGCAACACACCGACCAACTCACCGCGCCCGCGTTCGCGGAGGTCGATCAGCAACTCCTTGCGACGCTACTCAAACCCATCGCGATAGCTGCGTTCACGAATGTTCCGTTCCCGAACCCGATGGGGTTGCGACCGCCGAGCTGACCTAGCTCTACGAGTATTCATCTCGTTAAATGCCGAAGCACCGATACCCGACGCCGCCGAGGTTAGCTACCTCGACGGCGTCGGAATTCTGCGCGCGAAAGTTGGGGCAGCGATACCCACTGACATCACGCGCATGTCTGCTGAATTCTTACTGGTGGTGCTACGGGTCGACGGCGCCGCAGCGAGGTAAGAGTTCCTGCAGACTTCACTTGTTGGTGGATCACCTTGATCTAAAGGAGATTGCGTTACCAGCAACGTCATCGAAAATGTCGACTTGGTGAATTAGTCCTCACTCCGGTTCGGCGCTGCTATTACCCGACCGGGCTAGGCGTCACCTTGATGAGATCGACAACAAAAACAAGAGGTGCGTTGGCAGGAATCTCTGGCGGCCGACCGCTGGCGCCGTAGGCAAGGTCGGCAGGAAGGATCATGATCCGACGGCCGCCTACCTTCATCGGCGCGATACCGCTTGCGCCGCCGATACCTTGTGTAAAGCCAGGCACGACTCCAGTGAGCGGGAAGGTCGCGGCCTGGCCACGTTCCCACGATGAATCAAACTTCACCCCGTCGGCGTAACGCACACCGACGTACTGCACTTGCACGGTCGCCGTAGGCGATGCCGCTTCACCACCACCGACGACAATGTCCTTAATTCCTAGGGCGCTCGGCTTATCTGACGACTTGGAAGTCACAGTGGGCGCGACCTTCAGATCACTGGCGTTTGTGACAGTGACACCCTGGTAGCTCACTGACGGCCCGGAGCCGGAGGAACTGCTACTGCAGGCTGAAAGCAGCACTGTCATGACGAACGTGATGACCAAGGCGGCGATCCGCTTCATTGTTCGTTGTCCCATCGGTGTAAGCGAGTAAGCGCGGTGATTCCCATTACGCGGGGCTGTGATGCAAACAGCACGAACGATAGCGTGACCATGTAGGTGTTGGACAACAGATAGGACCGTTTGACGATGTCAGCCCTTCCCTCCGCCACGTCTACGGAGTCCTTCCTCGAATCACCTGAGCTGAGCACACTCGACGATGCAGGCCGGGCCCTGCTCTTCACACAGGCGCGTACCGCCAATACCTTCACCGACGAGGTGGTTTCCGATGCGCAACTGGCCAGCATCTGGGAGCTCGCGAAGTGGCCACCGACTGCCTCGAACGTCCAACCGCTGCGGGTGGTCTTTGTGCGCACCGCCGAAGGCAAGGAACGCCTCGTACCGAACATGTCCGAAGGCAACCGCGCTAAGACGTCCACCGCGCCAGCAGTCGCGATACTCGCCGCGGACACCCAGTTCTACGAGTACATGCCGTTGTTGTTTCCTCACAAGCCGGGGCAGCGAGAAAAGTTTGCCACTGACCCTGGACGCAGCGAACGGGCACGCTTCAACGCCACCCTGCAGGCTGGCTACTTTTTGCTCGCCGTCCGGGCCCATGGCCTGGCAGCTGGACCGATGGGTGGTTTCAACGGGGCCGCACTAGACGCCGAGTTCTTTTCGGATGGACGGTTTAGGACCATTCTGGTCGTCAATATCGGGCACCCTGGGGAGAATCCGTGGCGTGCGCGACTGCCGCGATTGGACAACTCGATCACGTTGTCCTGGGCTTGACACTCTCTCGGTCTTGGCGAGGGCACACGCCTCGATTTTTTAGCCCACTTAACGTCGATTTTTGGTCCTACCGAGGGAACGCATAAGCCGCTATGGTGGTCAGCGTCGGCTGGCATGTCGGCACCCTCCCGCCCAGACATGCCAGCCGATCCATGCCTGCTGGCTCTTACGCGCCAGCTCGTTGACACAGATCTCAGTGGGGATCGATACGGTTCGCCACAGTGACAATCAGCCGCTTCTCAAGCTCGGTCGTCAAGTCGTCGCCACCAGCATTCCAATCAACCTCAGCCTCGACCGTGCCCTTCGCGAGAAAGGCCGCACCTACATGCATTTTGACGGTGATGGTGTCGTCGGTGGGATCTGAGCTACTGGGATCTGAGCTACTGGGATCGCTCGTCGGATCCGAAGGATCAGAGGAGTCGCCGAAGGAGCTAAGCGATTCGGAGACCGTGACAGAGACGTTCAGGATCCGGACCACGCTGCGGGGGTAACCCGAGGGCGGAGCCTCCCAGGAAACCTTGAGATCAGTGAGGCTGTCCGTTCCTCCCTCGTCCTCGATACTGCCCTTGATCTGCTCCTCTAGGCAGGTGCCTGTCACGGTGTCGCGCCACTTCGCGACGTCGTTCTGCACAAGCTCCGGCGAGGGAAAACTACGTGCGGCAGAGGCTATGTAGCGGAAGTTGTCCAGATCGCTCTTGGAGAACGACTGCGAGTACACCTTGCCGATCACCTTCTGCATGGACTCCGTCGCGGTGACGCATTCCTTGGTGACCTTGTCGTCGAACATCACCTTGTCGGACGAACTTTCAGTGTCGTGGTCTTCCGCGTCGTAACCACTGGGCAGATCGGCCTTGAAGAGCACCATTGCTGGCAGCGCGTGGGCCTTGCCTGCGATCGGCTTCTCGCACGCCGTAAGGACAAGCGCTGGGATCACCACGACAGCGACGGCACGTCGTAGAGGGCCCCTGGTCCGAGGCGGTCGGTTCACCGGCATGAGGCCCAGCCTAAGGCCAGAAGCCTCGATGATCATCTCCAAGAAGTACTGCTTGGGTGGGCAGCGGCAGCCAGCCACGAGGCTTCCGACCGCTAAGCGAGGCTCTCAAGCCGTTTGCCGATACTGGCAAGCAAGGCCGCACGTACGTTATCGGGCAGTACCGTGCGTTGGAGGCCGACAACGGTGACTTCTACCTCGGTCGAGCCCGCGTAGAAGAAGGCATAGAAGAAGGTCACGGCCGCTGAACCGGCTCCCGGAAACGACGCGGACCCGGTGCCGATGGCTTTGAGCGATTTCGTTGAGCCGATGGGCGGCGGAGCCATCACGACGTTGCTGTTCACCGGAGTGGGCTTGGCACCGGCGGTCATCAACGCCACCGTCTGCTGATTGACGCAGGCAGTCGCTTGAGATCCGACAATTGCTTTGGCCATCGCCCTCGCGTCGTCCGTCTTGCGATAGCTCGCGGCGAAGGACCGCACCTGGAATCCGTCCGAGCTGGAGATGACATTGCCGACCGACTGGCTAGCGAACCGGTCGGCACCGTTGGCCATACCGAGGCAGGTGGCCAACGCATCGTTGCCGCTGGTCTGGGTGACTTCCGGTGCCGAGCTCCAACCGCGAGGCAAATCGGAAGGGAGCGCCACCAGCGTCGCCAACTGCGCGGCCGCGAGTGGCGGCTTGGGCGTGGGGGTGGGTGTCGCAGAAGGGACCGGGGTCGGCGTCGGCTTAGGCACCTTCTTGCTCAACGAGCAAGCCGCAATTGCCAGCACGGTCATCACCAGAATGGTCACCAGCCGATATGGCCGACCTGACATTCCCCTTCGTCGTGTTTCCGCCTGCCGGCCCGCCTGACTGCCTGGCGCCGCCCACTGAGACGGCCCATCAGCTAATAGCACAACGTCGCGTAACAGCACGAGTTGCAGCTTAGGGGCCTCTACGGAGCGGACTCCATGCGCCTACCCACACCATGCAGCACTGCGTCACGCAGATCAGCGGGGATCAACTTGCCTTTGGTTCCCAGGAAACTCACCACTACCTCGGTCGAATTCTGAAGAAAGAAGCCCAGGTAGATCGTGATGGTGACGTTCTGAAAAGCTTGCGGACCGTTGGTGATGATCTTTCCCTCGCCAATGAACTTCAGCGACGACGCGATGCCTTGCGGCGCCGGGCGGACAGCGAGTTCAGAGACCACATTCTTCTCCGGATGCTTCGGGTCGGTGAAGCCTTCTTTGCCTTGTTCGGAGTAGCAGGCCGACGCCTTCTGCAGGTTAGCCAGCGCCGCGGCGACGATGGCCAAGTCCGCTCTACGAACGTAAGTCCGCGCCTGGGACTGCACCAGCAGACCGTCAGGTCCAGCGAAGTTCGCCCCGGCCGCGCGATGCTGAACCAGAGCCTGTGTCGCCAACGTTCCCAGACAAGTCGGGAGCCGAACATCGCGGTCATCGGTGAGCACGCCGGCCGCTGCGACCCAGCCGGTCGCGGGTAGGTCACCGGACTGCACCACCAACCTGGACAACTGATCGGTCGCCGTCGATGGTTGAGAGTTTGTGCTTGATTTTTCGGTACTTCTCGGCGAATTGGCACTACACGCCGTGACGGCAAGCAGCAAAGCTATCAGCACAACGCCACTTAGCCGATGCCCCCTCTTTCGGCGCGCATCGACCTTGCCGACGGGGCTAACCGAAGCTGAATCCGGCGTAACCCTCTCGTACAACCTGCGAGCATTTGGCACGGTAATTCGGAACTCCTCCGACGTAGGGCATAAAGACCCTCGGCTTACCTTCAACGTTGGCACCGAGGTACCAGGAGGCGGCTTTCATATAGAGGGTGCGTGCCGCCACCTCATTGACATGCTCGACCCATTCGCCTTCGGCGGCTTCGTCTGCCTCGAACGTCGTGGCGCCCTTCTCCTCGATGGCTTTGAGTGCCTCGCCGATCCAGTCGACGTGCTGCTCGATCGAGAGCACCATGTTGCTGAGCACCGACGGACTCCCCGGCCCAGTTACTAGGAAAAGATTGGGGAATCCAGCGATCGACAAGCCAAGGTACGTACGCGGACCGGCCGCCCACTTCGTCTTGAGTTCGATACCGTCCCGACCACGAATATCGATCGCGGCCAACGCACCGGTCATCGCGTCGAAGCCGGTAGCGAAGACGATCGCATCGCACTCCACGAGCTCGTCACCGACACGCACACCATCAGCTTCGATGCGTTTGAGTGGCTGGTCGCTGAGGTCGATCAGCCGGACGTTGTCTCGGTTGAACGCCTCGTAGTAGCCGGTGTCTACGCAGAGCCGTTTAGCGCCTAGCGGAAAAGAGGTAGGCATTAGCTTGGCCGCCACCTCCGGGTCATGCACTTTGCCTCGGATTTTGCCGTGCATGAACTCCACCGAGGTCTGGTTAGCTTCCTCGTCGGCCAACAGATCGTTGAAGGCCGCCATCAGTCCGAATCCACCGTAAGACCAGCGCAGCTCGTACTCGGCAAGACGCTCGGCTTCGCTGACCTCCAACGCCGCACGGGCATTGATGGGGCGCATCGGGAATGGGATGCCCATCATCATCGCTCGTGCCCTGGATCGTCTCTTGACCAAACCACGACGAAGCTCAGCCAGATCTTCAGAGGAGAGCGGACCGTTCCACGCAGGCATGATGAAGTTAGGCGTGCGCTGCAGGACCGTCACCTGAGCCGCCTGCTTGGCGATCTCCGGTATGGATTGAATGCCTGAGGAGCCGGTGCCGAGGACGACTACGTTCTGCCCCGAGAAGTCGACGCCGTCGTGCGGCCAGTGCGCGGTGTGATACGTCGCGCCAGTGAACGTTTCGAGTCCGTCAATCTGCGGAGTACGTGAGGCCGACAAGCATCCGGTCGCCATGACACAGAACCTCGCCCGCACGCTCTGGCCTTGATCGGTCTCGATCAGCCAGATGGCTGCCGTCTCGTCGAAGGCAGCAGACTTCACCCGGGTGTTGAGCTGAATATCGCGGAGCAGGTCGAAGCGCTGGGCGACATGCTCTAGGTACCGCAGGATGTCGGGTTGAGTCGCGTAACGCTCAGGCCAGTCCCATTCGGCGTCCAGCTCAGGCGAGAAGGAGTACGAGTAGTCGATGCTTTCGATGTCGCATCGCGCTCCGGGGTAACGGTTGAAATACCACGTACCACCCACCCCAGCGCCGGCCTCAAGGACACGGGCGCTCAGACCCAGCTGCCGCGCCTTGTGCAGCATGTACATGCCTGCGAAGCCAGCGCCGACGATAAGGACATCAACGTCGGCGTCATTCTCGTGCGAGGCTGAACTGGTCACCGGCTGAGATTAGTCCCCACCGTGAAGGGATGGCCTGCTGAGCCCAGGAAATCGTGTTGGCGCCACGCCTCATACACGGCAAGAGCCGCGCAATTGGACAAGTTGAGCGATCGACGACCCGCCAGCATCGGTATGCGGACACGGTCAGTGATCCGGGCATCGCTGAGCACCTCGGCGGGCAATCCGGTCGGCTCGGTACCGAAGAGCAGCACGTCACCTGGTTCGTAGCTGATATCGGTGTAGCTGGTCTCAGCGTGACTGGTGAAGGCAAAGATCCTCGGCGGGCTGACGCAAGCGGCGTAGGCGTCCCAAGCTGCGGGCGCGTCCTCATGCACGGTCACGGAGGCCAAGTCGTGGTAATCCAGCCCGGCCCTGCGCAGTCGCGCGTCGGACAAGTCATAGCCAAGGGGGCCGATGAGGTGCAGCTCGCACCCTGTCGCGGCCGTCAGCCGGATGGCATTGCCGGTGTTGGGCGGAATCTTGGGCTCAAGGAACGCCACCCGGAACACGGCCCGCTCCTCTCAACTTGGTGCTCAGCAATTGTCCGCTAGACCGCTTACTTCACTGACCAGCGGACATTTCTTACCCGCTGGTCTTGCCCGCTGGCGCTCAATCCGCTGGGTCTCAATGCTGTCCAGGTAGCAGCCGGAGGAACAGCGCTTCCGCGTCGGCTAAGAGCGTATCGCCGTCGTGCAAAGTGCCCACCAGAAATGTCTTGCGTCCTTCGGCGCGGTCCACGCGACCCACGACCTGCAGATCCACATCGATCGGCGTGATCGCCCGGTAGTTCACCTTGAGATAGGCAGTGCGGGCGAGGGCGCCACCTCGAAGATTGGCTAACCTCCCTAGCAAGTCGTCGAAGACCATCGGTTGCGTACCGCCGTGAGCGGCCCGTCCTCCGCCGATGTGAAACGGCCGAAACCGCACAGTGGCCCGAATAATGTCGTCGGTTTCTTCGGTGATGACGAACGGCGGCAGCAACGGACTACCCCGACCGGGCAGGTCGGGACGACGCCCAGCCCATCGTTCCGTTTCAGCGACGGCAAACCCGTCAAGCTCGCCCGCCACACCACGAAGGTCCGCCGCTAGCGCCGTCAGCTGCTCCTGCGACATTCCGGCGGCAGAAACCAGACGATCTGCGAGTAGTCGGAAAGACTCAATAAATTCAGCGAACGCTTCCCCACCACGCGGGTCATCTGGGGTTGCTCCTCGCCACATCCGATCGATGTCACCGAACGGACCGCCGAGGTGCTCACCCAATTGCTCACTTGTCACGAGCGCCGAGTATGCAGCCTTCCTGCTGTACTAGCCAGAAATGAATGCGCGGGTCGCCTCTTCGACCCGTTTGCCCAGTTCTGCGTCCACCTTGGACCAGTATTCAAATACCCGCTCCAGGATCGGCTCACTCACACCTGCCGAGGCGTGGCCGGCGATGTTGGCGACGAGGCGGTCGCGCGCTGCGTCATCGAGTACCTCACGAACAAGTGTGCCTGGCTGCACGAAGTCGTCGTCCTCAGCGTGTTTGACGTACGCCGCCCGCAACTGTGGACCTGAGGAGTCCCAACCAGCCGGGTTACCGTGCGCTGCTTCGTCCGCGTGCGGGCCACCGTAGGAGTTGGGGGCGTAGACCGGCACTGACGGCGCGTTGTAGTGGTGACGCATGGCGCCCTCTTTGGAGTATGAGTTGACCTGGTTTTTCGGTGCGTTGACCGGAAGTTCGGCGTAGTTGGTACCGATGCGGTACCGATGCGCGTCTGCGTAGGCAAAGATGCGACCGAGCAGCATCTTGTCCGGCGACGGCTCGATACCGGGTACGAAGTTCGACGGCTCGAAGCTGGATTGCTCGATCTGGGAGAAGAAGTTCTCCGGGTTGCGGTTCAACGTCATCGTGCCGACCTTGATCCGCGGGTAGTCCTTCTGCGACCAGATCTTGGTCAGGTCGAACGGGTTGAAACGGTAGTTGTCTGCGTCGGCGTACGGCATGATCTGCACTTCCAGGGACCAGGAAGGGAAGTCGCCGGCGGCGATGGAGTTGAACAAGTCCTGGCGGTGGTAGTCCGGGTCCGAACCAGCAAGCGAGTCGGCCTCAGCTTGCGTCAGGAACTCGATGCCCTGGTTGGTCTTGAAGTGGTATTTGACGAAGAAACGCTCGCCCGCGGCGTTGACCCACATGTAGGTGTGGGAGCCGAAGCCGTCCATGTGGCGGTAGGTCTTCGGAATACCGCGGTCGCCCATCAGCCAGGTCACCTGGTGCGCGGACTCCGGCCGCAGCGTCCAGAAATCCCACTGCATGTTGTGGTCACGCAGACCCGAATCCGGGAGGCGCTTCTGGGAGCGAATGAAGTCGGGGAACTTGATGGGGTCCTGGATGAAGAAGACCGGGGTGTTGTTACCGACTAGGTCGTAGTTGCCCTCTTCGGTGTAGAACTTCAGCGCGAAACCGCGCGGGTCGCGCCAGGTGTCCGGACTGCCCTGTTCGCCGGCGACGGTCGAGAAGCGAGCGAGCATCTCCGTCTTCTTGCCTGGCTGCAAGAGATCAGCCTTGGTGTACGCCGAGACATCACCAGTAATGACGAGTTCGCCAAAGGCCCCTGCGCCCTTAGCGTGAACGATCCGCTCCGGGACCCGTTCGCGGTTGAACTGAGCAAGCTTCTCGATGAGGTAGTGATCATGCAGCAGGATCGGCCCCTGGGTGCCCTGCGTGAGGGAGTGGTCGTCACTGCCCGCAGGAGCGCCGGAATTGGTGGTGGTGATTTGTTCGGTCATGGGTGGAGCCTCCGGGGACACACATTGGGCTGGATACGGCCCTTCCAAAGTAGTCCTCTGCGTAGCAGGCCTACTACCCTCCCGGGCCAGCTAAGGACGTGACAAATACTGCATATTGACCCTGAAGCGGAGTTCGTCCGCTGTGTTGTACAGCGCAATTGGCGTCTTCGGTTGGTGCCGCTCGGATTCCGCGGATAACCTCCCCGGAACAGGGAGGATGCAATGAAGAGAACTCTTGCCGTCGCCGCAGCCGTAGCGGTGTCACTCGTGGGCTGCTCCACCACGATTGCTGGCCGCCCACACGCCGGCGGAGCACAGAGCTTTCCCTCAGCGACACCGTCGCCTGTGCCCGCGACTACCCCTACCCCGAAACCGCCACCCGGACCTCCGTCCGTCGATAACGTCAAGTCAGGTGCAGAACTCGACGACCTCATCAGCGAGGCGACGTCTTCCTCCGCCTCGTTCCGTCTAGACGCGGCCGTTCGGCCTGCACCCGGTTCCAGCGGGGAGGCGGTGAAATACGCCGTCGTGGAGCAACTGACCGACGGCGACGTCTCTGCGGCTCAGATGGACGTCAACTACTCCGGGGTTGTACTCACGTTTTTGGTGCTGCCCCCGATCGCCTACGTCAAGCTGCCTAACGGCGTCGCTCCCTCGTCGGCTAAGCCCTGGTATCACCTGAGCAAGCAAAGCAAGAACCCCGCGGTCAGGAAAATGGCGGCCGATCTCGGCGAGAATGTCGAGGTCTCCGACATCGTCGGCAACACACTCGACTTCGACTCGCCCAGCAGCGCGGCGAGCTTGAGCATGGTCGGCATCGAGAACGTCAATGGCCTCTCGACCCACCACTTCCACCTCTTGATGGACGCAGCGGAGTTTCCAGCGGGCAAGCTCAAAGAAATCGGGCTGAAGAGTGTCACCGAATACACCTCGGACTGGTGGGTCGATGAGAAGGGGCACGCCATCAAGTCGCTCTTTACGCTCAGCGGCGGTGGCAAGCAAGCCTCAGCGACGGGGACGTACTCCCAGTACGACGCGACGCCTAACCTGCATGCGCCGACAGCGGCACAACTCGGCGGCTAGCGTTCGGTCGTCGGAGTCGTTCGGTCG
>Ga0070667_100004262_pt1 | contig 12082 bp, 9 predicted proteins | sample KBSS33metaG_FD_64659 | JGI IMG/M metagenome (GOLD analysis project Ga0070667, IMG submission 64659) | Switchgrass rhizosphere microbial communities from Kellogg Biological Station, Michigan, USA - KBS S3-3 metaG | ecosystem: Host-associated > Plants > Roots > Rhizosphere > Soil ...
GCGACCTTGCGCAACGCGGAGTTCGGCTTCTTCGGCGTCGTGGTGTACACGCGAGTGCACACCCCACGACGCTGCGGGGAACCCTTCAGCGCCGGGGTCTTGGTCTTGCTGATTTTGTCCTGCCGGCCCTTGCGGACCAGTTGCTGGATCGTAGGCATGCGGCCTGCAATCTCCTCGTTCTCGGGCGAATCATTTGTCGGGGGCGAAGCTGTGTTACCTGCTGTTCGAGCAGCTGTACTGGGTCTGTACTTGGTCTGTACTTGGTCTGTACTGGATCTGTACTTGGTCTGTCCTGGGTCTGTGCTGGCATCGTGCGTGAAGCGCTTTCGTCAAACACGAGGTGCCGTGCTCGTTCCAGCCCAACGTTTCTGCTGTTTTATTGTGTCCGTCCGGTCCCCGAGGTCGGGCGTGTCGCGCCCCACCCAGAAGTCTCCGCCGCGGAGCTCTCGACGGGATAGCCGGACGGCCGAGCCCATCAGCGCCCGCTCTCAGATCTGTACATTTCGTACAGGCTGTTCGCGGTCACCTTCGACAGGCACCAGTGAGCGCCCGGAGTCCGGGCACAGGGATCAACGATACCGGTGGATATGCCGGGAGCCAAATCTGGCCCCACCATGCCCTCCTCGCCGCGGATCCGGGCGGCTGACACCCCCAGTGACACCCCAGTGATACCCCAGTGACACCCATTGACACCCCCGGTAACACCACCGGTAACACCACAGGCGCAACCCTCGCGACATTCCATCGCAAAACTTCCGTAACTTGATGTGTTGTTAGTGAGGGTGTACGTGCTACCGTTGCCGCGGTTGAAGTTGCAGTTATCACGATCGTTTTCATAAGACGCCCGCGGCCAACTGCTGCGGGCGTTTCGTTTTCCGAGCTAACGGCGAGGCGACAGACGACAACCCGGTGGTCGTACAGTGCGCCCGCCGAACCGTATTAGCAAGGAGCAGTAAGTGGCTACAGGGACTGTCAAGTGGTTCAACGGCGAAAAGGGATTCGGCTTCATTGCCCCGGAAGACGGCGGAGCTGACGTTTTCGTTCACTACTCGGCCATCGCGGGTAGCGGATTCAAGAACCTCGAAGAGAACCAGAAGGTTGAGTTCGAGACCACCCAGGGCCAGAAGGGCCCGCAGGCGGAGAACGTCCGCCCTCTCTAAATCCTTCTGCAAAGGGGCCGTTCCTCAGGGAGCGGCCCCTTTGTCATGCTCGCTCCGGGTTCGAGGCCATGAGAACGGGCGAAATCGGGGGGCGAGGTAATCGGCCCAGATGCCGATCCCACAGGATGGCGAGGTAAGCCGCGAGCCCGATCGGAAACGGCAGCCAGTAGTTGCACAGCCGCCACAGCAGCGTTGCGAGCACGGCCACGTTGCCCGGGGTCCCGAACTGCGTCAGCAGCAGCACCAACGAGCCCTCGATCAGGCCCAGCCCGGCCGGACTGATCGGAAGTGCGCCAACGACCTGCGCGACGCAGAAGGCAATCGTCAGGCTGACCAGCCCGGCCGAGTAGCCGAAGGCCCGGAACGCAGCCCACAACGAGACAAGATCGAAGATCCAATTCGCCATCGACGCCGCACACACTGCCGCCAGCCGTCTCGGGTCGTGCCGCAACTGTCGAGCACGCTCGGCCAGACCCTGCACGAAACGCCGCACCCGCTCACGATCCAGGCGAGGAAGCCACCCGAGCAGGCGCACCACGATTCGCGAGGTCAGCTCGTCATGCCGAAGCATCGACGCCCCGAATGCGATCAGGACGATGATCATCAGACCACCGGCCGCCGATGCGGCCAGCGCCGAGTTGCTAGCCGGGCCGGTGAGAGCATCCAGACCGACCGTCACCCATAACAGGACCTGCAGCATCGCCGCCGAGATCAGCGACTGCGTCACCTTGGCGAAGCCGGCCGGGACGGCGGCCACACCTTCTTCCGAGAGCAGGCCATAGCCCAGGGCCGTACCGGCCGCCGATCCGGCCGGAACGGCATGGCTGAGGGCGATCGTGACGAGATCCAGCCGAAGCACCCGTCCAAATGGGGGCCGGACATCCCTCGGCAGCAGGGCAAACGTGACGCCACTGAACACCACCAGCGAAGCCAGCTCGGCGACGACAGCGACAATGACCCAACCCACCGAGACGTGATTGAGTGTCTTGAGGGCATTGAGCGCTTCATGGGCCTTGGGGCCCAGAAAGATGCCGGCTACGAGCAGCGTCGTCAGGACCAGCAGCCAACGCAGCGGGTGATGGGGGTGGAGCCGGTTCACCCCGTCTTCTCGCGGTCTTGCGATTCGGTCGTCTCCTCGCGATCCGCTGCGCGGCCGGTCTCGGTCTCATCGATCACCGGACGGCCGGCCAGGGTGTCAGCCAACCGGTTGGCCGCCACCGTCCACGAGTAGCGCTCGCTCACCCATTGACGTCCCGCCGTCCCCAGTGCGACGCCCTGCCCGCTGGAGCACAGGACCTGCACCAGCCGATGGGCCACGACCTCAGGCCGGCTCGCGTCGATCAACCAACCGGTGACTCCGCTGCGCACGGCTTCGCTGCTTCCGCCCGAGCGACCGACGACGACCGGCAGACCGGCCGCCGACGCCTCCAGGACGGACAACCCCAAGCCCTCGCTCTGCAAGCCGTGCCGGTCATCGCGGCAGGCGAGCAGAAAGGCCGTCCCGGCGTCGTAATGGGCGGCGAGTTCGTCGTCGGCAACCGCTCCGGTCACGACGACGCTTCCGGACGGGAATTCAGCCGCCCACTGAGTCAGCTGCTTGCGCATCGGCCCATCGCCCACGATCAGCAACCGGGCGCCCGGCACGAAGCGCCGGACATCCGGCCAGGCCCGCATCAACACGTCATAGCCCTTACGCCGCACGAGGCGACCGACGCAGACGACGACCGGATCTGAACGAAAGCCATAGCGCAAGCGCACCTGCGCACCCCCGGCCCCCGGACGGAACCGGTCGATGTCGACGCCACCAGAGAGCTGCACGAGCTGCGGACCACCCGGACCGGCCACCGGCGCGATGATCTCGCGGGTGACGTGATTGAGGTAGGTCACCGTGTCCACCGCACGAGCCATCCGGGCAAACGCCAGCCGGGTCGGAGCGGCCCGAACCCAGCCGATCTCTTGCCCGTGAGTCGAGCCGACTATGTGCGAAATCCCCGCCCGGCGAACCAGCGGAGCGTACAAACCGAACGGCGCCATGGCCGTGATCCACGCGGCCTGCAGCCCGTGCTCGGCGACAATGGCGGCCAGATCTCGAAAGAGCAGATAGCCCCGCCGACGGATCACCGGGAAATCCAGGGTCGCGTCGAACTCCTCATCACCTGGCCAGCGGGGAGCCACAACGACCACCTGCTCGGCGGGCAGCCGGCGAACGAACTCCCACGTGAAGCGCTCCACGCCACCGGTCTCGGGCGGGAAGTGACCGGTCAGCACCAGCGTCCGCGGGATGGCACCCGCGCGGGTCAGGCCGTCCACGACCCGGCCACGGGTTCCTCGAGCATTTCTGTCACACCGGTCGCCTCCTCGATAACCGCGACAATGCGCTCGGCGAGATCCTCGCCCTCCGGCAAGCGGTTGGCGTCGGTGATGACCGAGAGACAGAATTGGCCGTTCCAGCCGAGAACACCCACTCCGAGCGGAACCCGCTCGGCCAGCGGAATGATCGGGTAGGCCTGCAAAATCGGGGCGCCGATCATCCGCATCGACTCGCTCGGACCCGGCATGTTAGAGACAATCGCGTTGAAGAATCGGCCCCGGTACATCGCCCGGGCCGCCGCACCCTGCAGGCCTGGCGGCAACCACCCCAGTACCCGCATCACGAACGTGGTTGCGATCGCGCGCCCGGAGCGACGCCGCGGATCGGCCGCGTCGGCCGTGAGCCGCAACCGATCAACGAAGCTCATCACGTCCAATGGCACATCCAGGCGCAGGGCCGCGGTCAGGTTGCCGGCTTGAGCCGTTCGGCCGGTGCCGTCCGGAGCGGGAGGTCGTGTGGTCACCGGAACCGCCGCTCGAAAAAGACGATTAGCCACCGGCTCGCCCCGCAGCACCATCAGATCGCTGACCGCCTGGCCGATGGCGGCCAACAGAACATCGCTCACGCGCGCACGATTCCTGCGAGCCAATTCCCGAACGGCCTCCAGGTCCGTCTGAGCGACGGAGATCAGGCGCTTCGCGCTCAGGGGTTGGGTGAACGGCAATTGTTCGGCCCGACCGTCACGAGCCAAGCCCACCAGCCCGGTGCACCCCGCCAGCAGACGGATCGGCCAGGCCGGAATCCGGATTCCCGACAGATCGGGTGGCGGCAATTCAGGCTCAAGTAGTGCCCGAAGGATGTCCACCACCCCGAGGCCGTCGGCGAAGCAGTGATGCATGATCGCCACCACCGCGGACCGACCCGGGCTCACATTCGGGACGAGCCACAACTGCCACATCGGACGTGAACGGTCCAGCTCCTGTTCAGCCAATTCGGCGACGAACGCACTCAGTCCATTGATGCCACCGTAGCCAGCCGGCTCACCGTCACGCTCGGGCAGGCGGTGCTCACGAACTTGAGTGGCCACGTCGATGCCGGCCGGTACCCAGCGCGTATGGACGAACCACGACGCCGGGGCCAGCCGCTGGTGAAAGCGTGGCATGTCCGGTGCTCGTCGGGCGATCAGCTCTCGAAGGTCCTCCACGTCCAGTGCCCGATCCGAGGAGTCGAGCACCACGAAGCCACCGACCGGCTGCGGCACGGTGGGCTTTTCGACATGGAGGAAGAACTCGTCCGGAGCCGCCATCCGCATGCTGTCGACTTCAAGCGCATTGTTGACGGGACGAGTCGTGCGCCTTGTGAACCACCGCATCCGGATCCCTTCAACGCTGATGGCAAGTCCAATCACGACAGCGGCCCCTACGGCGTCCAGCACGTAATGATTGCCGGTCACCAGCACTACGAAAACGGTCAGCGAAACATGTCCGATGCCGACCAGCAGCGAACTGAAACGCCGACGCAGTCGCCAGGTGGCCAGCGCTACCCAGATCGCCCAGGCCGTGTGCAAGCTGGGCATGGCGGCGAACTGATCTGCTCCCGCTGAGACCTGTTCACTCCCCCACGACAGCGGCGGATGGTGGCGCACCACGATATCGACAAAGCCGGCCGAAGGCAGCAGTCGAGGCGGAGTCACGGGCCAGAGCGCGAAGCAACCTATCGCCAGCACGGTCGTCAAGGCCAGCACATTGCGCAGCCATCGATAGATCTGGCCGCCGTGCCACCAAGCCCAGGCCAGGACGAGGAAGGTCGTGAGGATGTAGGTCGTCGCGTACTCCCAGGCAGTGATCGCGCCGAGCACCTGATGTTTCTCGACGATCCGCTGCAGGCTCCGCTCGACATCCAGGTGCAGGTAGGTCTCGATCCGCAGCAGCATTGCCCCATGCGCGTCGGCGGCCGTCCGAGCCGTCGGCAACGCCAACATGAGCAGATACAGACCCCAGATGGACAGGCCCAGGATCAGCTGACTGATCCCGTGGACCGCGCGCCCCCGGATCCGCCAGCGGTTGCCGGCCGTCGCCGTCCCTGATTGACCGCTGCGGCCGGCCCTATCCGACCCACGGACGCGAACCGGCCGGCGTAACCACTCCAGGACAGTCGGACTCAGCGGGAAAGTCATGTCCGCCACCTATGCTCGCTGGCGTGCAGATCACCCGACACACAATCGCGCTCGTCACCGGTTCGACACGAGGCATCGGCGCCCAGGTCGCCCGGCTGCTGGCCGAACGAGGAGCGACCGTGATCGGCCACGGCCGCACCGGCGGCCCGTCGGCCCGCAACATTGCCGCCGATCTGAGCGTGCCCGGTCAGGGCGGAGAGCTCTACCGCTCGGCCGTAGGTCGCCATGGGCGGATCGACCTGCTCGTGCACTGTGCCGGCATCGGTCACTACGGGCCGTTGGCCGACACCGCACCCGAACGCACCGCGGAGCTGCTGGCCGTCAACCTGCATTCGGTCCTGGACCTGACCCAGGCCGCGGTGACCGACATGACCGAGCGTGGCCGCGGCCACCTGGTGTTCGTGTCCTCGATCGCGGGGTTGCTCGGCGTAGCCAACGAAGCGGTGTACTCGGCTACCAAAGCCGGCGTGGTCGGGCTCAGCGAAGCGCTTCGCCAGGAGCTGGCCGGCACCGGGGTCGGGGTGTCGCTGGTCTGCCCGGGTGCGGTCCGGACCGATTTCTTTCAAGGCCGGGGAGCGCCCTATGACCGTCGCTTTCCCCGCCCGCTGTCGGCCGGTGCAGTGGCCCGCTCGATCGTCTCGGCGATCGAGCATGACCGAGCGCGGGTTGTCCGTCCGCGCTGGCTGGCTATCGCGCCCGCCGTCCAAGCGGTAACCCCCGGCGGGTACACGCGATTGGCGCGCCGGTTCGGTTGATCCCTCGTTGTGATGCACGTACCAACCGCCTATAGATCAGCCTTGCTCGACCAGGGCGCGTAGCTGTTGTTTGAGCGAGCCCATGGTCGCTAGCACCGCAGTGGGTTCGTACCCGCAGTGCGCCATGCAGTTGTTACAACGCGGATCCTTGCCGCGCCCGTAGGAATCCCAGTCGGTGGTGTCGATCAGTTCCTGGTAGCTGTCGACGTAGCCGTCGGCCATCAGGTAGCACGGCCGCTGCCAGCCCTTGAGCGAATAGGACGGGATCCCCCACGCTGTGCACTCGAAGTCGACCTTGCCTTCGAGGAAATCCAGGAAGAGCGGCGAGTGATTCAAGCGCCACCGTTTGCGGTTCCCGTCGGCGAATGCCTTCTTGAACAGCTCCCGGGTCTCGGTGACCCCGAGGAAGTGGTCCTGGTCCGGGGCCTTCTCATAGGCATAGGCGGGCGAGATCATCATGTCGTCCACGCCCAGGTCGTCGTTGAGAAAATCCAGGACGTCGATGATCGTGCGCGGTGTATCGGTGTTGAAGAACGTCGAGTTGGTGGTGACCCGGAAACCTTTGGCCTTCAAGAATTTGATCGCCTCGATGGCCTCGTCGAAAACCCCTTCCTTGTCGACCGCCTGGTCGTGGCGTTCGCGCAGACCGTCGATGTGAACGACGAAGGCGAAAAACCGGGACGGGGTGAAGTTGAATCGGTCCCAGCGCTTGCGCAGCAGCTCGGCGTTGGTGCACAGGTAGACGTACTTCTTGCGTTTCACGAACTCGGCCACCATCTTGTCGATGTCCGGGTGCATCAGCGGTTCCCCACCAGCGATCGAGATCATCGGCGCGCCGCACTCCTCGATGGCGGCTACCGCGCGCTCGATCGGCATTCGCTGACGCAGCAGGTCGGCCGGGTGCTGGATCTTGCCGCAACCAGGGCAGCCCAGATTGCAGGCGAACAGCGGTTCGAGTTCCACGATCAGGGGAAACTTGGCTTTTCGCCGTAGTTTGTTGCCCGCCACGTAGCTGGCGACCCGCAGGCCTTGCCGGAGAGGAATAGCCATCAGCCGTCAACTTCTTTCGGGAGCGTGAACGTCAGCTCTTCTTGAGCAACGCGTACTTCTTGCACGGTGACCCGGCCCAGCCCGGACAGCATCCGGACCACCTCGTCGACCAGTTCCGGGGGCGCGGAGGCGCCGGCGGTGAGACCGACCCGGCTGGCCGCCCGCAGCCATTGCGGACGAATCCCACTAGCGTCCTCGATCAGGTACGCCGGGACTCCGCTGCGTTCGGCGACCTCGGCCAGTCGCTTGGAGTTGGACGAATTCTGGGACCCGATCACCAGAACGACATCGACCGATGCAGAAATCTCGCGAACCGCTTGCTGCCGGTTCGTCGTGGCGTAACAGATGTCCTCGCTCGGGGGCGCGGAGATCGTGGGAAACCGTTCTTGAAGCACCTCGGTTATTGCGGCCGCTTCGTCGGTGGCCAGCGTGGTCTGCGTGACGTAGGCGACCGCCCGGGGGTCATCGACCGCGATGGTGCGCGCCGTCTCGAGATCGGGCACGAGCCTGATGTGCTCCGGTGACTCACCCAGGGTGCCTTCGGTCTCGTCGTGGTTGGGATGTCCGACCAACAGGACGGTGTCACCGCGGCCGGCGAAGCGTCGAGCCTCGGAATGAACCTTGGCTACCAAAGGGCAGGTCGCATCGATGACGGTGAGTTGACGCCGCTCGGCTTCCCGGCGAACCGCTGGGGCGACACCGTGGGCTGACAAGATAACCATTGCCTGCTCTGGAACTTCGTCGAGCTCGTGGACGAAAACCGCGCCCCGGCTCTCCAACCGCGCCACCACGTGGGCGTTGTGCACGATCTGGCGACGGACGTAGATAGGGCCGGGGTAACGATCCAAGGCGCGCTCGACGATATCGATGGCCCGCTCGACTCCAGCGCAGAATGATCGCGGCGCGGCGAGCACCAACGCCCGCTCTCCGACGGCTTCGCTCCAGGCCAGCAGGGCCGGGGCGCTCTGCTGCAGGATTCGCAGCGCTTGCAGGCCGGCGGTCACGGTTCCGACCCGGGCCAATGGACGCTGCGGGGTATCGACGATCACCCGGACCACGGCGGCCCCGGGCAGCGAGATCACCTGAGGCAGCGAGGTCGTCGGAGAATGGGACGCCTCATCCTCGAGCCATAGGGCCGTCAGCACGTGACTGGATTCCATGTCGACGGCCAACACGCCGGTCGCGGCCAGTTTCGCTCGGGCCTCGCCGTGCACGATGGTGGCCGTGGTCTGGATGGGTCCGCTGTGGACGGTGAACTTCAAGTCACGCAGGGCCGCGATCAGCGGGGCGGCGCCCGGAAGTTCGATCCGGCGTCCCTGGCAATCACGCACCTCAGTCGCGACCACCACATCGCCGGGACGGAGGTCAGGACTGACTGCACCGCCGACTCCGGCGACGACGACCGCCTGAGCATTGGAGTGCACGGACCCGGTCTGGCGGACAATCGTTTCCAGTCGGCCGGCGGCCAGGCCGCACCGCAGCACCTGCGTGCGGTCAGAACCCGAGGCGCGAGCGGCCGCCTCGAGTCCGCGGCGGACCGCCAGCTGCTCCAAGCGGAGGGCGGCGAACACGGTGAGCCGGACAGCAGCCCGATCGGCCGAGACGCTGCCGAAGCCACCGGTCATGTCGCTGACCAACGATCCTGCCCTCCTTCCAGACCGAGCTGCGAATCGCCGAACCGGCGCCGGTAACGGCCGAGGGCCGAAATCGGGAACACGTGCCGGTACATCTCGTAGTTGATATAGAAATAGCCCGGAAATCCAGTGCCGGTGTACAGATCCTCGGGCCAGCCGCCGTCCGCCTGCTGATTCTGGAGCAGATATCTGACACCGGAGTGGATCGCCGGGCTGTCATCGGCTACCGCGTCCAGAGCCAGTAAGGCCCACGCCGTCTGTGATGGGGTGCTCGCTCCGCGTCCGCTCCAACTCCGATCCTGGTAGGAGCGTAGGTCCTCGCCCCAACCGCCGTCAGGGTTCTGGTGCTCACGCAGCCATTGGATCGCCCGCCTGATCGGCCGGTCCTCGGCCCCCAATCCGGCCGCTATCAGGGCCGGCACGACCGCACCCACGCCGTAGACGTAGTTCGCTCCCCACCGTCCGAACCATGATCCGTCCGCTTCCTGCGCGGACAGCAGCCAGTCGACCCCTCGTTGCAAAGCCACTTGGTGGTCGGCGTTCACACCGAGCGCACGTAGCGTCGACGGGCCCGCGAGCACGGTTTTGGCCAACATTTCCACGACGTGCGCGGTGACGTCGGCTGACGGTGGGTCCACCACAGCACCGAAATCGCTGAACGGCAGCCGCAGAGGCAAGTTCGAGGTGTTGTCGGCGTCGAAGGCCGCCCAGCCGCCATCTGCCGATTGCATTCCGATCACCCACTCGACGGCCCGGCTTCGGGCTGCTTGCAGGCCGGTCAGTACGCTCGCGTCGAGGCTACGCAGGGCAAGCAGGACTTCGGCCGTGTCGTCGATATCGGGATACCTGTCGTTGGCGAATTCGAAGGCCCACCCTCCAGAGATCAAGCCGGGACGCCGTACCGACCAGTCGCCGTCGACGGTGATCTGCTCAGCCAGTAACCACTGGGCGGCGCTCTGGACCGCCGGATGATCGGGATCCAGATCGGCGTCGAGCAGGGCGATCACGGCCAGGCAGGTGTCCCAGACCGGGGATTGGCAGGCTTCCAGGCGGCGGACGGTCCCGTCCGGCCCGGGCTCACGAATGAGGAAGCCCTCCAAGCCCTCGATGGCCGCCCGCATCGACGGATGGTCCAGTGGGTAACCCATCAGATGCAGAGCCAAGATCGAGTACACCCACGGAGGCTGGATTCCGCCCCAACCGCCATCGGCCTCCTGGCGGGCTAGCACCCATTCCAGACAGCGACGCAGGCTGGCCTGGCGGCCGGGCTTGAACGGCAGCCGCTCGTAGCGATGCAGCATCTTGTCGAGGAGCTGAAAGCCTCGCGGGACACTCCACCGACGAGCCGGAATCTGCTCGGACGGTATGCCTCCGGTGCGCAGTTCACCGACGCTGAAGCCGAGGTCTCGGTGTGGACGCAAGGTTGCGACAACGGCCAGGGCGACGATGGTCTGCCGGGCCCAGCAGCCCCAGTCATAGATGTTGAGGGGCATGTTCGGACGTAACCGGATCAGTTCCGGGGGGATTACCGGCAGCTCGTCCCAGGACCATTCGCCGAACAGCGCCAGCCAGATGCGAGTGAATACCCGGCTGGCCTCCAAGCCCCCGTTGGCCCGGATGTAGTTGCGAGCCCGGGTCAGAGCGACACTGTCCACCGAGTCGCCGGCGAGCCGCAGAGCGACGTAGGCCTCGACGGTAGTGGACAGGTCAGGGGTGCCGCCCTCGAAGTTGGACCAGGTGCCGTCCGCACGCTGCTGGGATCGAATCCAGCGGGCGGCCTCGGCCAGTTGATCCGGAGTCAGGATGCCCAGGAAGTGCCTCAGGAGCAGGTCTTCGGCGTCCATGGTGACGTTGGTGCGCAGCTCACCTTTGAAGAAACCAGCCTTATTCTGCCGCCCGATGAGGTATTGGCAGGCAGCGTCCAACGCCTCGTCGACGGGGCGCCGAGCCTGGACAGACCCAGCGAGCTCAGTGGTTTCCGTGGTGCTCACAGTCTCAGCCGTCCCTCGCAACTTCTGCCGACCGTTTGTCTAGCTAACTAGTTCTGGTTACAACGTATCGCGCGATGCTCGCGAATTGTTGACCTGGACCTGATTCGCCCGGTCCGGCCACTAACTCGGCTTCGTCCAGATGGCTCAAGGCGGCGGCCAAGCGGCGTTCAGCCTCGGCATTGGCCCAGTCGACGCCGCCGCAAGCCAGCACCAATCGAGTAATCGCCTCGACGTCCGCCTCGGTCTGCGGAAGTCCCTGTGCCATCCGATCCGCCAGCTCGCGGGCCTGCGGGCCACCAGAATTCAAAGCTGCGACCACCGGAGCACTGCGCTTACCTTGCCGAATGTCAGACGAGGATGACTTGCCGGTCACCGCCGGGTCACCCACAATTCCCAGCACGTCGTCCACAAACTGGAAAGCCAACCCCAGCTCGTATCCGAACCGGGCCAACCGATCAGCCGAATGAGCCGATCCACCCGCGGCCATCGCCCCGATCGAACTGGAGCAGGACAGCAGGGCGGCCGTCTTGCCGGCTTCCATCTCCACACAGTCAGCAAGCTGTGGTTCGGCCGCCTGCTCGAACAGGATGTCGGCCGATTGACCGGCGATCAGTTGCTGCGAGGCTTCCAACAGGCAGCGCAGGCTGCGTCTGGTGCCGGGCTCGTCTCCGGTCAACAGCTCCACGGCCAGGGCGAACATCGCGCTACCGCCGAGGATGGCCTGGCTCTTGCCAAAAACGGCCCAACCGGTCGGACGGTGCCGCCGTTCGACATCGTCGTCCATGACATCGTCGTGCAACAGCGAGAAGTTGTGGACCAGCTCAACCGCCGCGGCCGCGGGAAGGGCATCGGCCATGGTCCCCCCGACCGCCTCAGCCGACAACACGACCAGCGTCGGCCGGATGCTCTTGCCACCGGCCTTGGTCGGATTTCCGTCGCGATCGCACCAGCCGAGCTGGTAGGAGGCAATCAAGCCAAGGTATGGGTCGAGCTGCTTCACCGCCG
>Ga0070667_100004265_pt1 | contig 12072 bp, 9 predicted proteins | sample KBSS33metaG_FD_64659 | JGI IMG/M metagenome (GOLD analysis project Ga0070667, IMG submission 64659) | Switchgrass rhizosphere microbial communities from Kellogg Biological Station, Michigan, USA - KBS S3-3 metaG | ecosystem: Host-associated > Plants > Roots > Rhizosphere > Soil ...
CGTGATCGTCAACGTGAGTTCCGGACTCGCGTTCGCGCCGATGGCAGACGTCCCGGTCTATTGCGCCACCAAGGCCGCCATCCATTCCTTCACGCTCAGCTTGCGTCATCAGTTGAAGGCCACAGGTATCAGGGTCGTGGAGATGGCTCCCCCCATCGTCGACACCGGGCTCGGCAGCGGCACTCGCAGCCAGGGAACAAGCAGCGCGCACATGATGTCCCCGGATGACTTCGCTACCGAAGCGCTTGCTCAACTGGAAGGCGATCAGAACGAAATCATGGTTGGCATGGCGGCGAACACGCGAAAGCTCGGGGAAGCCCTGTTCGATCGAATGAACGGTCGCTGACCGGTATCGCGCATCAATCCCCACTTCCCCAACGGAGTTGAAGAATGACCTCGACGACCAAGCAAGGCAATGCGCAACGCGCCATTGGAGACTTCGCGCCCAAGCTGGCGCAATTGACTGACGAGGTGCTGTTCGCGGATGTCTGGGAACGCCCCGCACTGTCAATGCGTGATCGGAGCTTCGCCACCTGCGCAGCCCTCATCGCGTTGGGCAAGACTGAGCAGATGGGTTTTCATGTTCCCTATGCCATCCGGAATGGCGTCACGAAGGAAGAATTGGTGGAGTTGACCACCCATCTCGCCTTCTATGTCGGCTGGCCGAATGCCATGTCGGCGATCGCAAGGTTGCGTGAATTGCTTGACATCGATGGCTCCGCCAGTTCAGCGAAGCCAGGCTGAGGTCTGATCAATCCCTCTTGGGAGGTGCCGCCACACACCAAACGGCCGCTGTGGCCGAACTCGGGTTTCATGATGAGTTGGCCGAAGGATCGATTCCGAGGCGGAATTGTCAGTCGGCCCGAGAATCGCAATAGGCCCCCTTTGGGTCGTTCAGCGCCGGCCAACCTGCAATGCTGGCGAGGAAGTTTGCGGGCTTGAGCGGCCGCTCGTATCTGAACGACCGCATTGAGTCGGCCACCTGCCCGCGGAGCCATCTGACGATCGGCTCTGGACGGCCAGGAGCGGCCTCTCGGCGACGTCTGCTTTGAGGCGCTATTGAGGCCTTTCATCACACGATCCCTTCGATCGGAGCGGGAGCAGCCGACAGCGGGAGCTGCGGGTTGCGGGTGATCGGCGCAAATCGCGGGTCCCCTTCCTGGCCGACCTCCGGGATGCGCATGACGGCGACGGCACCGGCCAGACCGAGGGCAGCGAGCGCAACGTAGAACGCGGTGAATCCGCCAAGGTTCAGGAGCAACGGTGCGATGAAGGGTACGAATGACGCGGGCAGCGCGCTCGCCATGCTGAGCACCGCGAAATCCTTGCCGACGGTGTCGGCGTTGGGCAGCACCCGCAGGCACAGCGCGAAGTCGGTAGCGAGGAACATGCCGTAGCCGATTCCGATACAGCCCGTCGCGATGAACACCGCCGGCAGGGTCGTCGCGAAGGCCAGCAGCAGGAGCCCGGCGGCCGATGCGACGCCGCCACCGAACACGAAGGGCTTTTGCCTGCGAACACGGTCGGACAGGTAGCCAAACAGGAAGCAGCCGACCGCGACCGGTACGATGGACACGAGCGTCAGCTGGAGGACCACCGGGGCGACATCCTTCGTCGCGAACCCAAACCGGTCGATGAGCAGGAACGCGTTGTAGGTACCGCTGGCGAAAGTGCAGGTGACCAGGAATCGCACGAGCCATGCCCACCCGAATGCAGGATGCCGCCACGGACTGAGCCAGAACGAGCCGAGCAGCTCGCGCGCGCTCAGCGATCCTTTGCCGTCGGTCGACACGTGCTGCGGGTCGCGCAGAAGGAAGACCGCGACGACCGCGCCGACCGACGCCGCAACGCCGACGATGGTCCACTGCAGAGTCAGGTTGCCCGACGCCGCACTGACCGCCACCATGCCCAGAATGGGCGCAGCGGCGGCGACGAAGCCGATCGCCCCGGACGTCGAACCGCGCTTGTCGGAGGGAATCTGGTCCACCACGGCGGCTGCCCCCGCGGCGAACTGGAAATTGACGAGAGTCTGGACAATGCACCAGACCACGATCACCTGCCACAGCTGCGTCGTGAAGATGAGGGCCAGGATGCCGAGGCCGCCGCCGAGACCGCCCGTGAGGATCCAGGTCCGCCGCCTGCCGAAGCGCGCAGCGGTTCGGTCGCTGAGCCGGCCGCCGAGCGGATTCGCGATCAACGCGAACAAGCCCCCGAGGCCGATCACCAGGCTGAATGCCGCGGTCGCTCCCGAGCCTGTGATCGCGGTGAGATGAATGGCGAGGAGCAAGCTGGGCGGCACGACCTGGGTGATGAAGGCGCCACCGTAGGAGGCGATGAGTGCCCCGACCAGGCGGCCGAAAGGCGTTGCGCCGCCGGTCGCGGCACTTGTCGCGGCGGCCTCGGGCAGAGCGGCGTTGGTCGTCAGGATGATGGTCATCAGCGGTGTCCTTTCCACGCCTGGCGCTCGGGTCCAGCCGCATCCGACATGACCTCACTGGTCGCGTCGAAGATCATGGTCTTGCGGTGGGCCAGGTCGTATGCAGGCCAGCCGGGGTCGCCCGTCCTGGCGAAGCGAACCCAGGCACCGTGCATCGCCGTGGCCAGAGCCGCGGGCGGATGGCTGCCCAGCCATTTCGCGCTGCCGGCCATGGTCCGGAGCGTGGCCAGGTCGTCGCGCATGAAGGGGATCTCGAGGGCGTGGTCGGACCCCATGCCGGCAGGCAGCTCGGGGCTTTCCCAATGGAACTCGTACAACCACGATGGCACGGAAGGCGCCGTGGCCACACGGGTCTCGAGCAGGCGAAGGGTCGGCATGCGAAAGAGCCAATCCGTCCAGGCCGCCTCGACGAGCCTCAGCGTGCTGGTGATCTTGCGCGGGCCGCCGCGATAGGCGTCCTTCATGGCGCGTGTGACGCCGAGCATCCACTTGAAATACCAGCCGACCAACGGGTTGATGTCATCGGCGCGGCCCAGAATCTTCAGGAATCCGATCGTCTCGTTGCGGGTGGTGCCCACGATCAGCGGGACGCCGGCTGCCGCCGCCGCGGCGACGAGCGGCGGCTCCGGCAGAGTCGGCGTCCCATGCACGGCGCGGTAGGGACTGAGCAGGAAGGATTGCGATCCATGCCTGAACGGGTTGACGAAATCGAGCGCGAAAGGAAGCGTCTGCGCGACGGTTTGCGCGACGGTCGACCCCATGAAGCCGATGCGCGTCGGGGCGACGCCGAGCCGCTTGGCCAGGCGCCGGGTGACCCGACCCGCCTCGTCGACGGAGACGGTCGCGACGGGCGTGCCGCTTTGCGCGATCGCCCGCACGAAGAGGCCCTTTGCCGAGGGCATCGCCAACAGGTGCATCACGCTCAGCCCGCCTGCGGATTGCCCGAAAATCGTGACGTTGGAAGGATCACCTCCGAACGCGGCAATATTTCGCTGCACCCACTCCAGCCCCGCCACTTGATCGCGCAGCCCGAGGTTGTCGGTGCCCTCGCCGAGATGGATGAAGCCATCGATGCCAAGCCTGTAGTTCAGCGCGACATGGACGATCCCGTCGCGCGCGAAGGCACGCCCGGTGTGTGCAATCGCGGATCCCGAGCCGCTCATGTAGCCGCCGCCGTGAATCCACACCATCACCGGCAGAGATGCGGCGCCCGGTTCAGGCGTCCAGATCTCGAGGGTCAGACAGTCCTCGCCGGTGGTCGTCGGATTGAAGTAGGCGGCGGCGAGCGGATTCGCGCCGCTGTCGTCGGCAGGTTGTGGGGCGGCCGGCCCCGACACCGTGGCGTCACGCACGCCGCGCCATTTCGCCGGCGGCTGGGGTGGGCTGAAGCGGCGTGCGCCGAACGGCGGCGCGGCGAACGGGATGTTGCGAAAGACGGCCAGCCCGGACTCCCTCAGGCCCTCGACCTCGCCGGACTCGGTTCTTGCACGAACACGCATTCAGGCTCCTTCGCTGCGCTTGCCGCGCAAGACGTCGTCCAGCATCGCGATGACGCCGCGAGGATCCTGCAGGTGAAGGTCGTGCACCGCGCCCGGCTTGACGCGGACATCCCACCCGGCGGCGCGCAGCTCTCTGGCCATCTTGTCGGACACCACCGCGCTGTTCTCGGCGAGCAGCAGCGTCGATGGAACGGCGGGCGGACCGACAGGGAAGGGATCACGGCGGACCGAGCGCACGAGCGGAACCATCATCGACGTGTCCCAGTCGTTCAACATCAGCTGGACGCGCTCCAGCGTGTCGGGCGCGGAGCCCTTGACGGATACCCCCGGCAGGCGCGCCAGCCAGTGCGCGATGCGCAGCTGGAGCGGGCCCAATGCGCTCAGCGTCAGCGCGGAGATCGAGGACAACGCATTGAGTGCAAAGGCGGGATCGAGCCCGATGTAGCGCTTGGGCTGCAGCTTGGGGCTGGCCCATGCGCCGGCCACTCCGCCGAGCGACTGGCCGATCAGGAAGTCGAGTCCGACCGGCAGCGTGTCGAGAAGATCGCCCGCGAAATCGGCGACGCGGTAGCTGAGAGCCCGCGGAGCGCGGCCGTGGCCGCGTTGGTCGAGCAGAACGACCGTCAGGTCATACTCGTCGGCGAGGATGCGTGCGAAGTCGCGCCAGACGTCGGCACCCTTCGAAGCGCCGTGCACGAGCGCCGCAGTCCTGGACCCTTGGCCAACGGTCCAGGTTTCGAGTTTCATCGTTCTGCGCTCTCGTTCTTAAACGCTCTGATCGGCCTGCGAGTCATGGCGAGGTCATCATCGAAAGGTCGTGCAGGCGCAGGCGGCCGAAGAAGGCCCCGTGGGGAGGCAGCAGACAGGTCGCGCGGCCGTCCGAATCAATGGACAACGAGCCCTCGAAACCGTGGTCTTCGAGTGGCACCACGTCTTTCGCGGGTATCGCGTAGCGGGCCGGTTGCCGCGACAGGTTGAACGCGCACACCACGGTGTCGTCGCCATCGCCACGCGTCCACGCGACGACTTGATCGTCGACCGCCAGCAAGGTCATCGGGCCGTCGACCAGCGCGCTCTGGGAACGGCGGAACGCGAGGAAGCTTCGATAGCGAGCCAGCACCGATCCGGCATCGGCATCCTGAAGTTCGACCGCGAGCGCACCATGCTCCGGCGCCAGCGCCAGCCACGGCCTGCCTTCGCTGAATGCGGCGTTCGACGCCGCCTGCTCCCACGGCATCGGCGTTCTGCAGCCGTCGCGTCCCTTGAAGCGCGGCCACATCTCCTTGCCGTACGGATCCTGAAGATCGTCGAAATCGATCACGGCCTCAGTCAGGCCAAGCTCTTCGCCCTGGTACAGGCACACGGATCCGCGCAGCGACCCCATGAAGGCCACCAGCAGCGGCGCCAGGGTGGCGGGCTCCCCGAGGACACACCAGCGAGAGGTGACGCGCACGACGTCATGGTTGTTCAACGCCCAGCACGCCCACGCATCGCCCGTCTCGCGCAGGAACTCGTCGAGGACCCCGTGGATGAAGCGGGGGGTGCAGTCGGGCCCCATCAGGTTGAACGTGTACGCCATGTGCAGGCGGCCCTCGCGCGTGTATTCGCCCAGGGTCTGGTATTGCTCGTCGTCGCCGATCTCGCCGATCGTCGTGGTGCCCGGCACGGTGTCGAGCAGCGCGCGAAACTCACGCAGGAACGCGAGGTTCTCGGGGCGGGTCTTGTCGTAGAGGTGGCGCTGGTACGCGTAGGGATTGCTCAACGGCACCGCTGCGGCGAATCGGCCCTGCGGTTGCGGGGGATTCGAGCGCAGTTCGCTGTCGTGGAAATAGAAGTTGACGACGTCCAGCCGGAAGCCGTCGACACCACGAGCGAGCCAGAAGCGGGCCACGTCCAGCACCGCGGCCCGCACGGCAGGCTGGTGGAAGTTGAGGTCGGGCTGGCTGGTAAGGAAGTTGTGCAGGTAGAACTGACAGCGTTCGGTGTCCCATTGCCAGGCGCTGCCGCCGAAGATCGAGAGCCAGTTGTTGGGCGGGGTGCCATCGGCGTTCGCTCGCGCCCACACGTACCAGTCGGCTTTGGCGTTGTCGCGACTTGACCGGCTTTCGACGAACCAGGGATGCTCCGAAGCAGTGTGGCTCAGCACGAGGTCGATCAGCACCTTGATCCCTTGCGCATGCGCTGCCAGGACGATCGCGTCGAAGTCGGCGAGCGTGCCGAACCGGGAGTCGACGTCGCAGTAGTCGGTGATGTCGTAGCCGAAGTCGCGCATGGGCGACGGAAAGAACGGGGATATCCAGATCGCGTCGACGCCGAGCGACGCGATATAAGGCAGCCGGCGAAGGATGCCGGCGAGGTCGCCGATGCCGTCCGCGTTGCTGTCCTGAAAGCTGCGCGGATAGATCTGGTAGATCACTGCTCCGCGCCACCAATCCGCTTTTGCGCGAGTCGATTTGGCGGCGCAATGCTTCACTTCATGCAACGCGGCAGGTGGAGTCACGTCAGGGTCCTGGCCAGGTGCGCTGGGTCAGAAGCGGTAAGCCAGGTCCACGCCGACGGTGCGGGGCGGGATGACGCCGGCCACGAATGGGTTTCCGGACGGATTCATCCCCGTGACCTGATCGCCCCCCGGCGCCGCGTAGTTGATGCCGCGCTTGTCGGTGATGTTTCTTGCATGCAGCGATACGCGGAACTGACCGATGTCGACGCCGGCGCTCGCGTTCAGCGTCGTGTACGACGGGACCTCGACCAGCTTTCGCTGACTGAAGTCGGAGCTCCGTTCCCCGGTGTAGTTGACCGACAGGCCGACCCAGGCCTTCGCAGAGGCCAGTGCGAAGTTGTAGTCGGCACCGATCGACCCGCTCCACTTCGGGCTGTACGGCATGGCGTCGCCGCTGACGCCCCCGGCCGCGGGCGCATCGGCGGTGAGGTGTGCGTCCGTGTAGGCGCCATTGGCGCGCAACGTCAGCCCGGCTGCCGGAATGAAGATCAGCGTCACTTCTGCGCCGTTGCTCTTGGCCGAACCACCATTGACGAAATAGGCATAGGAGATCGTCTGGGACGGTGCGGTCGTCAGGATCTGGATCCTTTTCCAGTCCGTCGAGAACACCGCCGCCTCGATGGACGCCTTGGCGCCGAGGAACTCTGACTTGAAGCCGAGTTCGTAGCTGATCAGACCATCGGGATCGAACGACGACCTGCCGTCCGGCAGGATGCCTGGCGGCAGCGCGCTCGGACCGCCCGGACGGTAGGCCGATGCCGCGCGCGCATAGATCGCCGTGTCGTTGTCGGGCTTGTAGCGCGCACCGAGCATCCAGGTCAAATGCTGCTTGGACACGTCCTGCACCACGAACGAAGCCGTGGGCGAGGCGATGGTCGGCTGGTAGGCCTGGTCGAAGTGCTGCCTGTCTTGCGAAAACCGCACGCCCCCCATCAGATCGAACTTCGGCGTGATCGCGAAGGTGGCGTTTCCGAACACCGACACTTCGTCGTACTTCGACGTCGTGAGGGCGTCCGCGAGCACGGGCGTGGGCAAGGTCATTCCGGTCGCCATGAAAAACGGACTGCCGGCGCTGATCGCGTCGGAGCTGTTCTCCTTGGTCCAGAACAAGCCGACATCGTAGTCGAGCGTGTCATTGAAGGCGCTCGTGCGCGCACGCAGTTCCTGTGAGATCCGACGGGTCTTGGTTTCCACATTGCTCTGGGCGCCAAGGCCGGGCACGCCAAAGATCAGCTGGAGCAGTGCCGTGTTGGGGCGGCTGACGTCCTGCAGGAAGTGCATGCCGGAGTTCTGCCAGGTCGTTGACGAGACGACCTCGAAGTCGCCCAACCGACCCTTGACGGTAGTGTTGGCGACATTGAGCGAAAACGTCTGGGGTTCGGGTACCCAGGTCGATCGTTGCAGGTCGCCGGTCAACGGCGTGAGGCTGGGAGCGAGGACGTCTTCGCTGCCATAGCCATCGGCCTTGAGCTTCTGCGTCAACACCCATGTCTTGACCGACCAATCGGCGTTGAGCTTCCAGTCGAGCGCGGCCCGTCCACCGCGCGTGTTCGCCGCGTTGACGTTGGACTTCCCGTTGACGGGGTTGTCGATGTAGCCCCCCTCGTTGCGATTGAAGGCGCTCAGCCGCAGGCCGAGGACGTCCTTGGCCAGCGGGATGTTGAGCGCGAAGCGCTCGTTGGATCCATAGCCACCGTCGGTGATCTTGTTGCCCCCCACCGAGATGACACCGGAGAGGTGCTCGGTATTGGCCGGTGCGGTGACGTAGCGCAGCAACCCGCCAACGGCGCCCGCACCGTACAACGTCCCCTGCGGGCCCTTCAGGACTTCGACGCGCTGCAAATCGTCCGGATTCAGGTCCGGCGTGAGAATGCTTCCGTGTGCATACGCGTTGACCGAACCGATAGGGGCTTCGTCGATGTACTGGGCCGTCGTCGAAGTGGATTGATTTGCGCCCGTACTGATGCCGCGCAGCACGACCGCTGTCTGGCCCCGCGTGACCTCGATGATGGACAGGCCGGGGATCTGCGCCGCGAAGTCCTCGAGGCGAGTTGCTCCTCCCCGCGAAAGTCGTTCGCCACTGATGGCGGAAACCGATGCCGGCACGTCGATCGCGGCCTGTTCGCGCTTGTTGGCTGTGACGATGACCTTCTGCAGCGCCTCTGGTCCGCCGGAGGACGACGCCGCCGCAGCCACGGGGGCAGCCGTCTGGGCATGGGTGACTGGCGTGAGCGAGCACAGCATTGATGCTGCGAAGGCAGCGGACGTCCGATCAAGTCGCATTGAAGCTGGTGAGAACATGGCTTGCTTTCGTTAAGGGCGTGTCAGCCCCGGCCGCAGACGAGAAGACGGCGAAGATCGCGTCATCTCGAAGCATCTGCGGCAAGGGTGCCGGCGAGCGCGCGCGAGCACGCTGGTCGACAGGGCTTCTGGTGTCAGTCGGCCCCCCGGTGGGGTGCCGGATTGAGTCGGCGACGGGAGGCCGCTACCCGTCCATTCCAGCGCCGGAAAAAGTGACACTCCGCGCGAATGCGTGATGGTTTGCGGCGCCACGCAATGCATGTGCTCGATGGGTCGAATCTGAAGCGTTGCGGCGCGGCGTGACGCTTGGTGCGGTTGTTTCGAGCGACCGAGTGCAGCCCGCCACAAGCGGCATCGAGAAGAGCGATGCCTGGATCATGTTCATGGTTGTCTCCATCGTTCTGCAGTTGCTTCAGTTCTTCCGACTGTGGGTCGTATGGTAAAAACTGACAGGCCGCCGAGCGATGGCAGAACATCCCGATCGCATGTCATAACACTGCAACCCGCTGGGTTGCGCACTTCATGGTTCCTCCGCTCGTTACCGTTCCGATCGCACTCGTGCATGGAATGCTTTCGGGGATTCAATTGCGCGGTGAGGTCGCGGACACGTACCTGACCGGCGCCGACATCGCAACCGAGTTGCTGCACCAAGCCAACGCGCGGGTGACTGCGGAGCAGTACATCGCACTCTTCAGGTTGATGATCGTGCGCCGCAACGACGAAGCCCTGGGCTTCCTGTCGCGTCCGCTGCGGCGCGGCAGCTTGGCATTGGTTGCGCGTGAGGGCATCGCGGCGCCGACGCTTGATGCAGCGATGCGTCGCATGGCGCGCACCTTCACGCTGCTGCAGGATGACGTTGTCCTGAAGCCCGTGCGCAATGCCAGCGAAGCGGGCATCCAGCTGCGCCTGTGCAAGCCGACGGAGGTGTACCCAGAGTTCTTGCACAAGCTGATACTGCGCGTCTGTTGGCGGCTGTTGGCCTGGTTGGTCGATGCCAGGCTGCCCGCAACCGCCTTCGACTTCGCTGTCGAGCGTCCCGATCACTTCGACAACTACACGAAGGTATTTCCTGCGCCGCTTCGATTCGCCAGTGCGCGCTCCGCTCTTTGGTTCGAAGGCAATCATCTGACGAAGACCGTTCGTCGCGACGAGGAGTCTTTGCGCAAGTTCCTGGCCGCGTCGCCAGGCAATGTCATCTTGCCCCGACGCGAAGAAGGTGTGACGGGCGCCGTGCGCAGCCAACTGCAACTCATGCTGCCGCGCTGGGGCGACCTCGGTGCCGTCGCGAGCAACCTGTTCATGTCGGCGTCGACGCTGCAGCGGCGGCTGGCGAGTGAGAAGACAACCTTTCAGTTGCTGAAGGACGAACTTCGGCGCGACGTCGCCATCACGCGTCTGAATAGCAGCACGGTGTCGTTTGCCGCCCTGGCGGACGAACTGGGCTTTGCCGACGGAGCAGCGTTTCAGCGGGCTTTCAAGAACTGGACGGGCAGCGCGCCCGGTGTCTACCGTCGAGGCAACCTGTCGATAGCTTCCCGCTAAGGAAGGTCTGAACAACTTGAAGACGCGAGCGCGTTTGGCTCGTTCAGCCGCTGCGCCCAAGAGTTTGAGCTCAAGCGGGTCGCTTCTAGCGGCCTTCGCCGCGCTGCGCGGCGTTCATGCGCTGCGCGGTCGGAGTACCGCCATTGCCATCAACCGTCGTCGCGCTATCCACAGGTTCGACAGCGCGAACAGCTGGTCACGTGCGCAGTGCTCTTCGCCAACCCGCGGAAGCGAACCTTCGCCAGCCCGAACTGGCGCTTGATGACCCGAAACGGATGCTCGACCTTTGCTCGCACGCTGGCCTTGCGGTCCTCGCGCTTCTGAGCCGCCGCCTTGCGACGCCCGTCGGGCAGTTGGCGATGTCGCTCGGGCGAGCGGCGATGTGCCATTGCAGATCCTCGCGGTCAACGCGCGCCTGTGCGCCTCGGTAGCCCGACACACATGCTGCTCTTTGCCCTGCAGCAAGTCGGCGATCTGCTCGATGTCCGCCTCGTTCGCCGCCGCCGTGGTGACCGTGTGCGCCAGCCCGCTGTCGGCATCCATCGCAATGTGCGCCTTCATGCCGAAGTGCTGGTTGCCCTTGTTGGTCTGGTGCATCTCGGGGTCGCGTTCGCCCTCGGCGTTCTTGGTCGAGCTGGGCGCGGCGATGATGGTCGCATCCACGATGCTGCCTCGCTTGAGCGGCAGGCCCTTGCGCGACAGGTGCGCATTGACCGCGTTGAGGATGTCCTCGGCCAGGTCGTTGGCTTCGAGCAAATGGCGGAAGTTCAGGATCGTCGTCTCGTCGGGGATCGGCTCCCCCAGGCTCAGGCGCCCAAAGGCGCGCAGCGAGGCGATCTCGTACAGCGCCTCTTCCATCGCCGGGTCGCTCAGCGCGAACCAGTTCTGCATCAGGTGCACGCGCAGCATCGATTCCAACGGATCCGGCCTGCGGCCTCGGCCGGCCACCGGGGAGTGCGGTGCCATCAACCCAGCAGCGCCTTCCACGGCACGACCACCTCCATCTCGTCGAGGAACACCTCACGCCGGGTCTTCTTACGCTTGCCCGCGTACTCCGCATCCGAGAAACTGATCTGGCTCATCGTCGCGCGCTCCGTCACCGACCTGCTTCGAGCATGCGTGAAGCATGCGCTTGATCAGACCCTCCCCAGTGGGAACCTATCCCAAGTACAAGGGCTCGGGCGACGTGAACAGCGCTGTGAACTTCGTATGGCACCCGAGGGTAGTTGATGGCATAGCGACCGCCTTCCGTGCTGTGCAAAGCGGACCGGCAGGCGTCACGAACAAGCGTCCGGCGGCCTGTACTGCGTTAGCCGGAGGCGATCCGCTCTCCTTGGGTCGGAGTGGCTTCAAAGGCGGTGTGAGATCTGCTTGAGCCCGCAAGCTTGCCGAGCGACAGGCACAGAGACGCAGCGCCTCACTCAAGTCATTGGATCAGTTCGCTTCATCGGAAGGCTTTGCCGGCTAGCTCCGCTCGGCGCGCGGGCACGTTACGCTCAGCGCGCGAGAACGGCTTGGACTGCCCCCGGTCCGGTAGACACACTCTGTCCTCATGCCGCGGCGAGTCCAAACGCTTCGGGACTGATGCCGCCCAGATGCCTGTGGCGGCGTGACCGGTTGTAGGAGATCTCGATGTAGTCGAAGACATCGGCCCGGGCCATTTCCGGGTCTTGTGCCGCAGCCGAACGTGGCCCTTGCCCTCTTCCGCCCCGGTGATCCAAGATGACACCTCCCGCACTATGCTCGCACTCGCCATGCACCAAGGATCCTGCCACTGCGGCGCCGTCCGCCTG
>Ga0070667_100004269_pt1 | contig 12064 bp, 10 predicted proteins | sample KBSS33metaG_FD_64659 | JGI IMG/M metagenome (GOLD analysis project Ga0070667, IMG submission 64659) | Switchgrass rhizosphere microbial communities from Kellogg Biological Station, Michigan, USA - KBS S3-3 metaG | ecosystem: Host-associated > Plants > Roots > Rhizosphere > Soil ...
GGCTCGAGCCCTTCTTTAACTCTCTCTCGGCTCCCCTTTCTGACTATACGTTCTCCCAGCTCTTCACCTGGCGGAACAGCCTTCGCATTGCCTGGGCGACGCTTGAGGGGCACCTCTGTGTCTTTGCCAATGGGTCGGGGGACCTGACGCTGCTGATCCCGCCGATCGGGGATACGGGGTCTGATCGTGCCCTGACTCGCGCGATCGAGATCATGGATGACTACAACGCCGCCCACAAATGCCCCGAGCGCAGCCGCATTGAATATGTGAGCGAAGAGCTCCTGGCGCGGTTCAACCCAGCCGGCTTGAACATCACCGCGCAGGGCAATGACTATCTCTACGATGTGAACCGCATGATCGACCTGGCGGGGGGCGATCTGTCTTCCAAGCGCCAAGCGAAGAATCGCTTCATGCGCAACTACACGTTTCGCACGGAGCAGTACGAAAAGGCCAGGCATTTCGATGGCTGCCGCGAGTTGCTCAATAGCTGGAAAGAGCGGCAGGATGATGCGCATTCGGGCGAGACATCCAATGCGATCAAACGCACGAAGGAATCACTCGCCACTCAGTTGACGCTGGAACATGCGAAGGAACTTGGGCTTAAGGGGATGGTTGTTTTTGTGAAGGATGCGGAAGGAGCAGATCGGCTAAAGGGCTTTACATTTGGCGAAGCGCTGGGCGCGGATCAGAGTTCGATCGTGGTGGAGAAGACGGATCTGGAGTGCAAAGGACTGGCTCAGTACATCTTCAGCGAATTCTGCAAAACGAATTGGGCGGAGCGGCCTCTGGTGAATGCGGGGGATGACTGGGGACTGGAATCGCTTGCCTGGACGAAAAACAGCTATCGGCCGGTGAAGCTTCTGAAGAAGTTTGTGATGACGCCGCCCGTGCGGGTGGCGGTGGCGATGCCGGCATCTTCAGGTCAACCGGCGGAGCAGTCGGTTGCTGAAGTGCGGCAGACATTCTTGTCTGCCATAGAGAATACTTCTGCAGGCGAGATGCTTCCCGCCCTTGCAAGAGGCATTGAAGTTCAGCACGCGCCATCCCCTCATCTCCCCAGCACTCCATCTGAAATCTCTATCCGTCCCGCCACGCGCGATGATCTACCGAAGGTCAGCGCCCTCGAAAGCGCCTGCTTCTCCACTTACAAGCTCAGTCGCCGGCAGCTTTGCTACTTGCAAACCCGGCAGACGGCGCTGTTTCTGGTGGCGGAGGCTGAAGGGCAGATCTTGGGCGAAGGAATCGCACTGGTCAGGCACCATCGCTCGGGGCTTTCCGGGCGGATCTATAGCCTCGCTGTGGACCCAACCCGCCGGCGCTCGGGGCTTGGCGAGAAGATCATGAAGGCGATGATCGCGTCGCTCAGCGAGCAGGGGGTCAGGCGGATTTATCTGGAGGTGGAAGGCTCAAACATCGGCGCGGTGCGCCTGTATGAGCGGCTTGGCTTCCGGCAGATCGGCGTGCTCCCCGATTACTACGGCGAAGGCCACCACGGCGTCCACATGATGTGCCAGACCGGCGCGGCGGTGGCGCAGGTTGCGGCTTAACGCATGTGCCGAGGCAGTTGCGAAGATGTTTCCGGGAAGACAGGAATGTCTAACCCCAATACCCCGTTGGCATGACAGTGAGAGATGAAACAAAGACGCCCGCGCGATGTGAATCGCGCGGGCGTTTGTTTATTGGGGAAGCCAGAAGGATGGGTTATTTGTAGATGTCAAATACGGCGTCGTTGCCGGCGTCTTTGAGTTCCTTCCAGTAGCGACGATCGACGTGCATGTCGTGGAAGAGAACATTGCCCTGCTTGGTGTGTCGGTCACACAGCTCATCGGCTGCGCCTGCGCCCACGTTCGCGTATTCAAATCGTCCATCGTTGGGATTTTTTTCTTCAACGACCAGCACTTTCTCTGAGGCTCGCTTGACCTGGGTCAGGCGCGGGCGAGGCGCGGTGATCGTGTTGGAGGTGGGGTCCCACGCTTTGTTCATGGAAAAACTGTACTTGTAGGTCTGCCCAAAGCCCGCCTGCGGAGGACGATCTTCAGGCGTATCCGATGGGCAACGGAACAGTTCCTTCAGCTTTTCGTCCTGTAGGTTCAGGTACTTGGCCAGAACCGTGTCATTGAATGTGAGCCCAATGGTTGATGGATTGCGCCAGATGATAAAGTCATCAGCGTATTCACCATTGCCGTTCGAGGCGGGTCGGGGGAGATTGTACTTATTCTCCTGCGCGTACATTTGCAGCGCGGTGCCAATCTGCCTGAGATTGCTCATGCACTTCACCCAGTTCCCCTGCTCGCGAGCCTTGCTCAGCGCGGGGAGGAGAATGCTGATCAGCAGGGCGATGATTCCGATCACCACTAAAAGTTCAACGAGGGTGAACCCGCGGCGGCGACGAATACAACCGGGCGATTGAGGGGCTTTCATAGGCACTCCAAGGGCGAAAACGTTCGTGTCTAACCAGAATCTGGGATTCATCCAGTGGTGAAGTCACTTCTTCAGTTCGGCCGCATGGAAGTCCCACTCGGTGACTTCCTTCCACGGTTTGGCGGTCGCGTGGCCATCGAGATAGAGCATGTTGATCTGCTTGCGATGCCGCTCATCATTGAGGGCTCGAGGGGAGTTGCCGGCGGGCAGCTGATCCACCGTAAAGATGTCGTGATGGTTGTAGCGGGTCAGCTCGAGCTTCACGTTGCCGTCCACTAGATAGACGATTTCTGAAGCTCGGCGGACCAGATTTACTTTGAAGGCTGGCTGAGATGCGCCGGTGCCCTGGGTGTTAAAGGCATTGATCGCGTAATCCAGCGCCTGATCCTGGTTGGGGAATTCGGGGCACTGATAGACTTCGATCTTCGCGAATTGCGGCCTGAGCGCATCATCGCGGCTGGCGTCATCGTTGGTGGGGAGATCAAAGCCGGTCCACAGATACTTGGCGAAGACCTCCGCCCAGAGAATGTGGCCCTGGGTGTGCTGAACGTCGTATTCGTAGTTCTTGGGGATGTAGCCGCGGTTGTCGGTGATGTATTGCTGGGCGGCCTGACCGATCTGCCGGAGGTTGGAAGCGCATTTGACGGTGTTTGCCTGCTTGCGGGCGCCGCTGAGCGCTGGAAGGAGAATGCTGATCAAGAGGGCGATAACGCCAATCACCACCAGCAGTTCAACGAGCGTGAACGCACGTTTGGGGTGCAAAAGGGGTAATGATCCCGCGGGTTGGCGCATCAATGCTCCAGAGGTGCAAAGCTAAGTTGTCGAGCCGTCTGACGTGAGCTGCTAACTGATCGAATCGGAAGTGCTGCGGAAGCATAGCGACGTCTTAACGTGTCGCCAATGGGCTGAGTATAACGATTGTCTTTGAATTACCGCATTCCTTTTTTGAGAGTGACTTCGATTACAACCGTGCAAAGTCCGGGATCCTGGCGGAATGCAGTTACTCCACGACTCGCCACTCAGGACTCGGCACTTGCGCTTGTGCTACAATGTTGACGTACACGTTCCTGCGAAATTGAGTCTGGAGAACCTATGCCGTTTGCGCCTATCCCTGAGATCCTGGAAGAGTTGAAAGCCGGCAGGCCGATCGTGCTGGTGGATGATGAAGACCGGGAGAATGAGGGGGATGTGGTCTACGCAGCCGAGTTTTGCACGCCCGAAGCCGTCAATTTCATGCTAAAGACCGCGCGCGGGCTGATTTGCGTGGCGCTGACCAATGAACAATGCGACCGCCTGCGCCTGCATCCACAGACGCATATCAACACCGCACAACTCGGCACAGCCTTTACCGTGACGGTTGATGCTCACCCACGATTCGGGGTGTCCACCGGGGTTTCAGCCAAAGATCGTTCGATGACGATTCAGGTGGCGATCGCGGATGATGCCCAGCCGCAAGACCTGCTCCGGCCTGGACATATCAACCCTTTGCGGGCGCGCGATGGAGGTGTTCTGGTGCGGGCGGGGCAAACCGAAGGCAGCGTGGACTTGGCGCGGCTGGCCGGGCTTAAGCCGGCGGCGGTGATCTGCGAGATCATGCGCGAAGATGGCGAAATGGCCCGCCGGCCTGAGTTGGAAGAATACAGTCGGGTGCATGGACTCAAGATGTGCACCGTGGCGGATCTGATCTCCTTCCGACTCAAGAGCGAGCAGTTCGTAAAGCGGATTGAGACGATCCAGATGCCGACCGCCTGGGGCGAATTCACGCTGCACGCGTATCAGAGTATGGTCGATCCCCAGCCGCATCTGGCCCTCTGCAAAGGCGGCATCGGCGACATCGACCCCGCCACCGGCAAGCCGCCTGTGCATGAAGAACCGGTGCTGGTGCGCGTGCACAGCGAATGCCTCACCGGCGATGTCTTCGGCAGCGGCAAGTGCGACTGCGGCTCGCAACTCGCGGCGGCGATGAAATCCATCGAATCGGCCGGCAAGGGCGTGCTCCTCTACCTGCGGCAAGAAGGGCGCGGGATTGGCCTGGTGAACAAGCTGCACGCCTACAAACTGCAGGAGCAGGGCTTGGACACGGTGGAGGCGAACCTGCGGCTGGGCCTCCCGGTGGATAAGCGGGACTATGGAATTGGCAGTCAGATCCTGCGGGATTTGGGACTGCGCAAGCTGCTCATTATGACGAACAATCCCAAGAAGATTCACGGGATCGAAGGGTATGGGCTGACGATCGTGGATCAGGTTCCGGTGCGGATCGAAGCGGGGCCGTTTAATAAGAAGTATCTGGATACCAAGCGGGAGAAGATGGGACACACGATTTAGTGCTGAGTTCTGTGTGGGAAAGTTAGCTACAACGCAACTGCGTTGCTGAGGTCTTCCCTGCGCACGAGCGCAGCCCGTTGGTTCTCTTCTGAATATGATGCGCGTTGAGTAGCGAGGCCCTCAGCAACGCAGTTGCGTTGCAACTACCTGGCACTCAGGACTCAGCATTTTGCCAATGCGAGAGGCCACGCCTATAGCGTGGCCTCTTGGACAAGCACTCAACCTACGTTGGAGAGGGGTTAGGCGTTCTTTCCGCCTTGCGAGCCGCTCTGGTTCGGACGGTTCTGGTCGGCGCGGTCGTTGCGCTGCTGGCCGCCCTGCTGATTGGCGCCGCCCGCTTGGGTCTGGTCGGCCTGCCGATTCTGCTGGGCCTGGCCTTCGCCCTGGCGATCGTCCTTACGGTCGCTCTGGTTTTTCTGCTGACCGCCTTGCTGCCCGCCCGTGTTCTGGGCCTGATCGGCTTGGCGGTTTTGCTGACCCTGTTGATTCTGCTGACCCTGTTCATTCTGTTGATTGCGGTCGGATTGATTGGCCATGACCAAGCTCCTTCAGGGCCTGTTGCCTCTTCGCGGGCGGATTCCCGAACCGTTCGGGAACTCGCGAGCGAGGCGCAACAGGCAGTGGGGCTGATCTGTTTGCAATTGCAGGGCCAATCGATCGGAAAAACAGGAGTTCGGTTGGGAGTTCCAGATGCCCAGTTTGGCATCATTGGGAATTGGTTGTCAGGCCGAGAGTTGCGATAGCGGACTGAGAATGGTTGAGCTGTCGTTCGGGTTTTAGAGGCAGAGGAGCGGGTTGAATTGGGCAGACAGAGTGGCCTCTGCCATGGGGGCGGACTGGGCAGAATGGCGTGATATTGGTTGAACGAAGTCTGGGAATCGGACGTGGCTTGGTGAACGCTGGCCCTCAGCAACCCGTTGCGTTGCAGCTCACCTCGGTGCGCGAGTCAATTCTCGGATCACGGTCGCGCGTTACGCGCGGGCGGGGTTTGGTCGGACTGAGGCGGGACATCGCCCAGAGATTCGGGCGGGGTAGAGTCCACGAGTTGGATGGTGCCGTCCTTCGAGCCATCCACGGCGCTGGCGCTGAAGCGGATGTCCGGGAGTTTTAAGACGGCTTGGCGGAGGGCTTGCTGCCATCGGGTGCGGATTTTCAGGAGGTCCGGGTCATTCTCGGCGAAGCGCCGCTGGCGGGTGATGTCGAATTCATCGGTGGAGTAGGCGAGCAGATCGATCGGCGGGCCGACGGTTACATTCGACTTCATCGTCGAATCAAGAGAGAGCAGCGCGTATTTGGCGGCTGCTTCGAGCGTCGTGTTGGCGAAGCTGATGCCGCGATCGAGGATCGGTTTGCCATACTTAGTCTCGCCGATCTGCAGGAAGGGGGAGGCTTCGGTGGCCTGGAGCGGGTTGCCCTGCGGGTAGATCATGAAGAGGGCGGGGGTTTCGCCTTTGATCTGTCCGCCGAGGATGAGATGGACGTTGAATTTGTAATCATCGCGCTCCAGGGCGGCCCGGTCCAGATCGGCGACAGCGCGCAACTGGCGGCCCACTTCGCGCGCCGCATCGTACATGGTGGCGACGGCGGCAAGACCCTTGCCAGCCTGGAAATCGCGCTTCAGCAGCGTGATGACCGATTGCGTGCAGGAGAGGGAACCGGAGGCCAGAAGAATGAACACGCGCTCGCCCGGCTTGGAGAAGGTGTACATCTTGGGGCAGGTGTTCACCTGATCATAGCCCGCGTTGGTGCGCGAATCAGAAGCCATCACGAGGCCTTGCCGGGAGATGATGCCGAGACAGTAGGTCATTACGGGGGAGGGTAAATGTCGACGGAGAAAAGTCAAAAGGAGGGTATGGGGTATCGGGTATGGGTGGAGGACAAATGACGAATGACGAATTCAAATTCGAATGACTAATCAATGACGAAGGTCGAATGACGAATGCTCAAACGGCGCGGCGGGTGGCGAGCGCCGCGCTGCCTGTCATCCTGATGGGAGCCTCAGGCGACCTGAAGGATCTGGCCTCGAACGTTAGGGCCTTCTCGAATCGATAAGGCACTTTGAGCACTGGCCAGATCCCTCGGGGTACCTGATTAACCAGGATGACAGTTGGGTGAGTCGGAGAAGTAGAGGAGGCACCGATTGCGGCGCGCTGCGCGCCGGGGGATACTTGGTGCTGGGCTTAACCTTGGAGATTCGATGAGCATTGGGATTCGGGGTCGCGCGGCGCTACTGGTGATGGGCATCGTGGGGGTGATGGGCTGTCGCACGGACCAGCGGCAGATGCCGGGGGAGATGGAAGCGCGCGCTGCCGAGGCTCGGGCAGCCGAGATGCGGGTTGCTGAGCAGCGCGCCGCGGTCGCCGTGCCGCCTGTGGCGAAGAAGGTTCCCAAGGAGATCGTTCAGCATGGCGAGAAGCGCGTCGACAATTATTTCTGGCTGCGCGAGAAGGAGAATCCCGAGACGATCAAGTATCTCGAGGCGGAGAATGCTTACACCGATAGCGTGATGGGGCCAGCCAAGCCGCTGGAAGAAAAGCTGTACAAGGAGATCCTCGGGCGGATCAAGGAAGATGATTCGGAGGTGCCGTATCGCAAGGGGGATTGGCTCTATTACTCGCGGACGGAAACGGGGAAGCAGTATCCGTTTTTTTGCCGGAAGAAGTATCGGTTCCCGGGTGAGGCAGCACCGGTGCCGGAGGAGATCGTCACTCTTGATGTGAACAAGCTCGCGGAGGGGAAGGAGTTTTATGCGATCGGTGATCAGGAGGCGAGCGATGATGGGAACATGCTGGCGTATACCGAGGACGTGACGGGATTCCGGCAGTACACGCTACGGGTGAAGAATCTGAAGACGGGAAAAACGCTGATGGACAAGATTGAAAAGGTGGATGGGGTGGAGTGGGCGCGGGATGGCAAGACGCTTTTTTATGTGATCGAAGATGAAGCCAAGCGGCCATACCGGATGATGCGGCATGTGGTGGGGACGCCGGTGGAGAACGATCGACTGGTCTATGAGGAGACGGATCGGCTCTACGACCTGGGGATGGGGCGGACGCGCAAGGGGGATTACATTGTGGCGACTTCATCGAGCAAGACGACGACCGAATGCCGGATCATCTCAACGGCCCAGCCGGATCAGCCGCCGACACTGATCGCGACGCGCAAGGAGGGGCATGAGTATTCACTGAATCAGCAGGGCGATCAGTTTTACATTCGCACGAACGACAAGGGGCCGAACTTCAGGTTGGTGAAGGTTTCGACGAACGATCCGCGGCAGCAGAAGTGGGAAGAGGTTCTGCCGCACCGGGAGGATGTGGTGCTAGAGGGGGTGGATTGTTTCGCCACGGGGATTGCGGTTTATGAAAGGGCCAATGCGCTGCCGCGGATGCGGTTATTGGATCTAAAGGGTCTGGCGGCCTCCGGGGAAGGCGCTAAGGCGCAAGCGGTGGAGGTGAAGTTTCCCGAGGCGGTTTGCGCAATCGGATCTGGGACGAATGAGGAGTACTCGGCGACGAGCGTGCGCGTGGGGTATACGTCGATGCTCACGCCGGGCACGGTGTACGATGTGGATCTGAAGACCGGCGCGCTGACACTGCTCAAGCGCAAGGAAGTGCTCGGCGGATACGACCCTTCCAAATATGTGACCGAGCGGATCTACGCGACCGCGCCAGATGGGGCGAAGGTGCCGATTTCGCTGGTACAGCGGAAGGATTTTGCCGGCAAGCCCTGCCCGATGTTCCTGGAGGGGTATGGGGCGTATGGATTCCCGCAGGAGGTTTATTTTTCATCATCGAACCTGACACTGCTGGATCGCGGCGTGACCGTGGCGATCGCGCATCCGCGCGGCGGCGGCGATTTTGGCAGAAGGTGGTACGACGCCGGGCGAATGATGAACAAGCCCAACACATTCACCGATTTCATCGCCTGCGCGGATGAACTGGTGAAGAAGGGCTACACGACGCATGAACAACTGGCGATCACCGGCGGCAGCGCGGGTGGGCTGCTCATTGGCGCGGTCTTGAACATGAGGCCTGATGTGGCGGGCGTGGCGATCCTGGAAGTGCCGTTTGTGGATGTTCTGAACACGATGAGCGACGACACGCTTCCGCTGACCACGCAGGAGTGGATCGAGTGGGGCAATCCGAACATCAAGGCGGAGTATGAATCGATCAAGAAGTATTGCCCCTACACGAATATCAAAGATCAGAAGTATCCGAAGATGCTGGTGCGGACGAGTCTAAATGACAGCCAGGTGATGTATCACGAGCCGGCGAAATACGTGGCCAAGATGCGGGCGACGCGGACGGATAAGAATCTGCTGCTGCTGAAGGTGAACATGGGCGCGGGGCATGGCGGGGCATCAGGCAGATACGATGCGCTGCATGAGACGGCGTTTGGGTTTACGTTTTTGCTGCGGGAGGTGGGCGTGGAGAAGTAAGGATGAAGGAGGAGGGATGAAGGATGAAAAAAGAGAGCCCAGTGACTTGTCGCGGGAGGGAGTGAGAACGTGGATCATCGCGGGAATGCAGGTCAATTATTCCGCGGGGCGACCTTCGATTTGGCTGGCAAACTTGAGCGTGGCGGCATGCGCATCACGTTTTGTGGAAGCGCGCTTTTGCGAGCGGGGCGGATGCCGGGATGAGTTGGATCGGTCCGGTGTCCGCACTCGGGGCAAACGGCAAGCCTTTGGTGATTTGGGATGGTTGCGACACGAAGGTCATAGCCGCAATCAGGGCAAAGGCCGGCCAAACGTCGATTCAATTCGATGTTCGCAGGGCGATCATGGAGGTACCAGTAAGCCACTTTGATGATCACCCAGAGAACAAATGCAATGAGAAGGGACGCGAGTACAGGAACGAGTAAAAATTCGAAATAGGGATAGAGCATATTATTTTTTTGTTGAGTGAGAGGCGCCGGCAATGCCGTAACGGATGGTAAGGCCGCACTCCGGGCAGACGGAAACAAGGGGCAGGCCTCGACTTGGCGCGGCGCGGAGATCGAATTGGCAGCGGGGACAGAGGCTGCGGACCTCCCTGATACGGCGATTGCGCTGGAGTCGGCGGTCGACCAGGCGCATTAGGCCCATGCCCGAAAAGGCGAAGACGGCGGCAACGGCGACCATCTTCAGAATCTGAAGCGCGAGGAGATCGAAGACGCCGTCAAGCGTTGGGCCGCACGCGAGGGGGAGGGCGAAGATCATGTAGGCCTCAGGAGGTGTGCGTCGAGCTGGCCGCATTCGGGGCAGATTTCGAGCAGGGAGCCATTGGCATCTGGGGTGGCACGAAGGTCGTAGTGGCAATGGGGGCAAAGGTTGGCAGGGAGGGCATCCCGGCGGGCCTGCATCCCGCTGTGAATCATCTTGATGATGCCAGCGATGATGAGAACCGGGGCGGCGGCCATGAGGCCGTAGCCGAGAACATACATCCCGAGAAAGATGATGATCTGGGGGCCGCTAAGGCAACCGCACATCAAAGGGAGAGGCGTCATGAGTGTCTCCAAACTGAGCTTGAGAGCCAAACACTTCTGCGAATAAAGTAAGTAAGCATTAACTAGCTTACAAGAAGATTCCCGCGGCTGGCACAATTTTCTTGAAATGTGACAGTAACTGTCATATTGTTTGTTCGTGGACAAGGAGCAGATGAGCATTGGTGAGTTGGCGGACGCTGCGGGACTGACCCGGCGGGTGATCCGGTTTTATGTGCAGCAGAAGTTGATTCCTTCGCCTACGGGTGTCGGGCGCGGGAAGCATTACGGCGCATCGCATCTGGCCACGCTTCGGCGGGTGTTGGAGCTGCAAAAGGGGGGGCATTCGCTGGAGGAGATTCGGGAGTTGCTCAAAGTACAGGCTGGGGATGCTGGGGGAGGCGCGCGGCAACGGGAGAGTTCTGCGGAGTTGGGTGCACCTGAACGCGCTCCGCAAGCCGAGCGGCTAAAAGAGGGCCGGTTGCGGGCGGAGTTGTGGCGGCGGCTTCGGGTGCTCGAGGGGGTGGAGGTTTCGTTTGATGCGGGGAAGTTTAATCCGACGGTGGAAGAGTTGATGGAGTTGCGGGAGGCGATGTTGAAGGTGTTTCGGCCTGGGCTGGTGGAGTGAGGTGTGGCGGTGTCATTTTTGAGCAGGCGCTCAGTCGTCATCCTGATGGGAGCCTAAGGCAACCTGAAGGATCTAGCCTCGACGGTTAAGGGCCTTTACGTTCGCGGCTAGATCCTTCGGAGTACCTTGTATGTTCAAAGTACCCCCTAAATGTTCTACTTCCCCTCGCCGTGTCCGCCTGGCGAGGAGCGAAGCGACGAGTCATGCGGACACGGCCCAACGCCCGCGACCGATTGTACCTCGGCCCCACACGGCCGATCCTGAGCAGGGTCCGGGCATTGGACGTGTCATGTCGTCCGAACAGTCGATTGAGCCGCTGCCCAAGGCGCCTTTGCCCAAGGCACGCTCGCATTCGCAAGACAGGATCAAACGCATGGGCACTCCCGACAACGCCGCCACTCCGTCGCAGGCCAACGCCGTCTTTATCGGCATCGATGTCGCCAAGGACAAGCTCGACCTGGCACGATCCGATTCGCCTCAGGTTCAGACTTTCGCCAACGATTCCTCTGCCATCGGCAGGATCGTCAAGTGGATGGGCACTACGCCCATCGCCATGATCGTTGTCGAAGCCACCGGCGGACTCGAACGCCCCCTCATGGACGCTCTGCTCGAGGCCGATCTGCCCGTCGCCCTGGTTCATCCAGGCCGCGTACGCTACTTCGCCAAGGGACTGGGCATCTTGTCCAAGACCGACCGCATCGATGCCCGGGTTCTGGCCCGCTTCGGCCAGCTCGCCGCGCCCAGGCTCGCGGAAAAACGCTCGAAAAACCAGGACGAACTCGCCTCCCTGGTCGTTTGCAGGCGGCAGCTCAACGTCACCCGCGTCCAGCAGACCAACCGCCTGGGCGCCACTCCCAGCAAGACCGCCAAAGCCTCCATCCGCGCGGTCATCAAGACGCTGACGGCGCAGATCGACGCGCTGGATAAAAAGATCCGCGCGTTGATCGACGCCGACGATGACTTTAAGCATCTCGACGGACTGCTGCAGTCGGTGCCGGGCCTCGGGCCGGTGCTCTCGGCCACGCTCACCGCCGAGATGAAGGAGCTGGGCGACGCCAATCGCCGCGAGGTCGGCGCCCTGATCGGCGTCGCTCCGTTCAACGCTGATTCGGGCAAGACCACCGGCAACCGCGCGATCAAGGGCGGCAGAACGCACGTGCGCTGCGTGCTCTACATGGCCACTTTGATCAGCGTCCGCTGCAACCCGGTCATCAAGGCCTTCAGCGA
>Ga0070667_100004272_pt1 | contig 12063 bp, 7 predicted proteins | sample KBSS33metaG_FD_64659 | JGI IMG/M metagenome (GOLD analysis project Ga0070667, IMG submission 64659) | Switchgrass rhizosphere microbial communities from Kellogg Biological Station, Michigan, USA - KBS S3-3 metaG | ecosystem: Host-associated > Plants > Roots > Rhizosphere > Soil ...
GCGTCACTCCGAGCAGATGGAACGTTTCATGAATGAGACCCGCGAAATGATGGCTCCCATCAAGACGATCACGGAGAACCTGCGCACGGCTTCCGTGAATATCGTGGATATCGGTATTGCCGCGCGTGACCAGTTCCGGCGAGTGGAAGGCATGGTCAACGACACCAGTGAGGTTTTGCAGACTCAACTGGCACGCCTGGACTCCGCAACGCGTGACGTCGTGGAACGCGTCAACGACACGGCGCAGGCTCTTCAGGAGTCTGTGGTGCGTCCGGTCCGGGAAGTCGCCGCAATCGCGAAGGGAGTTGGCCGAGGTCTTGAGGCGCTGTTCCTTCGTCGTCCGAAGCCCACGGTGGATCAGGCTCATCAGGACGAAGAGCTGTTCATATGAGCAATGGAGATCCCACTCTTTCCGCTACCTAATCTTGTTCTTTTCCCGCAGGTTGCCGTCCCTCTTCATATCTTCGAAGAGCGGTACAAGCTCATGATTAATCGCTGCATCGACCAGGCCGATATTTTCGGCCTGGTCCTGCTGAATGAAGATGCGGATCAGGAGAACGAAGAAAGCATCCTACGCGTTGGCGTTACGGCCCGCGTCGTTCAAGTCGACAGACTCGATGAAGGCCGGCTCAACGTTTTGTGCGCCGGCGAATCGCGCTTTCGGATTCTCGAGTTCACCGGAAACGCTCCCTACTGGACTGCCGATGTGGAATTTTTCGACGATGATCCGGAGGTGGAGGACGGTCTGCAGGAAGCGTATCAACGCGTCAGCAAACTTTATCGAAAAGCGACAGATCTCACATCGCAATTGAAGGAAATGGAGATTCCGCAGCTCGATCTTCCAGACTCTCCGGTGGCACTTTCGTACATGGTCAGTTATGTGTTGGATCTCGGCGCGGCGCGAAAACAGGTGCTCCTGGAAACAACATCGACGCTCTTCAGACTCCGTTCACTTGTTGATGACCTGGAAACTGCAATCTCGCAACTGCAGGGTCAGGTCGCACGAAAAAGCCTCGCCCATAAAGCCATCCGAAATGGGGATCTCGGTAAACCGGGATCGAAATCGTCGAGCAGTTAAGGCCAGCCTCCCCAGCTACGCACCCGCCCAATGCGCTATGCCTCGAACAACCGCAGTCGTCGCAGGAAAACGTCCACGAGATACAACACCAACGCAATCGTTGCCAGCACCGGCCACAGGCGAGTGTGCACGCTCACGGTCTCACCCTTGGCATCGAAAATCTCCGGTCCCGACGATTGATACGTGCCGCCGGTACTATTGCTCACATCGCGAAGCACCTGGAAATTCGGCGGATAAAAGTGATACTCGTCCGGATACGAGTATTCGAGCGTTCGCGAGGTTCCGCCCGCCGTATCGCCCACGGTGCGGAACACGTATGTACCGTCTTGATTCAAGGGCACGCGGGTCTCATACGCGCCCGGCCCGACCTGCGGGACTTCAATTGTCGACGCCGCCTGCGCAGGATCGACAATCCGTAGCCTGGGATGCAGCAAATTCCTGAACCGGCCGTCCTTTTCGATCGCGTTAATCGTGATCACCGCCTCGTCGTCTTCGCGAGTAACCTGCAAATCAAACTCGTCGTTGTCCTGACGCCGCATGGTTTCCCGTAACAGCTGCGCCCAGAACTTCGAGTAGTTGTTCCATTTCAACCACTCGGATGCCCAGCGGTCCTTCACATCCGATGTGAAGATGGCAGACTTGCCGAGCGCGTACTGCCATCGCGCCAGCAGAGGACGCTTGCCGGGTGTTTCGAGAATGACCTCGGCAGTGGATTTGCCTTTCGTATTCACGTAGCCCAGCAGCTCAGGAGCGGTCTTGAAATCGATGCCCTTGAACGCTTCGATGGTCTTTTTTACCGTAGGTTTGAAGTTTTCTTCCTTAAGCGATTTGCCCGCGGCCAGCTCTGTTTCGTCCTGAAAGATCTGCGGCACCGATTGCGGGTTTTCGACATAGTACGCGCGTCCGCCGCCCCAGGTGGCGATGTTTTCAAGCAGGACTCTATCCGACGCGGCGGTAACAGCGACTGTGGAAATCGTAATTTTGTCCTTTTGCATTTCCCCCGCCAGGCCTTTGAAATCCTCTGCGGGTGTCTGTCCATCCGAAAGCAGGATGATGTGCTTGGTTTCGCCTTCGGTCTCCTTGAGCTGTTCATAAGCCTCGCGCAAGGCGGGATAAATGTTGGTGTTGCCCGTCGCCACGATCTTGCTTATCGTCTGGCGCATCGATTCCTTGTCTTTGACTTCAGCGATCTTGAGCGCCCACTGAAAGTTGTAGTCGAAGGTGAGTACGCCGAAGCGATCGTCTTCTTTCAGTAGCGACAGCGGCGCCTTTGTGGCTTCCTTTGCGAGGTCCATTTTCGATCCCGCCATGCTGCCCGATCGATCTAGGACAACGACCATGGCAATGGACTGCCGTTCCTTGTCTGTCTCAAATGTGACCGGGAGAACCTCTTCAATCGTCGAGCCCGTGTACCCGTCCTTACCGTAGGTATTTTCACCCCCGGCGAGGATGAAGCCGCCGCCAAGGTCGCGCACGTACGTGGCAATCGCCTGCATCTGAGGCTCGGTCAAATTTTTTCGGTCGACGTCGCTAAGAATGATGCAGTCGAAAGCGTCCAGCTTGTCCGCTGTGGCCGGCATCTTTTCCGCGCTGATCACCTCGACCTGGAATCCTTCGACGGTCAGGGCGTCCTTGAGGTAGTGAGAGCTCGGTGTATACCCCTCGATATACAGGATGTGCGGCTTGCCAAAGACGGTCGCGGACTTTCGGAAGGCGTTATTCATCGGCATCGGATCGCCAGCAGCTGTCACGGAGGCCTCCAGAACCACTGTTGAACTATCGTCCTTCACATTCGTTGCAAATGCGATGCGGTTGAGGCCCTGCGCCAATTTCGCGTTTTTCTTTTCGATGACCTTGTCGCCGATCTTCAGTTGAACTTCTGCCGGGCCGCCGGACTGGCTGTAGACATGAACTTCCGCGGGGAACTGCTCCTCCGCCGTTACCGACGCCGGCGCGAGTATCGACTCAATCCATGTGTCCTTCGCAGAGCGCGAGCTGAGCATTCGGGTGTAAACGTGGACATTATCCAGTCGCAGATGTTCCAGCGCGCCGCTGAGATTGCCTGCATTGGCGTTGCCGTCTGAAAGAAGCACAAGGTGTTTAATGTGATCCGGTGGAAACGAACGCGCCGCGTGATCGAGAGCACTCGCCAGCGCTGTCTTGCTCTGATCGATTGCTTTAGGTTGTGGCTTGCTCGATACCGGCACTTTCGCCAGAGCTTCGGGCGTGTCGAATGCGAGCGAGTTCGCTCCAAATGCAAGGAAAGCTGAAGAAGATGCATTCCCGGAGCTGTTTGTCTTGCGGATCCATTCCAATCCTTCCTGCACCGCGCTCGGACTCACACTCTGCGACACGTCGAGCAAATAAACGACCGCAACGCGTGCGGATGATCGCAGCAGTGTGGGTTGCATCAGAGCCAGAGCGAGAAGAACAATAAGACCGCATCGAATAAGCAGCGAAAGCTGCAAATGCCTGGAACTCAGATCCACGGCGGACCGGCGTTGAATCAGCGCGAGAACCGGGATCAGGCCGAGAAGAAGCAGCGGCCAATAGTGCTCGAAGATCAAACTCATTGATCCGGGCACCTCACACCGTAATCCCCCGATGATAGGTGAACCATTCGAAAACAAGTAGCAATGCCGCGGCTCCGATCATGTAAAACCAGAGTTCCTGTTCCAACCAGCCTGCGGTAACGGCTGCAGGTCTATCCTTCTGAGATACCGTCTTGTTGACATTGGAGTACTGAGCGCTCGCCAGGTTAACGGCCACGTATTGCCTCGAATCTTCATGGGTGGCGATATAGAGCCCGGGCTCTGCGGCCTCGAACATCGTTGTTTCACCTTGCGGGTAGGATTCGAGACGAGTGCCATCGAGACCTTTGATTTCAGCTTGCGGCAGCGGGACGCTAATGACGCCCGGTTGACGGCGAAGCGCGAGAGACTCGCGGCTAAGCCATCCGAGAGCATTGTCGACAAACAGAGGAAAACCGCTGTGAAGTGGAAAGTCGGAATTTTTGAGGCTGAAGGCCGTCAAAACCCAGCGGGGCCTTTGCTTTTCTTCGGACGCGAGGATTAGTGGTGCATGATCTGCGGATTCCGCCAGCACCTGCATGTTGGTGTTTTCGACGCGAGCTGCTCTTTCCAGTGCGACGTCATGGAGAGAGACATAGTGCATCACAGGATGATCTTCCGACCACGTTGCGAATCGTGGCTTCGACAATGCGCCTTTCGTTTGCGGTAGCCATGTCGTATTCGGTATTTCGCCGATGAACAGCGTCGGTCGAGGCGGAGGGTTGGCTGGAGCGAAGCCGTCAAAGATGTAGGCATCGAAGCTAGGGTCGGGCTGGTACTTCTCGGGTTTAATCACGGTCACGTCGACCAGCGAATCAAGCCGCAGCAATGCTTCCAGGTATGGACTGCCGCTCGTGACCAGAAGTGTCTTCGCCGTGCGGTTAATCGGAAGGTAGGCAAATGCGACGTCGTCCAGCGAAAGTGCATCGCCGCCTGCTTGAATCGTGGCCCGGATGCCGCCTCCTTCGAACTTCGACAGATCGAAGGCGCCACCGAACTCGCCGCCGGCCTTGAGGTTCAGAGCTCGCTCGATATGCTGCCCACCAGGTCCCGCAATCGTGAGGCGGGCTTCTCTGTCCTGTTTTCCGTAGTTATGGACCTCGAGATACGCTTCGTACGCAAGCGCCGAAGACGCCGTCGATCGAATTTCAAAAGCTGTAATCGCGACGTTCTCTGCTTCCTCAAAAACGGATTCGCGGATGGTGCCCTTTGGCATCGCCAGCGGAACGACACCGTCCGTAATGAAACGCACATTCGCGGTCTCGGCATCTTTCTCGGGGAAACTCGGCATGCCGGAGATCGGTTTCATCCGTGCGATGGATTCGCGGATCTCGCGTCGATCGGTTGTCGGCGCCGCATCGATCCGTCGCGCAGTGTCCGCGACGCGAAACTCTGAACTGGGCGCGCTGGCGTTCACGGTTCGAAGGGCTGCTGCCACGGCGTGTTCCCATCGCGTCATTCCATCGCTGGTGCGTGTCAACATTGAAGGGGAGGTGTCCAGAACCAGCAGGGTTCGTTCGCCTCCGCCCGTCAGCCAGTGGATTTCCGGCCTGGCGACAGCCATAGCAATGAGAAGGCCGATAACTACAGCGGCCAGAATAGAAATTAACCTGCGGAGCTTTTCCCAGAGAGACTGCGCCTGGCGCTCGTCGAGGACGCGGCCCCAGAGCATGGATGATGCAATCACCATTCGCCGATGGCGAAGCTTCAGGAAATACAGAGCGACAATCGCGCCCGCCGTGATCAGCGCCAGAAGCGCCGCCTGCACACCTGTGAGCTCTAAAAACCTCATTTAAGGAATCTGCCCTGCCTGAAGACTTTCAAGACCAGCTCTTCGAACGGAAAATCCGTCACGGTCCGGACATAGCCCAGCTGGTACTTGCTGCAATAACTCTCAATGTCCGTACAAAAGCGATGATACTCCGCTTTGTAGGAGGCGAGCAGAGACGGTGTCACGGTGACTTCGCGACTGACGTTGTTTTCGGAATCCACCAGCACAAGTTCGCCCTTGAGCGCCGGATCCACTTCTTCATGACTGGCAATATGCAGGATGAAGATGTCGTGCTTGAAGTGTCGAAGAATGTCCAGCCCGCTTTGGAAACCCGAGGTATCGAAGAAATCCGAGATCACGACGCACAGCCCCCGGCGCCGTGTTTCCGTGCAGTAGGTCTTGAAGGCCTCGCGGGCATTGGTCTCGCCGGAGGTCGTCATCTCCTCGAGAAACCGGAAGACGCGGAAGATGCGGCCCTTGCCGCGCGTCGGCGGAAGCTCACCCTTGACCTTGTGCGCGTATGCGATCACATTGACGCGATCGAGATTCGAAAGTGCGATGTAGCAAAGCGCTGCAGCAACGCGCCGGCCGTAATCGAACTTTGACGGGTTGCCGTAAGACATCGACTGGCTCGCGTCGACAAACATGTAAATCGGCAGATCCTCTTCCTCCTCGAAAAGGCGGAGAATCAGTTTGTTGAGGCGAAGGTAGGCTTTCCAGTCGAGGTGGCGGAAGTCATCCCCCGCTACATACTGTCGATAATCGGCGAATTCAAGGCCTGTACCGCGGCGCATAGCACGTCGCTCGGCCTTGAGCTGACCGGCGAACAGCCGCTTCGAGAGAATGCTCAGGTATTCGAGCTTCTTGAGAAACTCGTCGTCAAATAGAGAAACCGTTGATGCCATGTTTTCGGTTGATGGGAAATTCGGGAGCTTTGTTATTGATTAATTGTTAATTGATATTTGTTAGGTCTCGCGGGCACTCGCGTTCCAGCTAACAAATATCAATTAACAATTAATCAATAACAAAGCTCCCGATCCCCGTTCCCGCCTTCTTCCTAACTGGGCTCCGGAATACCCTCCAAAATCCCCTTGAGTATCGTATCCGGATCGATCCGTTCGGCCTCGCCCTCAAAGCTCAGAATGATCCGGTGCCTCAGCGCACCCAGTGCGCACGAACGGATATCGTCCGTGGACACATATACCCGGTTGTTCAGAAGAGCGCGGATCTTTGCGCCCACGATCATCGCCTGCGATCCGCGTGGGCTTGCGCCATGACGAACAAACTTGTTCGTCAGCGAGTGGGCAAACTCAGTATTCGGATGCGTCGCCATCATGATCCGGATTGCATATTCCTGCACGGGTCTCGCAATGGGCACCGCTTTCACGGTCTTTCGCATTTCCAGAATCTGTGGGCCGTCGAGGACGCGGTCCACCTGCGGTTCCTGAGCTTTCGTCGTGCGATTCAGAATTGTGTGAAGGCTGGCCAGAGTCGGATAGTCGACCTTCAGTTTCATGAAGAAACGATCGAGCTGCGCCTCCGGCAGTGGATAGGTTCCCTCCATTTCCAACGGGTTCTGCGTGGCGAGAACAAAGAAGGGCGGTTCCAGTTTGTACGTCTGTTTGCCGACCGACACCGTCTTTTCTTCCATCGCTTCGAGCAAGGCCGATTGGGTTTTCGGTGTGGCGCGATTGATTTCATCGGCCAGCACGACGTTGGCGAAGATCGGTCCCTGTTGGAACTGCAGGAACTTTTCGCCTTCGGCATTCTCCTGAACGATATTCGTTCCCGTGATATCGGCCGGCATAAGATCGGGAGTGAACTGGATGCGCGAGAACCTCAAATGGACGACATCGGAAAGTGTGGAGACGAGTTTTGTCTTGCCAAGACCCGGTACGCCCTCCAGCAGGACATGACCGTTCGCGAGCAGGCTCATGATGACGCACTCGATGATGTCGTCATACCCGACGATCACTTTTGCAACTTCCTGTTTAAGGCGGGTAAAGAGTTTTTGGAATCCCTCGACTTGTTGTTCGATTGCTACGCTCATTTGGTTTGTGTCGTCGGTTTAACGGCCTCGAAGTAGTTTTTGATCAACTGTTTGCTCTGCCAGGGAATGCGGTCCTGATTTAGCAAATCCTTTTGTGCCGGTGTCAGGTTCGAAGGTGCGTTGCGGTAGTCCAGTTTGGAACGTTCGCGTTCGCCCGCGGCTTCAACATCCTCCGCAGGTTTTTCGCCTCCTTCTCCAACTTCGATCTTTAGTGCTTCCTTCTGCAACTGGACTTCGAGAGCGGTGGCATCTCCCTCGAGCGGCGCGCTTTTCGTAGAACCTCCGAATGAGTTGCCGCCCTTTCCATCGGCGGCATCTTCCGAAGTCCCTCCCGGGTTTTCGCCCGCTTCACCACCTTCGCCGTTCTGCTCTCCGCCGGCGGCTTCGCCTTCACCCGCTTGTTCCGGGGCTTGGCCGCTCTGCTGTTCTGCGTTTTCGCCGGCCTCGCCCGCCTCGCCAGGAGCGGGCTGACCGGCTTTGCTTTGGCTGCTTTGTTTGCCGGCCTGCTTGGACTCGCCTGCAATTTCCTGCGCGTCGCTATCCTGGAGCGCCTCCACAAGATCGCCGATTTCATCGCCGGCTTTGCTTCGAAGTTCCTGATCAGCAAGCTGCTCCGCCAGGCTCTTTAGCTCTCGCGCGATGCGATCGACGCCCGAATGACCCGCAGCACGATCTCCACGCTGCAGGGCAGCGCTGGTGGTTTCAAAGGCCCGTGCGAGATCCTGCAAACCGGTTCGCGGACGCTCCGATGCGAGTTGGAGTTTCTCGGCCATCTCCTGAACATCCGCCGGCGAAATGCCTTCCAAACGCGCATTCAGTATCTGCATTTGTGAGGACGCTTCTTCCAGGGCGCCCTTGCCCATCTGCTGGGCCGCCGCTTGCAGCGCCTTCGATTGTCGCAGTATTGCGGCCATTTGCCCGAGGCCGTTGGTCATGTTTTCGGCGTCGAGTTCTCCTTCTTCGAGTTTCTCCTGGAGTTCCTGCAGCTGCTTCATCGCTTCTTCCTGCGAGATGTTGCCCTGCTCGAGATCCTCGATCACGTTTTGAATCTGTTCCGCGATCAGCGCATTCTCCGCAGCCTTTGCTTTTTCCAGCAGCTTGAGAGCATTTTGAAGGCTCTTCCGCTCCTCATCGGAGAGCCGGAACGGCGGCGCGGCGTGACCCGCAAGCCAGTTGTAATTGAGCGACACAGGAATGAAGTTCAAGAACACCATGAGGAAGAGAAGCGCGCCGACAAGATACGAAGCGCGAGGGAATCGACGAGGAAACAGGGTGTCGAGTCGCAACTTTCCCGCAGCATTGGCGGTGTGTCGAATTTGGGCGTCAACCCATTGCGATTCCCGGGGATTCTGGATGAACCAGTAAGCAGTTTTGAGTTGGTCGTTTAAGCGCGCCTTATTGTCAATGTTGCCTGCAACCTGGTTCAAAGGGCTCTTTCCGTGCAGTTTTACAAAAATCCATACGATCGTGGCGAGTGCCCAGAGTCCCAGGACCGTCACTACAGTTCTGCCTCGGAAGAGAAAGAAAAGGTCGAGGAGTTTAAACACCACGGGAAAGACGAATGCGATCGCCAGCGTGACGGCTATGTCGTTGAAACGCTTATTGGAACGGACGCGTTTCTCAGCCTTCTCGAGGAAGTGAATAATGAGCTCTCTATCTGACATCGAATGGACGAGAGCCTACCACAACCTACGGGGCGATGGCGCGGACATTGATGGTGTTCGTGAAACCCCTTTGAACGACCACCTTCGTCGCCTGGTTTTCCACGGCTTTCAGGAAGACCGGATCCAGGTAAGCCTTGCTTCGGCTATCACTCCAGGCGAGCACACCGTATTCGCCGGGAGGCACGCCCGGAATCGAGAAGACGCCGAACCGATCCGTCGAAGCGGTGCGTATCAATTTTGGATTGTCGCTCCCAAACGGGTACAAGAGTACGGTGCCATTGGAGATAGGCTCATCCTTGGCATTCCGGACAACTCCCGCCACGACGCCACCCGAACTTGCGATCGACAGGTCCAAATTGCTTTCCCCATCGGGGGAGACCATGAATCCTGTGCTGAGTACTTCGCGACCACCGTAGCGCGCGGACGAGAAATACACCTCCGGTGGCAGGCCAGTCAGGTCGACTCGGAAGCGCCTCTCCGGAACGCGTGGGATGACGAAAGATCCATCGTCGGAGACCTGGGCCGAAGGAACCAGGAAGATCGATCCATCAAGCGGACGAAGCGTCACCTGAAGCTGACTGCGCCGGACTCCGACCGGCAGTTGCTCAGCGGCTGTGACGTGCCCGCGGAGCCAGGCACCGGGCCCGATCACGACTTTTCCGGCCTCCACGTCGCGGTTTTCGATTTCGACCGTCGTGTGCGCCCACCGGATCGGATCGGGATCGCGGAGATACACCTCAATCTCATACGACCCATTGGCGAGGAGAGGACTGACATAGGCGTTTCCTCCAGCGCTGTGGAATTGAACTGCGCCGGCCGTCGCGGCGCCTCCATTCCGTTTGGGCGTAATGTAGAACGACAGCTCGGGATTGCTGGGCGCTGGTGGGGTGACTTCCACGGTGAGGCGCACGGAGTGCAGGTTTCCCCTTGTCAAAGACAGATCGATACCGCTGATGTCTGCGCCATCGCGGACGGTGATGGGCGTGGCGAAGCTCGAATCGGTCACCCCGGGGAAATACACCGCCAGAAAGTCGCCCGATCCTGCACGGGGCCGAACCCGCAGGTAGTATTCACCTGGGGTCAATCCGGGAAGACGGTATTCGCCGTTGGCGTCCGTGAGCATCGAGATATCGGTGGTTAATAGCGTCTGTTGGCCATCCCGGAACTCCATTCGCAGAAGCTCGACATGCGCCGAGGCCTTCGACATCCCTCCGACATCGAAAACGCGGCCGGAGATCGCAGGACCGCGCATCAGGTGAAGGTGAAGCGCTTCCGGAGTTTGCCCGTTGAAAACGGTCAGCAGCGGCGGTTCGGCGGCGCTATGGATATCCACAAAACCTTCGCGAAACATGCTGACGCGATATTGGCCCGGCGGAACATCTTTGAGGGAGAACGTGCCATCGGATCGCGTTTCCACGTCGTAGCCGGGAACGCTCCCGCTCTCGCTACTTTCCAGTGGGGTGAGGACCAGAAGCGCTCCCGCAATCGGAGTCTCTGCTCCGAACTCCCGAATCGATCCGCGGACGTTAACAGGGACCTGCTGCGTATCAGCCGCTGCACGAAAGTCAGGAGGCAGGCCGGGAACCATGGGGTCCAGATCCAGGAACAACGTGCCTGGCTTTGCTGTGAGCTGAAGTGTCGCGACCAGGAGCGTGAGGGCCGTGACGATGAACAGCACCAGTCCGGACAGCAAGCGCGAAACGGTCTGGCGACGAGTCCGATTGTCGAGTATCGAAAGCAGCCGCGTTTCCAGCTGGGATCGATGCGCCATCGCTACCGTTGCCAGCGAGAGACCGCTTCCCGGATTAAGGGTCCTCGCAACCTGTAGAAGGTGGTCCGCATAGTCGTCGGCGTCCGCGCCGAGCTTCAGGACGCGATCATCACAAGCGCATTCGCGCTCGATGCGGAGCTTTCGTGCGGCATACCAGACGATGGGATTAAACCAATGGAGACTGCATACGGCTTGAAGAAGGAGTTGCAGAATGCCGTCGTTCCGCTTCACGTGAGCAAGTTCGTGCGCAAGGACAAGCTTCCGCCGGCTCGGGCTCCAGTCCATTGCGGTCGCGGGCAAGAGAACAATTGGCCGGAAAATACCCCATGTCATCGGGGGAATCGTCTGATGGGAAATCCGAAGCGTGACCGGTCTTTGTAACGAAACCGTTGCCTTGAGATCGTCCACGATATCTTCCCACTCGGATCCTGCAATCGGAACAGACTGACGTCGAAGCCGGCGGATCGTCAGGCTGCCAAGCGCAAGCCGAAACAACACCACGCTGGCGCCCATCGACCAGAGAAGAAGCAGCGTATGTTCCTGGCGAAAGGACCTGCGCTCCTCGTTCTCGGGAGTCGCCTGCGGCTGAAATTGAGCAGGACTGGCAACCGATACAGCCACCGGATTCTTTGCAGGAACTTTCTGCGATCCTTTGGTCTGTTCGGGCCGCCGTGATGTCGCGACATCCTGTGAAGGAAACAGTGGATTTGCGGCATCGATTGTCTCTTCGGGAAGAACGGGAAGGCTAAGCTCAGGAAGAACCGACGAGGCAATCGGAAGGATAAGTGCACTCAGCAGTGCGATCGCCCAAACGGCGTGACGGACGGATGCAGAGGCACGACGAAGCGCGAGCGTCATCAGGCTGGCACAGGCCAGCAGTATCGTGGTTTTCGCGATGACGCCAAGCACGAAATTCATTTCTTGCTGTCACCCCGAGCGTTTTCGATTAACAGAGCAAGGCGGTCCAGTTCTTCTTGAGAGAGCTTGGACGAGGAAACGTCCAAGAGGGCAGCAACAGCTTGCTCGGGAGATCCTTCAAAGAACGTTTCCATCATGTGCCGGATCGCGGACCGTCGAGCTTTGTCGCGATGTAGCTTCGGAGTAAAGATGTAGCGGGGGCCGTCCTGCTCGTGCCGGACATGGCCCTTGTCCTCGAGGA
>Ga0070667_100004278_pt1 | contig 12055 bp, 10 predicted proteins | sample KBSS33metaG_FD_64659 | JGI IMG/M metagenome (GOLD analysis project Ga0070667, IMG submission 64659) | Switchgrass rhizosphere microbial communities from Kellogg Biological Station, Michigan, USA - KBS S3-3 metaG | ecosystem: Host-associated > Plants > Roots > Rhizosphere > Soil ...
CGATTAGCGAATTAGGCTGCCGCCATGCCACTCGAAGGACATTACGAGCGACAGACCACCCCCCTCTACAAGCTCAGCTCGCGCGAGCTGAAGGCCGCCGGCGCCGCCCTCGTCGTGACCGTGGTCGCGCTGCTGGCGATCGTCGCCTTCACGGTGAGCGACAGCCGCCCGGGTCCCGCCGAGGGATGCATCCGCTCGACGGTCGCCGGCAAGGTCGGCGCCGAAACGGTCAGCGGCTGCGGCCAGGAAGCGGTCGCTCTCTGCTCGCACGCGTCGAACTTCACGGGCGAAAGCCAACGCGCCCGGACGATCGTCGCCGACTGCAAAGAGCAGGGCGTCAGGTTCTGAGCTGGCCCCCCGTCAGGCGAGGGCGGCGAGGAGCGCGGTCAGCTCCTCGTCGACCTCGCCCTCGAGCTTGACCGCGGCGAGCTCGTCGTATGGCGTCGGGCCCTGGGTGACGATCGCCAGCCGGCCGCCGCGCTCGAGCGTCAGCTCGGGCAGCCCGGCGACCGGGTAGACGGCAAGCGAGGAGCCGACGCAGAGCATCAGCTCGGCCGCTTCGGCGAGCTCCTGCGCCCGCACCATCGCCGCTTCAGGCAAGAGCTCGCCGAAGAGGACGACATCGGGTTTGACCGGCCCGCCGCACTCGGCGCAGATCGCCACCCCGGCCGCGTCGAACAGCGCTTCGACCCGCTCGAGCTCGAAGCTCGTCCCACACTCGCGGCAGCTGCTCGTCTCGATCGAGCCGTGCACCTCGATCACTTCGCGCGAGCCGGCGGCGCGGTGCAGGCGGTCGATGTTCTGGGTGATCACGCCGCTCAGCAGGCCGCACCGCTCGAGCTCGGCCAGCGCCGCGTGGGCGGCGTTCGGCCGCACGTCAGCGAGCGTCTGGAAGCGCGGCCGGTAGTAGCGCCAGAAGCGCGCCGGGTCGCGTTCGAAGACGGAGATGTGGGCGACCTCCATCGGGTCGACCTTCTCCCAGAGACCGGTCCCCGGGCTGCGGAAGTCGGGGATCCCCGAGGGGACCGAGACCCCGGCGCCGGTCAGCGCCACCGCCGACCGAGCGCCGCGCAGGAGCTCGGCCAGCGCCTCGACCTCGGCGCTCGCTACTTGCCGCTCCATTTCGGCGTCCGCTTGCCGAGGAAGGCGGAGATGCCCTCCTTGGCGTCCGCGGAGTTGAAGGCGGTCGCGAAGCCCTGCTTCTCGGCCTCGATCCCGGCGTCGAGGTCGCCGTTGGCAGAGACCTGCTTGATCCCCCGGACCGCGATCGGCGCCTGGCCGGCCAGCTTGCGACCCCACATCAGCGCCGTCTCGAACAGCTCGTGATCGGGAACGACCCGGTTGACGAGGCCGAGTTCGAGCGCCTCCTCGGAGAGGACCGCATCGCCGACCAGGTTCATCTCCAGGGCCTTGCTCGGCCCGACCAGCCGCGGCAGCCGCTGGGTGCCGCCGAAGCCGGGGATGATCCCGAGCTTGATCTCCGGCTGGCCGAAGACCGCCGCCTCGGCGGCGATCCGCACGTCGCAGGCCATCGCCAGCTCGCAGCCGCCGCCGAAGGCAAGCGAGTTGACGGCGGCGATCGTCGCCACCCCCTCGCTGCCGAACTCGCGCAGCAGCGCGTGGCCGGAGTCGATCAACTCCTTGCCACTCGCTTCGTCCATCGCGGTGAAGGCCTTGATGTCGGCGCCGGCCGAGAAGACGATCGGGACCGAGGAGGCGATCACCATCGCCCCGACCCCGTCGGCCGCCTTGACTCGGTCCCAGACGGTGCGCAGGTCGCGGATCACGTCGGGCGAGACGGCGTTCATCGGCGCGTTGGTCAGCCAGGCGATCGCGACGCCCTCGCGGGTCTCGAGCTTGACCGTGTCCGGCTGCTCGCCCTCGTCGGGCTGCGGGTAGGGGTAAAAACCCTGGCCGCTGGCGATCCCGAGCCGGCCCTGGGCGACAAGGCGCTGCAGGGTGACCGGCGGCGAGAAGCGATCGCCGTAGCGCTCCTCCAGGGCCTCCATCCGCTCGAGCACCTTGTCGAGTCCCTCGACGTCGGCTTTCCAGAACGGCGGCAGCAGGCCGCGGCGCGGGTCGAGGCCGGCGCCGGTCATCATCCCGAGGTCGACGTCGCGGACCGAGCAGACGCCTTCCTCGACCAGCAGGCAGGACTCGATCAGCGCCCGGCAGGTGAACATCGCGATCAGCTCCTCGGCGTCGGGCTCGGCCTCGCCGGGGACCGTCTGCTCGCCGTCCTTGAAGAAGCCCTCGCCGCCGCTCTTGGCGCCGAGCTTGCCTTCGCCGACCAGTTTCTGCAGGCCCTGATGGACGTAGAAGGTCTCGCCGTAGGAGCGGTTGAGGTGTTCGGCGACGTGCAGGACGGTGTCGAGGCCGAGCAGGTCCTCGAGGAAGAACGGGCCCATCGGCGCGAGTTTCGCCTCGGCGATCACCTTGTCGATCGCGGCGAGCGAAAGTCCCCGCTCCTCCTGGGCGCGCCAGACCTCGCCGATCGTCCCCATCAGGATTTTGTTGACGACGAAGCCGGGTACCTCGCCGCAGACGATCGGCTGCTTCTTGATCGCCTGGGCGAAGTTGTAGGCGGCGGTTGCCGTCTCCTGCGAGGTGTCCTCGCCGACGATCACCTCGACCAGCGGCATCACCGAAGCCGGATAGAAGAAGTGGAAGCCGCAGACCTTGTCGGCGCGCAGCGTCGCTTCGCCGATCTCGGTGATCGAGAGCGAGGAGGTGTTGGAGGCGAGGATCGCGTGGCCGGGGGTGGCGGCGTCGACCTCGCGGAAGACCGCCTGCTTGATCTCCATCCGCTCCGGCACCGCCTCGATCACGAAGTCGACGTCGCCGAACTCCGCGTAGGTGGTGGTGCCGGTGACATTGGCCATCACCTCGGCGACGCGGGCGTCGGCCTGCTCCTGGGTGATCCGCTCCTTCTCCACCTGCCCGGCGAGCTGACCCTCGGTGACCGCCCGCGCTTTCTCCAGCGCGGCGTCGACGAACTTCTGGTCGATGTCCTTGACGACGACGGGGATGTCGGCGGCGGCGATCGCCTGGGCGATCTCGCCGCCCATGGTGCCTCCGCCGACCACAGCGGCCTTGGAAACGAACATCGTGCGGTCTTCCTCCCGGGGTTGCGAGCTCTGGCTGGGCGGCCAGCGCCGCCGCCGGGCAGGCTATCCGTTCGCGGCCCAGCGGGCGGCGCTAGCGTGGGGCGATGGCCGCCGACGAGGCGCTCCGCGGCGCCGCTTACGGAATCGAAGCCCGGACCGTCGCCGCGGTCTGCGACAGCGAACGCGCCGAGGACTGGGGCCGCGTCTACCTGACCCCGAGCCTGCCCCTGGTCTGGGACGCAAGCCTGGTCGAGCTGCGTGCGAGCGGGCTCGCGATCGGCGCGGTCGTGGCGCTGGCAGACGAGGCGCTGGGCGGCGCCGGCCTGGCGCACCGCACGGTCGTCGTCGCCGCGGAAGCCGAGGGTCGCCGCCTGGCGGCGGAGGTGGCCTCGGCGATCGCCGAGGCGCCGGGCTGGAGCGCCGAGCGGATCCTGTACATGGCCTGGCGGGAGGGCCGGAGCGAGCGGCGGCCCCAGGCAACGGCGAGGGAGGCCCCGCTGCGGGAGATCGCGCCGCTGCGTGGCGAGCTGATCAAAAGCTGGCTGCGCCCGGGGGAACCCCACGAGGAGACGGCGGCGCAGCTGCTCGAGCGCGACCGCCGGCTCGGCAAGTTCGCCGGCGACCGCTGGTTCGTCTCCCCCGCCGCCGGCGATCCCGCCGCCGCCTGCCGGCTGCTGCGGGTCGACGGCGTCGCCCAGGTCGAGGACGTCGGCACCCTGCCGCGGGCTCGCCGCCGCGGCCTCGCCCAGGCGGTCGTCCTGGCGGCGGTCGCCGCGGCGCGGCGGGACGGGGCCGAGGAGATCGTGATCGCCGCCGACGCCGACGACTGGCCCCACCAGCTCTACGCCAAGCTCGGCTTCGAGCCGGTCGGCGAAGCCACCGTGCTGCGCCGGCTGCCCTAGCGCTCGACTTCCTCGAGCGGCTCCGGCTCCTCCTCTCCTTCGGCCGGCTTGATCCGCCCGTAGGCGAAGGCGCCGGCCAGCAGCAGCAGGCCGAGACCGACAAAGGAGAGCACCCGGGCCAGCTCTTCGAGCTCGGCAAGGTCGTAGGTCCAGACCTTGATGATCGCGGCTCCGAGCAGCGCCAGGCCGGCGAGGCGGACGCTGCCCTTGCGGCGCAGGAGGCCGAAGAGGACGGCGGCCAGCCCGGTCACGGTCCAGAAGGCCGAGAGCCAGACCTGCCCCGCCTGGCGGACTTCGCCGGCGGAGTCGACCCCGAGCGTGTCGACGATCAGGACCGAGCCGAGGTAGACGACAGCGATGGCGCCGGCGATCACCGCCGCACGGGCGCCTTCCGGCTCCAACTCGCGGAGGTAATGGGCGAGGACGAAAGCCGACGCTGCGCAGGCGGCGATCGCCGCCAGGGCGCTGCCGAGGTCGTCGACCCCCTCGAACAGCGCCGAGGGCGGCGCTTCGACGATCAGCGTCCGGCAGATCGCCAGCCCGAGGAAAACGGCAGCGGCGCTCAGCAAGCGCTGGCGCGAGGAGAGCGCCGGGTCGGGGGTCGCGTCGAGCCGCGCGGAGAGCGCGGCGAGGACCGCCGCCTCCGCCGCCCAGGCGGCGACCAGCGCCGGGCCGTCGAGGGCCGCGGCGAGGCCGAAAGCGGTGAGTGCCAGGCCGAGGCCGATCGAGAGCGCGCCGATCTCGCGGTGGATTTGAAAGCGGAAGGCCACGGCGCCGAGGGCGAGGTAGACGCCGGCGAAGCCAAACAGCCACGCCACCGCGCCGGTGTCGGCGCCGTCCGCGACCAGCCGGTCGTAGCCGAACCCGACCACCAGCGCGCAACTGGCGAAGAGGAGCAGCCAGGACGAGACCGGCAGCGCCCGGGGCGAGCGCGAGCGCAGCTGGTAGCCGACCGCGGCGACGGTGTAGAGCAGCCAGAAGGCGAGCAGGAGGCCGAGCGCGGCGCCGAGGCCGAGGTCGCTGCTGCTCTCGCCCTCGAACGTGATCGGGCCGAAGATCGTGACCGCGAGCTGCGGCGCCGAGACCGCGAAGGCGCCCAGCGCGAGCCAGTCCCAGCGCCGCCAGACGAGGATCGCCACCGTCGCCGCCAGGGCGACGAGGACGAAGCCGATCGAGTCGCCGGCCCCGACCAGGGGCGGCGAGCCAAGGGCGCCGAGTGAGCCCACCGCGGCGACGACCGGCGAGTCCCAGCGGACCGCGACCGCGAAGCCGGCGGCGGCGACTGCAGCGCCGAGCGCAAGGCCGAGCTCGGGCGAGATCAGCTCGTAGAGCTGGGTGGCGACGACGATCGTCCCGAACAGGCCGGAGATGCCGGCGGCGACGGCGGCGCGGGCGGCCTCGGTGCGGCCATGACGCTCGTGAAGCCAAACGCCGGCGGCCGCCAGCGCCAGTGAGGCAACGGCGGCGATGATCGTCCGCGTCTCCTCGTTGATCCAGCCGCGGCTGATCGCCATGCCGACGAAAAGGACGGCGGCGAAGAGCATCGCCAGCCCGCCGATCCAGGCGAGCACGCGGCCGCCGAAGAGCTCCTCGAAGTCGAGCGCCGAGAGGCTCGGGCGGTTCGGCTTCGAGTAGAGCGGCTGCGAGACGCGCCCCCGCACCGCGGCTCCCGGCAGTGGCGGCGGCTCCCACGCGGGTTGCTCGGCCGGCAGCCGCCCCGCCGGCCCCACCCCCGCCTCGAGTTCGACGCGTCGCAGCCGCGCCGTCACCTCGGCTAGTTCACCTTCGACCCGGTCGAGTCTCGTCTCAGTTGCCATCAGTAGCTCCCTTCCCGCTATTGACCACTGGTCGATAACGCTACCAAGCTTGCTGACCAGCGGTCAACTAGACAGGTAGAATTGAGCCGTGGCCACGCCCTCCTACCGCCGCCTCGACGTCGACGAGCGCCGCCGGCAACTGCTCGAGCGCGGCGCCGAGCTGTTCACCAGCCACCGTTACGACGAGCTCTCGATGAGTCGCATCGCGGCCGAGGTGGGGATCTCGAAATCCCTGCTCTACCACTATTTCCCCAGCAAGCGGGCGTTCTTCGAGGCAACCCTCGGGGCGTGGGTGGAGGAGTTGCGCGAGCGGACCGAGCCGGACCCGGCGCTGGCGCCCGCCGAGCAGTTGCGGGCAAGCCTCGAAGGCTTCCTGGCACTGGTCGAGGAGAACATGATCGCCTACCGCAACCTGATGCGGAGCGCCTCCGGGGTGGCCGAGATCCAGGACCTGATCGCCGAGGTGCGGCGAACGACCACCGAGCGGATCCTCGCCGGGCTCTACCCTGACGGGGCGCCGGCCAAGGCGCGGACCGCGGTCGGCGGCTGGCTCTGGTTCATGGACGGTGCCTGCCTCGACTGGGTCGAGCACCGCGACCTCTCGCGCGAGGAGCTGCGCGACCTCCTGCTCGGAGTGCTGATGGGAGCACTGATCGCCGCCGGCGCACCGCCGCAGTTGGCTCCCGAGCCCGACCCCAAAACCGCGTAGACGGGCGTCCAGGTGTTGTAAAGGCGGTCCCGGGCGGGCCGATATCCGGGGCATGCGGTTTCGGTCAAGGATCGCGGCGCTTTGCGCGCTGCTGGCGATGAGTGCGGTGCTCGCGGTGGTCGCCTCGGCGCGCGCCGATGTACCGTCGGCGCGCCTACTGGCCAACGGCCAAGCAGTGGCGCCGGCCGGGGCGCCGCCGGCGGTCAAGGCGATGATCGAAGCCGGTAACCGGATCCGCCACCGGCCGTACCACTGGGGCGGCGGCCACCGCGACTGGAACGCTGCCGGCTACGACTGCTCGGGCTCGGTCTCCTACGTCATGCACGCCGCCGGGCTGCTCAAATACCCGCTCGACTCGACCGGATTCATGAAGTGGGGCGGCGGGGGCGGCGGCTCGTGGGTGCGGGTCTACGCCAACCGCGAGCACGTCTTCGCGGTGATCGCCGGCCTGCGCTGGGACACCTCGTACTCGACCGACGGCGACCGCACCGGCCCCGGCTGGAGCGAAGAAATGCGCCCGACCGGCGGCTTCCGCCTGCGCCACCCGCTCGGCCTCCTCGCCGCCGCCCCGCTCGCCTGAGCGGCCCCGATTACACCGCGTACAACGGGCTTCACGCAACGCTATACCGGCGGATAAAGGTCCCTTCGAGCAACCACCACTACGATGATTTGGCTCTTTAATGGGGACGAACTGAAACCGAACGGGCCCGGGACTTCTGGGCGTGCGCCAAAAGTGAGGAACTGACGTAGAGATGACTCGCATCCGCCAGCAGAACGTGACCGCCGCACAGTGGAGCTCCAACGGCGGGGCCCTCGGGGCCGTCGACCTGACCCTGCCCGAGAACGACGTCTTCGGCATCGACGTCTTCAGCCCCGCCGTGCAGCGCGAACGCCTGCCCGAGGACGTCTACGAGCGGCTTCAGACGAGCCTCTCGAGCGGCGAGGCGCTCGACCCGGCGCTGGCCGACGAGGTCGCCGAGGCGATGATGGAGTGGGCGCTCGAGAAGGGCGCGACCCACTACACCCACATGTTCCAGCCGCTGACCGGCTCGACCGCCGAGAAGCACGACTCGTTCTTCGAGCCGTCTGGCGAAGGGAAGATGATCGCCGGCTTCTCCGGCAAGGACCTGATCCAGGGCGAGCCCGACGCCTCCTCGTTCCCGACCGGCGGCGTCCGCGCCACCTTCGAGGCCCGCGGCTACACCGCCTGGGACCCGACCAGCCCCGCCTTCATCCTCGAGAACCCGAACGGGACCCTGCTCTGCATCCCGACCGCGTTCGCCTCCTGGACCGGCGAGGCGCTCGACGGGAAGATCCCGCTGCTGCGCTCGATGGATGCGCTCTCGCGCTCGGCGATCAGGGCGCTGCGGCTGCTGGGCGACGAGGAGGCCGACCACGTCTTCACCACGGTCGGGCCCGAGCAGGAGTACTTCCTGATCGACGAGCAGTACTACTTCGAGCGCCCAGATCTGATCTCGACCGGGCGCACCCTGTTCGGCGCCCAGCCGCCGAAGGGCCACGAGCTGGACGACCACTACTTCGGCTCGATCCCTGAGCGGGTGCTGGCCTTCATGATGGAGTCTGAACTGGAGATGCGGAAGCTCGGCATCCCGGTCAAGACCCGTCATAACGAGGTGGCGCCGGCCCAGTACGAGATCGCACCGATCTTCGAGAACTCGAACGTCGGCTCCGACCACCAGCAGCTGCTGATGCAGACGCTGCAGAACGTCGCCCGCCGCTACGGGCTGGTCTGCCTCCTGCACGAGAAGCCGTTCGCCGGGGTCAACGGCTCCGGCAAGCACAACAACTGGTCGATGGGAACCGACACCGGCCAGAACCTGCTGAACCCGGGCGACACGCCGTCGGACAACATCCACTTCCTGTTCTTCTGCACGGCGGTGATCCAGGCTGTCAACAAGCACCAGGGCCTGCTGAGGGCCTCGGTCGCGAACATCGGCCAGGACCACCGGCTGGGGGCCAACGAGGCACCGCCGGCGATCATCTCGATCTTCCTCGGCGGCGAACTGGAAAAGGTGTTCGAGGCGATCTCGACCGGCGAGGGCGACCCCAACACGCCGGCCTCCTACCTCGATCTCAGAGCGACGGTGCTGCCGCAGCTGCCGCTCGACGGCGGCGACCGCAACCGCACCTCGCCGTTCGCCTTCACCGGCAACAAATTCGAGTTCCGGGCCCTCGGGTCGAGCATGTCGCTCGCCTTCCCGAACACGGTCCTGAACACGATCGCCGCCGAGGCGATCGACGAGCTGGCCGGGAAGCTCGAGGAGAAGCTGGCGGCCGGCACCGGGATGCCGGAGGCGGTGATGGAGCTGGTCAAAGACTCCTACCTAGCCAACAAAGTCGTCTGCTTCAACGGCGACAACTACTCCGACGAGTGGCACGCCGAGGCCGAGAGCCGTGGGCTGAAGAACCTGCGGACTACGCCCGAGGCGCTGCCCGAGGTGCTCGCCGACGCGACGGTTGCCGCGTTCGAAAACTACGACGTGATGAGCAAGCGCGAGCTCGAGTCGCGCTACGACGTCTGGCTCGAGCAGTACGCGATCCGGGCCAACATCGAGGCCGAGGAGGCCTACGCGATCGCCCAAACGATGATCCTGCCGGCGGGGCTGCGGCAGCTGCAGCTGATCTCCGCGGCCGGTGTCTCGGCGCTCGAGGGTGAGGTCCGCGAGCTGGTCGACGAGCTGGTCGCCGGGCTCGGCGAGCTGAAAGGGGCGAACGCCTACCCGACCGAGATGGAGGGCCTGGAGCTCGCCGAGTACGCCCGCGACAAGCAGCTGGCGGCGATGGCGAAAGTGCGCGAGACCGCCGACAAGCTCGAGAAGGTCGTCGCCGACGATCTCTGGCCGCTGCCGAAGTACGAGGAGATGCTGTTCATCAAGTAGGGCCCTCGTCGTCCGAGTCCCCGGGTCGCTTCGGCGTCTCCGGGGGCTTGGCGGCGTGCCAGAGGACGGCGCCGATCAGGACGAGGCCGACGATCGGGATCAGGCCGCCGAAGACGGCGAACCAGGTCTCGCCCAGCGCCAGCGGGATCACGGCGCGGCCGGCAACCCCGGGCCGCCGTTCAGTGGGTTGAGGTCGGCGAGGCACTCGACCAGGCGCGGGCATGGCTCCTCGTCGTCGATCACGATCGCCGTACCGGGCCAGGCGTAGCGCAGATAGCGGGCGTAGGCGGCCCGCGATCCGAGCTCGGGCTCGTAGATCCAGCAGCCGCTGTTCCAGTAGCGGGTGGTGCCGCCGCGAGCCGAGCGGACGTTGGCGAGCGGCTGGTGGGTGTGGGCGAAGACGATCTGATCCGCCTCGCGGTCCCAGCCGAGGTTGGCGACGACGGTGGCGAAGGCCTCGAGCGCGTGCTCGGTCGGGTCGCTGCGCGAGATCACCGTCGGCTCCGGGTAGATCGGCCGCCCGAAGGGCGGGCCGGCAAGCGGCTGCTCGCGCGCCTGGCGGGCGGCCTCGTCGCGGACCACCGCTTCGAAGTGCTCGTTGCTCGGCAGCGGCTCTCTGCTGCCGTCGCCCACCCCGCGCGAGCGCAACTCCTCGGCGAGGCGGCGAGCGCCGCGAGCCGGCGCCGAAAGGGTCGAGCCGAGCCGGCCGGCGCGCTGGGCGGCGCGGAAGACGTTCTGCTGAGCGTGGGTCCCGTGCGGCATCTGGGCGGCGATGTAGAGCCACTCGGTCAGCAGCGTCATCGTCGACTCGTAGTCCTCGATGCAGGTCGGCTCCTCCGGGCCGCCGGAGGCGATCTCCCAGAGCGCCCAGGTCAGGAGGCGCGAACCGCGCGAGCCACTCATCCGCGCGTGCGGGTCGAGGTAGTGGCCGTGGGTGCAGAGGACGCCGCCGAAGCTGTAGGTCGGGTAGGCGATCTCGACCTCGACCCCGGGCAGCCGCCGTTCGAGGAATGACTGGAAGAAGCCCGGCCCCGGCGGCTCGATCGCCGGCGAGTCCTCCGGTCCCGGCACCGCCCCCTCGGCCAGCGTCGCCTCGAGCCGGTTCTCGGCGTCGCGGTGGACCAGGTGGTGGTCGTGGTTGCCGGCGAGGAAGACGAGCCGCTTGCCGGCCAGCCGCTCGGCGATCAGCGCCAGCAGGCCGGTCGAGGACTCGACCGCCTCGCCGAGCGCCCCGAACAGGAAGTCGAACAGGTCACCGAGGAAGATCAGCTCGTCGAGCCCCTCGAGCTGCGCCTCCAACCGCTCGAGGAAGAACTCCTCGCGCAGCAGGTCGCGGCCCGTCCAGGCCCCGAAGTGGGTGTCGGAGATGACCAGCGCGCGCAACGAGCGCCCGAGTCTAGGCGGCAGCCGCCGCCCGCGGCGCGGCGCGCATCTGCAGGCCACCGCGCGGCGAGAGGGTCGGCATCTGGCGGACGGTCATCGCCCGACCGGGCAGGGCTTCGAGGCGCAGCCGCTGCAGCAGCATCGTCGTCACCAGCTTGACCTCGGTCTGGCCGAAGCGTTTGCCGATGCAGACCCGCTGACCACCGCCGAACGGGACGTAGGCACCGCGCGGCAGCGCCGCCTTGCGCTCGCTGGTGAAGCGCTCGGGGATGAAGGCCTCGGGCTCGGGGAAGACGTCGGGCAGGCGGTGGCTGGCCCAGGAGGAGTAGTTGACATAGGCGCCGCGGGGGACCGAGAAGCCGCCGAACTCGAAATCGCGGACCGCACGGCGGGGGCCGACCCAGGCTGGCGGGTAGAGCCGCAGGACCTCGTCGACCACCATCTCGAGGTAGGGCAGATCGCGCTCCAGCTGCTCCGCGCTCGGCGGCGCGGCGCCGAGCACCCGGTCCTGCTCCTCGCAGAGGCGGGCGAGCACGTCGGGGTGACGGGCCAGCTCGTGCAGGGCGAAGGTGACGGTCGAGGTCGAGGTGTCGTGGCCGGCGAACATCAGGGTCATCAGCTGGTCGCGCATCTCGCGGTCGCTGAACGCCTCGCCGCCCTCGCCGCGGGCGGCGATTAGCAGGCTGAGGACGTCGCGGCGGCTCGGGTCCGGCGCGGCCCGGCGCTCGGCGATCTCGGCGAAGACGATCTCGTCGAGGACCGCCCGCGAGGCGACCAGCTTGCGCCACGGCGAGCCGGGGCCGCGCAGCAGCCGCAGCCCGAAGTCGATGCCGAAGAAGCCAAGCGCCCGCTCGAAATGCTCGGCGGCGAGGGCGCCCTTGCCGGCCTCGTCGGGGTCGAGCCCGAGCAGCGCCCGCATCGCGATCCGCATCGCCAGATTGCGCATCCAGGCGTAGACGTCGACCACCTCGCCGGGCCCCAGCGCGTCGATCGCCGCCACGGTCTCGAGCTGCATCGCATCAACCCCAGCCGCCACCTGCTCGCGGTGGAAGGCGGGCATCATGATCGCCCGGGCGCGGTCGTGGTAGTCGTCGTCGATCGTCAGCAGGCCATCGCCGAGCAGCGGGATCAGGTCGCCGAAGCTCGACTCGCGCCAGTGGAAGTTCTTCGGCGAGCCGACGGTGATGAAGTAGTTGGCAGCGGGACCGAGCATGAAGACGACGCGGGTGTGGAGCAG
>Ga0070667_100004285_pt1 | contig 12051 bp, 6 predicted proteins | sample KBSS33metaG_FD_64659 | JGI IMG/M metagenome (GOLD analysis project Ga0070667, IMG submission 64659) | Switchgrass rhizosphere microbial communities from Kellogg Biological Station, Michigan, USA - KBS S3-3 metaG | ecosystem: Host-associated > Plants > Roots > Rhizosphere > Soil ...
CGGCGTAATATTCAACGCACCTGCAGAGCTCAAGGAAGTGCCGTTTATCGTGAAGTTACCGGTCAGAACACCGTTACCGCTCGTGTCTAACGCGAGTGCGGTAGTACTGTTAGTGCGCAGGTTCAGCCCGTTATTGTCATTCGTTCCCAAAACAGCAGTTGCGCCAAACGTATTGCCGCTTTGTACAAAGGCCGAACCGCTACCCGTGGCAAATCCACAAGACACCGAGTTGTTCAAACAGATAGTGCCCGTAGCGTCTGGCAGTGTGATAGTGCGAGCGCCAGTTGCCGTGCCGGTAATCATAAAGTTGTTGCTTGCGGGAGATGCCGAGCTGCCTGCAAGGTACAAATTACGGAACGGAGCCGTAGTAGAACCTAGGTCAATAGTGGTACCGCCAGGCAGTAAACTAGTGTTGATTGCTACACTCGTAAGGTTGGAGAGCGCCGTGTTGGCGCCGCCACCGCCACCGCCCAAACAGTTACCACTAGAGAGACAAACAGTACCGCTGGCGTCGGGCAAGGTGTAGGAACGGTTTGCCGTAAGCGTACCTTGCGTGAGGCTACCGCTGAAGTTCGCGCTTCCCCAGGCCAGCGACAAGATACCGGTTTGCGAGTTAGCCACGCCAACCGTTGCTGTGCCGCCCTGCACTGTTAAGTTGCCAGTAGTGGTCACTACCGAACCATTGTCGCTCAGGCTAGAGTCGCCCAGCGTTTGGCTACCCGTGAACTTAGCGATGGCGTTCGTAGTACCGCCCGGCGTAGTTACGCCGCCGCCAGAGCCCGCACAGTTGCCGGAGGTAGTACAGATGGTGTAGGTACCGGCCGTGGTGGCACGGTCAAAGTTATAGCGCACCGCACCCGTGGGCGATCCGGTGAAGCCTACCGTGGTGGTAAAGCCGCCACCGGTAGCCGTAACGGTAGTGCTTGCACTACCCTGCAGCGTAAGCGCCTGGTTAGTAGCGCCAACTGTAAGTGTGCCGCCAGGGGTAATATTCAAGGCAGAAGCACTGCTTAAATTGGAACCGTTAATCGCTACATCGTTCGCAAATGTTGCGCCGCCACTCGCGCCTAAGGTAAGTCGCGCCACGTTGCCCGTAATGAGCTGTAGCGCGTTAGCGTCAGTCGTACCTAATACGCCTGTACCGCCAAACGCGTTACCATTCTGGACATATGCCGTGCCCGTACCTGTTAAGAAGCCACAGTTCGTGCTGTTGTTCAAACAAACCGTACCGGTGGCGTCTGGCAAGGTAATAACACGGGCGCCAGTTGCCGTGCCGGTAATTTCGAAGTTATTCGCGCTAGGCGTTGCCGAGCTGCCTGCGATAAACAAATTGCGGAACGGAGCCGTACTGGAACCGAGGTCAATTGAAGTGCCCCCAGGCAACAATGAGGTGTTAATAGCAACGCTGCTCAGGTTAGACAGCGCCGTGTTGGCGCCACCGCCACCGCCGCCCAAACAGTTACCACTGCTCAAACATACCGTGCCGCTGGCATCTGGCAATGTGTATGTGCGGTTAGCCGTAAGGGTGCCAACCGAAAGCGAACCGCTGAAGTTGGCCGAACCATACGCCAGTGTTAATGTGCCGGTTTGCGAATTAGCCACGCCTACTGTCGCCGTGCCGCCCTGTATTGCAATGTTGGCCGTAGTGGTCACCACGGTGCCGTTGTCCGAAATGGTAGAGTCCCCCACAGATTGCGCGCCGGTGAATTTACTTAACCGGTTAGTAGTGCCGCCAGAGGTAGTTACGCCACCACCAGTGCCCGTACAGTTGCCGGCCGTAGTACAAAGGTCGTAACTCCCAGCCGATGCTGTTGGCAATCGGTACGTTACGTTGGCAGTCGGTGCCTGGAAGCTTACAGTTGTAGTGTTACCACCGCCGGTGATGGTGATGGTTGAAGAGCTATTACCCTGAAGCGCCAGTGTTTGGTTACTGGAGCCCGCGGTTAACGAGCCGCTCGGTGTAACGGCCAACGCGCCAGTGGACCCAATAGTGCCGCCATTTACATTCAGCGTGCCGCTCAGCGTCGTGTTACCAGTAACACCCAACGTGCCCGTGAAGCTAGCACTGCTGGAGATCGTCTGCCCGTTAATTGTCCCCGATGTAGCAACGTTGCCGCCGGGTTGAACACTAAATTTACTCACTCCACCAAGCTGTAAATCTAACAGATTGCCGCTGCCAGCCAGGTTAGTGTTGTTCACGATCAACATGCCGTTGGTAGCCTGGCCCGACGTAACAGTGAGGCGGCCAAAGCTTGGAGCAGCACTGGTGTTGATATCTTGGATGGTGTTAATAACACCGGCGCTTGCCGTAAAGTTAGTGCTATTGAAGCTGGAAATACCCTTAGTACCTCCGGTTGTGGCATCGTCAATGGTAATCGTACTGCCAGCAGCCGAGGCATTAGCAATACTCAACGCGCCCGAAAGGCCGTTTAACGTATTAACGCCCGCGTTACCCGGGCATGCTGCGAATGTTGGCGCGCCAGCAGTGGACATCAAACACAGTCCGGGCGAGCCCGTAGTAACCGCAGTGAACGTACCGGTGCCATGACTTACCACCACGCCGTTGTCGGCCAGGGATGTCGCACCCGTGCCGCCGTTACTTACCGTGAGCGCATTTCCTAAACTTAGCCCGCCGGTTACCACGTTAAGATCGCCGGTAATAGTCACCTGCCCGCCCGACTGGCTAATGAGCGAGTCGGTAATATTCTGCGCGGAATCAAACATGGCAATCGTGCCCGCGCTACTACCGGAGCTCGTTACCGTGCCCGTACCTGCACCGGTGTTCGTAACAGTGTAGTTGCCATTGCCATCTTGAGTTACGGTGATATTCGAACCCGCGGCAATACTCAAAACGCCAGCGTTCTGCAAGCCGTTAGCAGTCAGTTTCAGGCCCGAGCCCACTGCGATAGCGCCCGTTGCACCGCCAAGCGAAGTTACCCCGTTGTTGATCGCCACAATCTGATTACCGTTAGTAGCCAGGCCGCTACCCAAGGTGATGTTGCCGCTCAAGCCCCCCAAACTTTGTACCACCTGGGGCTGGCTCTGGGTAACCAAGTTCACAAAGCCCGTGCCGTTGTAGTACGCCAGTTGATTGGTATTTTGGTCGTAGTACAACTGGCCAGCGGTTGGTGCGTTAGGCTGCACCGATGGCGCAACAATTAACCCATCGTTCACCTTTAACGATCCGTTAATTGCGACGCTGCTAGCGGCCACACTCAAGCCGTTGTCGTTAGTTACAAAACCGGTAAGAGGCAACTTCACCGTGTCATAATTTTGAGTGGCGTTGTTAGCCACCGGATTCTGTGTCTTGTGGCGTACATTTGCCACCACAACCCCTACCAAGCCCATTACCAACACCAGCACCAAAACTACATCAGCCCGCTTCAAAAAGCGCACTACACCGCGAGCGTGTTCTTGATCGACCACGATATCCTTGTCGTAACCCTGTGGATTCTCGCCGGGGTCCAGAGAGAGCGCCTCGGCCTCTGGTGTGTCCGGCTCCACAACCACGCCAAAATTGGACGTAATTGGCTGCTCACCACCGTCACTCATAGAACTCACATTCGTGTTTTGGTTTTGGTTTTGGTCCACGATTGTTTTTTTGTTTGACTCTCTTCTTGAGAGTACTCCCTGTTTATATCTTACGCCGCTTATGGTAATAGTAAAAGTGTTTTTTACTACAAAAACACGAAATTTCTGTGGATAAAATGCTTTACGTAGTAAGTATCAAATACACCACAATCACGGTAAATACGAGCACGCCCACAATCGTGAGCCCTACCTCAAGTAGGCTCTTGTGTACAGCTTGCTCGCTGAGCGGATTACGGCCAATCGAAATGATGCTGGAACGCACCGCAGAGTACAGCAAAATTGTTACAATCACGAATAAGAGCGCAATAAGCAGCGAAGCCGCCAAAATGCGTATCGGTGAAACTGTGTGGCCTGCAACGCTGCTAGCAAAGTCGCTCAACACTGGTGGCAAGAAAGAATTGCTGTCGTTTGGCGCCTGGTAAAATACTTTGTCTACCTGCACGGGGATGGTGCCAATTTTTACGGTGACCACCTTCCCTTTCTTGTTGGTTACCTGCTGTTCGTGAGTGGTTACGCCCGACAAATTTGCCTGGGCCGTGCCAACCACCACGCCGCTCGTAGTAGCCTTCATGCCAACACCAGAAATGGGTGAAGCGGTAATATGGTCGCCCGTTTTTACGTCGCCGTTTATGTCGGTTACCAGCGCATCTGTAGTACCGTTAGTTACTACCTGCAAGCTGCCGACACCGTTAGAGAGTTCAATCAGCGACTTACTGCCCGCAATACCGATTAAGTCTTGCACATTGCCGGGTGTCGCCAATTCTACCGCATTCGGCGTATTATCCTTGAGACTGACGAGGGCGCCAGAGACAACGCCGCTATCTTTCGTTTGAAAACCTTGAGCAATCGAGGAAACACCCTGCGCACTAAGAGAGGACACGCCGATAGTAAGTATGAGCATAGACACGCCCAGACCTGCATATTTGACTATCGGAAATCTTCTCGGTGCCAGGAGCATTCGCAGACCTTTAATGTTGTTATGCTTACGATTATATCCCAGATATTAGCTGAACCAAATAAGGAAATAGCCGTGCGTCATCGGGCTTTTTGCGGTATAGTTACCATTTGTAATGATAGACATTCGTCCAACTCCGCAAAAACCGGGGGTTAACCCCTCTCAAGCTCAATCAACAAGCACCGGGCCGCAGCCTGTACACACGCCACAACCTGTTGTTCCCACCACGCGTCCTGAAAAACGCAGGGGCGAGGGTTGGCATAGCGTTGTTTCTACGATTTTAGTGCTGGTTATTGCACCGGTTATTGCCATCTTCCTAACGATGTTCGTATTCCAGTCGTACCAAGTAGACGGCCCGAGCATGGAAACCACCTTGCACAACAATGATCGCCTCATTGTGTGGAAGTTATCACGCAGCTGGGCTAAAATTACACACCATACCTACATTCCAAACCGTGGTGATGTGGTGGTATTTACTGATTCGCGCCTGGGCCAATTCGGCCAGGACCCAGATAAACAGCTTATCAAGCGCGTTATCGGCTTGCCCGGCGACAAGGTTGTGGTAAGCGAAGGCGTGGTGACCATTTACAACTCGGCGCATCCCAATGGTTTTCAACCCGATAAGACACTTCCCTACGGCAATGTTATTCCGGTAACCGGCGTAGACGGCGAATGGACTATTGGCAACGGCCAGGTATTTGTAATGGGCGATAATCGCGGCAACTCTTTGGACTCACGTTTGTTCGGGCCAGTGGACGCGAAGAACATCATTGGCAAGCTCGCGGTGCGCGTACTGCCAATCAACACTGTCAAACGTTTCTAGCGCTTCAAGCTAAATTTTGAGCGCCATTTCCCCGGACGTGAGAGCACTAGCCCAGCGAAGCAAGGATGTTATCGAGCTCTTCGTCGCTCTTGAAGGCGATTTCAAGCTTGCCGCCCTTGGCCGTACGGCGGATGTGCACCGGCGAGCCAATGCGTTTGCTCAGTTTCTTAGTGGCGGGTGTTTCAGTATTCATGCGTTCTTTAGTAGCAGTTTTCTCTTTGAAGCCCTCTTTCACAGAGGTAACATACTGCTCCGCCTGGCGCACAGACCAGCCACTCCGCACAATATTGGCCAGCAATAACGCTTGGTGTTCTGGCGAGTCTTTCAGCGCCAAAATAGCGCGGGCGTGACCTTCGGAAATAGTTTTACTTTGCAGTGCTTCCCGGGCAGCTTCGGGCAATTGCAGCAAGCGAACCACATTGTTTATGGTGGAGCTCGCTTTGCCAAGACGCTTAGCAATAGCCTCGTATGTCATGCTGAACTGCTGGTGTAAGCGCTCAATAGAAACGGCTGTCTCCAGGGGTGAGAGATCGACACGCTGCACGTTCTCGACAATAGCCAGCTCCAGGCGTTCCAATTCCTTTGTGGTGCGCACCAGCGCCGGTACTTTCGCGAGCTTTGCCAGCTGCGCGGCACGCCAACGGCGTTCACCAGCCACAATTTGATATTTGCCATTGCCGTGCGGGGTCACTACTAACGGCTGCAGAATCCCGTGCTGCTTTATGGACTCGGCAAGGCCCGCTAGCGCCTGGTCGTCGAAGGTAGTACGGGGTTGAGCAGTATTCGGCACGATATCTTCGACCGCAATTTTTTGCACACGGTCTTGATCGTCGAACAACGCAACAGCATCTACGCTTTTAGGAATAAGCGAATCGAAGCCACGGCCGAGGCCGGTTTTACCCATTGACACGTTTCTCTACCTCCTTAGCCAAATTTTTGTAAGCGCGGGCACCTTTACTCCAGCGGTCGTGCTCAAAAATGGTTTTGCCAAAGCTGGGTGCTTCAGCTAAGCGCACGTTACGTGGGATAACCGTTTTAAAGAGTTTGTCGCCAAAGTGATTTTTAAGCTCGGCCATAACCTGTTCACTGAGGCTGGTGCGTTTGTCGTACATGGTGAGCGCTACGCCCAAAAGGTCCAGCCCGGGATTTAACGCCTCTTTCACGCGCTGCACGGTGGCCAAGAGCTGGCCCAGCCCTTCCAAGGCGTAATACTCGGATTGCACTGGGATGAGAATGCTGTTTGCAGCGCTCAAGGCATTAATGGTAAGCAAACCAAGCGCCGGTGGGCAGTCGATGATGATGTAGTGGTATGCCGCCGGTTCCAGGGCGCGCTTCAGGGCAAATTCGCGCTGCAATTGGCTTACCAGTTCTACTTCGGCCGCAGCTAAATTAGCATTGGCTGGCAAGATATACAAGCCCTCACGGTTGCCAGGGCGCACGGCTTGGTCGAGGTTCGCCTGGCTGAACAGCACTTCATAGGTAGTGGGCTCCAGCTCTTTGTCGATTCCAAGGCCGCTACTGGCGTTGCCCTGCGGGTCCAAATCAACCAATAGCACCGGTGTTTTATCACTGGCTAACTGCGCCGCCAAATTGGTGGCCGTGGTGGTTTTACCGACGCCCCCTTTCTGGTTAATGACCGCAATGGTTGTTTGTTTCATCTGTTCCCTCTTTAGCAAGAGTATACCACTGCCCGCCTTGAGCCGCCACCAGAAAAGCGTAAGGAGTTACTCAGGCTCAATAGTAAAAGTGAGTGTTTATTCATTTTATTTTAATAAGCACTAGCAATATCCGGCTAGTTACTCGAGAGAATAGACGTAGTCGCTCCAAATTTGGTCGTTAATAGTAGCTGTGGAACGCATAAGTATCAGGAGACCGTTCTTACTAGTAACAAGAGACTGTGCGCCGTTGCCGCTGGTGCCGACATATACATCTGAGCCTTCGGTAGTGGTGAGTTTTTTGGAAGCGTTAAACTGCTTGGCGGCTTTGGCAAGATGGCCCGGGAGGTCGGAGGCGAAATCGTCGGGCAGTTCCTGCTCCGTTACTACGATGTGTACGCCGCCCAAAGAGTCCGAATACGCAAACGCCGGGGCACCGCCCGCCGGGCTCACCCTACCCCAACCGCCGAGGTCTTCGATCTTCTTATCGATAGGCAGTACGGTTTTAAAATCTGGCGTTTGCGACAGCTGACTGGTGCTAACCGGACCTGTTTTAGTTTTAGCTAGCTTGTCGTGCTTCTTAGTGTTTGCCGTAATTTGCAAGCCCAGGTAGCCGATCAGCAGCACCGCAATAACCACCAACGTGATTATTCGGCGCCGTGTACGCACTAAGGGCGCTAACAGGTCGCCTAGACGCTCTGCAACGTTTGCAGGATGTGGGAGGCGCACTTTTGGCAGATGCAGGCGGATTTCAATTTCTTTGGCGGCATTACCTGTAGCGGCACTGCCCGGATGCGGCGGCGCCGACGCCAGCGACTTGCTTGTGGCCCCGCTTCTCCGACCCCAAAAACCACCCTCACGCCTCCGCTGTCTTTTTAGCTCCTTACGCTTTTGCTTCTCCATCGCTTCTTTTAGCTGGATGCGTTTTTGGTCGGCCCAAATGTCGGCGATATCTGATTCAGCATCGGCAGGCTTCAAACGGCCGTCGGCTGAACGCCGCAGCGTCATCCGGGGTCTGTCTGTAGAAATACGCCGTCTAATATCCCTCATGTTCTATCCAGTATACAAGATGCCTATGGTTTACGGGTTGGCCTCAAGGTCTTGCTGCGTTTGGTCGCGGAAGTCCTTGCCGTGCATCAGGCGCTTGCCGGGCGGCGGCGAATAGTATAGCTCGTACTGCGAGATTGCGGGCTGCGTATCGTCGGTGAACGTAAAGCTCTGCACCATGTCGATGTCCCAACTCATTTCAAACCAGCGTACTACTTTTACGTCGGTGCTGCTGCCGTCTAGTGCGGAAACGACGTTTTTTAACTGATTGGTCAGCGGGTACACAGTGGTGGTGACACCCCATGAGTTCGCGGCCTCGCGGCTGGACTTATACTGCAAGCGCCACTTTTCAATGTCCACACCGTTGTTAACAGCGTTGGTGAGGTAGCCCACGAAGCTGCGCGGCGCGCCGTCGCCGTTAAAGTCGGCGTATTTGGAAATGAGTGTTTTCATGGCTTGTGACTGCTGGCCGCCGTACTGAATTACGTTTGAGCTGAGGATGTTCGTACAGTCGTCGCCGCCCATAATATAGTAGTAGCCGTTATAGTACGCGCTTGCCGCACCAAAACGCGCCGTCGTAAAGTTGTTAACCGCCTGCGACCACCCGCTCAGTAGTCCGGTACTGTTAACCGACGCAATATAGGTGTTATTAATACACGAAGTTGCCGCTGTTCGCCCACCTATAAGATATATATACCCATTAGCCGCAACAGAAGCCTGATAGCTGACGCCTTGCGGCATTTCGCGCGAATATTGCCAGGATCCGCTCGTGTTGCCTGTAGATGGGTTGAGTGCAATTGATTGCACGTCGTAGAATGCCGAACCGCCCGCGTCGCCGCCCATCACGAATAAGTAGCCACCTATGATAGCGCTGGTATGGTGGGAGCGCGCCGTGGTAAATGCCGTGCCTGTGCTCCAGGCGGAAGTTATATTACCTCCGCTTGTTAGCTGTGGGCTGTAATATACCTGCGTTTGCTCGGTACTGGTGTTGTCCTCACCGCCGGTGACATATATGCGGTCGCCGAACGTGCCACAGCCTTGCCACGCTCTTGCGCCGGGCAAACCGTTGGTTGCCGATTGCCAAGTACCTGGAACACCGTTTGCCCCTATCTGGCTATACTGGACTGACGTCTGCGCCGTCGTCGCGTTCTCGCCACCTATGTAGTACAAGTAGCCGCCTTGCTGCACTAGGCAACCCCCTACTCTCGTACCTGTTAATGTGGGGCCGGTTGTCCAGCTGCCTATGCTGCCATCCGGATTTAATGCTGCATATGCCGTGGTGTTTACGCCAGTGCTACAGAAAGTGTTTGCGAATGTGGTGCCTACGGTAAAACTACTACACCCCCCGGCGTTGTAGATGTACCCGTTATAAGCAGCTGCCGCCGTAGAGGTTACGTTGCCGGTAGCGTACACATTGCTAGCGTTCGACCACGTGCTCGTGCCCTTGTTGCCAGCGTTAAAGACTTCCACATATTCCACCGCACTGGATATAGTGGAGCAGCTGGCCGGCGGGTCACCCACCGAACAACCGCCGGTGGCGTAGAAATATCCGTTCGAGAACACGGCTCTTTCGTCCCATCGTGGCGTAATTTGGATTACCGAGTTGGTGAGCGTACTGCCCGCAATATCTCCTGTTGACAGGGTTATTTTGCCAATTTCGATGTCGCCGTATGTAGTAGGGCCACCTCCGTCGTGCCCGCCGAATACATACAAATAACCGTTCATTGCAACGGCATCCGCACGCCGCAAGTTGTGTACTAATTTTGCCGTGGTCCCGTTGGCGCCGCTGGACGTGCCTAGCCACGCCGTAATATTCCCGTTATCCAGGATGCGGGCATACAGAATAATATTCGTCTGGCCGACGGCGCTCGTGGCCCCTCCCGCTAGATATATATACCCGTTATAGAGCGCCGGTGCCATAAGCCCCTTACCTGTAGGCAAATTTAAGAAGTTACCAGTAGCAGCACTGGTTGTAAGCGTTCCCGGCGCGCCGCCTGACCCAATTGGCATGCGGTAATTAGTGTTGCGGTACGTGGTACAACCAGCCTGATTGGTGTTACCAATACAGCCTCCAAACACAAACAAGAAATCGCGGTATACCACGGCAGAATTGTAGTACGTGGTAGCGCCCAGTTTAGCCGATTGCAAGTTCCAGTTGCCGGTAAGCGCACCGGTACTTGGGTCTACCGAAACATAGTAGACATTACTGGAAGGCCCACCCCACGTATACCCGCCAGTTACGTACAACACGTTGTTATACACTGCCATACCAAAAGCTGCCAGGCCGGTTGCACCACCAATGCCCGCGCTGTTTAACACGTGTGTGCTGTCGGTTGTCCAGCTGCCAATAGTGCCATCGGCGTTCAATGTGGCATAGCTGGTGTTGCCGGAGGTGTCCGCCGTTCCTGTTTGACAGCTCGTCTTAATACAGCCGCCGACCACATAAATACGCCCGGCGTTTACCACCGCCCCATGCGCAAATGTGGCTGTTGGCAGGACGGTAGTGGTGTTTACCGGCCCCACCTGCCCCGGATCACTAATTTTACTGTAGGATTGGGTGTTTAGCGTGTTGCCACTAACACACGAAACCACGCCCGCAGTCATGCCCGTACAGCCACCCAAACTATAGATAGTGCCGCGCCACAACGAAATGGTATTACCCACACGCGATAACGATGCAATGCTCGTGGCAACGTCCGACCACGGCCCGAGTGAACCGTCGGCATTAATTTGGACAACCTGGATCTCGCTTGCCACAGCCGTGCAAGAATCGCTTGTGTAAGCGGTACAGCCGCCCTGCACGTACATGAAGCCGTCGTTCGTTGCCGTAAAGCTGGCACCCGCATTGGAGCGTGCCGTACCGAACGCGCTTGCCGTCTTCCACGTAAGGGTGCCTGCGCCTCCATACAAACTGCCATCGCTCGCCAGGGGCGCGTACAGCACGGTGTTGGTAAGCGTGCCGTTTAAGTTGCCGCCAATAATGTATGCGTAGCCGTTATAAATACGCAGGTCGGCATCGAAGCGCGCCGCTGGCAATGTAGAGTCGTCTGAGGTGAACGAACTCAGGCTGCCGTCCGGGTTAACAGTGGCGTAAGCCATGGTGGAAACACCGGTGTTAGTTGCCGAGCCAGTGCGCCCACCCGCCACATACATTTTGCCATTGTACACTGCAGCACCTACACCGCAGACAGAACCCGGCAATAGAGCTGTAGTGTTCCAGGTGCCACTCAGCTGCCCGTTTGTTTGGATGCGGTTGTAATACACGTTGTTGGAGTCTGTACCACAGCTGTACTGCTGGTTGCGCCACCAATTGCATACAAATAGCCGTTATATGCCAACAAGGTGAACCTGGAGAGCCCGGTAGGCAATGAAGTAGTAGTGCTCCAGGTGCCGATAGTTTGGTTCACGCTACTGAGGCGCGCAAATTCTACGGTGGTAAGGTTAGTAGTACTACCCGCCCCTGCACCACCAGCCACATAGGCGTAGTCGTCGTAAATGGTACCGCCGTGCAAAAAGCGCGCGGTGCCCAGGTTGTTGCCGTTCGCCGTCCAGGCCGGGATAACACCGCCGGTAACTTTTCCCCGGGAGATATTGCCGGTGGTGGCGTCGAAGTCGACGTTCGACTCTGGGTTGGTGTCACGGAAAAGGTCGGTGGCCGCAGTTACCGTAATGCTCGGGTCAATAGTGAGCGGATAGTGTCCCTTCTTCAAATTGCGGACAACCGTTTTTATGTTAGTGCCATCTACTTCGTAGTGCACGTTAATTCCGGCGGCATCACCAGTGGTCGTGTAGGCAACCGGCGCAGGCATGCTGAAGTATAATTTGGTTTTGGCGGCGTTCTTGCGGGCGTTCCTTAGTAGTTGTGCGTCTTTGTCGCTGTTGGTTGAAATGTGGCCCGTCAGCGTTGCATCCGGCCCAAATACACCTACCGAACCATCCTTTTGCAAGCGCGTTACAAAACCGTCGTCTAGCTTCATAGT
>Ga0070667_100004291_pt1 | contig 12041 bp, 8 predicted proteins | sample KBSS33metaG_FD_64659 | JGI IMG/M metagenome (GOLD analysis project Ga0070667, IMG submission 64659) | Switchgrass rhizosphere microbial communities from Kellogg Biological Station, Michigan, USA - KBS S3-3 metaG | ecosystem: Host-associated > Plants > Roots > Rhizosphere > Soil ...
GCACCCTGACCAGCGTCATCGGGGTGATCCTCACCGCGATCATGCTCTTCCCGCTCTACTGGATGGTCAACGTCTCACTCACCCGGCGTGAGGCGATCCGCTCGGGCGACCTCTACCCGCGCGCCTTCACGCTGGACCACTACCGCACGGTGGTCGGGGACCAGCTGCCCTACCTGCGGACCAGCCTCGTCGTGGCGCTGGGCACGGTCGTGGTGACGCTGCTGATCTCTGCCCCGGCGGCCTATGCACTGTCCAAGCTGGTGGTGCCGGGCCGACGGGTCATCAACTTCCTACTGATCGTCGCGCAGATGGTCCCCGCCGTCGTGATGGCACTCGGGTTCTACACCGTCTACAGCAACCTCGGCCTGCTCGACACCCTCCCCGGCCTGGTCCTCGCCGACTCGACGCTCGCGGTGCCCTTCGCGGTGATGCTGTTCACCGCGTTCATGTCGAGCATCCCCGAGGACATCCTGCAGGCCGCGCAGATCGACGGTGCCTCCTACTGGCGCACCTTCATCTCGATCGTGATGCCCATCGCGCGCAACTCCGCGGTCACGGTCGGGCTGTTCTCGTTCCTGTGGGCCTGGTCCGACTTCCTGTTCGCGTCCACCCTGGATCGCGAGGGCGGCAAGCTGCGGCCGATCACCATGGGCCTCTACGACTACATCGGCTCCCAGAACCAGGAATGGGGCGAGCTGATGGCGACCGCGGTGCTGGCCTCGGTGCCGACCGCGATCCTGCTCGTCGTCGCGCAGAAGTACGTCGCAGCCGGGCTCACCGCCGGCGCGGTGAAGGACTGACATGCCCCACCACCGGAAGACTGGACGATGACGACACCCGCCACCGTGACCTTCGACATCCGCGACATCCCCTTCTCAGTGCGCGGCGCGTGGGTCAACCTGTCACCGGTCGTCGCGCTGCACACCACGGCAGAGGTGATCCACCTGGTCGCCCACAAGAACGGCATGCACGGCCTGCTCGCGCTGCAGCCATGCCGGGACGAGGGGCCGGTCGAGACGACCTGGCACGCCGAGGCCGCCCGCTTCACGTGGCGCTCGGACGACGAGTCGGTCGTGGCGGCGGCGTTCGACGGGACCTCGGCCATCCGACTGCGAGGCGCCGGTCTCGGGCTCCGGGTCGCCGACCCCGCGCGCGAGCTGACGCCGTTCACCGGCTGCTACCTGTTCCACGACCCGGTCGACGGCGCCGCGGTCTTCACCTCCTACGAGACCGGCTGCCGCTACCGGATCACCCTGCTCTCGGGGTCGTGGCGGATCGAGGGCAGCGAGGGCCTCGGCGCCACCCAGCGGGCCGTCGTGCTCGGTGACGACGGCGGTGCGTGGGAGGCCGTGCTCGAGGAGATGACCTCCGCGAGGGCGCCCTACCGGTCCGACCGGTCCTTCGACCAGGTGGTCGCCGAGGTCGGCGCCGAGTTCGGCTCCTACCTCGACGCGGTGGCGCCCTGGCGTGACGCCCGTACGCCGGGCGCCGGGCTGGCCGCCTACGTGCTCTGGTCGGCGACGGTCGAGCCGTCCGGCTTCGTCACCCGGGAGTCGGTGCTGATGTCGAAGCACTGGATGGACAAGGTGTGGAGCTGGGACCACTGCTTCAACGCCCTCGCCCTCGCCGAGGGGCTCCCGGCGCTCGCCCTCGACCAGTTCCTCGCTCCGTTCGACCACCAGGACGAGGCCGGCGCCCTGCCGGACTCGATCACGCACAGCGAGGTGCTCCACAACTTCGTCAAGCCGCCCATCCACGGCTGGGCGCTGAGGCGGCTGCGCGAGGCCAGTGGTCTGGCTCTCGACAACGACCAGCGGGTCGAGATCCATGACCGGCTCGCCCGCTGGACCAGGTTCTGGCTCGATCGTCGACGACGTCCGGGCCACGAGCTGCCCTACTACCAGCATGGCAACGACAGCGGCTGGGACAACGCCACGACGTTCGACGTCGACCGGGTCGTCGAGGCGCCCGACCTCGCCGCCTTCCTGGTGCTGCAGCTGGAGGTCCTGGCCGAGCTGGCGGCCGAGATCGACAGGCCTGCCGAGACCTGGAAGGCGCAACGGGACCGCCTCCTCGAAAGGCTCGTCGAGGAGCTGTGGACCGGCTCGGAGTTCATCGCGAGGGGCGCCCTGTCGGGGCGGCCGAGCACCGCCTCCAGCCTGCTCAACCTGCTCCCTCTCGTGCTCGGCGAGCGGCTTCCCGAGGAGATCCGCCAGGCCCTGGCCGACCGGGTCCGCGGCCACCTCACCGAGCACGGCCTGGCGACCGAGCCCGTCGAGTCGCCGCACTACTCGTCCGACGGCTACTGGCGCGGTCCGATCTGGGCGCCCTCCACGGCGCTGATCGAGGACGGACTGCGCCGATCCGGCTTTCCCGAGCTCGCCGACACGGTCAGCGACCGCTTCCGCCGCCTGTGCGAGACCTCAGGCTTCGCCGAGAACTTCGACGCCGAGACCGGCGCCGGGCTGCGCGACAAGGCCTACACCTGGACAGCGGCCGTCTACCTCACACTCGCCGCCGGTCACGTCGCTCGCTAGGAGCCCGAGGCTCCGTCGCGGAGCCGGCGCAGCGCCGAGGTGAACGCGCGCGCGTCGGCCGCGGAGAGCGGGGCGACCAACGCGTCGTCCACCGCCTCCACGGCCGCGATGGCCTGTGGCGCGAGGGTCGCGCCCGCTTCGGTGACGACGAGCCGGCGGGCCCGGGTGTCCGCCACGTCGACCTGGCGGGTGACCAGACCCTTGCCCTCGAGGGTGCGGATGACCTGCGAGGCCATCTTCACGTCCACGCCGGCGAAGGCCGAGAGCGCCGCCTGACTCGGCTCCTCGCCCTGGGTGTTGAGCCACCAGGTACTCGCCAGCAGGACGAACTGGACATGGGTCAGGTCGAGCGGCTTGAGGGTGGCCGTCACCTCGCGCTGCCAACGGAGCGTGACCTGCCACAGCAGGAACCCGGCGCTCTCCTCCGGCTGCTTGACCACTCAGACGCCCGCCGCCCAGCGTGCTTGTGCCGCGGCGACCAGGGCCGCGATGACGTCCGGGAAGTCCGCCGAGATCGCCGTCCCGACCTCTTCTCCGATCGCGCCGGCGGCCGGTCCGTTCACCTGCACCTCGAAGGTGACCGCGGTCCCGCCCCCGGGGAGCGGGTCGAGGCGGTGCGCCACCCGGACCGCCAGGTCGCCCAGCTCGGTGAGGTCGGTCAGCAGCCGGTTCTCCACCAGCTCCACGACGGTGCTGCGCACCGGGTCCTCGCCGGGCGGCACCATCTCGAACGTCGCACCGACGGCGAGCGGCCCGTCCAGGGCGATCTTCTCGATGCCGTCGTTCCACGCCACCCAGCCGTCGACGTCCCGCAGCACCTGCCACAGCGTCTCGGGGGCCAGGTCGGTACTCCGGGTGAAGGCGGTCGTCCACATGATTTACTCCGTCCGTAGATTGTCTGTGCGCAGACTATCTTGCCATCGCCGGTCTAGCAAGCCACCGTGTCCCTGGTCGGTGTGGCAGCCAGCGAACCGGCCGACCGGGTACCTTGCCCCGGGTGGACCTTGCCCGCGCCATCAACAGCGTCGACGATGCCTTCTTCGAGCTGGACCGCGAGTGGCGCGTCCGTTTCGCCAACCTGGCTGCGGCACGGATGCTGGGACGCCGGGCCGACGACCTGGTCGGCGAGAGCATCTGGGCGCAGCTCCCGACGGCGATCGGCACGGCCTTGGAGCTGCGCTGCCGCCGCGCACTGGAGACCCAGCAGGACGAGGATCTGGAGGGGTACGTCGAGCTCGCCCACTCGTGGTTCTCGATCCGGCTCCACCCCTGGGCCGACGGGGTCGGCCTGGTCTTTCGAGACATCACCCCGTTGCGGACGCTGACGGCACAACACCAGTCGCTCCTCGTCCGCCTGCTCGAGGCCGAGGACCAGGAGCGGGCGCGCATCGCCGCCGACGTCCATGAGGACTCCATCCAGGCCCTCGGGGCGGTGACCCTGCAGCTGCACCAGCTGCGCCACTACCTCTCCTCGCCCTCACCCGAGGTCGAGGCGATCGAGGGAAGGCTCTCCGAACTGGTCCGGGTGGCCACCGACCGGCTGCGCGCTCTGCTCTTCACTCTCGAGCCGACGCCGACCAACCTCCCCATCGCCGAGAGCATCCGCAGCTTCGCCGCCCAGATCTTCGAGGGCACCTCGACCCACTGGTCGGTCGACGACATCGACGTGGGCGAGGAGCTGCCCAAGGTCGAGAGGAGCCAGGCCCTGCGGATCACCCGCGAGGCGCTCAGCAACGCGCGGGCCCACGCCGAGGCGACCGAGGTGATCGTCACGCTCCGAGGCCTCGACGACGGGCTCGAGATCGTCGTCAGCGACAACGGCCTCGCCGTCGACCCCGAGGCGTTCGTCTCCGCCCCCGGGCACCGCGGGCTGGCGACGATGCAGGACCGCGCCGCCGTCCTCGGCGGGTCGTGCGCGATCGAGGCGTCGGTTCCACACGGCTGCACGGTTCGCGTGCGCGTGCCCCGCCTCAAGGCCTGGTGACGGCCGCCGCCCCGACCCCGGCCGGGCCCGGAGCCGGCGCCGTGCCGGTCACCGCGTCCCGCGCCTCGATGCCGAGGTGGTCGACGAGGACCAGGAGCAGCTCGAGCCGCGAGCCGGGGTCGTCCAGGTCGTCGCCGAGGAGCTCGCGCAGTCGGCGCAGTCGGTAGCTGACCGTCTGGGGGTGGATGTAGAGCTCGGTGGCCACGTCGGCGCGCGAGCCCCAGTGTCGCAGCCAGCTGAGCAGGGTCTGCAGCAGGCGCTGCCGGCTGCCGGGCGCCAGGTCGGCGAACGGCGCCAAGCGCAGCTCGGCGAGCACGCCGATGGCCCCTGGCTCGCCACGCACCGCCAGGGCCGCGAGGTGGTCCACGACGAAGCTGGGGTCGTCGCCGACGCGTGACCCGAGGAGCTGGGCGGTCCGCTCGGCCAGGCGCACTCCCTGGGGGGTCCGGGGCCACGCGAGGGTCGGCGCGACCACCGCCCCGCGCCCGCGCAGGCTCTCGACCAGCCGCGCCCGCGAGGCGCGCGGCCCGTCTCGCACCAGCAGGACGGCGTCCTGCTCGCGGTCGACCACGATGCCCTCCGCGCCGAACCGGAAGCGGGCGTCGCGGGCATGTTCGGCGGGCAGCAGCACGGGCACGATCGCGGCAACCTGACGCCAGCCGATGCCGACTGCAGCGGACACGACGTCGTTCTCGGCAGCGTCCCCTCGGAGCAGGAGCTCCCCCAGGAGCCGTCGACGCCGGTCGGTCTCGCTCGCCTGCTCCCGCAGCTGCAACGCGTAGCCGTCGGTCGTCGCCGCCACGACCTCGTCGGTGTACGCCGTCACCGCCTCCGCGAGGTCGAGGAGCCCTCCGGGGCTGAGCGGATGGACGTCGGCCAGGACCTGCGACGCGGTGCGCAGCAGCGCGCGGCTCGCGGTGCGCAGGGCGGTGAGCAGGACGTCCGGGCCGCGCTCGTCGCGCGCCTCGCCCGCACCGAGCGCGACGAAGGCCTCGCGGACGGTGGGCGGCAGCGCGGGCTCGCTGGTCCCGACGAGGTCGACGAAGCGCTGCACCGCCGCGCGTACGGCGCCCTGCACGTCGCGCTGGAACTTGGGGTCCTGGATCTCGGCGAACGCCGGCACCAGGTCGCTGACGCTGCGGGCCACGGCCTCCACCGTGGGCTCGAGCCGGGCGCCCAGGGCCGCACCCAGCGCAGCCGGCAGCCGCTCCCATGGGGTCGGGGACGCGCGGTCGGCCACGCAGCAATCTTGTCACGGCATGATAGTTCTGGCTCGGATTCCCGGTGTCTTGCGGATGGAGACGCGCGCACTCGCGCGGGTGACCATGGTGCTGTCGCCGTTTCGCAGCCGGACCGAGGAGCTCGCCATGGACCACCGCATCTCACGCCAACACGTGGTCGACATGTGTCGCACGATGCTCCAGCGCGGCTACCTCAAGGCCACCGAGGGCAACGTGTCCGTGCGGATCCCCGGACAGCGGCTCTACGCCGTCACGCCCAGCAACTACGACTACGACCAGATGCGGGTCGAGGACATCTGCATCGTCGACTTCGAGGGCAAGCACGTCCCCGACCCGGGCGGCTCCGGGCTGGCGCCGTCGATCGAGTGCGGGATGCACGCGAACGTCTACCGGGAGCGCCCCGACGTCAACGCGATCGTGCACACCCACCAGCCCTACGCCTCGGCCCTGGCCTACCTGCGCAAGGAGATCCCGGCGCTGACCGACGAGCAGGTGCGCTTCCTCGGCAAGAAGGTCGCGATCATCGACTACGCGCCGGCCGGCACCGGCTTCCTCGCCAAGAACGTGCAGAAGAAGGTCGCCTCGGGCGACAACGCCTTCATCATCGCCAACCACGGCATCGTGGCGGTCGGCACCGACCCCGACCGGGCGGTGTTCAACATGGCGCTGCTGGAGAAGGTGTCGATCGCCTACCTGCTCGCGCTCACGACCGAGGCGGGCAAGGTCTACACCATCCCCGCGGCCGTCCGCGAGATCGCCTTCACCAAGCTCCGCGCCGACGAGAAGCGGATCGCCGCGCAGGTCACCGAGTCGGTGCCACCGGTGCGCATCGACGCATCGGAGGAGCTGCCCAGCGCGGACGCGAAGGCAGCCGAGGTGGCCGAGGCCGAGGTCACCACTGCGCAGACCCGCGTCGTCGAGGTTCCCGGCAGCGAGTCGGCGCGCCTCGGCTACGCGATCACCGACTACCCCGACGTCGAGGACACGATGCGCCGGCTCAAGGCGCTGGTTGCCCAGCCCGTGCGGGGGTTGCGTCACGACGCCCTGCTCAGCGTCCTGGACTACTTCGACACCAAGTGCGCGAGCAGCAAGGAGATCACCGACCGGGCGAAGGAGCGGATCCCCGGCGGCGTCCAGCACAACCTGGCCTTCAACTACCCGTTCCCGCTCGCGATAGAGAAGGCCGAGGGCGCCCACCTCGTCGACCGCGACGGCAACACCTACATCGACTTCCTGCAGGCCGGCGGCCCGACGATCCTCGGCAGCAACTACGCGCCGGTCAACGAGAAGGTCGCCGAGGTGATCCGCGAGTCCGGCCCGGTGACCGGACTGTTCCACGAGTACGAGCTCAAGCTGGCCGAGATCATCCACCGCTACATGCCGCACATCGAGATGTACCGCTCGCTCGGCTCCGGCACCGAGGCCGTGATGGCCGCCGTCAGAGGCGCTCGTGCGTTCACCGGCCACAAGATGGTCGTCAAGATGGGTGGGGCCTACCACGGCTGGTCGGACTCCCTGGTCTACGGCCTTCGGGTGCCCGGCAGCTTCCGGATGAACGCCAAGGGCATCCCGTTCGCCGCCACCAGCCACACCCGCGAGTCGTTCCCCCACGACCTCGGCCAGCTCAAGCGCAAGCTCATCGAGAACCGGGCCCGGGGTGGCACCGCCGCGGTGGTCGTCGAGCCGCTCGGCCCGGAGTCCGGCACCCGCCCGGTGCCGGCCGACTTCAACGCCAAGGTGCGCGCGCTCTGCGACGAGTTCGGCGCGCTGCTGATCTTCGACGAGGTCGTCACCGGCTTCCGCACCGGCATGGGCGGCGCCGCGGGCTACTTCGGCGTGACCCCCGACCTGACGGTCCTGGGCAAGGCGGTCTCGGGCGGCTACCCGATGGCCGGTGGGGTCGGCGGTCGGGCCGATGTGATGGCCTGCTTCGGCTCGGGGCTGGACGGCAAGTCGGGCGCGCACATCCAGGTCGGCGGCACGCTCTCCGCCAACCCGCTGTCGAGCGCCGCGGGCTACTTCGCGATCGAGGAGATGGCGCGCACCAACGCCCCGGTCATCGCCGGCCGGGCCGGCGACCGCCTGACCAGGGGGCTGCAGCGGTTGATCGCCGCCTACGGGCTGCCGTACGTCGCCTACAACCAGGGCTCGATCGTGCACCTCGAGTGCAGCGGCGTGATGCTCCTCGACATGCACAACCCGGTCAAGCTCCTCAAGGAGAACAAGCCGCGCAAGAAGCTCATGGAGCAGATGGGTGCGGCGTACGCCGCGCACGGCATCATCTCCCTGGCCGGCTCGCGGCTCTACACCTCGATGGCCGACACCGACGACGTGATCGACGACGCCCTCGAACGGTTCGACCAGGTCTTCGCCCAGGTCGAGGGGGTCTGACCCGGTGGTCGGCTCTGGACCCAGCCGCAGCCGGTGGCTGGTGCTCGCCGCGTTCGCCGCCCTGGTCGCCTCGACCCAGGTGCTCTGGCTGGCGTTCGCGCCGATCACCGAGCAGGCGCACCACAGCCTCGGCGTCTCGGAGGGCGCGATCGGGGAGCTGGCGGTCATCAACCCGCTCATGTTCGTGCTGCTGGCGATCCCCACCGGACGGTGGATGGACCGCCGGTTCGGCCCGGCGCTGGCGGCAGGGGCGCTGCTCACCGCCACCGGCGCGCTGCTGCGCATGGTCGACCCGTCGGCGTACGGCTGGGTGTTCGCCGGACAGCTGGTCCTGTCGGCCGGGCAGCCGTTCGTGCTCAACGCCAGCACCAAGATCGCCGCGCGCTACTTCCCACCGGAGGAGCGCACGGCGGCCATCTCGGTGGCCAGCGGCGCCCAGTTCGCGGGCATCCTCGCGGCCGCGCTGAGTGGCACCGCGCTCGTCGATGCGGGCGGTCTCGACCTGGTGCTGACCGTCCATGCGGTGTTCGCCGTGGTCGCCGCGCTCGCCGTCCTGGCGACCCTGCGGACGCCTCCGTTGGCGACCGCGACGCCCGCACCCCGCACGTCTTCGCTCGGCTGGCTGCGGCAGGACCCGCTCATGTGGCGGCTCGCGGCGCTGCTGTTCGTCGGCGTCGGAGTGTTCAACGCGGTGGCGACCTGGCTCGACACGATCCTGGTCGACCTCGGCCACTCGGGCGTGGCCGGCAACCTGATCGCACTGATGACGGCGGCGGGGATCGCCGGGGCCGCCGTGGTGCCCGGCTGGGCGGCGCGGCGCAACGGGCGCCGGCGGGTCCTCCTCGCGACCACCCTGTGCACGGTGCTCGCGTTCCTGGCCATCGCGCTCGTCCAGGACGTGCTGTTCGTCGGCGTCGTGCTCGCCGTCGAGGGCTTCCTGCTGCTGGCCGGCCTGCCCATCGCGCTGGACTGGTCCGAGCTCGAGTCGGGCCCCGATCGGGCAGCCACGGCGACCGGGTTCCTGCTGCTGGCCGGCAACCTGGGTGGCGTGGTGCTGGTGCTCGTGGTGCAGGCGTTGATCGGCAACCCCTACCTCGCCCTCGTGTCCATGTCGGCGCTGGCGGTGCCCGGAGTGCTGGTCGCCTCCAGGCTGCCCGGCCGGGCCCGGTCGCACCTCTACGACGACCAGCCCCGCCCCGAGGCCATGCCGGCATGAGGGCGAGCCCACCGGACCGACCCGTGCTCGTGACCGGCGGTAGCGGGTTCGTCGCGAGCCACGTCGTCCGCCGGCTCCTCACCGGCGGCTACGCCGTGCGGGCCAGCGTCCGGGACCTGACCCGGGCCGACAAGGTCGAGCCACTGCGCCGGCTGGCCGCGGGCACCACCGGGACGCTCGACCTGTTCGAGGCCGACCTGCTCGACGAGGGCGCCTTCGACGCGGCGATGGCGGGCTGCCGCTACGTGTTCCACGTGGCCTCGCCCTTCCTGCTGCCCGAGCAGATCGACGACCCGCGGCGCGACGTGCTCGACCCCGCCGTCGACGGCACCCGCAACATCCTCGCCGCCGTCGAACGGACGCCGGACGTGGAGCGGCTCGTCCTGACCTCGACCGTCGGGGCGATCTTCGGTGACTACGTCGACGTGCACGAGATGCGCCACCGGACGCTCAGCGAGGACTACTTCAACACCACCAGCACGCTCGAGAACAACCCCTACCACTATGCGAAGACGGTCGCCGAGCTCGAGGCGTGGAGCGCCGCACGGGCGCAGGACCGTTGGACGATGACGACGATCAACCCCGGACTGGTGCTCGGCCCGTCGCTCGGCACGACGTCCGACTCCGGCAGCCTGTTCCTCATGAACGAGCTGATGAGCGGCTACTTCTTCTACGGCGCGCCCAACTTCAGCTTCACGTTCGTCGACGTACGCGATGTCGCCGAGGCCCACGTCCGGGCCGCGGAATCGCCCGACGCCTCCGGCCGCTACATCCTCGCCCGCCCCGAGATGGTGTCGATGGCGGAGATGTCGAGGGTGATCCGCGAGCGCTACCCGGCTCGGGTCGTGGTGCCGCGACACGCGGTGCCCGACTGGGCCGTCAGGGTGCTCGGGCCGCGGTTCGGCCTGACCCAGGACTACATCCGCAAGCACCTCGGGATCCGCTTCGCGGTCGACAACCACCGCAGCGTCGAGGAGCTCGGCATCGACTACCGGCCCGTCGAGGAGACGGTCCTGGACCACTTCGAGTCCTGGCGCGAGCTGCGCCGGGGACGGGCTCGGGCGTCGTGAGCACGCCGGATGGCCGGCGCTACGTCATCGGCGTCGACCTCGGCACCGGCGGCCCCAAGGTCGCCCTGGCCACCACCGACGGCACGATCCTCGGCCACGAGGCGGAGCACGTCGACCTGATCCTGCTGCCCGGCGGCGGCGCGGAGCAGGACCCCGACGCGTGGTGGGGCGCGATCGTGGCTGCGACGCGTCGTCTGCTGGCCCGCGACCTGGTGCCTGCCGGGGCCATCACCGCCATCTGCATGAGCAGCCAGTGGGCCGGCACCGTGCCCGTCGACGCGAGCGGACGGCACCTGCACAACGCGGTGATCTGGATGGACGGTCGCGGCGCGGCGTACTCGCGGGAGCTGACCTCGGGCGGGGTGACCGTGCCGGGTGCGGGCTACAACGCGCGGGCGCTGCGGGAGTGGCTGGCCAAGACCGGCGGCGCGCCCTCGCGCAGCGGCAAGGACCCGGTCGGCCAGGTGCAGTGGCTGCGCCACGAGCGGCCCGACGTCTATGCCGCCGCGGCCCACCTGCTGGACGTGCCGGAGTACCTCACCATGCGGCTCACCGGCCGCGCCGTCGCCGGCTACGACACCGCGGTGCAGCGCTGGTGCACCGACAACCGCGACCCCTCGACGGTGCGCTACGACGAGTCGCTGGCCCGCCGTGCGGGGATCGACCTCGCCAAGCTGCCCGAGCTGGTGCGGCCCGCCTCCGTCGTCGGCACGCTGCTGCCGGAGGTCGCGGCCGAGCTCGGGCTGCCCGAGGAGGTCCGGGTCGTCGCGGGCACGGGCGACACGACCGCCGCCGCGGTCGGTGCCGGTGCGGTCGAGGACTACGTCGGCCACCTCTACATCGGCACCTCGGCCTGGCTCAGCACCCACGTGCCGTTCAAGCGCACCGACGTGCTGCGCAACATCGCCTCGCTGCCGGCGGTCGTCCCGGACCGCTACTGGGTCGCCACCATCCAGGACGTCGCCGGCAAGGCGATCGACTGGCTGATCGAGATGGTCGTCTACCCCGACGACGGCATGCTCGAGGACCGGCCGCGACCCGACGACGCCCTCGAGCGGCTCAACGCGCTCGCCGTCTCGGCACCGCCCGGGAGCAACGGTGTGATCTTCGCGCCCTGGCTCAACGGTGAGCGCACCCCCGTCGACGACCCCTACGTACGCGGCGGGTGGTTCAACGTCTCGCTCGCCACCACCCGCGCCGACCTGGCCAGGAGCGTCTTCGAGGGGATCGCCCTCAACGCGCGCTGGATGAAGGAGGCGGTCGAGCGGTTCGTCCGCCGCGAGCTGCCCGGCGGCTTCAAGGAGCTGACGTTCATCGGCGGCGGGGCCCGATCCGCGCTCTGGTGCCAGACCCTGGCCGACGTCCTCGGCTGCACTATCCTGCAGACCGCCGACCCGGTCCTCGCCAACGCCCGCGGCGCGGCGCTGATCGCCTCGGTGGGGGTGGGCGAGCTGGCCTGGGCAGAGATCCCCGGCAGCGTGAAGATCGCCGCGAGCTACCACCCCGACCCCGGACGGCGGGCGGTCTACGACGAGCAGTACCGCACCTTCATCGACATCTACCGCAAGAACCGGCGGACCTACGCCCGCCACAACCGGGCCC
>Ga0070667_100004298_pt1 | contig 12030 bp, 11 predicted proteins | sample KBSS33metaG_FD_64659 | JGI IMG/M metagenome (GOLD analysis project Ga0070667, IMG submission 64659) | Switchgrass rhizosphere microbial communities from Kellogg Biological Station, Michigan, USA - KBS S3-3 metaG | ecosystem: Host-associated > Plants > Roots > Rhizosphere > Soil ...
ACGGTGCGAGCGGGCACTACGGTGGAGATCGCATGCTTGTAGACCATCTGGCTGACGGTGTTCTTCAGCAGCACCACAAATTGGTCGAAGGAGTCGATCTGGCCCTGCAATTTGATGCCGTTGACCAAATAGATGGACACGGGAATATGTTCTTTGCGCAGGGCGTTGAGAAACGGGTCCTGCAGTGATTGGCCTTTGGCCATGATTTCTTCTCCTTATTTTCCAGCGAGGTCAGCCGTCCCGGGGGCCTGTCAGCGTGGGACGAGCCTTTATTCTAGCATTCGCGAACCGGCGCGGCCACGAAACCTGCGCGTCGGACGGCCGCCAGAATGCGTGTAGTCCCGGAATCCGCCGCCGGATCAAGGCATTCGTAGCCGTGCTCACCCCGCAGCCATGTCAGCTGCCGCTTGGCGAGCTGGCGGGTCGCCGTCACGGCCTGTTGGCAAGCCGCCTCCAGGCCGACCTGGCCCGCGCAGTAAGTCCACAATTGTCTGTAACCGACCGAACGAATGGCCGGAAGTTCCGGGTGCAGATCGGCGCGCTGATACAGGGCGGCGACTTCCGCCAGCAAGCCGGCATCGAGCATGGCCGAAAAGCGCTCTTCGAGCGCGCGGCCCAGTGCGATGCGATCGGTGGGCACCAGTGCAAATCTCAGCCAATGTAAGTCATCGCGCGCGGTCGCTGGCGCTCCCTGCCAGTCGGAAATTGTTCGTCCAGTGAGCTGGTAGACCTCGAGCGCGCGCTGAATGCGTTGCGCATCATGAGGGTGAATTTTCGAGGCCGCGCGCGCATCCACCGCGGTCAGCTCGCCATGGAGCGCCGGCCATCCTTGCGCAGCGGCCCGCGCCTCGAGCTCGGCGCGCACAGCGGCGGAAGCGGCCGGCATCGCAGCAAGACCACGCATCAACGCACGCAGGTACAACATCGTGCCACCGACCAGCACCGGCAGATGGCCGCGCGCATGGATTGCCCGCAGTGCTGCGCGCGCATCGGTCACGAATTCACCCGCCGAATACGCCTGGGCCGGATCGCGAATATCGATGAGATGATGCGGGATGTGTGCGCGCACCGCAGCGGTGGGTTTGGCCGTGCCAATGTCCATGCCGCGATAGACCTGTGCCGAATCGACGCTGATGATTTCGATCGGGAGCGAGCGCGCCAGGCGCGCAGCCCATTCACTCTTGCCGCTTCCGGTCGGCCCGGTCAGCACCAGCGCCAGCGCCTGACTCATCGGCCGCGCAGGAACAGGCGATCGAGTTCTGCGAGCGACAGCTGCGTCCAGGTCGGCCGCCCGTGATTGCACTGCGCCGAACGCTCGGTGTTCTCCATTTGTCGAAGCAGCGCGTCCATTTCCGGCAGCGTCAGGCGCCGGTGGGCGTGAATAGCACTGCGACAAGCCAGCGTGCCGAGCACCCGATCGGCGGCGCCATCCAGATGATGCGCGCCCTGCTCCGAGGCCAGATCGGCCAGCACCGCGCGCAACAAGGCCGGCACGTCGGCGCCGGCCAGCATCGCAGGCACGGCCCGCACCGCCAGCTGACCGGGGGCCAGCCGCTCCAGTTCGAAACCTAAGCGCGTGAAGTCCTCGTTGGCGGCCAGGAGGGTATCGATCTCGTGCTCGGCGGCCGTCACCGCAACCGGCTCGAGCAGCCGCTGAGACGCCGGCGCGCCCTGGTTTGCACGCTGCGCCTTGAAGCTCTCGTAGAGCACGCGTTCATGGGCCGCATGCATGTCCACAAGCACCAGACCAAAGCGGTTTTGCGCCAGTACGAACAACCCGTGCAGTTGTGCGATCGCATTGCCTAGGGGCCGCTCGATGATTTCCTCCGCGCGGGCTCCTTCCTGCACCTGCAGGGCCTCGACCGCGGCGAAGCTGCTGCGCGCCCACAGATTCGGCGCCGCCGGCGCGTCGAAACTGAAGGCGTGCGTGTGGCGGGGCGCCTCATCCGCGAACGCCGGCGCGGAACTGCGCCGCGCGCCAGCACTGCTCGTGGCGAGCGCGCGCTCGATGGCCCGAAATGCAAAATCGTGCACGGCGCGGCTGGAGCGGAAGCGCACTTCCAACTTGGCGGGGTGCGCGTTGACATCCACCAGCCCGGCGTCGACCTGCAGATTGAGCACGTAACTCGGGAAGCGGCCGTGATAGAGCACGTCACGATAGCCGAGCCGCGCGGCACTGCTGAGCAGCCGGTCGCGCACGGGCCGGCCGTTGACATACCAGAACTGGCCGTCAGTGTTGGCTTTGGATGCCGTGGGCAGGCCCACCCACCCGCTCAGGTGCAGCCCGCCGATTTCATCGACACGCAAGCAATTGGCCAGAAATTCCGCGCCCAACACACGCGCCACGCGCGCATCGCGTTCGCCGTCATCCAGGGCGGCGGGCAGATCCAGAACCTGGCGGCCGTTATGGCGCAGCCGGAAGGCGACGGCCGGTGCGGCCAATGCCAAACGCTCCACGGTGCGCGCGATATGGCCGAACTCGGTCGGCTCGGTGCGCACGAACTTGCGGCGCGCGGGCACGTTGTAAAACAGGTCGCGCACTTCGACGGTCGTGCCCTTGGGATGTGCCGCCGGCTGCGGCGCGCTGGCGGTGCCTCCCTCGACCTTCAGTTCGAGGGCATGTGGCGCCTCGGCGCTGCGGCTGCAGATGCGCAGGCGCGCCACCGAGCCCATCGAAGGCAGAGCTTCGCCCCGAAACCCCAGACTCGAGACCGCCTCGAGATCCTCGAGCGTGGCTATCTTGCTGGTGGCGTGGCGCTGCACGGCCAGCGGCAGTTCGGCCGCGGCGATGCCCGCCCCGTCGTCACGCACCCGCACCAGTTCGAGGCCGCCTTTTTCGATATCCACCTCGATGCGGCGCGCACCCGCATCGAGCGCGTTCTCGATCAGTTCCTTGACCACGGAGGCCGGCCGTTCGATGACCTCGCCCGCGGCGATCTGATCAATCAGGGTGGCGGACAGTAGCTGGATCGGCATGCGCGGTTTTCGCCCCGTGGCGGGACAGGCCGCGCAGTCTACACGCCGGAGTCGTTCAGGTCCTTGGCTTCGACCCCGTGGGCGCTGGCGTAGTTGGTGCCATCGGGTGGGTGTCGCTGAAAGTAGGCGACCACGCCGGACTCGATCGCGCGCGCCAGGCGATCCTGGTAGGCGCTGCTGCGCAGGTTTCGCTCCTCTTCCGGATTGGAAATATAAGCGGTCTCGACGAGCATCGAGGGCAGGTCGGGCGATTTTAAGACCATGAAGCCCGCGTGCTGCACCACCTTCTTGCGTATCGCGCCGACCTCATCGAGGGCGCTCAATACCTGGTCGGCGGCCTCGACGCTCTCGCCCATGATCTGGGATTGCGCCGCGTCCACCAGCACCGAGGCCAGGTTGGGGTCGACATTGGACAGCGGCATGCTTCCTAGCTTGGCATTTTCCCGGTCTGCCAGGCTGCGGGCCGCTTCGCTCGAGGCGCCGTGATACGAAAGCGTGTACACCGAAGCGCCGGTGATGGTTCGGTCGCGCACCGAGTCGGCGTGTATGGAAATGAACAAGTCAGCCCGCGCATTGCGCGCTCGCTGAAAGCGTTCGCGCAGATCAATAAGCCGATCGCTGTCGCGCGTGAGCACGGCGCGCATTCCGGGGCGAGCATCGATTCGCGCGGCCAGCGTACGCGCGATGGCCAGGGTCACGTCTTTCTCATGCGTGCCGCCCGGTCCGGAAGCGCCCGGATCATCACCTCCGTGCCCCGCATCGACGGCGATGATGATGTCGCGTCCGGCCGGCCCTGGACCGTGCGCCGCTCGCACTGCGCGCTGCGGAGTGGCGGCGACCCTTGCCTGCTGCGCGCTGCCAAGGTTGATGCGCAGCTTGGAGCCCGAGGCGCTAGTGGCCCAAGCAACCTGCGGGGCGGCCGGTGCCTCGTCAGTGACCTCGAGCACCAGGCGGAAGCTGCTGCCATTGCGCGCACTGCCGCGTAGCGACTTGACGGTGCCGACGCCCGTAGGAAGGCTCAATGCAATGCCACGCTGCGTATCTGGAAGATCGATGACGACCCGGCGTGGATCGTTCAGGGTGAACACCCGCGGACGCACGGACGAGGAGAGTCCGAGGACCAGTACGGTGGTGCCGGTCTCGGTTTCCAGCGACGCCGTTCGCAGGCTCGAACCTGCCACGGCCGGAGGGTTCCAGCAGGCGACGGCGAGCAGTAACACGGCCGCGCAGGACCACCGCGGATCAGATCGGAAACGCGCCATTACTACCCGCCCTGCGGCCCACTCATGACCGGCACTCTATGCCGCGTTTGAACATATTTCAATACTAATCATATATCTAGAGCACTTAACTGCTTTCATTCCTTAGAATTTTCATCAAGAGCAGCGATCCAGTCCACGCCTTTCTGGCTCCCGGTGCTTAGGTGCGCGGTGCGGCCCGGGGTGGCCAGATTCATAAAGATCTGCAGGTCCGGCGGTGGGAGGCTTGATACGGCCCGTTCGGGCCATTCGACAAGCAGCAGCGTCGCCCCCTGAAGTTCATCGGGCAGGCCGAGCGATTCAAGCTCGGAAGCATCGGACAGCCGATACAGATCAACATGCAGCACCCGGGATCGGGGCAACTCGTAACACTCAAGCAGCGTGTAGGTCGGACTTCGGACCGTTTCGGCCACGCCCAATTGGTGTAGAAGCCCGCGCGCCAGCGTGGTCTTGCCGCTCCCCAATTCACCCTGGAGATACACGATGAGTGGCTTTCCGGTCGGCCGCGGAGCATTGATGGCGAGCGCCGCTCCCAATTGCTCGGTATCCGCCGCCGTGGGCAGCACCCTTTCTTTCAAGGGTTGACCCAGCGGGTCAGCGTTTCGGCCAACTCAAGGGCCAGCATGCCGCGCCCCCCGCCCTGCCGCGCGAGGTCATCGCCAGCCAGCGCGTGGGCCATAACCCCAGCGCGCGCTGCCAGCCACGGATCCCGACACTGCGCGAGAATTCCGGCAATGGCCCCAGTAAGTGCATCGCCCATGCCGGGTGCAGCCATTCCGGGATTGCCACGCGTGCACAGCGCCGGCACTCGTTGCGCGGCGCCGATCAGAGTACCGGCGCCCTTGAGCACCACGATCGCGCCGGTGCGTTCAATCAATCGGCGCAAAGCCGCATGACGGTCGGCTTGGACAGCGTTGGAATCACACTGCAGGAGTCGCGCGGCTTCGCCCGGATGCGGTGTCACCACGGCTCCGGGCGGCAGCTTCGTCAGGGATTCCGCGAGCAGATTCAGCGCGTCAGCGTCCACGACCAAAGGCTTGCCGCAGGCGAGCGTCCGTACAAGCAGCGCACGCGACCAGGCGGTCGTACCCAGGCCCGGACCGATCGCCACCACGGTGGCGTCAGCGAGCAGCGGGTCCAGATCCTCCGCGACATGCGTAGCTTCGCAGATAAGCTCAGGTCGTCCTGCCAACACCGCCAGCTGATTGTCTGGCGCGGTGGCGATGGTCACCCTCCCGGCACCGCAACGCAGGCAGGCTTCACCGGCGATGCGCACCGCACCGGCCATGCCAGCGCCGCCGCCGACGATCAGCACACGCCCGAAATCACCCTTGTGGGCCGCGCGCGCACGGCGCGGCAGTGCCCGGGCGATGTCCTCTTCCTCCAGGCGTTCCATGACCGGCGCGCTCGCCGCGTTCGCGGGCAGCTCGATGCCCAGATTGTCCAGCAGCACCCTACCGGCCAGCTCCGGTCCGCTGCCCAGATACAACCCAAGCTTGGGCGCGACGAAAGTCACCGATGTGTCCGCGCGCACGGCGGCGCCGTGCGCCTGCCCGGTATCACCGTCCAGGCCCGAGGGCAGATCGAGCGCCAGGATCGGCTTGCCGGCGCCGTTCATGGCCGTGATCGCCCGGGCGATTTCATCGCGCGGCGATTTGCTTAGCCCGGTGCCCAGCAGGGCATCGACGAGCACTTCCGCATCCCCCAGGAGCGAGGGCGAAAACGGCTGCACCTGACCACCGCCGGACAAGTATTCCTCGGCCGCGCGCAGTGCGTCGGCACGCAGCTGCGAGGGATCCACCACGGAAAGCACCTGGACCTCCAGACCGGCCGCCCGCGCGTATCGAGCCAGGACGTAACCATCGCCCCCGTTGTTGCCACCACCGCAGACAATGGTCAGCCGGTTGACCAGGGGCCAGCGCGTGCGCAGCACCCGCAGCGCCGCCTCGCCCGCGCGCCGCATCAGGGTATAGGCGGGAATGCCAAGCTCGCCGATGGCGTAGGCGTCGAAGGCGCGCACCTGCGCCACTGAATACAGACCCTGAGCTTGACTCATGGACTCATTATACTGGCCGCGGATTTCACCGATGAGCACCGCTGGCCCGCAACCTGACCCGAGCGCGATCCGAGTCATGCTGACCGAACGTGCGCACGCGCTCGGGTTTGCCGACATCGGGGTTGCCGGAATCGCACTTGATGAGGACGAACTGCGCCTCAGCGAGTGGCTCGAGGCTGGCTGGCACGGGGACATGCACTACATGGCACGCCATGGAAGCATGCGCGCCCGACCGGCACAACTGCTCCCGGGCACGCTGCGCGTCGTCAGCGCGCGCATGAACTACTGGCCCACGGAAGCGCGCACGGCGGCAGAGGTGCTGGCCGATCCGTCGGCCGCTTACGTATCGCGTTACGCTCTCGGCCGCGACTATCACCGGCTGATGCGCAAGGCGCTGCAGGAGCTGGCCGATTACCTGGCCGTGCTGATTCGCCCCCACGGTCATCGGGTCTATACCGATAGCGCGCCGGTGCTGGAAAAGGCACTCGCCCGCGATGCCGGCCTCGGCTGGATCGGCAAGCACACCAACCTGATCGCGCGCGATGCCGGCTCCTATTTCTTCCTGGGCGAAATCCTCACCGACCTGGACCTGCCCATCGATCAGGCCGCGAGCGCTCATTGCGGCACCTGCACTGCCTGCATGCCCGCCTGCCCGACTGGTGCGATCGTCGCGCCTTGGAAGCTTGACGCGCGCCGTTGCATTTCCTACCTGACAATCGAACTGCACGGTCCGATTCCGCCCGAGCTGCGTCCGGCTTTGGGCAACCGCATCTACGGTTGCGATGACTGCCAGCTGGTGTGCCCGTGGAACCGCTACGCCACCGCGGCCTCACACCCAGACTTCAAGGTGCGTCACGGCCTCGATGCCGCGCGCCTCACGGAATTGTTTGCCTGGTCCGAGCAGCAGTTCCTGGATCGCATGAGCGGTTCGGCAATTTACCGCTTGGGCTATGAGCGCTGGCTTCGCAATATCGCGGTGGCACTCGGCAACGCGCCTTCAACTCCCGAGGTGCTCGCCGCGCTCGAGTCCAGGCGCGCCGAACCATCCGAGCTGGTGCGTGAACACGTGTTGTGGGCGCTCGGCCGGCACGGCCGCGTCGCCTGCGCCGATGCCCCTTAGGCGATGGGCACGCGCAGGTTGTCGATCAGGCGGGCGCTGCCCAGGCGCGCTGCGGTCAGCACCACGAACTCGCGGCTGGCCGCGGTAGGCAGTTGCAGTTCCTTACCGTCGCGCACCGCGAAGTAATCCGGCCGCAACCCAGCCTTCGCCAAGCTCTGCCAGCCGGCACTTTCGATCGCCAGAAAATCGCGCGCGCCGGCCACCAGCCGCCGGCTGGCGGCCTCCAGCGCTGCATGGATTGCCGGGGCCTTGCGCCGGTCCTGCGCTGACAGAAACCGGTTGCGGGAACTCAAGGCCAGGCCGTCGGGCGCCCGCACCGTCGGGGCACCGATCACTTCCACCGGCAACATCAGATCGCTGGTCATGCGGCGGATCAGGACAAACTGCTGTACGTCCTTCTCCCCGAACACCGCGACATCGGGCGTGACGATGTTGAAGAGCTTTGCGACCACGGTCGTGACGCCATCGAAATGCCCCGGCCGGAACTGCCCGCACAGCTCGGATGACAGCCCGCGCACGGTGATGAGCGTCGGTTGAGCGCCACCCTCCGGGTAGATCTGCTCGACGGTGGGCGCAAACAGCAGATCGCAGCGTCCGCCGATCAAGAGACTCCGGTCCTCATCCAGGGTGCGTGGGTAGGCGGTGAAATCCTCGGCTGGCCCGAATTGCAGCGGGTTGACGAAGATGCTGACGATGACGCGGTCGGCGCGCGCCGCGGCGACCTCGAGCAGGCTCATGTGGCCCGCGTGCAGGTTGCCCATGGTCGGCACCAGCGCCACGCGCAAGCCGGCCGCGCGCCAACTGCGCACCCGCGCGCGCACGCCCAGGACCGTAGTGACCAAATCCATGGATCAGCTCCGCTTTAGAAGCAGTGTTCGGGCGCGGGGTAAGCGCCGCTGCGCACCGCTCCGACGTAGGCCGCCACCGCGGCACCGCAGCTGCCCGCGCCCTCCATGAAGTTGCGCACGAAGCGCGGCTTGCGCCCGGCGGTAATATCGAGCACGTCGTAGAGCACCAGGATCTGCCCGTCGGTGTCCGGGCCCGCGCCGATGCCGATGACCGGCACGTTCACGCTCTGGGTGATCTCGCGGCCGAGCGCCGCTGGAATACATTCGAGCAGCAGCATGTCGGCACCCGCCGCCTCCAGGGACTGCGCATCAGCGACCATCCGCGCGGCGGCCTGCTCCTCACGCCCCTGAACGCGAAACCCGCCGGTCTTGTGCACCGACTGTGGCTTGAGGCCGAGGTGCGCGCATACCGCGATGTCGTGCCCGGCAAGGTATTCGACGATTTCAAACTGCGAGCCGCCGCTCTCGAGCTTGACCATTCTAGCGCCGCCCTCCTGCATCAGGCGCACGCTGTTGCCGAGCGCCTGATCGCGCGAGGTGTAGCTGGCGAAAGGCAGATCCGTCATCAGGAACGCGTGCTTGAGCCCGCGCGATACCGCCGAGGAGTGGTACACCATCTGGTCCATCGTGACCGGCACTGTGGTGTCATGCCCCTGGATGACCATGCCGAGCGAATCGCCGACCAGCACCACATCCGCCCCGGCGGCATCGATCAGCTCGGCAAAGCTGGCGTCGTAAGCCGTGAGGCAGGCGATCTTCTCGCCCGCGGCGCACATCTGCGCAAGTGTATTGAGCGTAACGGGCGGATGGGCCGAGTCGCGCTGCTGCAGCTGCGTATACATGGGTGGCGAGAATGACGGACTAAGATGCCGCGCGCAACTGCTCAGATCGCCTGGTGTCGCAGCGGGTTGTAATACAGGCGGCCGCGGCGCATGCGGCCAATTGCCGCGAGCAATTCCTCGTAATCCGAGGCGTTGTTGAGCGGATCGATGGCCGCGGCGTTGACGATCAGGAGCGGCGCGTCGGAGTACTCATGGAAATAGCGCGCGTAGGCGGCGTGCACGCGCTCAAGGTAAGCGCGCTCGATATGATGCTCATAGCGGATGCCGCGGCGCGCGATGCGCTCTAGCAGCACATCGACCGGCGCCTGCAGGTACACCACCAGATCGGGGGTCGGTGCGTCTACGGCCATGCGCGCATGCACCTGCTCATAGAGACGGAATTCCTCGTCCTCGAGCGTCAGGCGTGCGAACAGCCGGTCCTTGTCGAACAGATAGTCGGCGACGCGCACCGGCGCAAACAGGTCGTGCTGTTTGAGTGATGCGAGCTGCTGCGCACGCTGGAACAGAAAGTACAGCTGCGCGGGCAGCGCACCGCTCCGGGGGTTGCGATAGAAGCGCTCGAGGAACGGATTCTGATCCGCATTCTCCAGTAGCAGCTCCGCACTCAGGCTCGCAGCGATGCGGGTGGCCAGGCTGGTCTTGCCCACGCCGATTGGTCCCTCGAGCACGATGAACCGATGCGGCGGACCGCTACCCTTGCCGGGGCTGTTCTTGGCGGGTGCGGCGCTCAATCGATTCTCCACAAGCCTTCGGTCGGCAGCCGGGCTGCAAGCGCCGCGACCCGGCCCACTCCGGGCACCAGGAAATCTGGTGCGATCTCGCGCCATGGTTGCAGAACGAAATGCCGTTCGGCAACCCCGGGGTGGGGCAAAGTCAATTCCGGGTCCGCGCGCCGCTCCTCGCCGTAGGCGAGCAGGTCCAGATCGATAACGCGCGGTCCCCAGCGTTCCGCTGCGGGCTCGCGCCCCATCTGCTGCTCGATACCGCGCAGTGCGCTGTGCAGTGCGCGCGCGTCCAGCTCGGTCAGCAAGCCCGCCACGGCATTGCAGTAGTCGGGCTGTTCGATCGGGCCCATGGGCCGCGAGCCATATAAAGAAGATAAGCGCACCAGCAAGGTGTTCGGCAGTGCGCCCAATAACGAGGCGGCTGTGCGCACTTGCTTGGGTGGATCGCGCAGGTTGCTGCCCACGCCGACGTAGGCCGGAAAGCCGTGCATTGCGCGCGCCCGCTGGCTTGCACTAACCGCCGCCGCGCGAGCGTCGCCGCCGGCGCCGCGGAGCTTTGGTGTCAGATCCAGCGGGGGTGCCGCCCGCGCGCGCACCGCCGGCCGGAGCTTCAACCATCTGCTCGCGCTCGGCCGCGCTCGCGGCCTGCAGCGTGGTCCACCACTGTGCCGTGCCACCGTCGGCGAGCCCGAGCGCGGCCCGCAGCGTCAACAGGTCATAGGCCGCACGGAACCGTGGCTGCTCCAGTAGCCGTAAGGCCCTGCGGCCCCGGGGACCTTCCAGCCGCGGCTGCAGCGAGTACATGTCACGCACGCCCAGTGCGATGCGTCGCGGGATCGACACGCGCTCCTGGGCCGCCCGCAGGGCCCGGTCGCAGGCCTCCAGGATCGCCTGCGGTTCGTGCCAGCGCTGCGGCGGCAGTGCTTCGATATACGCGGCGATGGGACCGTACAGGAGCAGCGCGAACAGGAAAGTCGGTGTGACCGGCTTGTCCTCATCGACCCTGCGATCGGTGTTTCGCAGGCCCTGCACCAAAAGCTGTTCGACGAGACTGCTGGGATGCTGATCGAGGTAGCGGTCCACGGCCGGGAACAACACCGCAAAGAGCCCGCGCGCGCGCAGCACCCGGAAGCTCTCGGCGCCATGGCCCGTCAGGAAGAGCTTGGTGGCCTCGTCAAAAAGCCGTGCCGGCGGCACGCTGGCCAGCAGCCCACGCAGCGCCCCGATGGGCTTGGCGCTGGCCTCGTCAATATCAAATCCCAGTTTGGCCTCGAAGCGTGCCGCCCGCAGCATTCGAACGGGGTCTTCCCGGTAGCGGGTCTCCACGTCCCCGATCAGCTTGAGCCGGCGTGCCTGGATGTCCTCAAGGCCGCCGACATAATCCCAGATAGAGAAGTCGGCGATGTTGTAGTAAAGCGCATTGACGGTGAAATCGCGCCGCCACACGTCCTCATCGATGCTGCCGTACATGTTATCGCGCAGCAGCCGGCCGTGATCGTCCTGCACACGGTGGCGAACGGCAGCCGCGCTTGGCGCCGCGCTTGCGGCACTCGCTGCGGGCACGATTTCGAGCGGCTGTGTAGCGTCAAGCGCGCTGGCCGCCTGCTCGGCTGCCAGCTTTTCCTCCTCATCCTCTTCCCGCATCGGCACCGGCTCTTCGCTCGGCGGCGGCGCACCGGAGGCCCGGAAGGTCGCGACCTCGATGACCTCTCGCCCATAGACAATGTGTGCCAGCCGGAAACGCCGACCCACCAGCCGGCAGTTGCGGAACAGTCGCCTGACCTCATCGGGCAGCGCATCGGTGGCCACGTCAAAGTCCTTGGGGTGGCGGCCCAGAATGATGTCGCGCACGCAGCCGCCGACCAGGAAGGCCTCGAAACCCGCCTCCTTGAGCCGGTACAGGACACGCAGAGCGTTGGGGGAGATGCTGGACCGCGAGACCGGATGATCGGAGCGCGGGATGACACGTGGCGCGCCCGCGCCCGCGGAGGAATCCGGTTTCTGAGTCAAATCAACCCTGATATTGCTTGAGCAATCAATGAGGCCGCCTATAATACCGCGCCTTTTAGCCTCGCCCGCCGGAGATTCGCTCCCTTCGTCTAGAGGCCTAGGACACGGCCCTCTCAAGGCTGGAACACGAGTTCGAATCTCGTAGGGAGCGCCATAAAATCAAGGGGTTATTTTAGTTACTAAACGGCCGTCTT
>Ga0070667_100004306_pt1 | contig 12012 bp, 9 predicted proteins | sample KBSS33metaG_FD_64659 | JGI IMG/M metagenome (GOLD analysis project Ga0070667, IMG submission 64659) | Switchgrass rhizosphere microbial communities from Kellogg Biological Station, Michigan, USA - KBS S3-3 metaG | ecosystem: Host-associated > Plants > Roots > Rhizosphere > Soil ...
AAGTGGGCCTCAGTAGAGACCGCCGGAACCTTTGAACAATCTCTGAAGTAGGTCGGATGACGCTTGGTTCAGTTCGCCGGCTTCACTGGCTTTGGCCTTGGCTTGAAAACAGGCTTTGTGCTACCTCGCCTGTTGACTGTCTATTCCGACTGGGCCCATCCGTAATGCGTCAGGAGCTTCCGGAGATGCGCGGCGGTCCAATTACCAACCCCAACGCTCGTGACGACGCCAGACGCGACGCGCTACCCGACGCCCATGGCCCCAATATCCACCGTAGTAGCCTGGATTTCCGCCGGAGTAGCCGTAGCCTGGATATCCGCCGTAATAGCCGTAGTTGTAGCGAGGATAGTAGCCGTAGCCGTATCCGTAATGAGGATATCCATATCCGTATCCGTAATGAGCATAACCCCCAGGGCCAACGTAGATATTGACCTGTGCAGATGCGGTGGTAGGCGCAAACATCGCTAGAGCAACAAGGGCACCTGCAGCCGTATAAACAGCCAATGACTTTTTCATGGGCCTTCTTCCTTCCGATCCGCGGTCGGGCGTTTCATTCGTGATCGCTGCGAAAACGGTGTGGAGCGATGCGAGGTTCCGGCGAAGAACTGAACACAGACTCTCGAGACGTTCGTCATTCTCGCCACGATAATCGCACCCTTAACCGCATGATCAATTCTAGCCTGGAGGTACGGTTAATGGGGTAGCCTGGGCTCGAAGCCGAGCAAGGCCAAAAAATAGCCCCGCTGCCGGAAGGAGGAAGACTCGAGGCGCGGGGCTAGTGCAACGCTCTTAGCAGCACGACCATACACCCTAGAACAAGCGTTCGACTAGACGTAGCCTGTAGCTATGTGACTATTTCGGGACGCCCACAAACAAAAGCGCCGGTCAGTTTACCATCGTCACTTATGAGCGGTGCGTAGTTGCCTGGTAGTTTTTACCAAAAACCGTCTGCGCGTGGCCAAAGCAGCTTAGTCAAAGGTCACTGAACGGTCCGGAAAACGGCCTAAAGAGAGCCCTCCTGAGTCCGGAACTCTTGCGCCCCTGACCAAGGTCATTGCGAGGCCGATGCAGCCAACGTAGCGTTGCTTATCTGGGGGAGATTTTTTTGCCCGGCCTCAGCCCATGGAATGTGATGAAACAGCGGCGCTTAATCAGCGAGCTAAAACCCGCCAGGACCTTTGAACAACCTCTCTAGTAGATTGGGTGCTTCCCGTGTGGGCTTTATCGGTGCCTCCGCTGAGATCCCCCCTGTTGGCGGTCGTGCTTGCGTAGCATCGGCAGGAGATTGTGTCGTATCACCAGCAGATTGACTCTCATTACCGACAGCAGCCGGTTCCTGATCGCCCCCGGATGTCTGCGCCAGTGGACCTTCATTAGGTTTGAAAGCCTCCATGATCGCGGTGGGATCATTTGGGCCAGCAGGCAGACCGGTCTTTAGGTTCACCCGGACAAGCTTGATGCCTGGAGGGACGCGGAACTGAACGGCGGGCTGATCAGCCAAGGCAAGCTTGAAGAAGTCACGCACCACCGGCGCTGAGACATTCCCCCCTGTCTCACCATGACCGAGTGGCGCCGGGTCATCAAAACCCGTATAAACGCCAACCACCAAATCCGGCGTAAACCCGATGAACCACGCGTCCTTCTCGTTGTTGGTAGTGCCAGTCTTTCCGGCAATTGGCCTTTGCAGCACTTTCAGCTTCTGAGCTGTGCCACGCTCAATGACACCTTCCATAATGTGAACCATCTGATAAGACGTTATCGGGTCGATGATCTGCTTGCGATCATCGACAATTACTGGTTCATCCTCTCCCTTCCATTCCTGCGCCGAACACTGATCGCAATTACGCGGATCATGACGCCAAATGGGACGACCATAGCGATCCTCTACATAGTCGATCAGCGTAGCCTTTACCTCCTTGCCCCCGTTTGCGATGATTCCGTAAGCATTCACCATCTTCAGTAGCGTAGTTTCTCCGGCGCCTAAGGCCATGGGGTAAATTGGCATGAGATTGTCATAGACGCCGAACCTCCGTGCATACGCGCAAATGATCGGCATGCCCATGTCTTTGGAGAGCCGCACTGTCATAAGATTGCGCGAATGCTCGATCCCGAAACGTAGCGTTGAAGGACCGGCCGCCTCACCAGCCTCGTAGTTTTTTGGCACCCAGGGAGGCAGGCCTGGTCCTCTACTGATTACTATCGGACCATCCACCACAATACTCGCCGGCGTATAGCCATTATCGATCGCGGTCGTGTAAATAATGGGCTTGAATGACGACCCTGGCTGGCGCTGTGCTTGAACCGCCCGGTCGAACTGACTTTGTCCGAAGCTAAAGCCCCCCACGAGCGCAAGTACGCGGCCAGTGTGAGGGTCCATTGCGACGAGTGCGCCGCTTACTGCGGGGATCTGCTGGAGCGACCATTGTCCATCGGCGTTGTCCTGGTCGTCCCTCGGTTCTCGGGGAGACACATAGATCACATCGCCGGGCTTAAGCACTTCAGTGGCCGAATGAGGGGAAGCACCCATACCGATCTTAAGCTTAGGGCGCGCCCACTGCATTTCGCTGAACGGGATCTCGCCCTGCTCGGCCTTATCAAGACCTCCGGTTTCCCTGCGCTGAGCTCGCAGGCCTATAACCGCCTTGTCTCTTGTAACCTCTAGCACCACAGCAAGGCGCCAAGGCTCAATGTCTGGCCAAACGTCTAAGGCAGCAAGCGTCTTGGCCCAGTCAGGGTTGACGCCAATGTTCTTGACGACGCCGCGCCATCCGTGACGGTGATCATATGCTACCAAGCCATCGACATAGACCTTTCGGGCAATGTGCTGAAGGCTCGGATCCAAGGTAGCGTGCACAGATAGGCCGCCGCCGTAGAGTTTGTCCTCACCAAAGAGGTCTAGAATGTTACGTCGAGCTTCCTCGGCGAAGAACTCCGATGCCTGGATCTTCGGGCCGGTCTGCAGCTTTGTCACGCCAAGCGATTGTGCCTTGGCCTTTTCGCCCTCATCTCGCGTCACATAGCCATTTTCGACCATGCGGTCGATGACCCAATTGCGTCGCGCAATCGCTCGCTCAGGCGCTTTGAAGGGGCTGTAGCTTGAAGGAGCTTTTGGAAGCGCAGCTAGATAAGCGCAGTCGGCGATCGAAAGTTCAGGCAGAGATTTGCCCCAATAAGTTTGGGCAGCAGCCGCCACGCCGTATGCACCACCTCCGAGGTAAATCTCATTGAGATAAAGCTCGAGAATGTGATCCTTAGTGTAGGCTCGCTCGATGCGCACCGACAGGAGCAACTCTCGCAATTTGCGGTCGAAGGTCTGCTCACTCGAAAGCAAAAAGTTCTTGGCAACCTGTTGGGTGATGGTGGAAGCACCCATTTTGTGGTCACCATGCCCAGTCAGATTTGTAATCGCAGCGCGCAGGATGCCCTGTAGGTCGAGACCACCATGCTGGTAAAAGGTCTTATCCTCTGCCGAAATGAATGCTTGGATGACCCGATTAGGAATTGCAGTAATAGGAACGTAGATCCTCCTCTCTCGTGCAAATTCGGCGATCAGGTTGCCGTCGTTGGCATAAACACGTGTCGTTACAGCTGGCTCATATTTGGCGAGTACCTCGTAGTCGGGCAGGTCTTTTGAAGCTTTCCACAGAATGAAGCCTGCGGCACTTGCCACCGCCAGACACACAACCAGACATAAGGCAGAGATAAAGCCAAGGAAGCGCACGAAACGGCTGCGCCGAGCTCTCTGCACCCTCTTTGGAGCGGTAATGTCCATGCTGGACTAGCCCTCCGGCAAGCATTCACGCCTGATATGTGCTTTTAGACGGGCTCCGAATTTCACGGCGATAAATGGGCGATCGAGGCCAGTGCACTCCCAGGGTTAACGGCGGCAATTTAATGGCAAAGCTCAACTGCGGTGCACACTGCTTTCCGCGCCACATTCATTTTCGACTGTTTGCAGCTGTCCGCCTAAATCCGCGATTTTGGTGTGCGTTCGGGTGTGGGTCTTTCCTGCCTGAAAAACGTAAGTACTGAAGCTCAAAGGATTTTTTAGGTGGCTGGGCGGACACCCTCTCGGCCAATTATTGTCTTTTGTCGGCTAAATACCAGTGACTTAGGTCTCTGGTTGCTACGTCAAGCAATGACCGAGGCTAAGGACATTGAGCTCTTGTACGACCTCTGGGAACAGAACGTCGACACCCTCCGCACGTTGAAAGCCAGAAGCGCGGCCCTGATACAGCTGAAGCCGTTACCAAAGAACCGATTCATTACGTGTCTGATTCATCAGCGGCACCGACAGGATCGAGCACGCCGTGATCGTACGCGAGATCTCAACAGTTACGGATCAAGCGGAATCATAGCTCCGCCTCTCGTCGCTAATGTCCTGACGGTCGTGCCCGTCTGCTGCTTTACGATGATAAACCAGCGGGAGAAACGCGCAGAGGAGGGACGCCTCACGCATATATGGCTAATAGTGATTGTCTTTTTTTTGATGCTTTACGGCCTCTACACCTGGGGTATTTATCCCTTCAAAAGGTAAGGCAAATTGAGCGCGCCATCACAGCCAAATAAGAGTCGCGATGTATGAGATCATAGGAGACGACGCACTGAAGCAGCCGAATTCGTCAGGAACGATCGAGTTGTAAATCGAGGGTAAGGTGAATCACGCTTCCCTCACGCTGCTGCCTCATGGGTAAACCGCTCCGCCGGAACACCGCAAGCATTGGGTGATTATCAGCAAGAACATCCGCCTCGAGCCGCGAGATCCCTGCTTTCTGCGCGAGCCGGATTAGATGCCTTAGAAGTAGGCCTGCGATGCCGCGCCCTCGATAAGCTTCGTCGGTAAGAAAGGCCAGCTCAGCAGCTTGGGAAGTCTCAGGGTTTTCAACAGCATAGCGGCCGCCAGCAATAAGCGTCTCACCTTTACCTGTCTTGGTGGTGACTACGAGAGCAACGACCTGGCTAAAATCGACGTCGGTCAGCTGTTTGACCTCGGCGTCGCTCAGCTCCTTTTTCAGGCTGAAGAAGCGTCGATAAATCGCGTCGCGATCGAGCTTCTCGAAGCTCTCTAAGACGCCGGTACTGTCCTCTGGCTGAATGGCGCGAATAGTAACCTCAGTGCCATCCTTGAGAGTCTCCTTGGCGAGGTAGGTGCTGGGATCAATCACCGGTCGATGCTCAGTCGATGATGTGATAGCCGCCATCGATATAGAGCGTCTCGCCGGTGATAAGCTTTGCTCCATTCATGGAGAGAAATGCGACGGCTACGCCGACGTCGTCGATCGACACCAGACTACGCGCCGGAGCTTTTGATTGCGCCTTCTGAATAAGCTCGTCGAAATCGGTGATACCCGATGCCGCCCTCGTCTTGAGTGGGCCGGGCGAGATGGCATGCACCCTTATCCTCTTAGGGCCAAGCTCGGCAGCCAGATAGCGTGTCGCCGATTCGAGCGCAGCCTTGACCGGCCCCATCATATTGTAGTTTTCGACCACCATTTGCGATCCATAATAGGTCATCGTGGAGAGAGTGCCGCCGTCCTTCATGAGCGGCTCCGCAAGCTTCGCCATGCGGATAAACGACCAGCAGGAAATCTCCATGGCGGTCAAAAAACCCGCTTTAGAGCAGTCGACCACACGTCCCTGCAGGTCATCTTTCGGAGCGAACGCAATCGAGTGGAGACAAATGTCGAGCTTGCCCCACTTGCCTTTGATAGCGTCAAAGACTGCCTCCAGCTGGCCCTCGACCTGGAGGTTTAATGGCATGAAAATTGAGGCCTCGACCTCTTTGGCTAGAGGCTCGACGTAAGGCTTGGCCTTTTCGTTTAGATAAGTGATTGCAAGGTCTGCGCCGAATGTGCGAAAGGCCTTGGCGCACCCCCAAGCGATGGACTGATCGTTGGCGATGCCGGTGACAAGCGCCTTTTGGCCCTTCAGCAGCGGCAAGGTTGAAAGATCGATCATGCATGCCTCTCCTCAGGCGGCGTTTGCGCGCTGCGCTTGCAGGACGGAGAGCGTGTGGCGGGCTATCATAAGCTCCTCGTCGGTGGGAATGACGTAGCAGGCGACGCGCGATCCTTCGCGCGAGATGCGCGCTTCGCCATCGGCATTAGCCTTGAGATCAAGATCGAGGCCAAGCCACGCTAGGCGTTTCGCCACCGCTTCGCGGATGGCAGACGCGTTTTCTCCAATACCCGCGGTAAACACCATGCCGTCGATACCGCCCATTGCCCCTGCAAGCATCCCCGCAAAAAGTGAAATGCGATAAACGAAATGGTCCAGCGCAAGTTTAGCGCGCGGGTCTGGGCTCGCGAGTAAGTCACGCACGTCGTTGCTGATCCCCGAGAGACCCTTGAGACCGGACTCGTGATAGAGGAGGCGCTCAATCTCCTTTGCGCTCATCCGCTTCTCGCTCATGAGATAAAGCATAATGCCCGGATCGAGCTGGCCCGGCCGCGTTCCCATCGGCAAACCGTCAAGCGCCGTAAAGCCCAACGTGCTCTCCACGCTCTTGCCGGCAGACAAGGCGCACATAGAGGCGCCGCTGCCGAGATGAGCGACAATGACCCGCCCGCGAGCGATCTCTGGCGCAATCTCGGGGAGCCTCCCCGCGATATATTCGTAGGAGAGACCATGGAAGCCATAGCGGCGGACTCCCTCCGCATAGAATTGCTCAGGAAGCGCATAGCGGTCGGCAATCTCAGGATGATTTCGATGAAAGGCCGTGTCGAAACAGGCGACCTGCAGCAATTGCTGCTGCCGCGCTCTGACTGCACGGATCGGTGCCAGATTATTGGGCTGGTGAAGCGGGGCAAGCGGCGTAAATTTCTCGAGCCGCTCAATCACGCCATCATCGATCACCGTTGGGTCGCTATAGTCTGGGCCTCCATGCACTACGCGATGACCGATTGCGACAGGCAGGGTTCCTAGCCGCTCGCGAAGAAATGCCACGAGCTTATCGAGAGCTTGGGGCACGGTAGCCACCTCCGACACCGGCCACTCCTCCTCAATGGGCGCTTCTCCTTCGGTGTTTTTAGCAATCAGCCGGGGTCGAACGCCAATTCCTTCGATCTGACCCCTCAACGCCCGTCGCACCTCATTCTGTGCAGCCACTAAAAAGAGCTGAAACTTTATGCTGGAACTGCCAGCGTTGATGACCAGGATGGTTTCGGTCACGGCTCAGGCCTGGATTGGCTGTTTCGCAATTTGGCTTTGACGAAAAAGCGTTGCCACGGCGCAGGAAGCCATGCGTGTCATGACATTGTCGGCGCGCGAGGTCAGTATGATCGGAACTCGCGCGCCGAGCACGATACCGGCGGCATCGGCGCGTGAAAGAAAACTCAGATTCTTTGCCAGCATATTGCCCGCTTCGAGGTCGGGTACAACGAGGATTTGGGCTTGTCCGGCGACTGGCGATTTGATGCCCTTGATGCGCGCTGCCTCGGGACTGATCGCGTTGTCGAAGGCGAGCGGCCCATCAAGCTCACCGCCGGTGATTTGACCGCGGTCGCTCATCTTACAGAGCGCCGCCGCCTCGATGGTCGACGGAATGCTTGTCGTTACAGTTTCGACTGCAGAAAGAATGGCGACCTTCGGCACGCCGAGTCCGAGTCCGGCGAACAGGTCGATTGCATTCTGAATTATGTCGCGCTTCGCGTCCAGGTCGGGTGCTATGTTCACCGCAGCGTCGGTGATGAACAAGGTGTGCGAATGGCCTGGCACATCCATGACGAAGACGTGGCTGATACGACGCCCAGTCCGAATTCCTGTTTCTCGTTTTACGACTTCGGTCAGCAATTCATCGGTGTGAAGACTACCTTTCATGAGCAGCTCGGCTTTGCCGGTGCGCACGAGCTCAACCGCCTTCTCAGCGGCCGCATGACTATGCGGCGCATCAACGATTTCAGCCTCGGCAAGATCGAGTGATGAGGTTTGCGCGACTCCCTCGATTTTGTTCTTGGGGCCGACCAGAATTGGGCTGATTAAGCCCGCCTCGGCCGCCTCCAACGCTCCTCTGAGCGAAGTCTCATCACAAGGATGCGCAACGGCAGTGGCGAGGGGCGGAACATTCTTAGCGGCTGCAATTAAGCGATTATATTTCTCGTGCTGCCGCGAGGGCGTGATCTGAGTCATGATTCACTCCTGCACTCGTGCCCGTAAACTGCGGTACACCGATTGCGTTAGTCTACATTCCCGCTGGCTCTTCGACGCGGAATAGGCTGGGACTGTCCGCTAGCGTTCCGAGCTGCGCGCGCCGCCTTCAGATCGTGAGTTGAACTCGGCCTTTCGCTCAAAAGCTTCTCTACCTCGCGCAGCCGCGCTTTCGCTGTCGTGCTTTCGACTCCGACGACCTCAATTAGACGTCCCAGCACTGAGGTCATTCGTTTTGCGAGCTCGGGATCCTTCGCCAGCATGTGTGGAATCGCCTCTACAGCACGACGTTCATCGAGCATCAAGGTGAAGAACTGATCTCGTACAACCTTCTTGAAATCTGCCAAGCTGAGCCCCGAGCCAGCCTCCTCCCGCAAACGCTGGAGCAATCGGAACCCGCGCTCGTCTGCTACTCCTTCGATCATGCGGATATAAAGCGCGGCTCTAATCGCAGCCTCGCGGGGTCCACCTTCGCTTGTCCTATTTCTTAAATCCTCGACTTTCTGAGCAACGAAGGCCCTGTAGGTAGAGTCGGTACCAGGGCGACGACGGGGAGTTTGATCGGATCCCTTAAGCCCAACAAGCGCTTGAAGCGCGGTGGAACCGTAGACGCTATGGAACAGAGTCTCAAACCACTGATCGCGTGTGTCACGGTAAATGTTCAATGAGGTCTCGATCCAATCCGAGGTCCATTGCTGCGCCTGCCAGAACACATTGTTTGGTGTAACTGGCTTACGATGCTCTCGCACCCTGTCAGCGGCATGTCGCACATAGCTCATGAAGGGATTGGCGCGAGAAAACACGTCAGACTGCAAGCGTAGTGGATGCATCCGCCTCATCCATTCGGCAACTCCCTCACCGGCCCACAACCGAATCCAGGGCTCGGCAAACGTGCGGTAAAGGCCGAGATTGATTTCCGAAACGCGTGCCGCAGTGGCAAAACGCCGCTCATCTTCTTCGCTATTGCCGCCTAGAGCCCGGATATCGTCGAGTGTGCGCGCCTCGAAGCGAACGAGGTAATCGCCTGTCACGAGGTCGGCGGCTTGATCGCTGGACTGCTTGGGTGTCATCACGGCCTCGTAAAGCCCTGGCGGAAGCACGTCGATTAAGTCGATGTTGCTTGCAAACTCATCGTGCTCTTTTTTGGCAACCGAGCCGGAAACGAAGATGCCGAGATGGCCCGCCGAAGGGTGAACGGCATAGATGATTGTTTGTCCATGCGTGCGGATGTCATCTACACTTTCATAAAGATCAAGAATCCAGTCCAGCGCCTGAGGGGGCGGGGTAATGTTGTCGGCCTGCGAACAGAAAACCACAATGGGTGTCCGAATGTTGCGCAAGTCTATGGTCGTGCCATCGGACGAAACGATCTCGGCTGTTGCGAGCTTGTTGCCAACGAATAGTTGGTCGGCAATCGCTTGCATCTCCGCGGCATTGAGCATCACATGGGCGCCCCACCACTCCTCGAATTCGAGATAGCGCGGCGTTTCGGTATCGATCTTGGAATAAAGATTGTAGGACTTAGTCCAATAGGTGTTGGTGGGGTTGAGATTTTCGAAGTTGCTAACCAGCCATGCGCCGTCGAATTTACCATTTCCAAGATCACCCATCATAGCGGTCAACCAGCTGCCGCCGAGCAACCCGCCGGTGTAGCGCATGGGGTTCTCTCCACGCACCCCAGCCCAGTAGGATAGAGGCGAGCCTGCAACGACAATTGGACCAAACAGCTCGGGCCTTTTGGCTGCCACCATCATGACCGCCCAGCCTGCTTGGCAGTTGCCGATTACCGCTGGCTTTCCATCGGCTTGGGGGTGGAGGGCAATTACGCGCTCCAGAAACGCAGCCTCGGCTGACGCAATGTGCTCGATGGTTTGGCCTGCAACCGGCTCGGGCAAAAAGCCGATAAAGTAGCAGGGATGGCCGGCGTGAAGCGCCACGCCGATCTCGCTTTGGGCTTTGAAGCCGCCTATCCCAGGCCCATGACCTGCGCGGGGATCGACGACAACGAACGGGCGTTTTCGCTGATCAATTTCGACGCCAGGGGGTGGGATGATCCTGACGAGTAAATAATTCACGGGGTGCGGAAGCTTGCGCCCATCCACGCACAACTCGCAGTCAAACTTCAGCACGTGGGGGGCTTCTTTTGCCGCATGCTGTTCAGATGCTTCCGTGCGCTGCGCCATGACATCAAAAAAGAGTATTTGGCGTTGAACAGCATCTAATCCGTACGCCCAGGCTTCACGGACGAAGTCCATTGGCCAAGTTGCAGACGCTGTGGCTGGTGAGATATCCACTTGCTTACTCATGAGCACTTCTCCTGACGAGAGTTTAGCGCCTTTCACGCCTCAGCGTGGTAACCGACCTCGGCGCATTTTTGCAGCAGCACGTTGCGGTATTTTGACAAAAGTCTCTCACCACCTGCTCAGGCCCATTTCAATGTGATCCCGACGTCGCCCGGCAGTCCGTCTGGCCAGTCTATGATCTGAAATCTTAGCTTGTATCCCAGCGGGCGAAGTTGCCGATTCCAGAACTCATACATCTCCTTGGGTAAACCGGTCAGGGTCTTTTCCCAACCTGCCTCCTGCTGATTAATGGCTCGACCGTGGTCTGTGCAAAGCTGGTTGGGGAACCGGTAAACTTGAACCTCGGTCTGTCCATTCGACACCGCCCGCTGGATGATCACGGCCACACGTTGCATCGCTTCTTCGTCCGACACGCCCGATGGCTTGGTGATCTTCTCCAACAGAAGCTTCTTTTCGGCTTCCGCCTCGGCTTGCCTTCGACTTGCGGCCTCTGCCTTCTCTGCCTCAGCGAGGGCAAGCTTCTCCATCATCTCCTTCGCGCTAGGCAGAACTTTTGACAGCTTTTCTTTACTCATTGACATATTCTTCTCCTAACGGACCATCCCCGTGCGGACGGTCTTCGCAGGCTGACAGGATCGTAATCGATGGAGAGGTCACGCCAAGCCGGGAGTAACGCCAACACTTAGAGCACATTGCGAGGCCACTCGTATAACGTGTAGCAACAACATTACCCGAGATAAGGAAGGATTGCGCCGCTGTATTGGGGCAAAAAAGTCAGCCCCAAGGTGTCGCTTGCAGATCGCTCTAAAGTGCTATTGCCGCTTCTGACCTTCTTGAGGACATCGAGAACAGCAAGCCAATCCGTCTCGTCCACTCTCGTAGGTGTCGTTAGAATGCCTCGAAACGGGTAGATAAGGCAACCATGAAGACTATTGCGCTCAAAGATGCAGCTGCGATGATTCCCGACGGAGCGAGTCTATTGATCGGGGGGTTCATGGCGGTTGGTACCCCCGAGCGTCTCGTTGACGAACTCGTGCGTCAGGGCAAGCGTAACCTCACCGTCATCGCCAACGACACCGCGATGCCTGGCCGCGGAATTGGCAAGCTCGTGAGCGCTGGCCTTATTGCGAGGACGATAGCAAGTCACATAGGGCTCAACCCCGAAACGCAACAGCAGATGATCGCGGGAAAAATGGCCGTCGATCTGGTGCCGCAGGGTACGCTCGTCGAGCGTATCCGTGCTGGTGGTTTTGGTCTTGGCGGTATTCTAACGCCGACGGGGGTTGGCACCGTGGTAGAGGAAGGAAAGCGCAGGATGGAGATAGATGGGAGGAGCTATCTTGTCGAGACTGCCTTGCGCGCGGACTTTGCGCTTGTGCACGCGTTCCTCGCCGACTACGACGGCAACCTCTCCTATGCCTTGACAGCGCGTAATTTCAATCCCGTGATGGCCACGGCGGCGGATACAGTGCGAATTTTTGACCAAACCGCCGCTGATGTGGAGCGTACCATCCGCGATCAGGCGCCATTCTCGATCGACGGACGCGAAGTGGCGGCACGTCAT
>Ga0070667_100004307_pt1 | contig 12011 bp, 6 predicted proteins | sample KBSS33metaG_FD_64659 | JGI IMG/M metagenome (GOLD analysis project Ga0070667, IMG submission 64659) | Switchgrass rhizosphere microbial communities from Kellogg Biological Station, Michigan, USA - KBS S3-3 metaG | ecosystem: Host-associated > Plants > Roots > Rhizosphere > Soil ...
GATTTGAGCGGAGACGATCAATCGAGCCTGATGGTAGATACCCGGTATAAAGTACAGGATTTTTATTACCGAAGCTATCCCTATACTGTAGAATTTGAAGAAGAAGACGATGTAGACGGGGTGCTTGATTTTGCCGACTGGATGCCACTACGCGCGCCGGCCATGTCTGTTCAGAGCAGCAAATACATTGTTAATGCCCCTGCTTCCTATGAATTAAGGTATAAACGCTACAACTGCGCGCTTAACCCGGTGATTACTGAGAACGGCGCCAAAAAAACCTATACCTGGGAAATTCAAAACGTTCGTGCTATTCTCAGCGAAAGCAATGCGCCTTCGTTCAGGGAACTGGTGCCCAGCATTATGTTTGCTCCTTCCGATTTTGAGGCAGAAGGTTACAAGGGCAATATGTCGAATTGGTTAAACTATGGCAAGTTTATGAACCAGCTTTACAACAAGCGGGATATTCTTCCAGACAATGTAAAAGCGACCGTGCACCAACTTACAGATCATCTGCAGGACAAAAAAGAGAAGGTATATGCACTCTATGATTTCATGCAGAAGAATACCCATTATATAAGCATCCAGCTTGGAATTGGTGGGTGGCAGCCATTTGATGCCACTTATGTTGCTACAAAAAAATATGGAGATTGTAAGGCTTTGTCGAACTATATGGTAGCATTGCTGAAAGAGGCCGGAATAAAAGGAAACTGCGTTACCATATATGCAGGCAGCTCTCCATTTCCGCTTATTGAAGACTTCTCAAGTTTTAACCAGTTTAACCATGTGATATCCTGCGTTCCGATGGAGAAAGATACTATCTGGCTCGAATGTACCAACCAGACCGTGTCGCCCGGTTTTATGGGTAGCTTCACCGGCGACAGAAAAGGTATACTGCTGGACGAAGACGGGGGACATATCGTTAACACGCCAAAATATACTGCAGCTGATAATCTGCAGGTACGCAAGGTGAGTGCTTTTGTGAATATCGAGGGAAACCTGGATGCCCAGGTGAATACCGTTTTTTCGGGGATTGAACAGGAACTGCCACATGGTTTAATGTATAGCGCCAGTAAAGAAGAACGCGATAAATACCTCAATGAGTCGCTCAACCTGCCAACCTACCAGGTTGATAAAAGTAATTATGAAGAAGTAAAAGGACGCATACCCGTGATGAAAGAATACCTGCACGTTTCGTCTGCAGGCTATGCCAGTGTTACAGGCCGCCGACTATTTATAGCGCCCAATTTATTTAACAAGACAGGGCTGAAATATGCTTCCGACTCTGTGAGGAAATACGATATCGTTTACAACAGCGCTTTCAGGGATATAGATTCCGTAACGATACAATTACCGCCTGGTTATGTGCCGGAGGCAATGCCACAGGAAATCAACCTTGATACCCGTTTCGGTAAATATAGTTCCGTTGTTAAAATTGAAGGCGATAAAATATTTTACTACCGCTCATACGAAAAAAACAAAAGCCGTTTCCCCGCCAGCGACTACCAGGATTTGGTAAAATTCCAGGACCAGGTATACAAGGCCGACCGCGCAAGAATTGTATTGGTTAAAAAAGATTAGGGCTTTATATTTTTTATATCGGCAATCTCAATTATCCTGACAGGCTCTTCCGGTAACTCTTTTACAACTGTGAGTAAAGTTTGCAGCATTTTCTGTAACGATACCAGCGCAAGTGATTTTGCCTTGCCCGCAGTAGCCGGAATGTATTCCATCAGCTTAAACAGGGGTTGCAGCAATAACGGCCAGTAATGACCTGGCCCGATAATATACCAGGGACGTATAAACGTAGATTTTAAACCCGTTGCACGGATGGCCTGCTCGGCCTGCAGTCTTGCATCCTGGTAACTGGCCATCATTTTAACGGGATATTGTGCCACACTCATATAGATAAAATGGGCAACACCCGCTTTTGCCGCAGCCTCCGCAGCAACTTTCGCAGCAGCCAAATCAATCGAGTAAAACAATGCCTTCTTGGCCGGCCCGGGATGACTGACGCCCAGTAAATGGATAAAAGTACTGCCGGCCGCAATGCTGTTCACATAACTCGACGCATCGAACGCATCAGCAACCACAGCCGTGCATCCGGAAGGCAGTTTTGCCAGTGATTGCTGTCTGACCAGCGCTGCAACCGCATACCCATTCTTTATCAGCAGGCGAATAAGCCGCCTGCCAATATAGCCAGTTCCGCCAGTTATGAAGATGGGTTGCATATTTTTTTCGTGAGACGTCAATCGTCAGACGTGAGGCGTCAATCGTGAGGCGTGAGGCGTCAACCTTGAGACCTCTGCCGCGAAGCTGACTGACGTCTGACGATTGACGCCTCACGCTACTTACAGTTGCTCGGGATCTGCTGATCAATTGCTTCCTTCAGTGAATTATAAACTTCTTTTTTCTGCTCGTTTAATAAAGTCTTTACAAAAAACAGGCAGGCATATCCGTGGCAATAGTCAACATAAGGAAAAGTTCCGAAAAGCCCCGGGCTGCTAATAACTGTTCCTGCACCCGTGGCATCTTTTTCAAGTATCCATTCTCCCAATCCATAACCATAACCCTGCGCAACGGCCGGCTCATACTTAATTGTTGCATTGCCGGTTTGTATCTTTTGCATTTCGGCGATCGATTTCTCACTCAGCAGGCGCTTGCCTTCAAACATGCCTTTGTTTAAAATCATGCTTAAGAAATTAATATAGTCGTTGGCTGTAGAAACTGCTCCGCCGGAAGGGTTCATTGATTTATCATAATCGATATAAAAACTGGTTTGCCGCATTTTCAAAGGGCGCAGCAGGCGCTCGGCCATCAGGCGATCAAATGTTTTTTTGCCCACGATTTCCAGGATACGCCCCACGATGTTCAGCCCGATATTGCTGTAGAAGAACATTTCACCCGGGTTACGTTCTATTTCCCGCTTGGCAAAAGAATTCACCTCATCTTCCAGCGTAGCGAATTTTTTGCCTTGCAGAATGGCCTTCAAACCCGGCTCTTCCGCATGAATACCTGTTGTATGCGTAAGGCAGTGGCGGATGGTGATATAACGTTTACTATAAGAAGTAAAGATGGGAATATATTTTGTGACAGGGTCATCCAGCGAGATTTTGCCTTCCTCTACAAACATCATTGCAAGCGCGGCGGTTAACCATTTGCTGCAACTGGCAATGGGTGCCTGGGTTTTACCGGTAAATTCTTTGTTCAGTTCTTTTTTGTAAATGATCTTTCCGTCTTTGTAAATCATGGCAATTACATCGCCGCCCAGCAGCTTCTGGTTTTTGGTCAGCAGCTCATCTACCTGGCTGAAATTATATTGCCCGAATGATGGCTGCAACAATAGCAGTAAAGTGATTAAAATACTGAATTTGAGACAGTTTGCGCTTGTTTTGTATGACATACTATCAGGCATTGTGCTTTGGATTATGATTTGAGGAAAGAAATAAAGTTATTTGATAATATATAAGTGTAGCACGGGTATTTGTTAATGATATGTTTCCAGTTGCCTGCTGATACACGGGTCTGCCGGAATACGTAAGCGGCCAATATTGAGTTGGTTTTCTTTTTGCTGCTATTCCGGGAACCTGTATACAAACAACTTTAATCAATTTATATAATATATGAATATAAACAATTTCACCATCAAGGCACAGGAAGCCGTTGCTGCTGCACAGCAACTCGCTTTCAGCAATAATAATGTGAACATTGAAACGGAGCATATCCTGAAAGCCCTGTTGAACGACGAGGATTCAGCCATCGATTTCTTGCTGAAAAAAAACAATGTTACCATGAACCTGCTGGAGAGCAGGCTCGATGAAAACATGAACCGGCTTCCCAAAGTGAGCGGCAATGCTACGCCCGCGCAAACCCTCGGTCGCGACGCCAATAATGTAATACTGCGCGCACCCAATGCGCTGAAGCAGTTTGGGGATGAATTTGTAAGCGTTGAACACTTATTGCTGGCATTGATCAATGGCAGCGATAATACCGCCAAATTATTGAAAGAGACCGGGCTTACGGAGAAAGGACTGGTAACCGCTATTAAAGAATTACGCAAGGGCGATACCATTAAATCGCAAACCCAGGAAACGCAGTTTAACGCACTTAATAAATATGCAAAGAACCTGAATGATATGGGCCGGAACGGCAAACTTGATCCGGTGATTGGCCGCGATGAAGAAATCCGGCGCACACTGCATATACTTTCCCGCCGTACCAAAAACAACCCCATCCTGGTTGGTGAACCGGGTGTGGGTAAGACCGCCATTGCCGAAGGGCTTGCCATGCGTATTGTGAATGGCGATGTACCGGATAACCTGAAATCAAAAGTTATCTATGCGCTCGACATGGGCCAGTTGATTGCCGGCGCAAAATACAAGGGTGAATTTGAAGAAAGGTTGAAAGGGGTGGTAAAAGAAGTAAGCACCAGTGAGGGAGAAATCGTGTTGTTTATCGACGAAATTCATACCCTGGTAGGCGCCGGTGGGGGAGATGGCGCAATGGATGCTGCCAATATCCTGAAACCCGCATTGGCAAGAGGAGAATTAAGGGCTATTGGAGCCACCACACTAAACGAGTACCAGAAATTTTTTGAAAAAGACAAGGCGCTGGAACGGCGTTTTCAAAAAGTAATGATTGATGAACCCAGCGTGGAAGATGCCATATCTATCCTGCGCGGTTTGAAGGATAAATATGAGACGCATCACCATGTACGCATCAAAGACGAAGCAATTATTGCGGCAGTGGAATTGTCGAGCCGGTATATCACCGATCGGTTCCTGCCCGATAAGGCAATTGATTTAATTGACGAAAGCGCCGCCAAACTGCGCCTCGAAATGAATTCAATGCCCGAAGAACTTGATAAGCTGGACAGGCAGATACGCCAGCTTGAAATTGAACGGGAAGCCATAAAAAGAGAGAACGACGAAGTAAAGTTGAAAGAGCTTAATACGGAGATCGCCAACCTGTCTGTTACAAGAGATACGTTCAGGGCCAAATGGAAAAAGGAAAAAGAAATTGTTGAAAAGGTACAAAATGCCAAAGCCGCTATAGAGCAATATAAGCTGGAAGCAGAAAAAGCAGAAAGAGAAGGTGATTATGGAAGGGTGGCTGAAATACGGTATGGTAAGATAAAGGAACAGGAAGAGCTGATTGAAAAAACCAGCCTGCAGCTTTCAGCGCTCAGTGAAAAGAGATTATTGAAGGAAGAAGTGGATGCAGAAGACATCGCAGAAAATGTGGCGAAATCTACCGGTATACCTGTTTCCAGAATGTTGCAGGGAGAAAGAGAGAAATTATTGCACCTGGAAGAACACCTGCACGATAGGGTGGTAGGGCAGGAAGAAGCTATCATAGCTGTTTCCGACGCTATCCGGCGCAGCCGCGCGGGCCTGCAGGATCCTAAAAAACCAATCGGCTCATTTATCTTTCTGGGAACAACAGGTGTTGGTAAAACAGAATTGGCAAAGGCATTGGCCGAATATCTTTTTGATGATGAAAGCATGATGACGCGGATAGATATGAGTGAGTACCAGGAAAAACACACCGTATCAAGACTGGTGGGCGCTCCTCCCGGCTATGTGGGGTATGACGAAGGTGGCCAGTTAACAGAGGCTGTTCGCCGCAAACCATATAGCGTTGTACTGCTGGACGAAATTGAGAAGGCGCACCCCGATGTCTGGAATGTGCTGCTACAGGTGCTGGACGATGGCCGGCTGACGGATAATAAAGGAAGGGTCGTGAATTTCAAGAATACCATTATTATCATGACCAGCAATATCGGTAGCCATCTGATACAGGAGGCGTTTGAAAATGTGAATGAAAAAAATGTAGACGAAGTCACTGATAAGGCCAGGCTGGATGTTATGGCATTGTTGCGGGAGACCGTTCGCCCGGAGTTCTTAAACAGGGTAGATGAAATTATCATGTTCCACCCCTTGATGAAAAAGGAAATCAGGGGTATCATCAATATCCAGCTTAAAAACCTGGTAAAACTGATAGCGGAAAACGGAATACGTCTCTCTTTCAGCGATTATGCCATCGATTACCTGGCAGAGAACGGGTATGATCCGCAGTATGGGGCAAGGCCATTAAAGCGGCTGATCCAGAAAGAAATTGTGAACAAGTTGAGTAAAAAAATCCTGGCAGCAGATATCGATAAAACCAAGCCCGTTTTGATTGATGTATTCGATAACACGGTGGTTTTCAGGAATGAAGCCGCTCAGCCTAAGATCGTATAAATACGAGCCGAAGAGCGCCGGGGTCCAATGGTACTGCCCGACCTGTTGCTGATAGGTATTTTAAGTATGGTCAAAAGGAAAAAAATACTACCTTCATCCGCTTCAGGAGATTAAAAATAGTGGTCTCCAAACTTAATGTACTTAGAACCATTATATTGGAAAATGGTTATAGATAGGGATCCTGTTAAAGAACAGGATGCTGGGATTAAATAAAAAGGAACAAATTATGGCATTCAAAAAAGAAGTGGTTGAAATAATTGAACCAAAAGATGTGTTTGTAGGCAACCCGGATGCACCGGTTACGCTGATGGAATTTGGGGAATATGAAAGCGAAGCCTGCGCGAGGGCAAATGAAGTGGTTAAGCAATTGCTGGAAACCTATGAAGGTAAAATTCGTTTTAACTTTCGTCATTTCCCTTTGACCCGTGTACACCAGCGTGCACTCAAAGCAGCCGAAGCGGCTGTAGCTACCGCCCAGGACGGTAAATTTTGGGAAATGCATAATATCCTGTTTGCCAACCGGCGTAACCTGGGAACCACCAGCCTGAAACTACATTCTAAAGAAGCCGGCGTAAACAATAAGCATTTTCTTGACGACCTGGTGAATGCCATGTATGGCTGGCAGGTACAGGGAGATCTTAGAAATGGTTTGGACCGGGGTGTAAAAGATGTGCCTACATTTTTTATAAACGATGTTATGTTTACCGGCAAACCCACTTTTTCAGAACTGAGCAAGGCCATTGACGAGGCCCTTAAACAGGCAAAGAAAAAGAAGCCCGCTGCAAAGCAAAGAGCATAATACGATTTAAATAAGGTACATTTTTGATATATCGCCCCGCTGCAAAGCGGGGCTTTTTCATGCTGATAATTATTAATTATGCGCAGCCGTCACAGCCAGCGGAAATCTACGGCGTTATGTACTGATAAACGGAACACGTAAACAATAAGCGTAACCGCATAGTGCATTGTTTTGATTTTTTAAACCAGTATCCGGATATCCAGCAGAATACAAGTTTTTACTCTTATGTGAATAAATGGCGATTAAAAAATGATTGCAATCCTGCCTTGCGTATTATTTTACCCCCGGTTTAATCCTTTGAAAAGCCCCAATCCGTTATGAAATCCCTGTTTTCCGTAATAGCTGTAGTAGCAGCTTCTTTTTTCCCCTTCCTGGTTTTTTCGCAATGTGCAGGTGCAACACTGCCTTTAACTGTTCAGTACGACACAACGGTTACCGGTATCGGAAACAGCAGTCACAGTTTTACCGTTCCAAAATTTGATCCTTCGCTGGGCACGCTGTTATCGGCCGATATTCAATCATCGGCCTCACTCGTATTCAGTTATACGCTCACCAATAATGATGTTATAAATAGCCATACGTATAAGACTCAAATTGTAAGATCAGACGATATTTTCAGCACAGCACTCGATCCTTCCTCCATTGATGAAGTACACCAGACTCCGTTTGTTTTTGCTACCCTGGCGGCCGGTCAGCATGTAAATTATGGCCCGGCAAAGCTGGCTTATACTATTGCCAATTCCATAACAGATAACAGGCTGATCAATTTTGAAGGAACAGGGTCTATAGATTTCGATTATGAAATTGGTACATCGGCGCTCACCCTGTTAAGCACCAAATACGATTTCAATTTTAACAGTGCTCTTGACACAACGGTATTCAGTATAACCTACCGGTACTGTTCAAATGTTCTTTTGAATGCAGACCTGCTTTTTTTTACGGCAGCTAAAAATTCAAAAAATACCGCCTTGCTTACCTGGCGCCAGGCTACCATACAAGAGGGCAGGGTTTATGATGTACAGGCCAGTACGGATGGAATAACGTTCAGCCATCTCAGCAGCTTGCCGGAAAACGCAACAGCGGTTTATGATTATACCTATTTGAACAAGTCAGCGAAAAAAGTTTTTTTTCGTATAGAGGAAAAAAACCAGTCAGGAGAAATCCGGTATTCGGGTGTCCGGCTGGTAGAATTCAATGATGATACAAAACCCGCTGCCACGGTATTCCCCACTTTATATACCGGTGGCAGCCTCAGGGTTAATTTTCCCGAACAAAGCGATTGGCAGGTAGCCATGTATGCGGCAGACGGACGAAGAGTTTTGGAAAGCCGCCGGGAGAACAGTGCGAATGCCTTGCTTCAGGTACCCCCGCACCTGGCAAACGGGTTTTACCTCGTTGAAGTTTTAAACAGGCACTCGCAGCAAAGGCAAATGACCAGGATAATTGTCCGGCGCTAAGATTTTGCCTCAGCCAACTTAATAAAAAATCCGCACCAGGCTATTGGAAGCAGCTCGTTTTCCAAATCTCCAGGTAATAGTGCTGGCAGATACTTAAAAGAATCATGCGCTGTCATGGCAAAATTGCAATGTTACAGGCGTGTTTGTGAATGAGTAGCACGCATGGGCATAAAAAAAGAGGTTGTCTCAAACGTAAAAATGATCTGCCAGGGAACAGGCTAAATGATCATTAATTTTAGATTGGAAAAAAATTAGCCGCAGATTCGCTGGTATAATCTGCGAATCTGCGGCAATGAATATAAATCAAAGAGGCTGTCTCATGCTTTTGAGACAGCCTCCTTTTGTGTATGAATTATTCCTATGCCTTTAGTTTTGGAGTAGCTGCCGTGGGTGTAACTTTTATTTTTTTCTTATCATCATGGGCCAGCAAATCTGCTTCTCCCAGGGCTTTGCCTTTTGCAAAGTCTACGAGTATGGGCGCCGCTACAAAGATGGATGAATAGGTACCGGTGATGACGCCGATCAGCATAGCAAAGGCAAAACCTTTGGTTACTTCGCCGCCTACCAGGAATAATATCAGGATGGTGAGAAATACCGTTAATGATGTCATAATGGTACGGCTCAGCGTATCGTTGATAGATTTATTGATGATTTCGGCGGTGGTGGAGCCTTTCATGAGGCGGCTGTTTTCACGTACCCTGTCAAATACAATTACCGTATCGTTCATGGAAAAGCCAATCACCGTTAATATGGCTGCAATAAAATGCTGGTCAATTTCCAGCGGGAAAGGCACAACATTTTTAAAGAAAGCAAATACTGCCAGGGTTACCAGTACATCGTGCAGCAAGGCTATAATCGTTCCAAGAGAAAAACGCCAGTCGCGGAAACGTACAAATATGTAAACAGTTATTATCAGCAAAGACCAGAACATGGCTTTAAATGCGCCTTTCTTAAGGTCATCAGATATAGTGGCATCTACTTTCTTCGAGCCTTCCACATATTTATTGGTGCCGGTAAATTCTTCCAGCGTAGCGGTAGCAGGCAAATGAGCTTTTAATCCTTCAAACAATTTGTTTTTTACCAAACTGTCAACAGCGAGTCCCTGCTGGCTAATCATATAATCGGTGGTGATGTCCAGTTTGCTGCTGGAACCATAGGTTTTTGTTACCGGTTCTTCTGCAAATACCTTGGCCAGGTCTTTTCTGATGGTTTCTTCATTTACGGGTTTATAAAAATTAACCACATAACTGCGGCCTCCCCTGAATTCTACCCCCTGCCTGAAGCCAACAAAGAAAGAAGAAATACCTAATATCAGCACTACTACGGAAATACCATAAGCAATCTTCCGATACTCAATAAATTTGTACGCTGCGTGTTTGAATACGCGGCGGCTCAGCCTGGTAAAATAATCGAAGTGACGGTTTTTATTGGTCCAGAAATCCGTAATCAAACGGCTCACCAGGATTCCGCAGAATAACGACAGCAGGATACCCAGTATCTGCGTTACCGCAAAGCCTTTCACGGGTCCCAGTCCGAAATACAATAATATCAAGGCGGTTAAGAGCGTGGTAACGTGGGCATCCAGTACCGGGGGCAATGAACGCCTGTAACCATCTTTCACTGCTTGCTGGTAGCTCTTGTTTTTTGTTAGCTCTTCTTTAATGCGCTCAAAAATGATAACGTTGGTATCTACCGCCATACCAATGGTAAGTACCAAACCCGCGATACCGGGCGCTGTAAGCGTAGCATTCAATGCACTCAATACACCAACGGTAAATAACAGGTTTAATATAAGGGCAATATTGGCCACCATCCTGCGGTATTATAGTAAACCAGCATCAGGATGAAAATAACTACAAATGAAATGGCAAATGCCAGGGTGCCACCATGTACGGCTTCTGCGCCCAGGGTGGGTCCTACCACCTGTTCCTGCACAATTCTCGCGGGTGCTTCCAGCTTACCGCTTTTCAATATATTGGCTAGATCCTGTCCCTGTTCAACCGTAAAATTGCCACTGATTTGTGAATTACCACCAGCAATGGCGCCATTGGTAACACCGGGTGCAGAATATACCAAATCATCCAGCACAATAGCAATCTGGCTTTTTTTCTTGTAGGCATCGCCGGTCATTTGTTCCCAGATAGTGGCGCCAGCCTTATCCATGGCCATGCTTACTTCTACTTTTCCGAATTGATCATAGTCCTGGCGCGCATCTGTTACATGATCACCTTCCAGCTTTGCTTTATCAGATCCGGGAACTGTTTTAATACCATATAGCAATACGGCATCAGCCAGTTTACCATTTTCATCCTTTTCCTGTACACCGTACAGGAATTTTACATTCGTTGGAAAGCTGTTTGCAACGGCCGGCATGGCCAGATAACTGTTTAAAAGGGCGGTGTCCCTGAGCGGCACATAACCGAGGTAACCTGTATAAATAACATTGCCGTTTTGATCTTTGGCGGCCTGGCCATTTTTATCTCTTGCAAAACCACCATTAAAAAACCTGATTAACGGGTACTGAACTTTGGTATCTGCAACATTGGGTGTTTTTTTGCCGGAGTCTGTTTTCAGAATGGCATTCAGGGAAGAATCTTTTGTTGGGTTATCGGATTTTGCTGTTTCAGCTTTTGTAGTGCTGTCGCCAGTTTTCGTTCCGCTCAATATCGCGGTAAGCGATTTATCGGCGGCCTCCAGGCTGGGGCTCAGCTCGCTGATATTGTATACTTCAAAAAATTGAAGGTGGGCCGTGCTCTGCAGGTATTTTCTTACCCTTTCCGGGTCATTGGCGCCCGCCAGTTCAACTGTAATAATGCCCTTATTTTTATCGAGGTTGATATTGGGTTGCGATACGCCAAACTGGTCGATACGTTGTGTAAGTACATTCTTTGTTTGTTGCATGGCGTCATCGGCCTGTTTGTGCAGGTAGGCTACAACGGCTGCATCGGATGCATCGATCTTAAGTTGATTGCGGGTATTGTTGCTGAAAAGCGGTGCCAGGGGCTGCCCCGGGTTTACGGCTTTGAATGATTCGGCGAATAAATCTATATAGTTTGCATCGCTGCTGGTTTTTCTTCGATTGGCCTCTTCTATCGCTTTTTTCAACCCTGCATCGTTGGGATTGTTACAAAGACCCTTTAACAGGCCCGTTAATTCTATGTTCAAGGCCACATTGATCCCTCCCTGAAGATCGAGGCCCAGCAACAACTCACTTTCTTTTGCTTTCTGGTAGGTTTGCCCCCACCAGGTAATTTTGGTTTCACGGGTGCTGTCCAGCAAACGCTTCAGCCGCTTGCTCTGCAAGCGCGCCAGTGTATCTGCATAAAGGGTTTGCTTTTCTTTGTCGCCGGGATATTTTGTAGCGGCATTGGGGTACTGTCTGCTCGTCCACGCTTTTGCTTTTTCTGCCATAGCGCTTTCGTGCTTGTTCACAAACCAGGTAAACGATAACTGGTAGGCTGAAATAAGTATCAAAATGCTGGCAAAAATGGCAACCAAAATCTTCATTGGAGTTCT